>Ga0209591_10000658_pt1 | contig 44176 bp, 39 predicted proteins | sample MAT01_FD_187207 | JGI IMG/M metagenome (GOLD analysis project Ga0209591, IMG submission 187207) | Freshwater microbial communities from Lake Fryxell liftoff mats and glacier meltwater in Antarctica - MAT-01 (SPAdes) (version 2) | ecosystem: Environmental > Aquatic > Freshwater > Ice > Liftoff...
TCGACGGGGGGCTTGTCGACGGGGGGCTTGTCGACGGGGGGCTTGTCGACGGGCGGGCGAACCCGAGTACCGCCGCCCGGGATCGTCGCCGGGCCGGGCGTGCCCGCCGATGCGATCTCGGCGCGCTCGAGGTTGACGACGACCTTCTCCTCGGGCGAGCCCGAGATGGTGAGCGGCTTGGTGACCGCCAGATAGCCGTCCTTCTCGAAGACGACGTCGTAGTGCTCGCGAGGATCGATCTTGGAGGAGGCCGGCGTGGGCCCGACCTCGGTGCGCTTGCCATCGACGACGAGCGAGACCTTGGCGCCCGGCGGCGTGCTCTCGAAGCTCGCCACGATGTCCATCGGCTGGAGCGTGATCACGACCTTGTCGACGGCGCCGGCCTTGACCTCGACGTCTTGGTTGATGCTGAGAAAGCCGGGAGGGGCGTCGATCGCGACCTGGTGCTTGCCGAGCGCGACCTTGCGGATCTGCACCGGCGGCTTGGTCGACTGCGGCACGCCGTCGAGGCGCCAGCTCGCGACGGTCGCGGGCGTGACGTAGAGATCGAAGCCGGCGGTGCCGTCGCCCTCGACGGGCGGCGCGACCGCCCCGGTCGAGGTGGCAGCGGCGGTGGCCGGCGCCGACGCGGCGCCCGACTTGTCGCGCTTGCCGCTGGCGAGGATGACGATCGCGACCGCAGCCGCGATGAGCACCCCGCCGCCAAGCGCGGCCCACAGCATCGCGCGTGACTTGCGCGGCTGCGCGACGCCGGTGCCGAACGCCCCCATCGAGTCGAAGGACGAGTCGCGCGCCAGCGGCGCGGCGGCCGCGGACTCGAAGCGGTCGTCGAAGAACGGCGACGGCGTGCGGGCCGAGCCGCTGGCGAGCGGGACCGGCGCGAAGCCGCCCTGGCCTTGGCCGGCTTGGCCCTGGCCCTGGCCTTGGCCTTGGCCGGCGTGGCCTTGCGGTCCGTAGCCTTGCGGGCCGTGACCGCCATTGCCGTTGGTCGGCGGGGCGGTGTTGGTGCCGGGCGCGCGCTGACCGGGGCCCCAGCCCTTTGACGTGCTGCGCACCAGCTGCGACAGATCGGGCTCGTCCTCCGACGTCGACCCCGGTGGGGGCGGCGCCATCCCCGGTGAGGCCAGCGACGACATCGCGCCAGCGGCGGCGACCGATGCACCCGCCGCTGGGCTACCGACGGACCGGCTGCTCTTGGCGAGCGCCTCTTCCTCGGGGTTGTCGTAGATCTGGGTCTCGAGCTCGTCGTCATCCCAGTTGAGGTCGGCCTTGGGATGATTGGCGAACCCGGCCGGCGGCGCGGCGGCGGCCAGCAGCGACGGCGCGGTCGGCGACGGCACCGGCATCGGCACCACCGGCATGCCCTGCGTCGAGCGCATGCCTGCGGGCGGCGGCGGCGGACGCGCCGCGACGGCCGGGCCACCGGTGCCGGGCTGCGGCGGCGGCACCGACGGCATCGAGGTGGTGCGGCGCGGGTTCTGCGGCACCGCCGGTGGCTTGGCCGAGGGCGGCGCCTGCGTGCTGCTGGCTTGGCGACCCGGCGTGAGCTCGGGCGGCGGCTTGAGCTGGCGATAGCTCTCGAGCTTCGCGGTTTCTTCCTCGATCTCCTTGCCCCAGATCTTCTTCATCCATGACGCCAGATCCTTGCGCGAGTAGAACTCGCCGGCGGTGTAGACGAAGGCCTGCAGCTCGTCGTGAAGATCGATCGCGTTCTGGTAGCGGTCCTCGACGTCCTTGGCGAGGGCCTTGAGCACGATGCGCTCGAGCTCATCGGGGATCTTGCGGTTGTAGGTCGAGGGCGGGAGGATCTCGACGTTGCGGACCTTCTCGAGCGTCGAGAAGTCGCTCTCGCCGACGAAGAGGCGCTCGCCGGTGAGCAGCTCGTACAGGACGATGCCGCACGAGAAGATGTCGCTCTTGCGATCGACGGGCAGGCCGCGCACCTGCTCGGGCGACATGTAGCCGAACTTGCCCTTGAGGATTCCGGCCTGGGTCTTGGCGCCCTTGCCCGCCGCCTTCGCGATGCCGAAGTCGATGAGCTTCACCTCGCCCTCGAAGGACACCAGGATGTTCTGTGGGCTGACGTCGCGGTGGACCAGGTTGAGATCGCGGCCGCCCTGATCGCGCTTGTTGTGCGCGTAGTCGAGGCCCTCGCAGATCTTCATGATGACGAAGCAGGCCTGCGCGACCGGCATCGGCTCGCCGCCGGCACTCCCGCCACCGACGCCGCGACAGCGGTCGAAGATGTTGCGGAGATCACGACCGTGGACGTGCTCGAGGGCGATGTAGTAGCTCTGGTCGACGACACCGAGATCGAAGATCTGGGCGATGTTCGCGTGGTTCAGCTGAACCGCGATCTTCGCCTCGTCGATGAACATCTTGATGAACTCTTTGTCCTCCGCGATGTTCGGGAGGATGCGTTTCACCGCGACGAGGCGCTCGAAGCCCTCCACGCCATAGGCCTTCGCGCGAAAAACCTCGGCCATTCCGCCGACGTTGATGCGCTCGAGCAAGTAGTACTTACCGAAGGGTACGGGCTTCTTCACGGATGCTGCCAGCTCGGGCGGACGGACGCCGACCCTGAAGTCGGACCGTATACCAATCGAAATCCTTGGGCAAAGTGAAACCAGCCCGTTCGCGACGCCGTCGCGCGAGGCGCCGGTCGAAAACGCCACGCCTACCAGCTACCTCAGGCCAGGTTTCGACGCAGAAAGTCGAGCACCTGCTCGGTCACGGCGTGGGTCGCGGCGCGGTCGTCGACGAGGTCGAAGGCATGCGGCGCGTCGGGATGATCGATCAGCGTCACCGGTAGCCCGCGTGTGCGAGCGGCAGCGACGAAACGATCGAGGGTGACGTTGAGCGCCGGCGTCTGATCGGCACCAGCCCGAACGATGAGCATCGGCACCGCGTCGGGCAGGTCGTCGATCGTGATGGGCGGCGCGGCGAAGTAGAACTTCGCGGCAGCCTCAGGCAGCGCGGTCGCACCGTCGACGTCGAGCAGGAACGGATAGAGCAGCGCGGCGCAGGTCAGCGGCGTGCGGGTCATGAGACCGAGCGCGTCGGGGGCGTTGCCCGAGCAGGACCACGCGCCGACCCGCGCCGGATCGATCGCGAGGCTCACGGCGTTGGCGCGCAGGTGCGCGACCAGGGCGTCGACATCGGCCGGCGTGCGGTTGCCGTACGTGATGCCGACCAGACCCGACGCCGCGACGGCGCGGCCCCAGTCGCGATACGAGGCCCAAGCCCGGATCGGCTTGCCGAAGAACGCGGTCATGCCGGGATCGGGATAGCCCGATACGAAGACCACGACCGGGGCCGGATCGGTCGCGTAGCGCGGACGGTAGAGATCGAAATCGAGCGGTCCGTCGGCGGTGGCGTAGTGGTGATGCTCGACAGTGACGGCGTCGGTGCCGCCAACGGTGTGAACCAGTGGCTGGTGGGATCGGTAGACATCCGAAGAGCTCCGGGAACGAGTGTCGATAGCAAGGCTGCAACGACACGGCTGATGAGCCGGCGCGCAGCCACGACGAGACGAAGCGAGGCGCGGGCCTCGGCGGCTACATCGTGATGCGGAGTCCCGGAGGGGACGCCAGGGTAAGAACGCGGACGATGGTCGATTCAAAACCGGAGCCCGGCGTGCGGTCAAGGCGGTCATGCGCCGTGGCGGTGGTCGAACGCGACTCGGTTTATTCGGGAACGACAGGTGCCTAAAATCCTCGTCGAAGATCGCGCCAGCGAGGCGAGAAGGTCGCACCGGAGCTGCGGCCGAGGCCCTCGAGATCGCGACGATTTGTGTGGCACAGGACGGTGGGCAACGGCACGCGACGCGTCATATTGGGCCATGTCCCAGACAGGCGCGCAATCTGGAGAGCTGGTCGCACGACCTGATCTCCCCTTCAACGGCATCAAGGTCTTCTCGGCGACCATGTTCGCGGACCGCGATCGCCTCGGCGAGAAGGTCACCGAGTGGATGACAGCGCATCGCGAGCTGACCGTCACCCGCTTCGTGGTGACCCAGTCGAGCGACGACGCGTTCCACTGCATCGCGATCACCGTCTTCTACAACGACGGCAAGTAGCGTCACGCTGGCGGCTGGCCTGGCTACGGCTACCGGCTTAGCCAGCGGACACCTGTCCCCACCTACAGGTAACTCATCAGGATCATGAGCGCGCGAGGCCGGCACGGAGCGTGCTGAGGCCCTGCCCCATGAACACGATCAAAGCCCTCGCGGGCGTGGCGTTGGGCGTCGGCCTCTTGGTCGGCTGTGCGGTCGATGACGACGGCAAGCTGTCCGAGAGCGACGTCAAGGGTGGGGCTGACGGCAAGGCCGAGGCGTGGGGCTCGGCGGACAGTCCGGCGCTCTTCAACGGTGCCCTCGAGTACAAGCTGGCCGAGCTGCCGCGCAACGGCGCCGCGACCAACGTGCCCTGGGCCGGCAACTACTGGCCGGTCTACCAGGACAGCATCAACGACAAGTGGGCCGGCGCGACCTCCGACGCGCCGTCGACCAAGTACGGCAAGGCTTTCGGCGTCACCGGCGTCGAGGACGCGGTCTCGCGCTACCACGGCATCGACCAGCAGAGCAGCCGCACCGCCTGCACCACCGACAGCCAGTGCAACGCCCAGATCGGCGAGTCGTGCGCCAAGCGCCTCGGCCAGACCAGCGGCCGTTGCATCCCCACCTGGTGGGGCATCTGCCACGCCTGGGCGCCGGCCTCGATCCTCCTGCCCGAGCCCAAGCACGCTGTCACGTACGCCGGCGTCGAGTTCAAGGTCCAAGACATCAAGGCGCTGCTCACGCTGGTCCATGACCGCACGGTCACCAAGTTCGTCTCGCTGCGCTGCGAGGACGACGCGCAGGGCCCGACCGGCCTCAACTACGACAACTACGGCCGGCCCCAGGGCAACAGCGCCAGCTGCCGCGACACCAACCCCGGCACGTACCACGTGCTGCTCACGAACTACCTCGGCAAGCAGGGCGCCTCCTTCGCCGAGGACCGCACCTTCGACGACGAGGTGTGGAACCAGCCGCTGCGCGCGTACCGCATCACCGCGCAGGATGAGATCAGCGCCCTCGACGCCAACCAGGCGATCGGCGTGACGGCAGTCGGCGGCGTGACCACCGCGAAGACCGGCACCGCGACCCAGAACACCTGGAGCCCGCTCGGCGCCTTCGCCGTCACCGCCGGCTCGCAGCTCACCGTCACGATGACGGGCGACAACGACTCCGACCTCTACGTCCGCTTCGGCAGCGAGCCGACCTCGGCGGCCTACGACTGCCGTCCCTACGGAGGCGACGCCAACGAGACCTGCAACCTGACGGTCCCGGCCGGCGCGACCCAGGCCTTCGTCTCGGTCTATGGCTACTCGCCGACCGCGTCGGCCTTCCGCGTGACCGTGGTCTCGGGTGGCTCGATCCCGACCGCGTACGCCTTCAATGACAAGGCCGCCAAGCTCTACAAGGTCCACACCGACGTCGACTACATCTCCGAGTCGTTGGCCTCGACCGACGGCAACCTGGCCTCGACGATCGACCGCTACACCCACACCGATCGCTACGACTACATCCTGGAGGTCGACGCCGCCGGCAAGATCATCGGCGGCGAGTGGCTCGGCGACTCGAAGAAGGCCCACCCCGACTTCGTGTGGCTGCCGATCAGCGTCAGCGGCTCGGCGGTCGCCGGCGGCAAGATCAGCTACGCCAACGTAAAGACCATCTACGACCTGTCGATGGCGAGCCCGGGCGCGCCGACCACCGGTGGCGACAAGGTCGTCGACGACGCCGGCGTCATCGTCAAGGCCGGCTGGAAGCAGCTCGGCCCGTACAACCTGGCCGACGGCGCGACCCTGACCGCGACCATGGACGGTGACGGCGACGCCGACCTCTACGTCCGCAAGAACGCGGCCCCGACCGCCGGGAGCTACGACTGCCGCCCCTACGCCAACGGCACGAAGGAGCAGTGCTCGATCGTCGGCCCCGCCACGGTCTACGTGGGCGTCAACGGCTACGCGGCCACCAGCAACTACACGCTCAAGATCACCTACCGCGAGGGCACCGGCACGCCGGTCACGCCGCCGGCCACGACCACCACCCACGTCAACACCACCGGCGCGGTCGCCGCTGGCGAGCTCAAGCAGTTCACGGTCGACGTCGTCGCCGGCAAGAAGATCCTCATCCGCACGACCTCGAGCAAGGACGTCGACCTGTACATCCAGCTGGGCGCGGCGCCGACCACGGCGGCGTACCTGATGCGCGGCTACACCTCGACCGGCAACGAGACCATCGCGTACACGCCGACCAGCAACGGCACGCTCTACATCGGCGTGCATGGCTACGAGGCGGGCTCGTTCACGGTCCGCACCGCCGACCTGTAACGACCACGCCGCCAACGTGACGAGACGACGGGCCGCGCCACGAGCGCGGCCTCGGCATTTTCGGCGCGAGCGAATCGGGCACGGGCGGCGAGGCGCGGGTCGGCGCGGCTGGCGCTGCCCACGCTTGCGCTGCCAGCGCGCGCGATCGATGGTGGCTGCCATGATCGGGGTCGTGTTCGAGGGCTGCGCGTGTCGCGCGGCGTTCCATGCCGGTGTCGCGGGCGCGCTCGCCGAGGCCGGCCTGCCGATCGCGATCACCGCGGGCGCGTCGTCGGGGTCGATCGTCGCGGCCGCGCTGGCGGCCGGACGCGGGCGTGACGTGCCGGCGTTGTGGGAGGAGGTCGGGGGTCGCTCGATCGTGTCGTGGCGGCGCGCGCTCGCCAACCGCTCGCCCTTCGACATGAGCACGATCGTCCGCACCGCGCTGCGCGGCGCGCTCGGCGACGGCGACCTGCGGGCGGCGCCGATCGAGAGCCTGTGTACCGCGACCCGGCTGCGCGACTTCCGACCGCTGGTGCTGTCGAGCCGCCGCGAGCCCGACTTCGTCGAGGCGGTGCTGGGCTCGTGCTTCTTTCCGCTGCTGTACGGGCGCCCGGTGCGGCTCGCCGGCGCGCTGGTCGTCGACGGTGGCGCCACCGACAACCTGCCGGTCGAGGCCCTCGCGGCCCGTGGCGCCACGACGATCCTGGCGGTGGTCGCTGCCGCCGACGGCACGGCCCGCAAGCGTCCCTTCGCAGCCCGCCACCGCCCGGCCGACGCGGCCCCGCCCGGCACCCGCGTCGTCACGATCCACCCGCGCCGCCCGCTCGCCATCCAGGCGTGGGATCTCGATCGCGACCGCCTGCGCGCCGCGGTCGCCGAGGGCCGCGACGCCGCGCTGCGCGCCGTGGACCGGCTGTAGGTCGTGCTCGTCGGGCGCGGTCGCTCCGACCCGCTCGAGAGCTCAGTTCGCGGCGAGCGCCTGGGCCGGCTCGAGGCGCGAGGCCCGGTACGCCGGCAACAGCCCGCCGAGCACGCAGAACAGGATCGAGAAGCCGAGCGCGAGCGCGAAGATCCACCAGGTGAAGTCGAAGTAGGTGTCGGGCTTGAACGGGAACTTGGGCAGGAAGTGGGCCGACGCCACGTCGACCAGCGTGCCGACTCCGACGGCGAACAGACTGCCGGCCAGGCCGCTGACCACGCCGATGATGGCCGACTCGCCAAGGATGATCGCCATGACGTCGGCACGCGTCGCGCCGATCGCGCGTAGGACGCCGATCTCACGCCGGCGCTCGGTCACCTGCATGAAGAAGTTGTGGGCGATGTTGATGGCGCTGATGATCACGATGACGAACGCGATGCCGATCAGCACGCTGGTGATCACGAACATCGCCGTCGCGAACTGCTCGCCCAGCGAGTCGTTGAGCTTGAGCTTCATGTCGTCCTGCAGCCACTGCGAGAACGGCGCGAGCTGGTCCTTGTCGCGCAGGGTCACGATGATCGACGAGTACTCGCTGGCGACCTGATCGCCCGCGAACTCGCGGTTCCAGCGCTCGACGTAGCCGATCGGGATGGTGAGCCCGACCTGACGGGCCTTGTTCGACACCCCGACCAGGATCGCGCCGACCTCGCGGTGCTTGTCGGCGGCGACCTGAAGGTTCGAGCCGGCGAGCATGGTGTCGCCGAGGCCCATCGCGAAGTGCATGCGCTCGCGGCCGCGCTCGGCGATGAACTGCTCCATCATGCCGATGTGGGGCAGGCCGTGGCTGTCGGCGATCTGGCTGTTGTACAGCTCGAGCACCGTCGGTGACACGAGCACCGGGATGCGCTTGTGGCACATGTTGTCCTGGCGATCACAGTACTGCCAGGCCTTGTCGGGGCACGGGATGCCGCCCTTCTGCGGCGTGCAGGCCGGGCCGATCTCGCCCATCGCGTCCCAGTCCTTGAAGACGTCCTTGAGCTTGGGATCGTCGGCGACGTGGACGTCGGGGATGCCGTCGGTGAAGCCACCGACCTCGAACCGGATGTCCTGGCCCTCGAACTTGCCGAACCCGGTGGCCGGGAACTGCAAGGTCATGCGCGGTAGCGCGTCCTTGACCTCGCGGCGGGTCTTGATCTTGGTGACGGTCTCGGCGTTGAGCTTCTGCGACAGGTTCTTGCCGGCGATCGAGGTGTGGGGCGCGATGACCTCGACCTGATCGAGCGGAAACACCTTGCCGAGCAGCACGTTCTTCACGCCGAGCGTGCCGGCCAAAAAGAACACGAACGCGCCGATGCCGACGACGATGCCGAAGGCCGACAGGATGAAGTGCTTGGGGCTGCGGGTGGCGTTGGCGACCACCATGCGCGCGAGATTGCCGGCGGGCATCATGCGGGACCTCCGAGATCGTCGGTGCTGCCCGGCTGGGCGGTGTCAGCCTCGGCGCCCTCGACGATGGCGCCGTCGCGCATCGCGATGACCCGCTGCGCGATGGTCGAGACCCGGCGCTCGTGGGTGACGATCACCAAGGTCACGCCGTCGTTGCGGTTGAGCTCGCGAAAGAAGTCGATGACCTCGGCGCCGGTGGCGGAGTCGAGGTTGCCGGTCGGCTCGTCGCACAGGAGCAGCGTGGGCCGACCGAACAGCGCGCGCGCGATGGCGACGCGCTGCTTCTGCCCACCCGACAGCTCGCCGGGACGACGGTGGCCGAAGTCGGCGAGCCCGACCCGAGACAGCGCCTCCTTGCCGCGGGCCTCGACGTTGGTCGTGCCGCGGTCGAAGCTGGCCGGCAAGATGACGTTGCCGAGACAGGTCAGGTGGTCGAGCAGGTTGAAGGCCTGAAAGACAAAGCCGATCGACTTGTTGCGCAGGCGCGCGAGGTCGGCCTCGGGCGTCTTGGCGTAGTCGTGGCCGAGCACGCAGACCTCGCCGCTGTCGGGCTTGTCGAGCCCGCCGACGATGTTGAGCAAGGTCGACTTACCCGAGCCCGACTGGCCGACCAGCGCGATGAGCTCGCCGGGCGCCACGTCGAGAGACACGCCGCGCAGGACGTGGGAGCGGGCGTCGCCGCTGCCGTAGCTCTTCTTGATGTCGCGGAGGGAGATGACGGGTGAGGCCACGGGTACCTGGCTGGTCGTTACCATAGATAAGTCGCGTCGCTCAGTGCGTGCCGTGCAGATCGATGACGACCGCGCGAGCTTCGAGGCGCGCGACGATCGAGCCCAGCGACCAGCGCCGCAGGCCGCGCACCGCGCGCTCGCGCAGCACCGGCCGGGTGATGAACATGCCGACCAGCTGGGACCAGGTGTCCTCGCTCCACTTCTGGGGGTGGACCTCGAGGCGGCCCAGCTCGTCGCCGGGTGCCGCGAGCGGGCCGAGCAGCGGATCGATCGAGAGGTCGACGGTGGCGACCGCGGTGGTGTCGATGATCGCGTAGCTGAGGTGCGGCATCATCGGCACGTTGATCTCGCTCACGGCGATGCCGGCGACCTTGCGCGACTTGCGGAGGAAGTCGGGCGCGGGGATCTGCTCGGCGATCTCGACGAAGGCGCGCGGCTCGCCGAAGACCGCAGCGGCGCCGCGACCCTTGAGGTCGCCGGGGTCGAGCTCGTACGCGAAGGCGCGCCCGCCGTACATGCCCCAGCGCGCGGGCTCATCGGCGAGGTCGGGCACCTCGAGGCAGGCCGCCCACAGCGGCGCGACCGCGCGCAGATCGAGCGCGGCCTCGACCTGGAGTGGTGCCTGGGCCCGGGCCGCCTCCCAGCCCACCGGCCGCAGCAGCTGCATCGCGCGGATCCCGTCGACGCCGCCGGGCAGCTCGGCGACGATGGCGCCGCGCGCGTCCTTGCCCTCGGTGGCGGCCGACACCAGCACCCGACCGACCCTGCCGAAGGTGTCGCCGCAGCCGCGCCAGGAGGTCCCGAGCGCGGTCGCGAACAGCGCCGGCACGCGGACCACACCGACCACACCGGGCGTGCCGACCCGCTTGCTGCCCTCGTCGCGGGCGGCGGCAAAGTCAGCCTCGGCGCCGAAGGCCCCGCGCGCGGCCATCGCGGCGGCGAACCAGGCGTTGTCGGCCTCGTGCTCTTTGTCGAACTGGAGGTGCGCGATCAGCCAGTCGTCGACGATGGCCCAGTGCAGCGCGACGTCGGAATCGGGCATCCAGGTGTAGATCTCGACGCCGTCGACCCGCTGGACCTGCACGACCACGCCCTGGCTGCGGTACCCCTCGATCATCGCGACGAAGCGGGCCGGGTCGGCGAGCGGCAGCGCCAGGTTGGGGCCGATCCCGCGCGACCACAGCGCAAAGCCGCGGGTGAGGTCGACGCCCTGCTCGGCGATGCCGGCGGCGGTGAGCGGATCGAACCCCAGCTCGCCAGCTAGCTCCGAGCCGATGTGGGCGGCGTCCTCGCCGGCGAGCAGCCCGAACGAATCGGCGAGGTCGCGCATCACCAGGACCGCGTCCTCGGTGCGCCGCGACACCAGCGCGTAGCTGACGTCGGCCGGCACGAAGCGCAGCCCGGCGTAGTCGGCGGTGGCGGCCGGCATGCCGGCGCTCGAGCCGGCGTGCTTGGGCCCGCACCCGGCCAGCCCGACCACGACCGCGACACCGACGACGAGCACCTTCACACGACTGGTCGAACCGAGCATGGCGCGGGAGCATGCCTGCGCGATCGCGAGGACGCAACCGTCGCCCTCGCTGGCCGATAGGCGGCCTCATGCGAGGTCGAAATGCGAGCGCGAATGCAGTATCGTCCACGGACCGCGAGGCCAGGCCTCCGGAGAAGCGGCCATGACCAGCGGTATCCAGCGTCCTTCCGGTAGTGGCCCCGCTGGCCCCGCCGGCCCGGCCGGCCCCTCGGGCCCCGACGGCAGCGATGGTCCAGAGGTCTCGCTGAGCCCGGCTGGGATCGGCGGAGCGGAAGCGGCGAAGGTCGAAGGGCGGATCGCACAGATGGCGGAGGCGATGCAGGCGGGATCGATGCGACCCGAAGATGCGCTGGCCGAGCTGCTCGACGGCGCGGTCGGCGACGACCTCGATCCCGAGCTGGCCAGCGAGCTGCGCGAGATGATGCACGAGCTGATCGCCAACGATCCGTACCTGGCCAGCCTCGCCCGCGAGGTCGGTGCGATGCCGGGCGAGCCGGGAGCCAGCGACGAGTGAGGTTCTGGCTCGCGCTCGCGGTGCTGGTCGCGCAGGGCTCGCTCGCGCGCGCCGATGACGGCGACGCCGAGACCGACGGCAAGCCCGAGGTGGCGATCGCGGTGGTGGTACACGCCGGACCGGGGGTGACGCTGGTCGCCGCGCGCAAGACGACGGTCGCGATCTCGATGGAGCGCGCGCTGCGCCGCGATCGTCGCCTGCTGGTCGTCGATCAGGACGACCGCCTGGCCGCCAAGAGCAACCAGATCCCCACCGATCAGGTCTCGGAGGCGCGCGGGCTGCTCAAGGCCGGCCAGGCCATGCTGCGGCGCGGTGCCGCCAAGCAGGCGGTGCTCAAGCTCCAGGGCGCGTCGACACAGCTGGCCCGGGTGCTGGCCTGGACCCAGAAGCAAGACCTGGCCAGCGCGCAGCTCTACCTCGGCACCGCCCAGGCGATGGCGGGCGACCGCAAGGCCGCGGTCGCGACCTTCGCGGCGCTCCTGGCCTGGCGTCCCGATCAGCTACCCGATCCCGACCTGCAGCCGTCGGTGGTGATGCCGATCTGGGGCAAGGCCCAGGCCCAGATCGCGGCGCGCGGGGTCGGCTCGATCGACATCGCCAGCGTGCCCGAGGGCGCGCTGGCCTACGTCGATGGCAACCTGGCCGGCTTCACGCCCGCGGTCGTCGAGGGCCTGACCGAGGGCACGCACTACGTGACCGTGCGCCGCGCGGGCTCGATGCGGCGAGTCGAGCCGGTCAAGGTGTCCAGCCGAGCGCCGGTGCGCGTGACCGTGAAGCTCGAGCCGTCGCACCGCGCCGACGAGCTGGCCGACGCCACCGCGCTGCTCGAGGGCCGGCTGGGCGATCCCATCGCCAAGGCCGAGGCCCAAGCCGGGCTAGCCGGCATCGCCGAGCTGCTCAGCGTCGAGCAGGTCGTGGTGGTGACGGTGCTGCCCGGCGACGGCAAGTACCGCACCTACGTGTACGCGACCGACGGCGGGGCGCAGCTGGGTCAGACCGATGTCACCGTCGGTGACCGCGATCCCGAGGAGGCCTTCGCCGCCGCCGGCAAGGAGCTGTACGTCCAGGTGGCGCGGGCCAAGGTTCGTCCCCGGCGCGCGACCGCGCCGACCGGCAGCAACCGCAAGCGCGGCCCGTCGATCGTCACCCGCTGGTGGTTCTGGACCGGCGTCGGCACGGTCGTGGCGGCCGGCATCGCGGTCCCGCTGATCATGAGCGCCACCGACGGTCCGAGCGGCGCGACTTGCCCCGGCGGCCAGTCGTGCGGCACCGTCATTTTCCGCTACTGATTGCCGTCGATACCCGATGCCAGCATCTTCGGTGCCATGCGCCACCTTCGCCGAGCCCTCTTCCTGATGACCATGCTCGCCGCGCCGCTCGCCGCGACGGCAGCCACCTCGCCGTCGTGCCCTTGCTGCGCTCATTGCGACGACTGTTCGCAGTGCCCTTGCTGCGCCAAGTAGCGCCCGGCTCCGCACGTCTAGGACGTCCGGTTTTCGGATAGCGGAGCTACCAGAGCTTCTGCTCGACCGTCTTCACCGCGCAGCCAGAGCGCGGGCAAAAGACGATGTCACCGACGAAGATATAGCCGACCTCGGAGCCGTCGGGCCCGACGAACCGCGTGGGCCGCGACGCGTTGCCGCCCAGCTCGAACGCCGAGAACGGCCGCGTCATCGGCTTGCCGTCCTGGTCGTGGAAGCCGGCCATGACCATCGCGATGCAGGGCCGGTCGTTGGGGTTGGTGACCATGCCGGCGACCACGACGCGCGGGCCGTCGCGGTAGACGTGACCGTCGCTGATGCGGACCGGCTCGGCGAAGCGGGGCTCGCGAGCGCCGCGGACATCGACGCGGGCGCCGGTCGCGGTCGGGCGCGCGACCCGGTTGCGATCGATCAGCGCGAAGGTGCGACGACCGTGGGCCGGGATGCGCAGCGACTCGGGGCGCAGCTGCCCGACCTCCTGCCCGTCGGCGTCGACCAGCACCCCGCCCAAGGTCACGTCGGCGTCGGCGTCGCCCAGGTTGTCGGCGTCGACCAACGCGAAGGTGGCCTGGGACGCGAAGCGATCGATGCCGATGGAGTCGGTGCGCAGCGTGAGCTGGTCGGCCCGCACCGCGATGAGCGCGCGGTCGATGGCGCGCGGCGCCGACGCCGGACGCTCACAGGCGACGAGGAGCAACGCGAGGACGGCGTACCGCATGCCGCCACTCTAGCGCGGGTGTCAATCGCGGACGGCGATCGCGAACTTGAGGTAGTTGCCGTCGGGAAAGCCGGGGTCGACCGGGAAGTCGACCGGCAGGCCGCGCCGATCGATGATCGTGAGCGCGGTACCAGCGCGCCACGCGCCCTCGGCCAAGGCGCCGTCGTGCTCGGCGGCCGAGATCTTGTGCGTCGACGACGCCGAGGCCAGGAGCCCCCCGGGCGCCAGCACCGCGAGGCTGGCCGCGACCAGCTCGCCGTAGTCCTTGAGCGCGCTCCACGGCTTGCCGCCGCGGGCCGCCGCTGAGGCGAAGGCTGGCGGATCGAGCGCGATCAGGTCGAACTTGCGGCCGCGCTCGGCGAAGCGCGCGAGCACCTTGAAGGCGTCGCCGACGATGTGCTCGGGCTTCTCGGGGTCGAAGCCGGACGCGGCGAAGTTCTTGCGGGCGCGCGCGTGCGACTTGGCCGCGACGTCGACGGCGCACACCTCGGTGGCGCCGCCGGCCTGGGCGTAGACCGAGATCGCGCCGGTGTAGCTGAACAGGTTGAGGACGCGGCGCCCGGCCGCGTACTGGCGGATCGCGCGCCGGCCTTCGCGCAGATCGGCGAACAGGCCGGTCGACAGCGGCGCGGTCACATCCACGCCGAAGCGCAGGTCGTCCTCGGCGATCTCGAGCTCGACTGGCGCCGCGGCGCCGCGCACCAGCTCGGCCGCAGCCTGACGCGGGGCCTCGCCGCCCAGCGACCGGTAGCGCCGCTGCTCGTAGATCGCCTTGGGGGCCAGCTCGGCCTCGAGGGCGTCGTAGAGGGCGTCCTTGATGCCGACCGCGGCGACCGTGCCATTGGAGAACAGCTGCACGACCAAGTAGTCGCCGTAGCGCTCGACTGCCACGCCGGGCAGGCCGTCGGACTCGCCGTTGACCAGCCGCAGGCATTCGAGCTTGGCGAAGTCGCAGAAGCGACGGCGCAGCGCGACCGCGCTCTTGACCCGGGCCATGACCAGGGCGCGATCGAGGGCGCGGTCGTCGCGGGTCCACATGCGCACCGCGATGGCGCCGGCCCCCTCGCCCTCGAGGAGGCCGCGGCCGCACAGCTCGCCGTCACCGTCGACGACATCGACGACCTCGCCGGGCGCGTCGCGCATCGGACGACCGCCGATGGCCTCGCGGTAGACCCACGGGTGACCGAGGCGCAAGTAGCGCGCGACGTCGTGCGGGACGCGGATCGTGTTCTTGCGGACGATCGGCGCGCCATCCGGCCGACGCGGTCGACGAGGAGGCGGTGCGGTGCGGGCCATGGGGGGCGCATAACACAACGTGACGTGGTGTCGCCATCCAAGGCCGCGCCGCCGCGTGGTTTCCAACCGGCTGGGGAGGCTGCACGTCGATCTCCGACCTCACCCCACGTTTTGCACTTTACAGACCCTCGCCCCGATCGACTAATCTCCCTGCCTCGGAGCGTACATGGTCACCCCTACACCTGCCTCGACCCCTGTGACTCTCGCGCGCACCACTGCGGTGCGTCAGGCGGTGCTCGTCACCGTCCGGTTCGGCGAGTACCTGCGCGACCAGCTCCTGCTCTCGGAAGAGCAGTGGCTGGCCTGTCTGGCGGCGCATTGGAGCGACGAGCCGCGCCGCCGCTTCGGCGACACCGTCGTGGCCCAGGGATTTCTCTCGGTCGAAGCGGTCGAGCGCGCCGCCGCCGAGTTCCACGACGGCCTGGACGTCGTCGAGATCTCGGAGGACCTGTCGACGGATCGCCCCACCTCGTATTTACCCACCTCGGATCGCGGCTTCGATTGATCGCGGCGCCGACGCGACCGTCGCGCTACAGTTTCGAGCTTTCTCGGTCGGTATCGACTCAGCCGTATTGAGTCGTGGAGGATTCACTGATGGCAACGCCCACGGACGACAAGCAGAACGGTCATGGCGGCAACGGCCGCAGCGGCAACGGCTCGCGCAGCAAGCGCCGGTCGTCGCTCATGCAAGCTGCGGTGGCACTCCCGACCGTCGAGTCGTCCCTCGAGGATTTCATCGCGCGCGCCAACTCGACCCTGGTCGATGTCGACACCTGGGAGTCCGAGGCCCGCGCCGACCGCGAGCGCATCGCCCGCGAGGCGCTCAACGTCGAGGACGCCAAGATCAAGCAGGCCGAGGACGCGATCCGCGCCGACGCCACCCGCGAGCGCGCCAAGCTCGAGAGCCGCATCGGCACGCTCGAGAACGAGCTGGCCGACGCCTCGGCCAAGCGCGCCGAGCTCGAGGCCAAGGTCGCGGTGCTCGGCTCGAACACGGCGATGACCGCCACGGTCGCTGACCTCGAGGGCAAGCTCGCCGCCAGCGAGGCGCGCGTTCGCACCGCCGAGGATCGCGCCCGCGCCGCCGAGACCAAGGCCGACCAAGCCTCGGCCAAGGCTGCCGACGCCAAGGTCGCGGTGTCGGCCTCGGTCGCCGCCGCGATGCCGACGGCATCGTCGAGCGAGCTGCACAAACAGGTCGCGGTCGCCGAGGAGCGCCAGCGCATCGCCGAGGGCAAGGCCCAAAAGGCGATCGCGGCGGCCCGGGCCGCCGCCGCAGGCCTCACCGTCTCGACCGCCGACCTCGACAAGATCGAGGCCGGCCTGGGCCTCGCGCCCGCGCCCCGCGTGGTCGCCGCGATCTCCGACGACGTCGCGCCCGCCAAGAAGGGCGTGCCGATGGTCGCCGTTGGCGGCGCCTTCGCCGGTGGCATCGCCGCGATGCTCATCGCCATGAAGGTCCTGGGCGGCAGCGGCAGCAAGCCGGCCGCGCCCGCGCCGCAGCCCACGGTCGCGCAGCCCGCCGCTGCGGCCCCGACGGTCACCCCCGCACCCGCCCCGGCCGTCGTCGAGCCAATGCCCGCCCCGGCCGCAGCTGTCGTCGAGCCATTGCCCGCTCCAGCCGCCGCCGTCGTCGAGCCGATCCCGACGAGCGTCGAGCCGATCCCGACGAGCGTCGAGCCGATCCCGACGAGCGTCGAGCCCGCCCCGACCGCGGCGGTTGCCCCGCCGGTCGTCGCGCCGGTCCCGACGGTGGTGGACACGCCGCCGCCCACCGTCGTCGAGCCGGTCACGCCTGCGGTCGCGGCCACCAAGCCGGCCGTGACCAAGCCAGCTGTCACCAAGCCAGCTGTCACCAAGCCAGCTGTCACCAAGCCAGCCGTCACTAAGCCAGCTGTCACCAAGCCAGCTGTCACCAAGCCCGGCGCTGGCATCGCCGACCCGTTCGCAGCCAAGCCGGCCGTGACCAAGCCCGCGGCCACCAAGCCCGCCGCTGCCGGCATCGCCGACCCGTTCGCGGCGACCAAGCCGGCCGCGACCAAGCCCGAGAAGAAGAAGCCCGAGAAGAAGAAGCCGGCCGACAAGAAGCCGGCTGGCGGGATCGCCGATCCGTTCGCGTCCTGATGCGCCGCGGCGATTTGGGCGCCGCGTCGTGCGATCCGCTGGGTGACTCGACTACGATTCGCTTCGTGACCTTGGGGGGCCATCGGTGCCGTCAGTTCGTCGGCCGTGATCACGGCCGGACACTGGTGGTGTCGCACGGTCTGCTGTGTTATCTGCGGGGCGCCTGACGCCCGGAGGCCTCGTGACGCTCATTGGCCGACTCTGCTCTCTCGCCACCATCACGCTCGCGCTGTGTGCACTGTCCACCGCGACGAGCACCCCCGCATGGGCGCAACCCGCGCCCGCGCCCGCGCCCGCACCGACGCCGGTCCCGCCCGCCGGTGACAAGCCGGCGCCGGCGCCGCCGACGCCCGAACAGCTCGAGCAAGCCAAGGCCGCCTTCGGCGAAGGCCGCGCGCTCTTCGACGCCAAGAAGTTCGACGAGGCAGCCGAGAAGTTCAAGGAGTCGTACCGGCTCTCGCGCAACCCGGTGTTGCTCTACAACATCGGCTTCACGTTCGACCAGCTCGGCAAGAAGGACCTCGCGGTCATCTACTACCGCAAGTTCCTCACCGACGCGCCGGCCGACGCCGCCCAGCGCGGTGAGGTCGCGCCCCGCCTCAAGGTCCTCGAGAAGGAGCTCGCCAAGGTCGACCCGACCGCCGAGCCCCAGCCCGGCGACACCGATCCTGCGACCGTCGACGGCAACAAGCCCGGCGACGGCAAGAAGCCGACCCGCGTCAAGCCGGCCGGCGGCTACACCGCTGAGGACTTCGAGCACCAGATCGTCGAGGACGCGCCCCCGGGCCGCCCCCTCGATCTGACTGCCTTCTCCCCGGAGGAGTCGGGCTGGATCGTGACCCTGTTCTATCGCGGCGGTGGCGATGCCAAGTTCACAGCGGTGCAGATGAAGCCGCGTTACAACGAGCTGGTCGGCCGCGTGCCCGCCAAGGTGATGAGCGGCAGCTCGGTGCAGTACTACCTCGAGGTCCGCGACACCGAGGGCAAGATGATCACGCGCATCGGCCGCCCGGCGAGCCCGAACATCGTCTACCTCGACCCCAAGGCCCGCCCGCGTTACTACCCCGACCTCACCGACGACCGCGACTGGGTCGAGCCGCTCCCCGGCGGCGGTGGCGGCGGCGGTGGCGGTGGCGGCGGTGGCGGCGGTGGCGGCGGTATGTCCGGTGGCTTCACCGACGTCGGCACCAAGAACTTCAAGCGCACCAAGTGGGTCGCGACCGGCGTCGGGCTCGGCACGCTCGGCGTCTCGCTGACATTCTACCTGCTCGCGGCGAACCTGTCGTCGACCCTCGAGGGCGAGGCCGCGCTGGCCAACAGCAAGCGCGAGTGCGACCCCGAGCCCCGGCCGTGCAAGGAGTTCAACACCTACCGCCAGGACGTCCAGAGCGCCGGCAACCGCAACGAGCTGGTCAGCCGCATCACGTTCGGCGTCGGCATCGCCGCCACCGGGTTCGCCGCGTACCTCTGGTACAAGGAAATTCGCGCCAGCAAGAAGCGCGAGGCGTCGGCTGCGGCCGGTGCCACCGTCGGTCTCCGCTCGATGATCGCAACCCCGGTGGTTTCCGACGACTACGTCGGCGGCGCTGCCACGCTTCGCTTCTGAGGCCCGCCATGATCCGCCAGGTCGCCTTCGTTCTGTTCTCGGTCGCCGCGCTCGCGGCGTGTAATCCCTACGATCCAGAGCTGCCCAACAAGCCGTTCCTGTGCGGCGGGCCCGACAACGATCAGTGCCCCGAGGGGTTCACCTGCAACGACGACATGGTCTGCGAGAACGTCTCGACGGCCGCTGGCGTCGACGCGTCGGTCGGATTCCAGTGCGCGGACGACTCGCGCCTCGAGCCCAACGACCTCCCGTCGCAGGCCTACGTCACGCCGATCCCGAACTCGACGCGCAGCCACCAGCTCGCCGGCCTGGCGATCTGCCCGCCGGGCGACAAGGACAGCTTTCGCTTCGGCGTGGACGAGGCTGGCACCAAGCTCGAGGTCACCGTCACCGGCCTCGCGAGCCGGCCGTCGCTGCTCATCAACCTGCTCAACGCCAATGGCACCAAGATCGGCGAAGGCTCGCCGGTCGCCGGCACGCCGCAGCAGGTCCGCCTGGCCAACCAGGACATCGCCTTGGGCATCGGCAACTACACGATCCAGGTCTTGGCCGCCGATGGTCAGGAGAACAACTACGAGATCCTGATCAAGACCTGCCCGTCGCCGCTGCCGTGTTCTTGAGAGCCCGGTGCGTGGGGTGTTGAACCCGACGTGATGTTCGGGCGGGTGGTGTGGAGCGGGTGCCGAAGACGGGGTGCGGGTGCCGAAGACGGGGTGCGGGTGCGGAAGATGGGGCGCGGGTGAGCAAAGGCGACGTGCTGCGAGTCCTCCACAGGACTCGGTGAGGCGCTAACCTGCGGGATGCCGTGATGCTACCCCGGCGGTGTTTGACGTTCGATCCTCGAGGCAGCTAGGCTAGCCGTCGAATGAGCCGCATCGGTGAGCTGCTGGTCCGCGAGAAGATGCTCTCGCTGCAGCAGCTACAACAGGCGCAGGACGAAGCGAAGCGCACCGGCAAGCGCCTGGGCGCGACCTTGGCGCGCATGGGCCTCGTGCCCGACAACGTGCTCACCCAGATGGTGGCGCGGCAGTACAGCCTGCCCGCGATCAACCTGTCCGAGATCGAGATCGATCCCAACGTCCTCAAGCTCATCCCCAAGGACATCTGCGAGAAGCACCAGGTCATCCCGGTGCGCCGCCAGGGCCCGACGCTCATCGTCGCGATGGCCGACCCGTCGAACATCTACGCGATCGACGAGCTCAAGTTCCTCACCCAGTACAACATCGACCCGGTGGTCGCCTCCGACGGCGCCATCGAGACCGCGCTCTCGCGGTTTTACGACAAGGGCCCTGACCTCGACGCGATGATCGGCGACTTCGACGTCGAGAACGTCGACTTCGCCTCGGTCACCGACGACACCGTGAACGTCGTCGACCTCGAGAACCAGGCCGGCGAGGCGCCGGTCGTGAAGCTCTGCAACGCGATCCTGCTGTCGGCGATCAAGAAGAAGGCCTCGGATATCCACGTCGAGCCGTACGAGAAGTTTTTCCGGGTGCGGTTCCGCATCGACGGGATCTTGCAGGAGGAGATGCGGCCGCCGCTCAAGCTCCGCAACGCGATGACCAGCCGCCTCAAGATCATGGCGTCGCTCGACATCGCGGAGCGCCGCCTGCCCCAGGACGGCCGCATCAAGCTCAAGATCGGCGCCAACCGCGAGATGGACTTTCGCGTCAGCGTGCTGCCCACGCTGTTCGGCGAAAAGATGGTCATGCGACTCCTCGACAAGGGGAACCTGCAGCTCGACATGACCAAGCTGGGCTTCGAGGCCCGGCCCCTCGACGACTTCAAGAAGGCGATCAAGAAGCCGTACGGCATGGTGCTGGTCACCGGCCCCACCGGGTCGGGCAAGACCACGACGCTCTACTCGGCGCTGTCGGAGCTCAACACGGTCGATCGCAACATCTCGACCGCCGAGGATCCGGTCGAGTTCAACCTGGCCGGCGTCAACCAGGTCCAGATGCACGACGACATCGGCCTCAACTTCGCGACCTCGCTGCGCTCGTTCCTGCGCCAGGACCCCGACATCATCATGGTCGGCGAGGTTCGCGACTTCGAGACCGCCGAGATCGCGGTCAAGGCTGCGCTCACCGGCCACCTCGTGCTGTCGACGCTGCACACCAACGACGCGCCTTCGACGGTCATGCGCCTCCTCAACATGGGCGTCGAGCCGTTCTTGGTGACCGCGTCGGTCAACGTCGTGATCGCCCAGCGTCTCGCGCGGCGCATCTGCGCCGACTGCAAGTCGCCCGTCGAGAAGCACACCGAGCCGCTGCTCAAGCTCGGCATGACCGAAGAGCAGATCAAGAAGGGCACGATCATGGGCGGGCGCGGCTGCGGTACCTGCAACAACACCGGCTACAAGGGCCGCGTCGCGCTCTACGAGGTCATGCCCTTCACCGACCCGCTCAAGGAGCTGGTGCTGCAGGGCGCCTCGGCCACCGAGCTCAAGGCCGAGATGATCAAGGAAGGCTTCCAGAGCCTGCGCATGGCCGGCATCCAGAAGATCCTCGAGGGCATGACCACGCCCGAAGAGATTTTGCGTACCACCGTCGAAGACTGAGATGATGGCCCGCTAGCGATGCCGCCCCCCACTCTTCACCAGCTCCTGAAGGTGATGCTCGACAAGGGGGCGTCGGACCTGCACATCACGACCGGGTCGCCGCCGCAGCTCCGCATCGACGGTGAGCTGGTGCCGCTGCGCACCGACGCGATGACGCCGGTCGACACCAAGCAGCTGTGCTACTCGGTGCTCACCGACGCCCAGAAGCTGCGCTTCGAAGAAGACCAGGAGCTCGACTTCTCGTTCGGCGTGAAGGGCCTGGCCCGCTTCCGCGCCAACCTGTTCATGCAGCGTGGCGCCGTGGCCGGCGCGTTCCGCCTGGTGCCGTTCACGATCCTCCCGCTCGAGGAGCTGGGGCTGCCCAAGACCGTCGCCGACATGTGCGAGCGACCGCGCGGCCTGGTGCTGGTGACCGGGCCGACTGGGTCGGGCAAGTCGACCACGATGGCGTCGATGCTCGACCGCATCAACACCCGGCATCGCTCGCACATCGTCACGATCGAGGACCCGATCGAGTTCCTGCACCCGCACAAGCAGAGCCTGGTCAACCAGCGCGAGGTCGGCGCCGACACCCAGTCCTTCGCCAAGGCGCTGCGTCACATCCTGCGCCAGGATCCCGACGTGGTGCTGATCGGCGAGATGCGCGACCTCGAGACCATCGAGGCCGCGATGACGATCAGCGAGACCGGCCACCTGTGCCTGGCGACCTTGCACACCACCAGCGCGATCGGCAGCATCAACCGCATCGTCGACGTGTTCCCGGCCCACCAGCAGTCGCAGATCCGCCAGGTGCTGTCGTTCGTGCTCGAGGGCGTGATCAGCCAGACCCTCATCCCGCGGGCGTCGGGCACCGGCCAGGTGCTGGCCGCCGAGGTCATGATCCCGACGGCGGCGATCCGCAACCTCATCCGCGAGGACAAGCTGCACCAGGTCTACTCGCAGATGCAGATCGGCCAGTCCAAGCACGGCATGCAGACGCTCAACCAGTCGCTGTGCGACCTGGTGTTGCGTCGTCTCATCACGCTCGAGGACGCCATGACGCGTTCGTCGGACACCGAAGAGCTGAAGAACCTGATCGCGAGCGGCGGCGCCCCCGGCGGCCATTCGCTCTCCTCGCGGAGGCCCTGATGGCGAAGTTCCAGTGGGAAGCCACGACCCGGTCCGGTGAAGTTCGCAAGGGCGTCGTCGAGGCCAACGATGAAGCCGCGGTGCAGAACCGCTTGCGCGCCGACCAGCTCACGCCGCGCAAAATCAAAAAGCAGTCCAAGGCGATCCAGATCAGCTTCGGCGCGCCGGTCACGCCCAAGGAGCTGCAGATCTTCACGCGCCAGCTCGCGACGATGATCGACGCCGGCCTGCCGCTGGTCCAGTGCCTCGACATCCTGGCCAACCAGACCGAGAACCCGGCGTTCCAGACCCGCCTCCACCAGATCAAGGCGTCGGTCGAGCAGGGCTCGACGTTCTCGGACGCGCTGCGCAAGCACCCCAAGGTCTTCGACGAGCTGTTCGTGAACCTGGTCGGCGCCGGCGAGGTCGGCGGCATCCTCGACACCATCCTCAACCGCCTCGCGCAGTACATCGAGAAGGCGGTGAAGCTCAAGCGCCAGCTCAAGAGCGCGATGATCTACCCGATCGCCATCCTCGTGGTCGCGTTCGGCGTCATCGCGGTGATGCTCGGCAAGGTCATCCCGACCTTCGAAAAGATGTACGAGGACTTCGACGGTGCGAAGCTGCCCAAGCCGACCAAGGTCGTCATCAGCATCTCCGACAGCTTCATCAACGGCTGGTACATCTGGCTGGGGTTGGTGGTCGGCCTCGTCACGCTGGTGACGCTGGGGATGCGCACCGACCGCGGGCGTCAGGTGTTCGATCGGCTGCTCCTGCGCATCCCGGTGATCGGGCCGACCTTGCGCAAGATCGTCGTCGCCCGCTTCACCCGCACGCTCGGCACGCTGTTGTCGTCGGGCGTGCCCATCCTCGACGCGCTCGACATCTGCGCCAAGACCTCCGGCAACGTCGTGGTCGCCAAGGCGATCATGTACACCCGCGCCAAGATCTCCGAAGGCCAGGACATGGCCGGCCCGCTGGCCGAGACCAACGTGTTCCCGTCGATGGTGACGCAGATGATCGGCGTCGGTGAGCAGACCGGCGCGATGGATCAGATGCTCCAGAAGATCGCCGATTTCTACGAGGACGAGGTCGACACCGCGGTGGCCGGCATGACCGCGCTCATCGAGCCGATCATGATGGCGTTCCTCGGCGTGGTCGTCGGCGGCCTGATCATCGCGATGTACCTGCCGGTGTTCGAGCTGGCCGGCAACATCGAAGCCAAGTGAGCGCGCCGGCCGCGCCGCGCGGTGAGCTGGCCCGGCGGCTCACCTGGCTGATGCTGCTGCGCACGGTCGTGATCAGCCTGGTCCTCGGGCTGTCGCTGTGGCTGGGCGTGCGGGCCGAGGTATCGGTGACCGCGCCGTCACAGCTGATGCTGCTCGGGGTGGTCGTGGTGACCTACCTGGGCACGATCGTCTACGCGGTGCTGCTGCGCGGCGGGGTCGCGGCCGACCGGCTGGTGTGGCCGCAGCTGGCCGGCGACCTGGCGGTGACGACCGCGCTGGTCTACGTGACCGGCGGCGCCCAGAGCGCGTACACGTTCTTCTTCGCGCTCTCGGTGGTGGGGGCCGGCGCGGTGCGGTTCCGCCAAGGCGCGATCGTGATCGCGGCGCTGTCGGTCGCGTTCATGTGCGCGGTGAGCGCGGCGGCCTGGGCCCGCGCGCTGCCGCTGCCGATGGTGCCGCAGGTGACGCCGTGGATGCAGTCGCCTGCCGACTTCGCGGCCTCGGTCGGGCTCAACCTGGCGGCGCTGATCGGGGTCGGCGTGCTGTCGTCGATGTTCGGCGGCGAGCTGCAGCGCACGGCGACCTCGCTGGCCCAGCAGAGCCGGGCCACCGCCGACCTGATCGCGCTCAACCGCGACATCGTCCGCTCGCTGTCGTCGGGGCTGATCACGGTGGATCGCGACAACCGGGTGCTGACCATCAACGAGACGGCGCTCGAGCTCCTGGGCGAGCCCGGCGTCGGCTCGGTGGGCCGGCCGGTCGACGACGTGATGCCAGGGCTGGGCACGCGGCTGGACGGCCTGGGCGAGCGCGAGGCCCTGCGCCGCACCGACCTGGCCTTGCCCGACCGCACGCTCGGCATCTCGGTGTCACCGCTGCGCGACGATCGCGACCGCGTGATCGGGCGGGTCGTGAACTTCGTCGACCTCACCGAGCTGCGCAAGCTCGAGGAGACGATGCGGCGCGCCGAGCGGCTGGCGACGGTGGGCGAGCTGGCCGCCGGCATCGCCCACGAGATCCGCAACCCGCTGGCCGCGATCTCAGGCTCGATCGAGCTGCTCAGCCAGGCCGCGCCGTCGACCGAGGACGATCGCGCCCTGATGGCGATCGTGATGCGCGAGATCGACCGGCTCAACTCGCTCATCACCGAGCTGCTCGAGTACGCCAACCCGCGGCCGCGCGAGCTGCACGACGTCGACCTGGCCGAGCTCCTCGACGACACCGCGGCGGCGCTGCGCATGGATCGCAGCTGGGGCGCGGTCGCGATCACGGTCGACGCCGTGCCGCGTCCGCTGACCATCGCGGGCGACGCCGGCAAGCTGCGCCAGGTGATCTGGAACCTGGCCCGCAACGGCGTCGAGGCGGCCAGCGGCGGCGGCGGCCACGTCTGGCTGCGCGGCACCACCGACGCCGAGCAGGTCCACGTCGTCGTCGAGGACGACGGCCCCGGCATCGCGGCCGAGCATGTGTCGCGGGTGTTCGACCCGTTCTTCACGACCAAGGCCCGCGGCACCGGCCTGGGGCTGGCGACCAGCCACGCCATCGTGGCCGAGCACGGCGGCGCGATCTCGGTCGACAGCGCGCCGGGCGCCGGGACCCGCTTCACGATCCGCGTGCCCCGGGCCCGGCGCGGGTAGCCTCGACGACTGTCCGAAAACCGGACGATTAGTCGGGGATCGCGACGGGCGCGGGCGCGAGGTCGAGGGGGCTGATCCGCCAAGGCGCGTCGGCGACGGCGCGGAGGGCGCGGCGGCGATAGTCGTCGGCGTAGGCGTGCTCGCCGCGGGCGGCCCAGGCGGTGGCCAGATCGTCGCAGCGCTCGGCCTCGAGGCGAGGCGGCACCTCGGCGCCGTGCTCCCACAGCGCCTCGAGGCCGCGGATGGCGTCCTCGACCTGGCCGACCGCGAGCAGGGCCAGCGCCTCGGTGTGGAGCAGGCCGGGCACGTCGGGATGGAGCGCGAGCGCGGTGCGGACGTCGCGGAGGGCCGCCTCGGCGGCGGGCCCGCGGGCGCCGGTGCGCAGCGCGGCGTAGGCGCGGTTGTTGAGCCAACCGGCATGGGTCGCGCCGTCGAGGCGGGCGGGATCGAGGCGGGCCAGCAGGCGCTCGCCGTCGTCGTAGCGACCGGCCGCGAGGTACGTGCTCGCGCACGACACCTGGGCCGCGGCGCGGCGGCGTGGCATCACCGACACCAGCGCGAGCAGCTGGTAGTAGCGACGGGCGTCGACGAAGCGGCCGGTCGTGAACATCGCGTGGGCGAAGCGCGGCACCAGGATGCGGGTGCCCATCGCCAAGAGCCCGAGCGTCAACCCGGCCAGGATCGCCGCCGGGAGGCCCGCCGTGGCGACCGCCGCGCCGATGACGGCGGCGCCCAGCGTCAGGAGGACCAGGGCCCGCACCATCGCGACAGCGTAGCGCCAGCGTCGGCGCCGTGGTACCAGCGACCGGCGTGACCGAGCCCCTGGTCCAGATCCGCGCGCGTCAGCGCAGCGCCGCCCCCGCGGTCCCCCTGGTCGGTGGCTCGCGGGTCTACGTCGAGACCCACGGCTGCCAGATGAACGTGGCCGACTCCGAGTTGCTGCTCGGCATCCTCGCCACCGCCGGCTACGCGCGGGTCGAGCGCGCCGACGACGCCGACGTCATCATCGTCAACACCTGCGCGGTCCGCGAGAAGGCCGAGGCCAAGGTCATCGGTCGCGCCCACGAGCTGGCCGCGCTGCGCAAGAAGCGCCCCGGCTTGCTGCTGTCGATCGTGGGCTGCATGGCCGAGCACCTCAAGGAAGGCCTGGCCGAGCGCGCGCCGGTCGACGTCATCGTCGGTCCCGACAGCTACCGCCGCTTGCCCGACCTCCTGGCCGAGGCCCGCGACCGTCGCCGCGAGGGCACCGCGGGCGCGGTCGTCGACGTGCGCCTCGACAAGGCCGAGACCTACGAGGGCCTCGGGGGAGAAGACGGCGGCGACGGCGTGTCCGCGTTCGTCACGATCCAGCGCGGCTGCGACAAGTTCTGCACGTTCTGCGTGGTGCCGTTCACCCGCGGCCGCGAGCGCGGCGCGGCCCCCCGCGAGATCCTGCGGCAGGTGCGCGCGCTGGTCGAGCGCGGCCACAAGGAGGTCACGCTCCTGGGCCAGACCGTCAACTCCTACGCCTGGGAGGACACCACGTTCGCGCAGCTGCTGCGCGCGGTGGCCCAGGTCGACGGCCTCGAGCGCATCCGGTTCACGTCGCCCTACCCGGTCGACTTCACCGACGACGTCGTCGCGGCGATCGCCGAGGAGCCCAAGATCTGCAAGTACGTCCACCTGCCGGTGCAGTCGGGCTCCGACGCCGTGCTGGCCCGGATGCGACGCGGCTACACCGTCGACGACTACCAGCAGATCGTCGCCCGGCTGCGCGCCGCGGTCCCCGCGATCGCGCTGTCGACCGACATCCTGTCGGGCTTCAGCGGCGAGACCGAGGACGATCACGCCGCGACCCTGGCGCTCATGCGCGAGGTCCGCTTCGACAGCGCGTTCATGTTCGCGTACTCCGAGCGTGACCTGACCTTCGCCGCCAAGAAGCTCCCCGACGACGTCGCGCCTGCGGTCAAGCAGCGCCGCCTCGCCGAGATCGTCGCGGTGCAAGATCGCATCTCGAGCGAGGTCTTCGCCGCCGCGATCGGTCGTCGCGATCGGGTGCTGGTCCACCACGCCAGCCGCCGCAACCCCGACGAGCTCATGGGCCGCACCGACGACTTCAAGAGCGTCATCCTGCCGGCCGGCGTCGGCGCCCCCGGGCTCCTCGTCGACGTCGTCATCACGCGCGCGACCCAGGCCACGCTGTTCGGCGCGCCGGCCTGACGATCAGCGCTCGGGCAGCCGCTGGCGGCTCAGTTTCCCGTTGTTGACCAGCGCGGTCTGCACCAGGAGCTCCGAGACGATGAAGTGGTCGGCGGCTGCGGCGATGCCCTCGTCGTCGGTCCCGTGCGCGTCGGTCTACGCGTCGAGAGCCTGCCACGGACACAGCAACTCTTGCGCGAACGAGCGCTCGAAGCGCCCGGATCGAATCCGGCCATCGCTTGCAGCTTGCAAGCACGGACCAGCTTCGGATTGCTCCGTTCGATTCGAAGCTCGTCGATCAGCTCGGCCAACTCGCGGTCATCGGGCACGCACGAAGCGATGCGCGCATCCAGCCTGGTGAGAAATCCGTCAACCCCGCGCTCGAAGTGCGCCGCCGGGATGCTGATGTCGATGTCGCGCAGATAGCGAATCGCCGCCACGTCTCGTACCTGCTCAGCCCTCGCCTCGAGGCGGAGAAACGCGCCGTCACTGGTCACCTGCAGTGCGGGCCACGGCACGTCGGTACTGGTGGACGCCATCGAGTGGGCACGGAGCCAGGTCGGGGACAGCTTCTCGGCGCGGGGCTCCCAGCGCAGCCGCCACCAGTTGACGACCAGCCACTCGGCCAGTTGCAGCGTGGGGACCCGGATGTCGGAGCGCACGGTCTGCGCGATGACATCGTCGATCTCTGTGATCGGTACGCGGTCGGTGCCAGCGGTGATCGTCAAGGCAGCGAAGGTCGCTCGCTCGACCGCGTCACCATCGGATGATGACAACCAGGCGAGGTCGAACGCCAGCTCGGCAGGCCGCTCAGCCATGCGCGAAGAGCTCGAACGCGACCTGCTTGTCGAAGACGCCCGCTTCGTCGCACAGCGTCTTGTCTTGGCGCGGGCTGGTCGGTGGGGTCAACCCGAAGTTGTTCGGCTCCTTTTTGTGGAGCGGACTACCCTCGTAGCGACCGCGCGCTCGCAGTACCTGACGCTGGCCCGCTGTCAATGCGGTATCGCGAAACGACCGGACCGTCTCGTCGCGCTCTGACGTGCTCGATCGCCCATGGCTGTCGCGGTCACGTTAGCGCAATCGTTGCAGGCGCGCGACGACCTCCGCGGCGACGCGGCGATCGGTGAGGAGCGAGAGGTGGCCGAGGTCGTCGAAGAGGACCTCGTCGGCGCCGGCGATGCGCGCGTTGGTCGCGCCCGGCACCAGGCAGTCGGAGCGCGACCAGATCACGGTGACCCGGGTGTGAGTTGGGCGCGGCGCGGCCTCGAGCCGTTGCAGCATCGTCGAGTTGAAGAACAGCTCCTTGGCCGGCGCGCCCAAGCCGATGGCGCTGACGTCGGTGCCGGCGTGGGGCGAGCCCAAGGTGATCAGGTTGGCGACCTTGCCGTCGCCGCCGAGCAAGGTGACGTAGTAGCGCGCGACCACGCCGCCCATCGAGTGGCCGATGAGGTCGACCTCGGCGGCGCCGGTCGCGGCGCGCACCTCCTCGACGTACTCGGCCAAGCGCAGCGCCGCGTTGCGGGTGCGCCCCAGCGACCAGTACTCGAAGCCGAGCACCGGGCCCAGCCCAGCTCGCGCCAGCCGGCGCGCCAGCACGACGAAGTTGCCGCGGTTCATCGCGTAGCCGTGCAGGACGATGACCGGCCGCGGCCCGCGCGCGCTCGATAACGGCAGGAATCCCAGCGGGCGCGCCGCCGACAGCGCGACCGCGGCGCCCCACTCACGCAGCGCGACCCGCAACTGGTTGGGTGGCGACGGGCGCTGCCGGCGCCAGCGCGACACCATCATCGCGGCGTGGGGCACCAGGGGATAGACGCCGCTCGCCATCAGCAGGTCGGAGGCGAGGGCGATGGCGCCGCGCCAGGCCAGGTGCGCCGAGGAGTGCCGCTTCTGGCGCATGGCCGCGATCAGCTCGCGGTCACGCCGGGGATGGTGGCCTCGATCTCACGGGCGTCGTCGACGCCGATGGCCAGCCCATCGCGCAGCCGCACCAGCATCGCGCGCTCGTCGCCGGTGACCTCGCAGTCGACCGCGGCCATCCGGCACGCCGCCTTGTAGATGCCGCGGCGAGCGTCGCCCGACAAGCCGGTCAGGCCGACGTCGTCGAGGTCGACCTTGGACTCGAGGAAGCCGTGGGCGGTGGTGCGGTCGGACGCGGTCAGCTCGGCCCCGTCGATCAGACGGGTCAGCGCGCTGCGCTCGGCCTCGGCGATGACGCCGTCGGCCCACGCCACCGCCGCCCAGGTGCGGATCACGGTCACGAACTGCGATTCAGACATGCGCGGGACAATACATCCTGCGCGCGCGCCGAACCACGGCGGGTCAGAGCGAGATCGTGAGGCCGAGGTGGTCGTGGATGAGCTTGACCAAGGTCGGGCGCAGCGCCTCGCCCGACTTGGGCGAGACCCAGCCGCCGTCGGGCGCGGGATCGAAGTGCCACGCGGTCGCGACCGCGGCCATCCAGATCTGGCCGGCGGCGCGGTGGCTGTTGATGACGATCTTGGTGCCGTCGCGCAGCTCGACGCGCAGCACGCCGGCGCTGACCGAGACCTCGACATCATCGGGATCGAGCAGCCCGAGCGTGTCCTCGAGATAGGTCAGCTCGGCGAGAGCGCGGGCATCGAAGGCTGAATCATCCACGGACGTGTCGTAGCACTTTTCAGCTACCATCGCGCCCGATGCGGGAGCCGGGCGACCTCGAGGACGACGACGGGGGCCACGAGACGCTGCTGCCGTCGATCACGCTGTCGGTGCTGGCCCGCGTCGACGGCGTCAACCCGGGCGAGCTCGGCCTCGCGACGCCGGTGCCGATCACCAGCACCGAGCCCACCGGCGAGCGCCTGCGGGGCGCGCGCCTGGGCGACGTCATCGGCGGGCGCTACATCGTCGAGGCCCAGCTCGGGCGCGGCGGCATGGGGCGGGTCCTGCGAGTGCGCCACCAGGTGCTGGGCAAGGCCTTCGCGCTCAAGCTCATCAAGACGCCGATCGCGACCGACCCCCGCATCCGCGACATGTTCTATCGCGAGGCTCGGCTGGCGTCGGCGTGTACCCACGACAACATCTGCTCGATCGTTGATTTCGGCGAGGATCCCGCCTTCGGCCTGTTCATGGTGATGGAGCTGCTCGACGGGCAGACCATGCACGGCAAGCTGCGCGCCGGCGGCCGGCTCGCGCCCAAGGTCGCGTGCGATGTGATGTGGCAGGTGGGCGAGGCGCTGCGCTACATCCACGGCCGCGCGGTCATCCACGGCGACATCAAGAGCGAGAACATCTTCCTGGTCCGGGGCGCGGCCCAGCGCCGCGTCATCAAGCTCCTCGACTTCGGGTTGTCGCGCCCCGATCGCGGCAGCGCCGGCGGCGAGATCGACGGCACGCCCGAGTATCTCGCGCCCGAGCGCATCCGGGGTGGACCAGCGACGGTGGCGTCCGATCTCTACGCGCTCGGCGTGGTGATGTTCGAGCTGCTCACCGGCACGCTGCCGTTCACCGGAACCCTCGAGGAGGTGTTCGCCCAGCAGCTGCGTGCCGCGATCCCGCCACCGTCGTCGCTGGTCGACGAGGTCCTCGACGAGCGCGCCGACGAGATCGTCGCCAAGGCCACCGCGAAAGACCCCCGCGATCGCCACGCCGACGTCGCCGGCTTCATGTACGAGCTGCGCACGTTCATGAACATGCTGGGCATGGAGACCGCACGCCGGCGGGCCGGCGGTGACCTCGGCGGGCGCGAGCGGCGCGAGCACGATCACCGCAGCAAGGCCGCCGCCGAGATCTTCGCGTCGGCGCCGATCCCGATGGCCGCGGTCGACGTGAACGGCAAGGTCCGCATCGCCAACCAGGCGTTCCTGGAGTTCCTGGGGTGCGCTGGCGCGGTCGGCGGCATCGAGCTGCGCGACTCGGGCCTGCTCGAGATCTACCCGTCGCTGCTGCGCGATCTGGCCAGCACGATGGCGCGCCGCTCGTCGGTGAAGCGGGTGATCTACCTATCCGAAGGCGGCGGCGCGACCGTCGAGGTCGCCGTCCTCATCACCCCGGCGCCCGCGACCGCCGAGGTCACCGCCGGGGAGTTGCACCTCGCGCTGCACCCGCTCCGGCACGTTCACCCGGGCTGAGGGTTCCTGTGGCGTACGGGACGGCCAACGACGCCCGGCAACTCAGAAGCCGATCACGATCCCGAGGTTGAAGTCGAGCTGCACACCGAAGTTGACCTGCGAAGAGCCCAGCTCGTCGACCACGGGCACGCCCACGATGGCGTTGAACTCGGCGACCAGCGCTAGCTCGCTCGACAGGCGCGCGTTGTAACCGGCACCGGCGTTGACGAGGAGCGGCCCGAGGGCGACCACGTCGGTGTCCATGTCGGGCGGGGCGTTGTCGAGCTTGATGGTGTCGCGGATGATGCCGCCGCCGATCCCGCCGGCGACGTGCAGGCCGCTGCCGTTGGGCGAGAACGCGTGGCGCAAGCGCAGGAAGCCCGACGGTGCCATCGGCGCGTGGCCGGCGATGTTGGCGCCGATCGGGAAGCCGATGCGGCCGGCCAGCGAGATCGTCGTCGACGGCGAGATGTAGTAGCCGATCTCCGGCATGACGTGGAGGAGCTGCGGGGCGAAGCAGCACTTGACGGTGTTGCGCTCCTGCTCGGTCTTGCCGCTGACCAGACCGCCGCCCGAGCCCACCGCCAGCGCGATGAAGACCGACTTCTTGCCCGACGCGGCGCTGCCGCCGCCCGGCGCGCCACCGCCGCGGTCGTCACCGCTGCCACCACCACCGAGCGGGTTCTCGCCGCCGCCCAGCGGGTTCTCCTCGTCGAGGCTGTTGTTGCTACCGCCGCCACCGCCCGAGACCTCGATGATGTTGGGCGAGCCGGCCGAGCCCTTCGACGCGATCAGCTTGCCGCCCGCGTTGTAGGCCGCGATGTAGTAGTGGACCAGCTCGCCCTTGAGCGCATCGGCCGGGATGGCGCCCTTGTAGACGCACTCGCCGGTGAGCGTCATCTTGGCCTCGGTGAAGTCGGTGGCGCCGCGCGCCCGGTACATGACCGACAGCTTCGCGGGCTGCACGTCGGCGCCGACCGCGGCCTGCATGGTGAGGTCGTTGCCGCCCTTGGCCTCCTCGACGATGGTGTGCTGCACGCCGGTGACCGCGCCGCAGTCGACCGCCAGGTCCTCGCCACCCCCGGTGGGCTCAGCGCCGCCGGTGTCGCCACCGCCACCGGCCTCGGCCTTGGCCTCGTCGAGGAGCTTTTGCATCTCGGGCGTCGAGTACGACTTCTCGAGCGCGATGGTCTTGTCGATCTCTGCCGCATTCAAGAACGACAGCTTCGCGCTCTCGGGATCGTTGAGGCCGGCGAAGTACACGATGCCGAGGCGGACGTGGACCTTGGCGGTCACCGGGTCCGACTCCATCTTCGCCTTCTTGGCGATCGTGAGCGCCTGGTTGAGGATCTTGCGAGCCTCCTCGTACTCGAGGAGATCGTAGTTCTCCATCGCCTCTTTGATCTTGGTCTCGATGTCTTTCTTCGACTTCGCGTCGGCGTGCGCGGGTCGGGCGGAGACCACGCCGACGAGCAAGAAGATCACCGCGAGCGCGGCTGAGACGAGCGAGGCGCGAGAAGACCGCATGGCCGAGTCTGTAACACGGCCTCCCACCCGGGTGCGAGGCCTAGCGTTTTCCCGGACCGGCTTTCCCCAACGCGCGGCGACCGAGCCGACGCCTCGGGCGGCACGCGAGTCACCGCGCCACCGACCGATGAGCCCGAAAGGCTCACTTGTCCGTGATGAAGAACTCGACGCGGCGGTTGGTGGCGCGGCCGGCGGTGGTCCGGTTGTCCTCGATCGGCACCGCCTCGCCGAAGCCCTCGGCCTGCATGCGGAAGGCGTCGACACCCTTGGCGATCATGTACTTGCGCACCGAGTCAGCGCGTTGCTGCGACAGCTTCAGGTTGAACTTGTCCGAGCCCTGGCTGTCGGTGTGGCCCTCGATGCGGACCTTGATCTTGGGGTTGTCGACCAGCGCTTGGGCCACCTCGTCGAGGAGCGGGAAGCTGACCTTTTTGATCTTGGCCTTGCGGGTATCGAAGTACACGGTCTGCTTGAGCTCGATCTTCGTCGCGGTGACGACGATCATCTTGTACTTCTGCGGGCAGCCGTCGGCGGTCTGAGCCGGCTGGTCGGGGCACAGGTCGATGACGGTCGGGCACTCGGGCACGCCGTCGCCGTCGTTGTCGCAGTCGGGGCAGCCGTCGTCGTCCTGGAAGCCGTCGATGTCCTCGGCGACGTCGGGGCACTGATCGATGCGGTCGCCGATGCCGTCCTTGTCGTTGTCGAGGTCGGGGCAGCCGTCGACGTCCTCGAAGCCGTCGCGATCCTCGGCATCGAGCGGACAATCGTCGATCGGGTCGTTGATGCCGTCGGAGTCGTTGTCGTTCTCGGGACAGCCATCGCCGTCCTCGAAGCCGTCCTTGTCCTCGGGCACGCGCGGACAGTCGTCGGCGGTGTCGAGGATGCCGTCGCCGTCGAAGTCCGAGGGGCGCGGCTCGTCGGGAGGACGGTCGTCGGGGTTGCACATCGCCCGGGGCGACCTCTCGACGGCCAGCTTGGCGTTGGACTCGGCGATCGCGATCTCGTGGACCGCCGGATAGTAGCGGCCTTCCGACAGCTCTTCCTTGGCGAAGTCGTTGTGCGACTCGGCCAGGGCCAGCTCGACCGGCGCGCAGCGCAACGCGCCGTTGCTGCGGGCGGTGCGGATGAGGTCATCGACGCTGTGGGTGCGATCGCGCACGCCGGAGCCGGCGCAGCCGGCCAGGCCCAGCGCGAGGATCGCCAGCCCGCGGAGCTTGCCCACCAGGTTTCCTGCGCCCGTCACGGGGTCCCCTGGAGCCGAGGGTTGTTCTGGAGCACGTCTGGGGTCTCGTCGTCGCCGCGGTCCTCGTCCTCGATGGCCGGGGCCAGGCCCTTGCCGCCGCGGGCTGGGCTGGAGCGCAGGGGCGCGGTGATCTCGCTCATCGTGCTGGGATCGGCGGCGCGGCGGACCGCGTCGACCTTGGCGTGCTCGGCGGCCTCGGCCGACAGCCGGCCGAACCGGTTGGCGGCACCCCAGTTGGAGTGGGCGGCCTCTTCGCGCGCCTTGTGCAGATACTCGACGGCGCGGGTCCACCAGTAGGGCGCGTACTTCGCGGCGTTGACCGCGCGGGCCTCGTCGACGGAGGTGGTCGCGGTGCGCGTGACCTGGCTGACGTACCCGATGGGTCCGCAGGCGGCGAACGTCGCCGTCACCACGAGAGCCAGCGCGAGTCGACGCATCCGCACGACAGACGTATCACTTCTGATCGCGCGACTCAACGGGACCGGACCCTCCGGCTGTCGCGCGACAGCTCGATGAACACGTAGCCGCCCGCGATCGCGGTCGCGACCGCGGCCACCAGGATGGCCCAGCCGACCTCGACGCTCATGAGCTGGCCCCGGGCGCCTCGGTGGTAGCCGGCGTAGGTCGTCGCCGCGATCAGGCGGGGAAACAGCAGCGGCACCGCGAGCGCGGCCGCCGCGACGGTGCCGCCCAGCCCATAGAACAGGACGCGCTGCCGATCGGCGCGCACCAGCGTGCTGCCCAGGTACCAGCCCCCGACCACGACCAAGCCGTGGCTGATGACCAGCGGCAGGATCGCCAGCCCCGGGACCTTGGCGGGGTCGGCCAGGTAGTGCCAGGTCCAGGCCGGCTGGATGACATAGAAATACAGTGCGATCGGCGCGGTGATGATGGCGGCGTGGGCCAACACCAGCAGGATCGCCGGCGACGTCGACGGTCCATCCGCGCGGATGCGGTCGCGACCGGCGATCGCGAAGGCGAGCCCGAGCGCCAGCTGGGCCAGGAGCGCGATCAGCAAGAGCTAGACACCGGTGTCGGGCTCTTTGCTGCCCAGCAGATGCGCGGCGGCGGTGAAGGCGGCGTCGTCGTCGAGCAGCTCGGGCGCAGGGGTGGGCACGTCGATCTCGCCGGCCACGAAGGTGCCGGCCTCGAGGGAGCCAGTGAGCGGTGCGGGCACGGTGTCGATGGGCGTGCCGTCGTCGGCCGGGCGACGGCGACGCCGGCCGGGATGGCGCACCACCCACTCGTCGGTGCCGCCGGCCCGACGGGCCTTGCGCAGGCGGGCGCGGCGCACGCTCGACTCGAGCTCGGCGCCGCCGCCGTCGGGCTCGAAGGGCGCGTCGCGAAAGCGCGGCGCGATGGGCGCCGACTCGCCGGTGTCGACGACGCGCTCCTGGGTCTCGTCGGCGGCCGGCAGCACGCGCTCGTCGGTGTAGTGCGAGTCGCTGCGGGCGTCGTCGCTGTCGCCGTCACGGTCGCCGTCGAGGGTGGCCAGGGCGGCGTCGAGGTCCAACCCGTCGCGCGCCAGCGACTCGAGGGCGCGGCTGACATCGATCGCTGGGTCGCTGGCGGCGTCGAGCGGCGCGTCCATCGAGACCTCACCGGGGTCCGACGCGGTGGGCGCGGCCTCGTAGACCGTGGCCTCGAACTCGTCGTCGCCGCCGTCCGACGCGATGGGATCGCTGACCGCGCCCGGGGCCTGCAGCTCGTGGCTGCCGGTGGTGACCTCGGCGAAGCGCGACCGCCACTCGGGGCGATCGGCGAGCTCGGCGTAGGCGTTGCGGACCGCGCGCCGGGCCGCGCTCGCGGTGAACTCGCGGCGCACCCGATCGTAGCCGTTGCCGGCGAGGCGGTCGCGCAGGCCGGCGTCCTCGACGAGGCGGTGCAGCTTGCGCGCGAGATCGACCGGATCGCCAGGCGCGAACAGGAGGCCCTCGCGCCCGTGATCGACCAGCATGCCGACGGTGCCCCGGCGGGGCGCGACCACCGCGCGCCGGCACGCCATGTACTCGAGGAGCCGCGTCGGATAGAGCGCGAAAGGCCGCGGCAGCAGCTCGGCGGCGACCGGCACCACGCACAGCGACGCGGTCGCGATCAGGGCCGGCATCAGGTCGTGATCGACCGGCGCGCGCACGTCGACGCGAGCGCCCAGCCCGAGCTCGGCGATCGCGGCGCGCAGCACGGGCTCGAAGCCGGTGACGATGGGCCCGACCATCGCGAGGTGGGCCGGGGTGGTGCGGGCCAGCTCGACCATCGCGCGCAGCAGCGTGCGCACGCCGCGCCCGGGACCCATGGCGCCGACGTACAGCAGGAGCGGCGGGCCGCTGGGCGGCGCCTCGTCCCAGTCGAAGCGATCGACGTCGACGCCGGGCGGCGACAGCACGACGCGCTCGGGTCGCCCGCGGGTGATCGCGTAGCGGCGCGCCGGCTCGGTGGGCACCAGCACCAGATCGGCGGCGAGCAGGCTGGCCTCCTCGTCGCGCTCGAGCTGGGCCGCCAGGTCGGGGTCCATCGCGCTGCGATCGTCGAAGGCACCGCGCGCCAGGTCGAGCACGACCGCGTAGCCGAAGCGGTCGCGGGCCTCGAGCACCGGCGACGCGCCCCAGGCGTCCTGGCAGTGCACGACGTCGTAGTCGGCGCCCTCGAGCTGACGGCGCAAGGCGCGCTGGTAGGCCTGGACCTGGCTGCGCAGGTCGGCGTCGTGGGTGGGCACGCGCAAGAGCCGGCCCGCGCCCTGCCGTTCGACGTAGGGCTGGTCGGCGTCGCGCACCACCAGGAGGTCGACGGTGTGGCTAGCCAAGGCGCGGACCACGTGCCGGAGCTGCACGCCGGCCCGGGTCGGGCCCGGGACCGCGCAGAAGCCGGTCAGCAACACGCGCGCCATCGGAACCATGCTCGCCAAGGAGCGGCATCGCAGCAAGGGCCGAGGGCGACCGCCGCTTGCAATTCGACATCCGCCTGGGGTACATGGCGCCCGTGCAACGCCTCGTCGCCTATCTCCGAGACAACGTCTTCGTCGACTTCCAGGGCGATCTCGACCTCGACAAGGTGCGCGAGCTCCTCGGTGGAGAGGACACCCGCGAGGCCCGCAACCTGCTCGGGCGCCTGACCCGTGACGGCGGCACCGACGACATGATGGTGACGCTCGCGGACTGCCTGCTCGAGGTCGTGCAAGCCGCGCTGACCGACGACGTGCTGCGCGCGCAGATCCGCGCGTACACCGAAGCGTAAGCCGCGGGCGTCGACCAGAGCGTAAGCGCGCGCGTCGACCGCAGCGGGGCTCGCGGAGGCTTCGAGCTCGCTGTGCTACGCTCCCTGGCGATGACGCAACCGGTTCCCGACACCAAGCTCCCGGCTGCGCTCGCGTTCGGACTGTGCGCGGTCGGCCTCGTCCTCGGCCTCGTCGGCGGCTTCAGCCACGGCTCTTACGCCGGCGGCATCATCGCCGCGCTCGGCGTGGTCCCCGCGATGGTCGGCATGTGGAAAGGCATCCAGCAGGAGTCGCAGATGACCCTGGGCATGTCGGTGCTGGCGGTGCTGACCTCGCTCGGCGTGGGCGGCCTGCTGCTCATCCTCGCGATCGTCGACACGGTCCGGTCGTGAAGGCGTTCGCGATCGCCGCGGTGATCGCCTGCGCGGTCGCCGGTGGGACCCGCGCGGGCGCGGGCGTCGCGCCGGCCTGGGCCGACCAGCAGGACCCGCCGCACGAAAAGAAGCTGGTCCACACCGACCACGCGATGGGTACGGTCGTCCAGGTCACGATCTGGTCCGACGACGAAGTGGCCGCCGCCGCCGCCGCGCAGGCGGTCTTCGCCGAGATGCGCCGCCTCGACGCGATGATGACGACGTGGACGCCCGACAGCGAGATCTCGCAGATCAACACGGCGGCCGGCAACGGCAAGCCGGTGAAGGTCTCCGACGAGGCCTTCACGGTCATCGCGCGCTCGGTCGACATCAGCCGGCAGTCCAAGGGCATCTTCGACATCACGGTCGGCGCCTACAGCGGCATGTGGAAGTTCGACCAGGACATGGACGGCACGCTGCCCGCGCCGGCCGACGTCGCCGCGCGCCGCGAGCTGGTCAACTGGAAGGACATCGTCCTCGACAAGCGCAAGAAGACGGTGCGGCTCAAGCGGGCCGGCATGAAGATCACGCTGGGCGGCATCGCCAAGGGCTACGCGGTCGACCGCGCGGCGGCGGTGATGGACCACGCCGGCTTCGGCGATTTCATCATCCAGGCCGGCGGTGACATGTACGTCTCGGGCTCCAAGAGCGGCACGTCCTGGGTCGTGGGCATCCGCGATCCCCGAGGCACGCGCGACCAGAGCTTCGCGATCGCGCCGGTGCGCGACCACTCGTTTTCGACCTCGGGCGACTACGAGCGCGGCTTCGTCAAGGACGGCGTCCGCTACCACCACATCCTCGACCCGCGCACCGGCCAGCCGTCGCGGGCCAGCCGCTCGGTCACGATCATGGCCAAGGACGCCTTCACCGCCGACGCTTGGTCGAAGGTGCTGTTCATCCTGGGTGCCAAGCAAGCCATGCCCCTCGTCGAGAAGCTGCCCAACTTCGAGGCGGTCTTCGTCGACGATGCCAACCGGGTCATCGTCTCGAGCGGCCTGCTGCCGACGCTGAAGGTCCTCAGCGAGCCCACGCCCGGCGTGTGACCGCGCCCCCGCTACGGGCGGAAGGGTTGCTCGTCCTTGCCGCGGGTCGGGTTGGCGAGCCGGCGGGCGACGGCTTCTTGCTCTTCTTTGTTGAGCCGTCGGACGTAGATACCGGCGGCGTCGATAGAGCGCGCGCCGAAGAAGCCCTCGGCGACGGCGTACTCGACCTCGACGACCATGAAGGGATCGTCGCCGAGCCACATGAGCTCGTGCTTGCGAGGGATGCCGACCCATGAGCTCAGCATGAACTTGTCGCGGGTGCCGTCGTCGTTGAGGACGACCATCGTGATGCGCTCGGTGGCGGTCATGGGCTCTAGACCAGACCTAGCAGATCTTTGGCCTCGGGATCGGGCGGTCGACACATCACGTGGTCGACGCCGGCCACGCGCGCGTAGACCACGTCGCACACCGCGGTGAAGCTGGCCTTCTCGAACGCGCGCGTCGACGGCTGGTTGCCGTGGCCGATCAGCGCCCACGACCGGTACACGTCGAGCTCGCGCAGATCGCGGGCCAGGTGCTCGAGCATCACCGGGGCGACCGCGCGGCCGCGGGCGGCGGCGGCGACGAACACGTCGTGGACGTAGGCCTCGTACTTCGACAGCGACAGGGTCCGGCCCAGCTCGGGGACCTCGACGGCGCGACCGCGCGCGGCCCACGCGATGCCGGCCGGACGATCGTGGAGCCGCGCCAGCAGCGAGTAGTCGCCGCGCTTCCACGCGGCCCGGGCCACCGCCTCGTCGAGGGAGAGCTGATCGAGCAGCTCGCTGCGGGCCGCGGGCGCCAGCGCGTCGAAGGCCGCCTCGTCGAAGCGCTCGACGGTGAGGCCGGGCGCCGGCGTGATGCCGCGGGTCCACATCTGGCCGCGGTAGAGGTGCATGCGCTGGTACTGCGCGACCTCGTTGGCGGCGTTGCGGATCTTGGTCCACGCCGCACGAGCCTGGGCCGCGGCCACGCCTGGCGTCTCGCGCACCGCGCGCGCCCCCCGCCGCACCGTCTCGACGCCGCGCGACACCGACGCGGTGCGGGTCGCGTTCCAGATCCGGACCGCGACCGCGGCCTGCTTGGACACCGGCAGCGGCGGCAGCGGATATTCGGCGGCGCCGGTCACCACGTCGAGGGCGACCCGGCCGCGCTGGGCCGCCGCATAGGCCTCGGCGCCGAGGAGCCGCTCGGCCGCGCCGCGATGCACGTCCTCGGGATCGATCGCGAGCGCGAGCACGACCGCGCGATCGGCGTCGTCGATGACCAGCGCCGCGGCGACCGCCTGGCCCGCGGTGTCGTTGCAGGTCGCCAGGCGCGCGCGACCCTCGCGACCGAGCGTGACCGCCACCTCCTCGAGGAGCGCGGCGGCCTCGGCGTCGGCGAGCGGGCTCTGCTCATCGCGCTCGGCCCACTCGAGGCGCGACAGCCGGCGCAGCGCGCTCAGGCCCTTGCGGATCTCGACGACGTCGCCCGACACCGCCGCGGTGAGCCCGCTGTCGTCGAGGCTCGGCCCGGCCAGCCCGAGCGCGATGCGACGGGCACCGCCGCCGGCCGGCTGCGACTCGACGTTGAAGCCGAGCGAGCCGAAGCGCGCCACGAAGTTCGCCCGCACTCGCGACGGCTCGGCCAGCGGCTCGAGCTCGAGGACGTCCCACGACTTGCCGAGATCGGCGACCGCGCGCGCTAGCGCAGTGCCGGCCTTGTCCTCGAAGCCGGCCTTGACCAAGAAGTCGAGCGCGGGCGGGCGTGGCCCGGCGTCGCCCATCATGCGGATCTCGGAGACCTTGGCGATCGGCAGGCGAGCGTTGCGCTGGTAGAGCGGCGCGAGGCAGACCAGCTCGCCGTCCTCGGCGCCCTTCTCGTCGGTGGCGACGCCGACCATGACGTGCAGCTCGGCGCCGAGCACCTTGTGGTAGGCCAGCCACCACGGCAGCAGCCACTCGGGGCCGCGGAACAGCGCGCCGGCACCGCCGGCCTGGGCCAGCACACGCCAGCTCGGCTCGAGGTCGCGCAGCGCCGCCAGCTCACGGATCACGGAAAAATCGACGGACATCGGGCTCGCGCACCTTAGGGCCCGCGAATGAACAAGTCGACCGTTCTCGCGGCCGATCCATCCCGGCTGGCTGCGTTGCCGATTCCGGTCCTCGGGTCACCTCCGTCGAGGATGCTCCCCTGCGGTCCTCACCGTCGCCTTGCCCTCCCGGCGCCTCGACCGCGATCATCGATCGACTTGTCCACTCGCGGGCCCTTAGCACCGCTGCGCGCACGGCGGCGCCCCGCGCTCCCGCGCGTCAGGACGGCGACGTCGGCGGTGGCGGGTTGGGCACCTCGACCGAGCGGTCGCGGCCCAGGCAGTACGCCACCCCGCCGCAGATCAGCGCCCACGCGCCGCCGACGGTCCAGCCCGCCAGCACGTCGGTCGGGTAGTGCACGCCGAGGTACATGCGCGACACCCCGATGAGCATCGTGAGGAACCCGCCGGTGCCGATCACGAAGCGACGCAGCCGGCGCTCCTCGAGCGTGCGCGCGATCAGCACCGCCAGCGTCATGTAGAGCGCCATCGAGATCGTCGAGTGGCCGCTGGGGAACGACAGCCCGCCCGGCGGATCGATGTGGGTCACCACCGTCGGGCGCGGGCGGTTGTAGAGGCCCTTCAGGAGGGTCATCAGCACCGAGACCCCGATCGCGCACGTCGCGATCAGCAGCGCGAAGCGCGGGCGGCGGGCCAGCAGCGTGAACCCGACCGCGATCAGCGCGACCAGCGCGGTCACCGCACCCGAGCCGAGCGCCGACAGGTGCATCATCGCGGCCTCGACCCAGGGCGGGCCCAAGGGATCGTCGGGCGCGCTGCGCAGCGCCAGCAGGATGCGGTTGTCGAAGGCGTCGGTCTCGGCCTCGGAGACCTCGTGGCCCATGCGCAAGAAGATCACGGCGAGCACGCCGATCGCGACCAGGATCGACGGCAGCGTGAGGTCGGAGGCCGAGAGCCAGCCGCGTAGACGCTGCCAGCGGGAGCTCACGCCGGCCGCTCCAGCACCGCCGCGAAGAACCCGTCGGTGCCGTGGCGCGCGGGGTCGACCTGGAAGAACCGGCCGTCGGCGGTGGCGGTGGCGGCGGCGCGACCGTCCCAGGCGTCGGCGAGCGGCACCACGCGCAGGCCGCGCTCGCTCGCCACCGCCTCGACCACGGCCTGGTTCTCGGCCGCGAGCAGCGTGCAGGTCGCGTAGATCAAGCGCCCGCCGGGCGCGAGCAGCTGGGCCGCGCGCGACGTGATCGCGTGCTGGGTCTTGGCGAACCCGGCGATGTCGCTCTCGCGCATGCGCCAGCGCGCCTCGGGGTTGCGGCGCAGCGAGCCCACGCCCGAGCACGGCGCGTCGACCAGCACGCGGGTGACCTGATCGCGACGACGCTCGAGGGCGTCGGGCCACCCACCCTCGGGCAGGTGGAGCGGCTCGACCGTGGTCACGCCGGCCCGGCGCGCGCGCTTGCGCAGCTCGCCGAGCTTGGCGTCGTCGACGTCGCAGGCGATCACGCGCCCGCGGTTGCCCATCAGCGCGGCCAGCGCGAGCGTCTTGCCGCCGGCGCCGGCGCACAGATCGACGACGGTGTCGCGGGCCCCGCCGACCAGCTCGGCGAGCAGCTGGCTGCCTTCGTCCTGGGCCTCGAAGCCGCCGTCGCGGAACTCGTCGAGGCCAAACAGGTTGGTGCGTGACGTGACCACCAGCCCGTCGGCCGCGAGCGCGGTCGGCGTCGTCGTCAGGCCGCGCGCGGCCAGCGACTTGGCGAGCTCGTCGCGCGTGGTCTTCAGGCGGTTGGCGCGGATCGTCATCGGCGCTCGCTCGCCCAGCGCGCGCGCGATCGCCTCGGCGCGATCGCCGTGCTCGGCGACCAGCCGGACCGCCAGCCAGTCGGGCACCGAGCAGCCCACCGCGATCCGGCGCACCGCATCGCGATCGCGCGCGATCGTCGCGTCGAAGCCGGCGACCGCGCGCCAGTCGATCGTCTTGTCGATGCGCGACGCGTCGTCGATCGTGATCGCGCCTTCGAGGACGAAGTACGCGATCAGGCGCTGCTCGTCGCGGATCGGCTTGGACGCCCCGCGCCGGGCCGCATCGATCGCGGCGTCGACGCGGCGGACGTGACGCACCAGGCCGTACAGCGTCTCGGCCACGAAGCGTCGCTCGCTCGAGCCGAGCCAGGTTTCCTTGCGAAACACCTGCGACAGCCGGTCACTGACGAAGCCCCAATCGAGCCGCGTGCGCTGCCACAGCTCGAGGATCAGGCCGCGGAGCCGTCCGCCGGCGAGCACCGCACGGGCCAGGCGCTGGTCTTGGGTCTTGTCGTCTTCGGTCATCGGTGCGGCTCGCTCACGACGCTCGAGTTGCCAATCGTTCGCGCTCTCTATACACCGCGGGCGCGCGATCGCCCCACCACGCCGGACATTCGTGCGCACCGAGACCGAGCAGGTTGCGGAAGCTCAGGCCGAATCAGCGAGCGGTGCCGGCGTCGCGGTGGAGCGGCACCTCGCACGCGATCGGCACGAGGCGCGCCGCGTCGAGGGTCCCCCCGATCGTGACCGTCCAGCGGCCGGCGCCGTCGGTCGGCGCCCCCGACAAGGACAGCAGCGTGGCGAGCTTGGGGTCACGCGCCGCCAGCGTCGGCGTGGTGCCGAACCTGACGCAGCCGGTGAGCGTGGTGTCGCCGGCAGCGCGGCCCAGGACCCCGGTCACGTGCGCGTCGAGCTCGACCTCGCCTGACCGCCACCGACTCCACAGCTCGAAGCTGCCTCCGCGCAACGCAACCTCGGCGGTGACGGTGCCGAGGTCAAGGTGCCCGGCCGCCGCGCCGTCCAGGTACGAGCCCGGAGGAAACCACGGCGGACGGTCGTCGCCGAGGACGCACCGGTCGCAGGTCAGTCCAACGGTACCCTCGACGCGACGCCAGTCGACGTCCGCAGCGAAGGCCTGGTCCGACACCTCGACGCGGAGGGAGCCTTCGCCTCGGGCCGGCAAGCCGCCAGTCCACCGCTCGACCGGCAGCGCGCTCAGCGGATACGTCCGGCTGCCAGGCGTCGACGGATTCGGTCCCGCACACGCCCCGGCCCCGCAAAGCAGGACTGCCACGCTGCGCGGTGCCCTGGTGACGGGTACTCGACTCGGGCGGGCTTCGTCATGCATCGCCAAAAAACCTAGCGGGCAGCTCGCCGATCTCCGGCCGATGGTAGGGAGCGCCTTG
>Ga0209591_10000666_pt1 | contig 43885 bp, 38 predicted proteins | sample MAT01_FD_187207 | JGI IMG/M metagenome (GOLD analysis project Ga0209591, IMG submission 187207) | Freshwater microbial communities from Lake Fryxell liftoff mats and glacier meltwater in Antarctica - MAT-01 (SPAdes) (version 2) | ecosystem: Environmental > Aquatic > Freshwater > Ice > Liftoff...
CCACCACAGGTCGGAGTCGGCGTAGCCCGCGGCCTGGGCCAGGAGGGCAATCGGATCGGGGCGGCCGGTGTCGGGCGCAGTGGCTTCGGCTTCTGGGTCCGTGCTCGCGATGAGTCCGAGGCCGGCTGGCAGATCGATGAAGCGGGTCGTGATGCCGCGGGTCGCGCCGTAGCTCAGCGCCTGCCACTCGGGTGAGAACACCGCGAACGGGTAGAAGGCGGCGGCTCCGGGCATATCGGGCAGATAGACAAGCAGCGCCACCGGCGGGACCATCGCTGGATGCTTCGCCCAGGCGATCATCTCGTCGGCCTCGGGCGGTCCTTCGATGAGGATGCAGTCGGGCGCCTGGGAGGCCAACGCGGCGGCCAGGCTTCGCGCGCAGCCCGGTCCGTGGTGGCGGATGCCGTAGACGGTGACGCCTGGCTTCAGAGCGCCTCCATGCACGCGCGATAGAGGTCCTTCCAGCCGTCGCGCTCGCGCACGACTGTCTTCAGATACTCTTCCCACACGAGCCGGTCCTGGAGTGGGTCCTTGATGACCGCGCCCGCAAGGCTCGACGCGAGGTCGGCCGCCCCGAGCGCGCCGTCGCCGAAGTAGCTGGCAAGCGTCAGGCCGTGGGTCAAGACGCTGATCGCTTCGGCCGTCGACAGGCTGCCGCTCGGCGACTTGAGCTTGGTCTTGCCATCGGCGGTGAGCCCGGCGCGCAGCTCGCGGAACACCGTGACGACCCGCCGGATCTCGTCGATGGCCGGTGTCTCGGCCGGCAGCGCCAACGCACGACCCAGCTCCGTAACGCGCCGCTGCACGATCGCGACCTCGTCCTCGAGGCTGTCAGGCACCGGCAGGACGACCGTGTTGAAGCGCCTGAGAAGCGCGCTCGACAGCTCGTTGACGCCCTTGTCGCGAAGGTTTGCGGTAGCGATCACGTTGAAGCCCGGGCGGGCCTGGACCTCGCTCGCGAGCTCGGGGATCGGCAGCACCTTCTCGGACAGGACCGTGATGAGCGAGTCCTGGACCTCCGACGGGATACGCGTGAGCTCCTCGATGCGCGCCACGCGCCCATCGCGCATCGCGCGAAACATCGGGCTTGGCACCAGCGCCTGCTCGCTCGGGCCGTCCGCCAGGAGGCGCGCGTAGTTCCAACCGTAGCGCAGCGTCTGCTCGTCGGTGCCCGCGGTACCCTGCACGAGCAACGTCGAGTCGCCGCTTATCGCCGCGGCCAGGTGCTCCGACACCCACGACTTGGCGGTGCCCGGCACGCCCACCAGGAGTAGTGCACGGTCGGTTGCGAGCGTCGCAATCGCTGTCTCGATGAGGCGCACGTTGCCGACGTACTTCGGCGTGATGACCGTGCCGTCCGGCAGGATGGCGCCCATCAGGTAGCTGCGCACCGCCTGCGGCGAGAGGTTCCAGCCGGGCGGGCGCGGGTGCGTGTCGCTCATCGCGAGCGCCGTCAGCTCGGCGGCATGGGCGTGCTCGGCATGGGGTCTGAGCGGGTGAGCCGGAAGCTCAGGCTGGGGGTCGGGCATGCGAGAGCTCCTGGTAGAAACGGCGACGGAGGGCGAACTCGTTCGCGAAGGCCGCGAAGCGGCTGCCCGCGGGCGCGTTGGGGTCAGTGATGTCGGAGCCGCGGTAGCGGGCATACCGATCGAACAGTGCCGGGTGGAGGTGGCGCGAGGCGAGGCCGATGCATTGATGGCCGTGGATCGCGTGGCTTGGGTAGCGCTCGAGTGCATCGAGATAAGCCGTCGAGAGTGACACCGACCACGGCGCCGGCTGCGCGGCAAACGGCGTGAGGTCGTCGCTGGTCAGGTTCGTGCGCGCGAGTCGCAGCGTGAGCAGGTGATCACGCAAGGTCGGCGTCGCGTGGCGCGTCAGGAGCGACTCGAGCTTCGGGTGCAGACCGAGTCCGACGAGCGCACGGATCCAAGGGTCACGCGCTTCGGGTTGTGGCAGCGCCAGCACCTGATGGATGACGCCGCGCGCGATGGCACCACCATGGTCGTTGGCGCGCAGCGCCGCGGTGACGTGCTCGGGCGGGTGCGGGTCCCAGGCCGTCAGTGGGCTCGCGGCGATGAGCACGGTCAGGAGCGACTCGCGCGGGCCAAGACCGGCCGTCAAGTCGGTCGTGGTGCTGAGGCCGTCGCCGGGCCAGCTCGGGTCGTCGCTGGTCGGCAACGTGACCTGTAGGACCGTTGCGCTCGTAAATTGGATGGCGGCCGTGAAGCGCGCCCGCACGCGCAGGGTCGAGCCGGATTCGGGGATCAACAGGAGGCCACGCGCGGCCGCGCGACGCACGCCGCCGGCCCGATCGGTGAGTGCTGTTTCGACAAACGCGAGGTCGTCGCTGCTGGCGCCGTGCTCTATCAGGATGTCCAGGAAGCGCTCGCGTTGGTCGCCCTTCTCGGACTTCCAGGTCGTTCCCAGCAGCTGTCGCGCGGCGGCCGGGTCGCTGCGACGTAGTTGCCTCAAGAGGGCTTCGCGCGCGGCCGGCAGGCCCTCGTCCCAGATCCGCTGAGTGTCCTCAGGGTCGGTGCTGGAGTCTTCCGACTGCAGCCAGGGCCAGCGCCCCAGTTCGGCTGCGAGCCACCGCCCACGCTCTCCGATGAGGGGTCCGAGTGTCGCGCGCGCGGCCTCCGGCGTGTGCTCGAGCGCGTCGGACACGAACGTGAACGGCAGCCGCAGACCATACTCCGCCAGAGCCAGTGTGAACTCGCGGGTGGTCGCCTCGGATTTCGTGACCCACGTTTGCGCGAGCAGCTCGGCGAGTGCTCGCGGCATCTCGGGAGCTCGCTCGGGCGGGCTCTCCAAGACAGGCTCCGAGCGCACCTGGGGTCGTGTTCCCGCGGCCCGTGCGAGCCCGAGCGCCGCCCCGCGCACGAGCAACTGCCGTTCGGGCGACAGGTGTGCATCGGCGCGCCGCAGGATCGGATCGAGCGCGCTTCCGGTCGGCGGGATCTCCGGATGGTTCGCGGTTCCGATGATCGCGGCTTGCGTCGCACTCCCAAGCTCGGTCGCACGGCCAGGCGACGCCCAACGTGCGAAGCCTGGCGGTACGCCGCGGGCCGGCAACTGTTGCCAGCGACCGCTCGCACGCACTGCCAGCGGCACCACCACGGCGCCGTTCCACTCGCCCATGAGGTCGGTCGGATGTCCTCCCGAGATCGCCAGGAGCCACGCGGCCGACTCGCGCGTGACGCCGTCGAGCGACAGGCAGACAGCGCCCGCGTCGGGGTCGACGGAGACCGTCAGGCCACCTTGACCACGCTGCGCGATGCGCACCCCTTCGAGCCACACCGGCATACGCATGAGCCACGGGTTCCGCCCGAATGCCTCGGCCGCGTAGGTCAGCAGATCGCCTATCGAATCGGCCGCCGTCGCCTGAGCGGGGGCGGTCTCTATCACCTGAGCGGGCGCGGTTTCGATCGCCTCATCGAGGTGCACGATGCGCGCGCGCGTTGGCGTGGCGCTGGGCCAGTAGGCCAACGTGCCGTCGAACGATGTGCCGACCTCTCGTCTGGGTTGCTCTGGAGCCGGCGCAGTGGCCGGACCGCGGCCTCCCAAGCGCCCCACCTGAAACGCCATCAGCAGCGCGAAACGGCCCGAGTCGCGCCCACGAAGCCAGGTGCGCTCGACCACGAGGCGCGGGTTGACCCCCTCTTCGTCGCGCAGGAACGCGAGCACGAGCCAGCTGTCGCGCACGAGATCGCCGTGCGCGACGACCTCGTCCTCGGTCAGCGTGAACCCGAGCAACTGGCGCAGATCTGCGCGCGCCGCCGGCATGAGCCGTGCCATGTGGCGCTCGGCCTCGCACGCGAGCGCGAGCTTGCCGAGCTCGAAGAAGGTCGTCTCGAGCCACACGGGGGAATCGTATCGGGCGATCTCGCCGAGCGCGCGCACCCGCCCTGCGAGCCCGGGAAGTTGCGCGTCGACGAGGCGCCGCGCCTCGGTCTCCCAGAGCTCCGAGGTCGCTGTCTCGAGGCGGCCAAGCCCTTGGCGCACGAGGTCCTCGAGCCAGATGCCGAGGCGCTCCAGCCCCGCGCGCACTTTCTTGTCGCGAGCCGCGGCGCGCTTTTCCTGCTCGGCCTGAGCCTGCGCATGTGCCGCCTCGTCGGCCTCGCTGGCGTTGCCAAGCGCGATCCGCTCGGCCCGCTCGGCGCGCTCATTGGCTTGGCCAAGGCGGGCCAGCTTCTTCGCGCGGGTCGCGTCGCGTTGCGCCTGCCAGTCGCTGACCCAGCTCGGCTCGGACGCCTCGGGGATCTCATCCCACGCACGCGCGGCCACGAGCAGCAGGGCCAGCCCGTGCTTGCATGGAAATCTGCGCGAAGGGCAGGGGCAGCGGGTGGCCAAGTCGGGGCCCGTGAGATCGGCTTGCACGATGTAGCCGCCGCTGCCTTCGCAGGCGCCCCAGATCGCGCGCTCACTGCGACCGATGCCGCTCCACGCGCCGAGGCGCGCCAGCTTCTCGGCGGTCGCAAGCGCGGTCGCGTCGTGTGCGAGTTGCTGGACCTTCGCAAGGATGGCGAAGCCTGGACTGCGGACCTGTTCGGTATCGGGGCGCATCGCGGGTCAGATACCGGCGCCGTCTTCGAACGACTCGACCCTCCATTGAGCCTGGGTGACGCGGCTGCCCGGCGCGACCGAGCGCGTGAGCCAGACGTTGCCGCCGATGCTGGCACCCTTGCCGATGGTGACCCGGCCGAGGATGGTCGCGCCCGCGTAGATCACGACATCATCTTCGACGATCGGGTGGCGCGGCAGCCCCTTCAGCGGGTGGCCGTGCTCGTCGAGCGGGAAGCTCTTCGCGCCGAGCGTGACGCCCTGGTAGATGCGCACGCGCTCGCCGATGATGCACGTCTCGCCGATGACGACGCCGGTGCCGTGGTCGATGAAGAACGAGCCGCCGATCACGGCACCGGGATGGATGTCGATGCCGGTCAGGCTGTGCGCGTACTCGCCGATGATGCGTGGGATGAGCGGCACCTTGAGCTGAAAGAGGGTGTGCGCGATGCGATGATGGATGAGCGCGTGGATGCCCGGATAGCAGAACACCGCCTCGTCCATGCTGCCGGCGGCCGGGTCACCCTCGAAGGCGGCGCGCACGTCGGAGGCGAGCAGGCGCCGCAGCTCGGGCAGGCGGTTCGCGAAGGCGCGCGTCAACACCAGCGCATGCTCTTCGCAGCCAGCCTCAGCCTCGCTCGCGGCGGCGTAGAAGAGGCCACGGTAGATCTGGTCGCGCATCAGATCGAGTGCCGTATCGAGTGTCATGCCGACGAAGTAGCGGGTGCTCTCGGGCGTGAGATCGATGGCGCCGAAGTGCCCTGGGAAGAGGGCCGCGCGCAGCCCCTCCATCACCTCGATGAGGGCCAGACGCGACGGCAGCACGTGACGACCGAGCTTCTGCGCGCGACCCGCGACGAGCAGCTCGTTCTCCTCCCAGAGCGCCTCGACGATCGGTCCAAGGGAATGCGCGTGGCCGGTCGCGGTGCGGCCTTCACGGCGTGGGCTGGGCGCGCTCACGCGAGCCCGGTCGTGGCGTCGAACACGCCTTCGAAGAGGATCGACGACAAGTAGCGTTCACCCGAGTCGGGCAGCACGACGACGATGGTCTTGCCCGCGTGCTCGGGCCGCTGCGCGATGCGCACCGCGACGGCCGCCGCGGCGCCGCACGAGATCCCGGCGAGGATGCCTTCTTCACGCGCGAGGCGGCGTGCGAAGGCGACCGCTTCCTCGTTGCTGACCTGCTCGACCTGGTCGACCAGCGAGAGGTCGAGCACGTCGGGCACGAAGCCGGCGCCGATGCCCTGGATCTTGTGCGGGCCGGGCTTGTGCGGCTCGCCGTTGATGCGCTGGGTGATGACCGGGCTGGCACTTGGCTCGACCGCGATCGACAGGATCTGCTTGCCCTTCGTGTGCTTGATGTAGCGCGACACGCCGGTGATGGTGCCGCCGGTGCCGACGCCCGACACGAAGATGTCGATAGCACCGTCGGTGTCGTCCCAGATCTCGGGCCCCGTCGTGGTCTCGTGAATGGCCGGGTTTGCCGGGTTCTTGAACTGCTGGAGCAGCACGTAGCGGTCAGGGTTCGAGGCCGCGATCTCCTCGGCCCTGGCGATGGCGCCGCCCATGCCCCTGGCACCTTCGGTCAGGACGAGCTTCGCGCCGTAGGCAACGAGCAGCTTGCGACGCTCGACGCTCATCGTCTCGGGCATCGTGAGCGTTATCGGGTAGCCGCGGGCTGCGGCCACGAACGCGAGCGCGATGCCGGTATTGCCGCTGGTCGGCTCGACGATCTCCTTGCCGGGCCCGAGCACGCCGCGCTTCTCGGCATCCCACACGAGGGCCGCGCCGATGCGGCACTTCACCGAGTAGGCGGGGTTGCGCCCCTCGATCTTGGCCAGCACGGTGGCGCTCGCACCGTCGGTGACACGGTTCAGGCGGACGAGCGGCGTCTTGCCGATCGTGAGGGCGTTGTCTGCGTAGATCTGGCTCACCGAGGCTCCTGCGACAGCACTGGCTTGGCATTGCTGTCAAAGTTGACCAAGTAAGTCAACAATGTCCTCAAGCGGCGCTGCGATGCGGTCGCGAGGCCTGTTCCCGGGGTTGTAATGGTCCATATCGATCACTTGTCCACTCTGTTAGGGTCCGCCGCGCTAGCTCGCCCCGGAGGCCAACATGCCGTTCAAGTCGCTGCTCGTCCTGTCGTCGCTCTCGCTCTTTGGAATTGCGCACGCCGCGCCTGCGCCAAAGGGGCCACCCTATGGCCTGCCATCGCTAGAGCGGCAGGACTTCAACCGCCTCGCGGGGCTCGCGGGGCTGCCGCTGTTCTGGCGCGCGGATGCGTTCAACCCGGGCGTGCTCGACGCGAACGAGCTGGCCCTCCTCGGTACTCAGCCGCCCGCGCAGCCGGCGAAGCTCGCGACCTATGTAGGCATAGATGGCAAAGACGGCGCGACCTTCACGCGCGACTTCGAGAAGGCTTACCGGCAGCTCGTCGAGCTGCGCCGCCGCGAGGCCGTCAAGAACGAGCTCGACCAGGGGCGACCGACGCTCGTCGAGACCGACCTCACCGGCATGGCCAAGGAGGACCGCGCGATCATCGCGAGCCTGACGAAGGCGGCCCAGCAGGTCGATGCCCTCTATCAGCTCCAGATCGGCTCGGCCGGCATGCTCGCGAAGGTGCCCAAGGACGACCTCGCGAGCCGCGCGCTGCTGGTCCGCAATCAGCAGCCCTGGTGCCAGGCGCCCAAGACGCAAGACGACCCGTTCTGCAACGCGCTGCCGACGTTCCCGAAGCCGGTTCAGGCGGCCTGGCCAAAGGACATGAAGATCGACGCGTCATTCTGCGAGGCGATCGCCAAGGAGCCCAACGGCAAGGAACTCACGGCGCCGTTCACGGTCGTGCGCGCCATCAAGAAGGGCGGCTTCAGCGCGGTGCAGTATAGCGTCGCCTACAAGGGCCCGATGCGCGCCATTGCGACCACCCTGAAAGCGACCGCCAAGCTCGTGAAGGGCAAGGACGAGGCCGCGTTCAAGGCCTACCTGCTGGCGGCCGCGACGGCCTTCGAGAACAACGACTGGCCTGCGGCCGACGAGGCCTGGACGGCGATGTCGGCCGACAACAGCAAGTACTACCTGCGCATCGCGCCCGACGAAACCTACTGGGACGCCTGCGGCGTGAAGGCCGGCTTCCACATGTCGTTCGCGCTCGTCGACCGCACGGCACTCGAGTGGAAGGCGAAGCTGACGGGTGTGCGCAGTGACCTCGAGGCCACCCTCGCCGGGCTCATCGGCGCCCCCTACACGGCGCGCGCGGTCGCCTTCGACCTGCCCGAGTTCATCAACATCGTCATCAACGGGGGCGACAGCCGGGACGGCCTCGGCGCGACGGTCGGCCAGTCGTTACCGAACTTCGGCGCGGTCGCCGCCGAGTCGCGTGGGCGCACGGTCGCGATGGTCAACATCTACACCGACCCCGACACGCTCGGCGACTTCGCCAAGCGCGACCGCTCATTGTTCAGCGACGCGAGCTTCGCGTTCTCGACCGAGGATCCCGCGTCCGAGCGCCTCGGCACCGTGATGCACGAGGCGACGCACAACCTCGGCCCCAACGGCAGCTACCTCGTCGACGGCAAGCGCGGCGAGGAGATCTTCGGCGGCCCGACCGACGCCATCCTCGAAGAGCTCAAGGCTCAGACGGGCGCCCTGTACTTCCAGGCGTTCCTGCTTGGCAAGGGCTTCGTCACGGCCCAAGACGTCAAGCAGGGCTACGTCGGTTCGATCGCCTGGGGCTTTGGTCACATCGCGCGCGGCATGTTCACGGGCGAGGGCCAGCCCAAGACCTACAGCCAGTTGTCGGCCATCCAGGTCGGCGAGCTGATGGCCGCGGGCGCCATCCGTTGGGTCGAGGGCGACCCGGGCATGGCCGATCCGGGCCGCTTCGACCTCGACTTCGACAAGCTCCCGGGCGCCATCGAAGCGCTCATGCGCATGGTCAGCCGCATCAAGGCGACTGGCGATATCCAAGGCGCCAAGGACCTCATCGCGCGCCACACGACGCCCGAGGGGCTCGCCAAGATCCACGCCGACCTCATCACCGAGCGGGCCCTTCGCTACCCGCGCGCGAGCTTCGTCTACGGCCTACGCGAGTAATCGCTTCCCATCACTTGCGAACGACCGGCACCTTGGTCGCCGTGACCTTGCCGTTCTCGATCGTGATGATGTCGTCGCGCGTCGCGGTCACCGTGCCGACGCCGGCGACCACGAACTTGCACTTGTCGACGCAGATGACGAGCGAGCGCGTCATCGCGCGGAACTCGTACTCCTTGTCGAGGGTCGGCGAGGTGATCTTCACCTTGTGGTTCTGCCCGTCGTAGTTGCGGAACTCGACCGCGTTCGCCACGCCGCCGAGAGCCGTCGTCGCCATCACCATCGCCACCATCGTCTCGAGCATCGTCATCCCCGCCCCCTCATGTTTTGATTCACGTCCCCATTCCGACCCGTGAACAGTCGGCCGTTGCGGGGCAGGACCTGCGCTCTATCTCGTGAGCAGTTACGAATTCGCCGCTACGACACGCGGGACCGGCGTCGCTCCCTCCTCGGCGGCCTCAAGGCCTGCCTCGTCGGGGCTCCTCGGTCGCCTCAAGGCCTGCCTCGCCGGGGCTCCTCGGCCGCGCGGGTCTCGCTGGCGAATTCCGCGGGCCGGCGCTTGATGCCGGTGAGCTTGCGGAAGGCCATCACCGGCTTACTCGCACTGAGCGCGTAGCGCAGGGCGCGCACGGCGAGGAAGAACGTCTGCGGCTCGAAGCCGAGGACCTGGGTTGCGCGGCGCATGATCCGCGGGTGCAGGCCCGCGCGTTGGGCCCACTCCTCATAGCGTCGCCACTGAGCGGGCGTGCCCTCGGGTTGATCGAAGGGCACAGCGCGACCGAAGGCGGCGAGTTCTGAGAAGCTGCTGGCGCGTGTGCCAACGACCGCTTGCGTTCGGCGCAAGCAGCAGCTCGACAGCGCGTCTTCGATCGCTTCGGGTGACGCGCGGTCGAGGCTGCGGGGTGTCGCGCTGACGACGCGGGCACCGAAGCGACGTGTGAGTTGCGCGCGCACGCCTTCGCTGACCGGCTTGCCGGCCGAGCTGGCGCCGTCGCTCGCTCGATCGTCGGGCACAGTTCCCCAGAAGCCGCGGGCATCGGGGATCCCGGCGACCGTCTCGGCAGAGACCGTGCGTACATCTGGCCTCGCCTCGAAGAGCCGCTCGAAAGCGCAACCGCAGGTCGCCATCAGCGGCCACAACATCTCGAAGTCGGCCCCGCGGGCGCGCGCGATGACCCGTCCGGAGACGAGGATCCGCATCCGGTTCGCGAGCCCGCTGTCGCAGTAAAGGGTGAGCCGACGCATCCCTCGGGCCCGCAACACGCGGGTCCAAGCGTTGTCAGTTCTTGCTGGGCCGGGGCGGTGCGACGTAGCCAGCGGGCCGTTGCTCGGGCGCGCCGCGGTCGAGCTGCAGGAGACCCGCGCGTTGCAGTGCGTGACTGCCGTGCTTTTGGCGGATGCCGTCGAGCGCCGCGTTGAGACGGTCGGTCTTACCGCCGCGCTCGTCGTTGTCGAACAGGGTGCGCGCAGGCGGTGGCCCGATCTTATGGGCGCTGAGACCGATGAGGCGAATCGGGCGGGGCGGGCGATTCGCGGCCAGGAGATCAACGGCCGCGCGATGCAGCGCGCCACCATCCGAGGTCGCGGCGATGGTGCGTTGGCGCGTGACGAGCGTGAAGTCGGCGAGCTTGTACTTGAGCGTTATCCCGGTCGCGACGAGGCCGCTCCTGCGGAGGCGGGCGGCGACCCGCTCGGCCTGCTCGAGCAGGTAGAGCGCCATCAATTCGGGGTCGCTGATGTCGCTCTCGAACGTCTCTTCGGCGCCCATGCTCTTGGCTTCGCGATCGGGCACCACGGGGCGATCGTCCTGCCCATTGGCGAGTGCATGCAAGTGGCGCGCGGCCTCGCCCCCGAGGCGTCGTGTCAGCGTGGCGAGATCCATGCGCGCGACGTCACCGATTGTGTTGATGCCGAGCGCATGGAGTTCTTGCTCGCGTTTTTGACCGACGCCCCAGAGGCGTCCGACCGGCAGCGGGTGCAGGAACGCGAGGATGCCTTCGCGGACGATTTGCAACTGCCCGTTGGGCTTGGCGAGATCCGAGGCGATCTTCGACACGAACTTCACCGATGAGATTCCAGCCGAGCACGCGAGCGACAGCTCGTCCATGACGTCTTGTCGCAGCCGGCGCACGGTCGCGTCGGGCGCCCCGAAGAGGCATTCAGTGCCGGTGAGATCGACGAACGCCTCGTCGAGCGAGAGCCCTTCGACGAGCGGCGAGTAGCGCCCGAGGATGGCGAAGAAGCGCTCGGACTCGGCCGCATAGTGACCGATGCGCGGCGTGATGACGACCAGCTCCGGGCACAGCTTGCGCGCCCGCACCATCGGCAGCGCCGAGTGCACGCCGTACTTGCGCGCCTCGTAGCTCGCGGCCGCGACCACACTCCGGTTCGATTGGCCGCCGACTACGACAGGCCTTCCCGCGAGGCTCGGGTCATCGCGGATCTCGACCGAGGCGTAGAACGCGTCGAGGTCGACATGGGCGATGATGGAAGCGCTCACGGCGTCGAGGCTAACACGACGGGGCGCCTCGCGGTCACATCAGCTCGCGCCGCTTCGCCGCAGGATCCGTCTGCGGCGGCCGCGCGTAGACCCCCGTCGCCTTGACGATGGCCGTGTGCAGCTTACAGGGCGTGGTCTTGTCATTCATATAATAGATTGGGCAGCGACCGATCTCGACGACCTCCAAGCCGAGCTCGCGCGCCCGCGCGACGGCATCGGGGTGGCCGGTCTCGAACGAGAACCAGACCCGCTTCGAGCCCGTCTCGTGCGCGACCTCGACCGCGCGTTTCGCGGTGCGCGGATGCACCCAGATCAGCGCGAGGTCGCCGCGGTCGGCCGGCAGCTCGGCCACCGATGTGTAGACCTTGCCGCCCTTGATCGGCCCCCGCGACTCGGTCAGGCCATCGAGGTCGAGGCAGTAGAAGCGCTTCCCGGCCTTCGTATATTGGTTGTAGCTGAAGCCGGGAAAGCGGTCGGCCTTGGACTCCCCGATGAGCAAGAAGCCGTCGGCCTTGCCGATCACATCTTCGAGAGGGTGGGACATAGAGCACCTCCGGCGCGTATCCTACCCCCGGCGTCGCGGTCGGATAGCTGAGGTATCGGGAAGGGAGTGAAAGTGGCAGAGTCGCGCACAGCGCTGGTCGACCGGCTGGTCGCCGAGCTGAACCCGGAGCAGCGGGCGGCCGTGCTGCATCGCGGTGGCCCGGTGCTCGTGCTAGCGGGTGCAGGCACCGGCAAGACGCGCGTCATCACCGTGCGCATCGCCCAACTGGTCGTGCGCGACTACCTGGCGCCGGAATCGATCCTGGCGCTGACCTTCACGAACAAGGCCGCCGGCGAGATGTCCGAGCGCGTCGCGCACTTCCTTGGCAAGGACGCCGCGGCCGCGATGACGATCGGCACGTTCCACTCACTCGGCCTGCAGATGCTCGAAAAGGACGCCAAGCGACTGGGCTTCAAGCGCGGCGTGTCGCTTCTCGATGCGGCCGACCAGGCAAGCGCCGTCCGCAACTGCATCAAGTCCCTGCGCATCGACCCCAAGCGCCATGACCCGCGCGCGTTCCTGATGAGCATCGGCAATGCACGCAACGCCGGCATCACGCCCGACGAGCTCATCGACACGCCCGGGCGCGAGCTCACCGGCAGGATCTACAAAGCCTACATCCAGTGGCTCGAAGCCTACCAGGCGATGGATTTCGATGACCTCATCCTGCGCAGTAACCAGCTCCTGCGCGAACACCCCGACGCCCTCGTCAAATGGCGTGGCAAATTCCAGACAATTCTCGTCGATGAATATCAGGACACCAATCTCGCGCAGCTGGAACTCGTGCGCCACCTCGCCGACGAGCATCGCAGCCTGTGCGTGGTCGGTGACGACGACCAGAGCATCTACGGTTGGCGCGGCGCCGACGTGCGCAACATCCTCGAGTTCGAGAAGCACTTCCCCGACGCGACCGCACTCGCGTTGACCCAGAACTACCGGTCGACCGGCCACATCCTGGCCGCCGCCAACGCCGTCATCGGCAACAACAAGGCGCGCCGCGAGAAGTCGCTCTGGACCGACGTCGGCGACGGTGACGCCGTGCGCGTCGTGACCTGCAAGGACCCAAGCGGCGAGGCCGCCTTCATCGCCGCCGAGATAACCCGCATCCGCAGCAAGGAGCAGCGCCCGTTCCGCGACTTCGGCGTGCTGTTCCGGGCCAGCGTGCAGACCCGCGCCATCGAGGAGGCGTTTCGGCTGACCGGAATCCCATTCCGCCTCGTCGGCGCCTACGAGTTCTTCGAGAGGAAAGAGATAAAAGACATCCTGTCCTACCTGCGGCTCGCGACGAACCCCCACGACGACGCGACGGTCCTACGCATCATCAACTTCCCGCAGCGCGGCATCGGGCCCAAGACCATCGAGCTCCTGCACGAGGCGGCGCAAGCGCGCGGCCGTGGCCTCTTCGATGTCATCGAGCACGCCGACGAGGTCGACGGGCTGAACAAGGACCAGACCGCCAAGCTCCTCACGCTGAGCGCGCTCATCCGCGAATCGGGCGGCTTTCTCGCGGCCCAGAAAGGGCTCTGCAATCTCGTCCTGTGGCTCATCGACGAGCTCGGCGCGCGCGAGGCCTGGATCCGCGACCCGACCGAGGGCCCCGGTGGCGACCGCCGCTGGCGCAACGTCGAAGGCCTCATCCGGATGCTCGAAGCATGGGAAAAGCGCAACCCCGACGGGCACATTCGCGACTGGTTGCGGGTCGTCGCACTCGACTCGAAGAACGTCGGCGAGCGCGACCCGAACGAGGACAACGTGGCGCTCCTGACGCTGCACGCGGCCAAAGGGCTCGAGTGGCCGGTCGCGTTCGTCATCGGCTGCCAAGAAGGGCTCATCCCGCACCAGCGCACCATCGACGCGCCCGACGGCAGCATCGCCGAGGAGCGGCGCCTTTTCTACGTCGGCATCACGCGCGCGCGCCGCCAGTGCTTCCTCACGTACGCCAAGGTGAAGACCGGCATCCACGGCACCGAGGCGGCGCGGCCGTCGCGCTTTCTGCGCGAGATCCCGGGCACCCACCGTGACGACATGGATCGCCAGAAGGGCGGGGGCCCGGTCAGCAAGGACGAGACGCGGGCGCGCTTCGAGGCGCTGCGAGCAAAGCTCTCTGGTAAGTAGGCCGCGCCGGGGTCTACCGCGGTCTAAGTGACGCTTGCGTCGTCGCGCCTTCGCGTGCATCGTGCCCGCGATTTTGTTGCGCCGGACCCCTGTCCGCTGCTCGCATCGCCCCGAGGACCTCGATGAAGACCCTGCTGGCACTCCCTTTGACGCTCTTGACGCTCTTGACGCTCTTGTCGCTCTTGACGCTCTTGACGCTCGTCGCCCAGCCTGCCTCCGCGCTCGAGTTGAACTCGCGTCGCATCGAGGTCAGTGGGCCGATCGACACCAAGGCCGGCGCCAAGCTGGCGGCCGACTTGATGCGCCTGAACGAGTCTGGGTCGGAGCCGATCTACCTGCTCGTCACGGCCAGCGGTGGCAGCGCGCAGGGTGTGATGATCGTCGCGGACGCGATTCGCGCCTTGTCGAGCCCGGTCGTCGCGGTCGTGCTGACCCCGGTCCAGGGCGCTGGCGCGACGTTGCCGCTGTTCGCCGACCGCGTCGTGATGTTGCCGTCCGCCCAGCTCGTCCTGACCGAGGTCGAGTACGAGGGGGTCGCGAAGCCGCCCGTGCCGCCGGTCGTGCCGGTTCCCGACGCGAAGCCGCCGACCAAGGCCGACACGTTCATGCAGAAGGTGCGCACCGACTATCTCGCGAAGTTCTGGGGCGCCGTCGCCAAGCGCCTGGGCAGCACCGCAGCCACCCTGCAGAACGAGATCGAGCAGCAGGGCGGGCGTGTCATCAGCGCGGATGAGGCGCTCCAGAAGAAGATCGCGTTCGAGGTCGTGAGCTCGCTCGAGAGCCCGCGCATCCCGAACGAGAAGATCGAGACCAAGACGACGACGACCCGCACCCTGACAAAGACGGTGCCTGCGTCGAAGACCCCGCCCGGCGTGAACTGAGTCCAAGCAACGGTCCTCGAGTCCCAGCAACCGCCGCGCATGCGCTACAGGTTGACTTGCCCCGATCGCAAGGCGACAGTCCGACGCCATGCAACCCCGCCTACGTATCGCGCTCACGGGCTGTCGCACGTTCTTCGGTGACGCCCTCATCCGCTCGCTCGAAGACGACCCGCGCTGCGAGCACATCGTCGCGTTCGACATCCGCCCACCGCTGTCGGCCCGGACCAAGACGCGCTTTACGCGGGTCGACCTGACCGACCCGTCGGCCGACGAGCAGATGGCGAAGGTGCTCATCGCGGAGCAGGTCGACGTGCTCGTGCACACGGCGCTGCTCGCGTACCCGTCGCATTCGAGCAGCTGGGCGCACGAGCTCGAGGCGATCGGCTCCCTCTACGTGATGAACGCGGCCGCCTCGGCGAAGCTGCGCAAGGTCGTCTTGACTTCGTCGACCGCGGTCTACGGGGCGCATGCCTCGAATCCGGCGTTCCTGTCGGAGGAGCATCCGCTGCTCGGCATCAAAGCGAGCCGCTGGGTGATGGACCGGGTCGCTGTCGAGAAGGAGCTCGCGCGGCTCAAGCGCGATTGCCCGCAAATCATCACGACGTCCCTGCGCTTCTGCATGACCGTCGGGCCGACCATCCGCAACTTCTACACGAAACTCCTGACACCGCAGTTCGTGCCGGCGGTGCTCGGCTACGACCCGCTGATGCAGTACCTGCACGAAGACGACGCGCTAGCGGCCCTCTTGAAGGCGGTGCACGAGGACCACCCGGGCGCCTACAACATCGTCGGCAGCGGCACCCTCTACTACGCTGACGTCATTGGACTCGGTGGCAAGGTCGCCCTGCCGGTGCCCCACTTCTTCGGCTACCCGGCGGCCAACGCGCTGTTCAACCTGCAGCTCTCGGTGGTGCCCGGATCGTTCCTCAATTTCTTTCGCTTCTCGTGGGTCGCCGATGGCGCCAAGATGCGAAACAAGATGGGCTTTTCACCCCAGTTCACGTCGCGCGGCGCGCTCATGGCGTTCTTCGATTCGCTGCAGTCGCGCCCTGTTTCCCTCTCGTCGGAGGTTGCCCCGTGACCGCCAAGCAACTGCCCCCCGAACCCAACCTCGCGCCGGACTACGGTCATCGTGACAGCCAGCTCGAATCGCTCATTTCCAAACGCGCGGTGAGCCAGTTCGAGTCGAAGACCGACATCCTCTCGCTAGAAGAGGTGCTCGAAGCCCTCAAGGAGGTGACCGGGCTGCCACCCGTGAAGGCGCTCACGAACCTTATCGGACGCCTCCGCCTGGGCCGCATCCAGGCGCTCGTGCAGCGTCTCCTCACATCGCGGCGCGACCGCGTCATCGACGACTTCGGCTTCGACCTGAAGTTCCTGGAGCCGCTCGAGCCCCTCGCAAAGTGGTTCCACGACAACTACTTCCGGGTCGAGTCGCAGGGGCTCGAGCACGTGCCCGATACCGGTCGCGTGTTGCTCGTCGCCAACCACTCGGGCACCTTGCCCTACGATGGCGCGATGGTCGTCGCGGCGCTGCGCTTCCAGCATCCAGCACAGCGTCGCGTGCGCGTCCTGGTCGAGGACTTCATCTACCACCTACCGTTCCTGGGCATGTTCATGAGCCGCGTCGGCGCCGTGCGCGCCTGCCAGGAGAACGCGCTCAGGCTCCTCGAGAACGACGAGGCGACGCTCGTCTTCCCGGAGGGCGTCAAGGGCATCGGCAAGCTCTACTCGAAGCGCTATCGCCTCCAGCGGTTCGGGCGGGGTGGGGCGGTACGGCTCGCGGCCGCGGCGCATGCGCCGATGGTGCCGGTGGCGATCGTCGGGGCGGAAGAATCGATGCCTCTGCTCTCGAAGGTGAGCTGGCTCGCGCGCCCGTTGGGCCTGCCGTACATCCCGGTGACGCCGACCTTGCCGTGGCTCGGGCCGCTCGGGCTCATCCCGTTGCCGACGAAGTGGACCATCGACTTCGGGGCACCGATCGACCTGTCGATGTTTGGACCCGACGAGCTGCTGCAGGACCGGGTCGCGCTCAACCGCGTCAACGAGGAGCTGCGCGCGGCCGTGCAGTCGCTCATCGATGCGCGCCTCGCGAGCCGTAAGTCGGTGCTGTTCGGATGACCGTCGTCGACCTCCGTTCGGACACCGTGACACGCCCGAGCGCGGCCATGCGCAAGGTGATGGCCGAGGCCGAGGTGGGCGACGTCGTGTTCGGCGACGACCCGACCGTCAACCGGCTCGAGGCGGTCGTTGCCGAGCGGCTCGGCATGGAGGCCGCGATGTTCGTGCCGAGCGGCACGATGGGCAACCAGCTCGGCGTCGGCGCGCTCGTGCAGCCGGGCGACGCGGTGCTGTTGCCGGCCTTCGCGCACGTCGCGCGTTGGGAGGGCGGCGGGATCGCTGCGACCTTTGGCGCCTTGCTGGTGCACATCGCAGGCGACTCGGGCCTGCCCGCCATCGCTGCATTCGAAGCCCATTGCTATGGCCCGCACCTCAAAGCCCCGCGGCCGACCGTGATGGCGCTCGAGAACACCCACAACTGGGCCGGCGGGCGCGTGTACACGGCATCCGACCTCGCGTCGCGGGTGGCGTGGGCGAAGTCGAAGGGGCTTGCCTGCCACCTCGATGGGGCGCGCCTCTGGAACGCGATGGTCGCCACGGGCGAGAGCGCAGCGCTGCTGGTGAGGGGCTTCGACAGCGTCAGCGTGTGTTTCTCGAAGGGGCTCGGCGCGCCGATCGGCAGCTGCCTCGTCGGTTCGCGCGAGCTGATTGCCAAGGCCGATCGCTTGCGTCACCGCCTGGGCGGCGGCTGGCGTCAGGCCGGGCTCGTCGCCGCCGCGGCCCACTACGCGCTCACTCACAACGTCGAACGTATGGCCGATGATCATCGGCGCGCCCGCCGCCTGGCGGAGCTGCTGGTGCAGCACGCGATCGGAACGCCATTGCACCCGGTCGACTCCAACATCGTTCAATTCGCCGTGCATCCGCGCTTCGTATCCGCCAAGGCGCTCGTCGACAGCGCTTCGGCCGCCGGTGTGATGTTCTTTGGCACCGGACCGTCGACTGCACGCCTGGTCACCCACCTCGATGTCGACGACGCGGATATCGACCGCGTCGCGGACATGTTCGCCACCCTGTGAGACCTCGGGGCTCATTCTCGATGCGGCTCGTCGGCGGTCGTCGGCGGACCTCTGATTGACAACAGGTACTCGACGGCCCATCGTCGCCTATACAATGGATGGGGTCGTCCGTTTCTCAGGAGATCGTAATGGAGCCAAACCAAGTCGCCACGTCGAACGACAGCACCCCGTCACCGACCGCGAGTCCCTCGGGACCACGTTCCTCAGTGCAACTGAAGGAGAACCTGCGCGGGCAAGACTTCGCGGTGCAGGAGCGCCAGCTCACGCCGCGCGAAGGCAAGGAGACTGGACCCGTGCAGCGCAAGGTGGGCGGCGCCGGTGGCGGTGCGATCCAGCTGAAGCCCGCCGTGCAACGCGACGCCCCTCCCGGCGTCTACGAGGACCAGGCCAACGTCGGCCAGGCCGGCGTCTCGGGACAGGGCCCGCAGACCGGCCGCACCAGCGTGACCGGCGGCTACAGCCAGCAGAACGGCGGCACCGCCAGCATCGCACGCGAATGGCAGATCTGGCCGGCGCCCGGCGCGCCTCCGATTCCGCCTGTGCCCATCGCGGCCGTGCCGGGCATGTTCGTGACCTGGACGCCGAGCGTGAAGGCCTCGGTCGGGGCGCAGTTCTCAGGCATCCAGCAGGGTCAGCCGGAGCGCCAATACGCCGTCGCGCTGACCGGCTCGATTCTGGGCGGGATCGAGTACGGTCTGCCGCCCGCGGCATCGATCTATCTGCGCTTTGGCCCGATTGTGCAGGCGCAGGCGCAGGCAACGTTCGACAGCCAGGGCCTGAAGGTGGTCGAGGCTGCCATCACGCTCGACGCCGCGATCACGGCCGGCGCTCAGGCCGGCGGCGGGCAGTTCGACTACGGCGTCACCCTCGCGCGTGCCAACATCGGCCGGTTTGTCGCCTTCCGCTACACGCGCGGCGCGGCTACTCAGTACGGCACTTTCGAGCCGGGTCGCCCACTCCTCGACGCGATCGAGTGGGCTCGGGCGGCTGGGCGGCGGGCGAACGAGCTCTACGAAGCGGCCGCCGCTCCCGTGAGGCGCGTTGGAAGCGCTATCTCGAGCGCGTACGCCTGGCTCACCAGCTGACATGACGGACGCGACCGCGCAGGCGACCGTGACGGCAACCACGACAGCGACCCTCATCGATGAGCACGTCGACGTCGTCACGCGCCTCTGTCAGCAGGGGCACGTCAACGCGGCACGCGGGTACGCGGCGGGGCTCGTCGTCGATGAGCCACTCGTCGGGCACGTGGCTTCGGCGGCCGTGGCCGCGGCGACCGGCGATCTGCCAGCACTTCGCTCGGCGGTCGCCGCGGCGAGCGCGCTCGCTCCCAACCACGCGGCGGTGCTGGGCGCGGCGGCGGTCATGCACGCGCTCGCGGGCGACGCGGCGCTCGCGTATGAAACCGCGCGGGCGGCATTCGGGGCAGGCGCGACAGCGCGAGGGCGCAACGCGCTGGCGCGCTTGATGTTGGGGATCGGCAAGCGCAACGACGGGCTCGCCATGCTGGAGGCGCTGGTTGCGGACGGCGACGACGCCGAGGCGCACATGCAGCTCGGCGCGCAGAAGCGGATGTACGGACCCGAGGTCGCGCTGGAGCACTACGTTGCGGCCTTCCTGCGGGCGCCGACAGAGCCTACTCCGATGCAGGCCATCCTGCATGAGGTGCGAGAGAGCTCTTGGCCGGTCGGGGTTGCGGTGCTCGCCCGGCACATGCGTGCGACGGCCGAGACTTCGTCGCTCCGTTTCGTCGCTGACCTGCTCGGCCTCGCAGCCCGCCTCTATCTGAAGAACACGCCTCTAGCGTCGCTCGTCGAGACGCCGCCGACACTGTTCACGGGCGCGCTCGAGGCCGCGCGCGAGGTTCCGGTCGGGGCGCAGCTCGTGCTCGCGGGACTGCTCGTCGATCTCGGGCGCGTGGACGAGGCACAGCTTGGCTTGAGTCGCGCGGCGCCCGCGTTGTCGACGCCGCACGAGCGCGCGCACCACGCTTTCCTCGAAGGGCGCCTCGCGCAGGCGGCCGGCCGTGTGCAGGAGGCCGCCGTGCGCTACGAAGCGGCGCTCGTGCATGAGCCGGGCTACACCGACGCGGCCTGCAATCTCATCGACGTCCTGGTCGGCATCAAGACCCCCGCAGCCAACGAGCGCATCGCATCCGTGGTCGCCGAGATCCCGGAGTCCAAGCGCCGGCTGAACCCGATGCTCACCTACAACGAAGCGGGCCTGCTCGAGATGCGCGGTGATCGCAAAGGAGCGCTCGAGCTCGTAGCGTTCCTCCAGGAAGGACCTCTCGGCGTGCTCGAGCCTGCCGTACGGGCGATGCACGCGCGGCTGTCGAGGGTCACGCGCGTCTAGTGCCGCGACCGCGTCGCAAAAGTGTTCGCTAACGATCAGTTCTTCCACTAAGTGCTCCCCACTATGAGTGACCAACCTCACCGCTTCGGCATCGTCGGCATCCTCGGGCGTCCCAACGTCGGCAAGTCGACCTTGTTGAACCGCGTGCTCGGACAGAAGATCGCCATCGCGACGCCCAAGCCGCAGACGACGCGCGACCGCATCAAGGGGATTCGCACATTCCCCGACTGGCAGGTGGTCTGGGTCGACACGCCCGGCATCCACGAGGCGCAGACCAAGCTCAACCGCTACATGGTCGAGCTGGCGCTGGGCACCGTGCAGGAGGTCGACCTCTGCTACGTCATGGTCGATGCCGCCAAGGCACTCGATTCGGCGGGCCGCGCGCAGACGGACGCCGACATGGCGCCGGTGCCCGACCCCGACGCGCCGGTTGATCCCGCCGCCGGCTCGGGCGACCGGGTGTTGGACGAGACCAAGGAGATCATCAGTCACGTCGCGGCCTCTCGCAAGAAGGCCTTCCTCGTCCTGAACAAGATCGACAAGATCAGCGACAAGAGCCTGCTCTTCGGCGTCATCAACCGCTACGCGCCGCTCTACGACTTCACCGAAGTGGTCCCGATTGCCGCCAAGTCGAGTGGCAATCAGTCGAACATCGACAGCCTGCTCGCCGCGACGCGCAAGCACCTGCCGGAGGGCGAGCCGCTGTTCGGCGCCGATGAGCTGACCGACCGGCCGATGCGCTTCATTGCCAAGGAGATCATCCGCGAGCAGTTGTTCCTGCATCTGGCGCAGGAGCTCCCTTACAGCGTCGCGGTGGACGTGATCTCCTGGGAGGAGAAGGGCGACGGTCTGGTCGTGCTGCACGCCAACGTGCACGTCGCGCGAAAGAGCCACAAGCCCATCGTCGTCGGCAAGGGCGGCTCGCAGATCAAGGCCATTGGCGAGAAGTCGCGCGTCATCCTGGAGCGCCTGTTGGAACGCAAGGTCTACCTCGACCTGCGTGTGAAGGTCGACGAGGATTGGACCGACCGCGACGACAAGCTCAAGGCGCTCGGCTATACCTGAGCGGATGAAACGCGCGCTTCCGCGGTTGCGATTGTTCGAGTTCAACGATGCCGCGTGGGCGCCACCCGCGCTGCGCGAGCTGACGGTCGACTCGCTGAGCCTCGCACTCGAACGTGGGCGGCTCATGGACGGGCTCGTCACGCCGTTCGCGGAGTTCCTCGCAGCGGCCGGTAGCAGCGAGGTGCTCGACCTGTGCTCAGGCGCGGGAGGGCCGGCGCGCATCCTGTCGCAGGCGTTGCGCGCGCGTGGCGTCGCAGCACGCTTCACGTTGACCGACCTGCATCCGCGCGTCGTCGCCTGGGAGCGGCTCGCCGAGGCGCTACCGGACTGCATCGCGCACGTGGCCGAGCCCGTCGACGCGACCGCAGTCGCGGCTGAACTCGGGCGTGGCAAGGCACGCGTCATCATCAATGCGCTGCATCATTTCCCGCCCGCTATCGTGCGCGGGATCTTCGCCGACGCAGCGCGTGCCGGCACTGGGATCTTCATCTCCGAGAGCTTCGAGCGCAACCCGCTGCTGGCGGTAGACTTCATTGCAGCAGGTGTGCCTGCCGTGTTCACCTCGCCCTTGCGCGGGGACGATCGCTGGCTGAAGGCGCTCCTCGTGTGGGCCACTCCGATCGCCGCGCTGTCGAGTCTCTGGGATACGGTCGTCAGCACGCTGCGCGTCTACGACGAGGCCGAGCTACGCAGCCTTGTCGCCGACCTGCCGCAGCTCGAGTGGCGTTGGGGCACCTACCCAGTCGGGCGTTTCGGGCGTGGCACCTGGTTTTCGGGCGTGCCCCGCGCAGGGCCAACCGCCTGAGAGCGCATTGACGGCGAGGTCGCGAGTCGTCAACATGCGCGCCATGTTCCAACGCGTGGCACGCGTGCTTCCGTTCGTCGCTTGTGCGGTGCTCTTCAGCGCGCTGGCGCTGCATCGGTCGGGGGCGAGTGAGCCGTCGCCCACGCCCACGCCCACGCCCTCGCCCTCGCCCTCGCCCTCGCCCTCGCCCCCGCCCTCGCCCTCGCCCTCGCCCGCTTCTCCGATGCGCGTCGTCATTGGCCTCTATGCGACCTCGATCCCCGAGATCGACATCAAGGCTGCGACCTTCACCATCGATATGTACATGTGGCTGGTCTACTCGGGCGACGAGTCGATCGAGGCCTTCGAAATCGCCAACGGTGAAATCCTCTCGAAGGTGATGCTCGAGCGCACGACCCAGGGCGCGAAGACGTACGTCTGCTGGCGTATCAAGGCGACCATGCACGAGCACTTCTCGCTCGAGAACTATCCATTCGACCGACAGAGGCTCGACATCAAGTTCGAACACGGGCAGCTCGACGCCGCCGCGCTCGTGTTCGATCCCGACATCCCGACCTACCAACGCTCCGGAGTGCCCAGTGATCGTTGGGGTCTACGCGACGACGTGCGCATCTCCGACTATGAGATCGTGCGCACCTCGTGGCAGAGCGCGCAATCGGTCTACCAGACGAACTTCGGTAGCCCGTTCTCTGACAAGCCAATCTCGATCTATTCGACGGCTGTCTTCTCGATCGAGGTGGAGCGCTCGTTCTGGCCCTACTGCTACAAGATATTGATCCCACTCATCGTCATCTTGGCGATCGCCTACCTGGTGTTCTTCCTGCCGCCGACCGAGATCCAGACCGCAAGCGGGCTCGCGATGACGTCGCTGCTCACCTGCGTCGCGATGAACCTCACTGTGTCGAGCAACCTGCCGGAGGTCGGCTACCTCGTCGCGAGCGACAAGTTCTTCATTTGCACCTACGGCCTCATCTTCGTGACGCTTGCCGAGACGATCTGGACCTTCGCGGAGGCGATCAAGGGCAACGAGGCCAAGTCGGCACGCATCGAGCGCGTCTTTCGCTGGGGCTTCCCACTGGCCGTCCTGGCGGCGTTCGCTTATCTCGGCGCCGCCGCGGTCAACTAAGTCCGAGTACTCCGCGATTAACTTTGCGGTCGCCCGCAGCGTCGCGTGTCGAGCCTCACGAGACATCCGCAGTGGATGGGCTGGGGAGGAGGCGACGATGCGAATGCAAATGAGTGGCTGGCTGGCGGCGTGGGCTCTCGGGCTTGGTGGAGTCGGCAGCGCCGGCTGCCTGAGCGAAGAACCGACCGATAGCGCGAATGCGAGCGGTGGACTTTCGACCGACGACAATTCGACCGGCGCCGATGACGGCGTGACCGAGGACGACGACGAGGGCGTCAGCGACGAAGCCGATGACGGCGCGACCGAGGACGACGACGACGGCGTCAGCGACGAAGCCGATGACGGCGCGACCGAGGAAGACGACGACGGGGCCATGGACGAAGCCGATGACGGTTCGACCGAGGAAGACGACGACGGCGTCAGCGACGAAGCTGATGACGGCTCGACCGAGGAAGACGACGACGGCGTCAGCGACGAGGCTGATGACGGCGCGACCGAGGAAGACGACGACAGCGTCAGCGACGAAGCCGAAGACGGCTCGACCGAGGACGACGATGATGGCGTGAGCGACTGCACCTGTGATGGCGAGGGCGACCACGGCAGCGAGGCGGGTGAAGATGACGTCGACTCGAACGGCGACGGCGTCAGCGACGAGGCCGACGAGGACGACGGCGATCGTCACGATGACGAGGCTGGCGTCGACGACGACGACGACGGCATCATCGACGAGGCCGACGAAGGTCACCAGGACGGGGACAACTGCGACCATGCGGACGACGACGGCGACGGCGATGTCGACGGCGACGGCGATGTCGAAGGCGACACGAACGGCGATGGCGTCAGCGACGAGGCCGACACCTCGACCGGCGCCGACGCTTGAGTCGAGTAGCCCGAGCAAACGTGAAACGGTAAGCCTGGGGAGTCGCGTCGCGCGTGCGGCGCGGCTCGCTCAGCCAGCTCAGGGGAGCTCTTGACCAACGCAGGACCTGCCCCGGCGCTCGATGTCGGTGCGCTCTATCGGCGCTATTACCCGATGGTCGCGCGCCGGGTACGGCAATTCGTGCGCGCGGGCGAGGTCGAGGAGGTGACCCATGACGTCTTCCTGCGGGTCATGGAGCGCGCGCATCAGTTCCGGGCCGAGAGCTCACCAGTCACCTGGCTCTATCGCATGACCACGAATCATTGCCTCAACCTCATCCGTGACATGAAGACGCGCCGTAGCCTCATCGAACAGTTCGGGCCGACCGCGTGGCCAGCGACTCATCGCGAGGACCCGGAGATCCGTGTCTTCGTGCACGATGCCTGGCGTTCGCTCGATCCAGAGCTCGCCAACATCGGTATCTACTTCTATCTCGATGGCATGACCCAGGCGGAGATCGGCACTTTACTCGGCTACTCCGAGCGCACCATCACCTCACGCATCAACGCGCTAGAGGATGCGCTGCGACGATTGGACCAACGACGATGACTCCCACTCCCACTCCCACTCCCACTCCCAGCAACGCCAGCCTCGAAGGGCTCGATCGCGACGGTCATGTGACCGGGCTTGGCTTCGATCGCCTGCTCTACGGAGAGGCGGGCGAGGTCGCATCGCTCGAAGGTCACCTCGCGAAGTGCGCGCGCTGCGCGGCGACCTTGGCCTCCATGCGAGCCGACGATGCGAGCCTGGTTATTCCCTTGCCGACCGCCGCCGTGCGCGCCGCCGTGTCGCCTCGCGCGCGGGCTCGGAGGGTCGCCGTCACCTTTGGCGGCATGGTCGCCCTCGCTGCAGCGGCGCTACTCGTCGTTCGTCCCTTCGAACCCGACGCTTCCAACCTGCCGAGTGACGGCTTTCGCGCGCGCGGCGGAGGCTTTGTAGACCTCACCGTGCACGTGCACGACGGAAAATCGAGCCGGACGGTGCAGTCTGGCGCCAAGGTCAAGCCAGGTGACAAGGCACGGTTCGAGTTATTGCTAGCGCGTGGCGGGTTTGTGATGGTGGTCGGCATGGACGATAGCGCCGATCCCTACGCATGCTGGCCTCAAGAGGAGGACCCGGCCGCCGTGTACCTCCCTGCGAGCGATGTGCCGGTCGTGCTGCCCACCGCGATCGAGTTCGACGAGAGCGCCGGTGCCGAGCACATCTTCGCGCTCTGGTGCGAGTATCCGTTCCACCTGGGCGACCTGTCGCCAGCGATGACCGCTTCGCTGTTCGCGCTGATCGCGACGCCGCCGCCAGGATGCTCACTGGCGCGGGTCGATCTCCAGAAGGTGGGACCTTGAGCCGCGCGCTGACTGGCTCTGGCTGGCTAAGAGCGGCCGTAGGGTGGGCGCTGCTCGCCCTGCTCACGGCCTTTGCCAGTGTGGCTCACGCCGGCTCGCGCCACGCGATCGTCATCGGTTCGAACCTCGGCGACGCCGGCGAGGAGCAACTGCAGTATGCCGAGTCCGACGCGGTCCGCTTCGCCGAGGTGATGACTAAGCTTGGCGGCGTCGCGCACGAGGATCTCATCCTGTTGACGGCGACCGACGCGTCTTCGGTGCAGAGCGCGATCGCGAGCCTGCGCGACCGCATCGCCGCCGCGCCCGAGAGCGACAGCGTGTTGTTCATCTACTACAGCGGCCACGCCGACTCGAACGCGCTACACCTGCGCGGCACGCGCCTGCCGTTCACCACCCTGCGCGAGCTCGCGCGCACGGCTGGCGCCGAGATGACCGTGTTCGTCGTCGATGCGTGCCGTTCAGGCGGCATTACGCGCGTAAAGGGTGGGCGCCCGACGGTGCCGTTCGACCTCGGCGGCGAAGACCACCTCGTCGCCGAGGGCATAGCGATCATGACCAGCTCGGCCGCAAGCGAGGACGCGCAGGAGTCCGATCGGCTACGCGGCGGTATCTTCACGCACCATCTCGTCAATGGTCTCGCCGGCGCCGCTGACGCCTCGCGCGACGACCTCGTCACGCTCTCCGAGGCCTATCGCTACGCATACAGTCAGACCCTGCGCGCGACGGTCGACGCGCCGGTGCTGCAACATCCGACCTTCGAGCTCGCCCTGCGTGGCCGCCAGGAGCTCGTGCTGACGCGCCTCGACGCGGCCAGCGGCTACGCGCGCGTCGTGTTCGATGTGCCTGGACACTATCTGGTGTTCGGCCGTTTCGGGTCCGAGCGCGGCGTCGCGGCCGAGCTCGACGCGATCGCCGGCACCGAGCTGCTGCTCGCACCCGGCACCTACCTCGTGCAGCGCCGCACGCTCGACGGGGTCGGCGAGCGCAGCCTGACGCTGGCGCTCGGCGAGGAGCAGCGGATCGGCAGCCACGACTTGAGCCCGTTGCCGTTTCGCGAGACGGTCCGCCGCGGCATCGCGCTGCCCGAGGTGGTCTTCAGCGGGGGCCTCGGCTTCGAGCTGTCGGGGCCCGTAATGGCAAACCTCGGGCCGAGCTGGCTCGGCTACGTGTCGGGCCAATGGGACATGCGTAACCTCGCGGTGCAGCTCCGTTTTCGCGCCGGCGGCGGCACACATGACAACGCCGGGCTCGCAATCACGACCGTGCTGGTCGGCATCGACCTCACCGCGCTCCACGCATTCGACCTGACCCACGGTCTGGCCCTCGGCCTCGGCTTGAGGGTCGGCGCCGACTGGTTGCACCAGACCTTCACGACCACCGGTGACGCGCCCGCCCGCGACCAGCTCGTCGCGCGTGTGGCACCACTGGGCCGCATCGAGTGGGCGCTGTTCGAGAACGGTTCGCTCGGCCTCGACATCGGTGCGGATATCTACGCGCTCCAGTCGGCCACCCACGGGGGGATTGCCGCGACCGTCGCGCCGTTCGTGGGGCTCGGCTTCAGTGTGAGGTGGTGAGGTGCTAAACGTCTTTGATGTCCTGAGCCTCCAGGCTCTCGGTCCCACCTGGGCCTCGCTCCTGTGCACATTGCCATTCGCCCTCGGGGCCTGCGGCCAGCGCGCGGTCGACGGTGACTACCAGGGCGAGGCGCTGTACTCGTTCGGCGGCACGGTGCAGCTCGAGGCGAGCGCGCTCGCCAGCGATGCGACCGGTGACCTGCGCGTCGCCTTGTTCTGGGCGCGTGGCAGTGCCGCGGCCGGCTCGCTGTTCTCGGCGGTCGGTGCCGTAGAGCAGAACGTCGACGCGACCACGTCGTTTCCGGCGCGCTTCACGCTGACCTTGCGGCGCCCGCCCGACCCGGCACTCATCGGCACCTCGCCCGACGTGAGCGGAGCCTACGGGGTGGCGATGGTGCTGGTGTACCTCGACCAGGATGGCGACGTGCGCTGGGACCGCGGCAGCGAGCCGCTGGTCGGCGCGGCCGAGGGGGCCATCCTTGTCTACGCGCCCGACGGCCTCGTGGGCGGCCGCTTCGGCGAGCTGGCAGCAGGCTTCCATCTGTTGCTCGTTGGCAAGGTGGAGGACGAGTGCCAAGGCGGCCTGGCGGTTCCCGCCGACCCGGGCACGCTCGCGATCACCGTCTCTGGCAGCTACCCCGAGCAGGCGCTGCTCGACATCAATTGCGACGGCCTCTTCGAGGAGTGGTCGGGAACCTGTCCTGACCTCGCGACCGTCTTCGAGGATTGCCGCGACGCCGATGGCGACGGCCTCATCGACAATCCCGACCAGAGCGTGTGCGCGACTTGCGACTACCTCCTCTGGGATGACGGCGCCGAGGACGCCGACTGCGAGACCTGGCGCGAGACATGTGAGGACATTACGGACGATGAAGAGTGCGACCGAGCGGCCGAACAGTGTCGCGACGAGCCTCACCAAGACGATCAGCCGTCGACCGAGTAGTCGGCTTTGTTTCAGTGATCTTGGAGGGTTGGCGAGGAGTTCTGGAATCCGGTCCGACTGCTCAGGGTGTTCCGCTGCGGGTTTCGGGTCTACTGGGTGTCGAGATAGGGTGAGGGTAGACTGACGTGGCCGGAGCGTGACAGATGCGCGAGCGACGATGGCACTTCGGATTCTTTGGCCTGCTGACGGTCCTCGCGATATCGAGCGCGCGAGCGGCGGCGCCGTTGCCGTTGCCGCCCGGACCCCCTTCGCCGCGTGGCATGTGCGAGCCGGCGTGTGACTATGCCAGCGGGGCCGGCTGTCCCGAGGTGAGCGTCGAGTCGCTGACGGTCTACCCGTACGATGGCGAGTCGCTCACGAACCTCGAAGCCTACGCGGTCGCCTGCCCGAGCGAATGGGAGGGCCCCGGCGGCTGCTACGAGGCGCGCATCAGGAAGGCGGTCGACGAGCTGCTCGATGCTTCGAAGGCGATAAGCGATACGGCGCTGCGCGCGAGCCTCTTGCCCGACGCGGCGCGGCACGAGTGCGAACGCTTCGAGCCGCTCAACGCGCAGCGCGCCGTCGACGAGGCGCCGGCCTGGTGCGTGACCGGGCGCGAGGAGTGCATCGAGGCGCTGCGTGACGCGCATCGGGTGCTGATGGTGATGCCGACCTGGGCGACCTGTGTGCAGCGCATGGAGGCCTATGCCGACGAGAACGCGCGGCGTGAAACGCGCAACGATTGCGAACCGGCCCCGCTCGAGCCGGCTCCGGCGCCACGGCTCAGCGCCCGCTCGCCCACGCCCGCACGCACGCCCACGCCCACGCCCGCACGCACGCCCACGCCCGCGCTCGCTCCGCCGCCTCAGTCGCGGGGCATCCTCGACCCGCCGGTGCTCGAGGTCGTCCATGCGCGACCGGTGCCACCGCGTCGGCGCGCGCCGGCCCCCGACCCGAGTCCACCCGCCAACGACCCGCTGTTGGCCGACCAGATCGCCGCCCGCGCGCCTGCCCCGGACACGGCGACGGTGTCGAGCCTCCAGACCCAACCCAAGGGCATCGACGACGGCCGCCGCGGGGGCCAGTTCGAACTCCTGTTTGCGCCGTTCTCGGGAGTGCTCACGATCCGCGACCCGGCCACGAAGGCCGAGCATCGCCCGCTGATGGCGAGCATCGGCATGGGCCTCGATGTCGTGCTCGAGCTGTCGCCCGCGTTTGGCCTCGAGTTCGGGCTGGCTGGTCGCGGCTCGTTCGCGAGCACGGCGCTCCAGCAGGCGGTGAGCCTTGGCCTCGCGGAGCTCGACATCGCGACCGGCACCGCGTTCGTCTTCGAGATCGAGCCGAGCGTGACGTTGCTCTCAGAGTATCTCGGCATCGGCATGGTCGCCGACTATCGCTGGGACACGATTGGCATCACGTCGGCGACGGCCGGGCTCGTGTCGACGAAGTCCTCGGGAGGGGCCGGTGGTCTGCGCCTCCTGGCGGGCCTTGGCGTGCTCGAGCGCGACATGCGCCTCCTGTTCACGCTCGATTGGATGTTCGTCGCGACCGAGTCGACCGTCATCCGGGCCTCGCTCCAGGGCGAGATCGGGCCGTTCGTGCTGGTCGGCTCCTACCGTGAGCACTACCGCCTCGGCACCACCACCGAGGCCTACGTCGCCGACGATCTTCAGCTCACCCTCGGCTACCGGATGATGTTCTGATAGTGTCGCCCCATGCAGCACGTCGATCGTTGTCGCATCAGTGAAGCCGAATACCTCGCGCTCGAGAACGCGAGCGACGAGCGGCACGAGTACGTCAATGGCAGGGTGCACGCGATGTCGGGTGCATCGCTTGGACACACTCTCATCGTCGGCAACATGGCCTTCGGGCTTCGGGTGGCGCTCGAGGCCGGCCAGTGGCTGCTCACCGAGTATCGCACCGGTCGCATCGAGCTCCCGTCGCTTGGCTGCTCGCTCGCGGTCGAGGGCATCTACGCGAATCTCGACCTGGCCGCGGTCTGAGCGAATTGCCACAGCGCGCGACAGAATCCCGCATGACGCTCGTCGAGGAATCCCAGCACCGTTCGTCGCGCCGACTCGCGCTACGGCAGGCGGTTTCCCGGGTACTGGCGGACGCGCCGACGCCGGCGGACGCGCTGCCGCGCCTGATCGAGGCCCTTTGCAGCGCCTGTGGTTGGGTGGCGGGGGCACACTGGCAGCGCGCGAGCGAGGCGGCAGCGATCCAGTGCGAGCATGTGTGGCACTCCGATCCGGCCAGGAACTCCGAGCTCTATCGGACGTGGCGCGGGTTCGAGCTCGCGCTCGGTGAAGGCATTCCCGGGCGGGTGTGGCAGACGGGGCAGGCCGAGTGGTCGACCGATGTCACGCATGACTCGGGCTTCGTGCGTTCGGCGGCCGCGGCGCGGCTCGGGCTGCGGGCGGCCTTCGCCTTTCCGATCCAGGTCGCCGATGGGGTGACGGGCGTGCTCGAGTTCTTCTCGGAGACGCCGGAGGAGCCGGATGAGGAGCTGCTCGCGACGTTGAAGTCGGTCGGCAGCGAGATAGGCCAGTTCGTCGCGCGGGCACGGGCCCAGGAGGCGGTCGCGCTCAGTGAGGCGGTCAAGACCGCGGTGCTGGAGTCGGCGCTCGACGGCATCATCACGATCGACGCTCTGGGGCGGGTGGTCGAGTTCAACCCGGCGGCCGAGCGCACCTTCGGATGGCGTCGGGCCGAGGTGCTCGGCCAGGAGATGGGGCAATTCATCCTGCCTGAGCGCTATCGCGAGGCGTATCGTCAGGACCTCGCGCGGTGGCTCGCCACCGGCAAGGGCGAGATGCTCGGCAAGCGGATCGAGATGACGGGGATGCAGAAGGACGGAAAGGAGCTGCCAGTCGAGCTCGTGATAACGTCGATCGGTGGGACGGGGCTCTGCACCGCCTACTTGCGCGACCTCTCGGAGCGCAAACGCGCCGAGGCGGTGAGCCAGCTGATGGCCGCGGCGAGCAAGGTCCTCGCCTCTTCGTTCGACTTCGATACGACGCTGCAGCACATCGCGCACATGGCCGTGCCGACGCTCGCCGACTGGTGCGTCATCGACGTGTCAGTCGATGGCCATGAGCTGATGCGGCGCATCGTCGAGCATCCCGACCCGCACAAGCGGGCGCTCGCGCAGAGGCTCCAGGAGAAGTATCCGCCGCGCCCTGACGCCGCGCATGGCGTCGCGGCGGTGATGCGTTCAGGCCGCTCGATGCTGGTGACCGAGATATCGCCCGCGATGTTGCGGGCCGCGTCCGTAAACGATGAGCACATGGCCCTCGTGTCGGAGCTGGCCTTGTGCTCGTTCATGACGGTGCCGTTGCGCGCGCGTGGGCGCGTCGTAGGCGCTATCTCGTTCGCGTCGTCCGAGTCCGAGCGACACTATGACGAGGCGGATCTTGCCATCGCGGAAGAGCTGGCGCGACGCGCATCGGTCGCGCTCGAAAACGCGCTCCTGTTCGCCGAGCGTGAGCAGTTGATCCACGCGCTCGAGCGGAGCAACACCGATCTGAGCCAGTTCGCGTATGTGACGTCGCACGACCTGCGCGCGCCGTTGCGCGCGATCGCAAACCTGTCGCAGTGGATCGAAGACGATCTGGCGCCGGTATTGACCTCGGAGGTGCGGCAACACCTCGGCCTCTTGCGGGGCCGCGTGCGGCGCCTCGAGTCGCTCATCGATGGCGTCCTGAAGTACGCGAAAGCAGGCCACGCTGACGAGAAGATCGAGTCGGTCGACGTGCACGCGTTGCTGGTCGAGACGATCGATATGTTGGCCCCGGCGACGCTCGCGTCGATCGAGATCGCTGCCGGCATGCCGGTCTTGATGACCCAGCGCGTGCCGCTCCAGCAGGTGTTCATGAACCTCATCGGCAACGCGATGAAGCATGCACGGCGACCCGACCTGAAGGTCGTCATCGGGGTGCGCGAGGTCGGCGTCGTGTGGGAGTTCTCGGTCAGCGACAACGGGCCCGGGATCGCGGCCGCCTATCACGAACGGATCTGGGCTATCTTCCAGACCCTGGAGGCGCGCGACAAGGTCGAGAGCACCGGCATGGGGCTCGCAGTGGTGCGCAAGATCGTCGAGCAGAAAGGCGGCCGCGCGTGGGTCGTATCGAGCCTCGGCGAAGGGGCGACGTTCTACTTCACCTGGCCATGGCGGGGGCTGTCGTAGGGTCTGGCAAGGATGCGAAGCGCCCCTGAACGAGGGCCTTCAGTCCCGGCTTCGCCATCCTGCCGAAGGCCTACGGAGATGGAGTGGGCTGCGAGCGCTTGCACTTCTCGCTGATGAGGAGCTGCCACGGTGCGTCGCTGCGAACGACCAACGCGAGGTCGGTAGTCGTGGTCACGACCAGGCGCAGGCGTGGCGGATGACCGGGCTGAGGCGGTAGCTCTGTAATCGCGATCGGGTGTGCTTGACCGGGCAGGAGGCGGGCGCCAGTCGCGATGTCCCAGAGGTCGATAAGGGGTGCGGGTGCGGGCGCGGGCGTGGGTGCGAGCGAAAGCTCGAGCCATCTCCGTTGGTGCAGGTGGGTCCGAAGGTCCGCTGGGCCGATACCGAAGTGCTCGTAGAGGCCGCAGGCGGGCACGTCGATGTATTTGGCGGCGAGGTCTTGCGGGGGCGAGCCCGGAGAGCTTGGAACGCGCCAGGGCGCGCGGGGCCGATCGAGGTCGATGGGTGGGCTCGGGTCGTGGGCCGGGCCCGCCGGCCAACGCTCGGGTGGCGGTGGTCCGATCGGCGTCTCGGTGACGAAGTGCTCGGCGTCCGCCTCGGCGAGCTCGCGCACGGGACCGCACGAAGCGGTCGGCGCGAGGCCCAGCAGCGGGGCGACGTCGACCGGGCGATCGTCGGCCGTGCGCACGTCGATGTGCACGTGTGGGCTCGCCTTTTGCACGCCGGTGCCGCCGAGCAGGCCGAGCTCCTCGCCGGCCTCGAGGATCGCACCGGGGACCAGGTCGGGCCGCACTGCGCCGAGGTGCATGTAGCGGATCAGGTGGCCTTCGAGCGGCGGCTCGAGCCCGACCGTCTGGATGAGCGTGCCCGAGCGCCACTTGCCGCGCCTCGCGCTGAAGAAGTGCACCTCGCCGTAGCCCGGAATCTTCTTCGTTCCCGGTAGCTTGCGACCGCCCCGCACGACCGGTCGGAGGCCGCGGTAGGGCACGCCGAAGTCCTCGGGCCGCTGCTCGCCGCTGCCGATCATCACGACCCGCGCCCGCACCATCGAACGCACCGGGGTGCCGATGCCGCCATCGGGGCCAACGCCGCCGAGGTCGATCGCTTCGTGCCAGTGACGACCGCGACCGAGGCAGCGACCGAAGCCGCGAAAGAGGCGACGGGTCGGGTAGGGCAGGGCGATGCCGCTTGGCAGGCGCCCCGGCTCGATGCGTGGTGGCGTGGCTTCATGGCGCGTCAGCGGACGGCCAAGCGACGGGGCAGGCATCAACGACAGGACCAGCAGCGGCACCAGCCAGGCGCCGACACGTGATCTGAGAGGCGACCCGATGCTCACAGATCCACGGGTAAGACGGGTGCGACGTCGCCCCCGAAGAACACCGTGCCGACGCGGGCGAACCGCTCGGGCGCGTCGGTGCAGAAGAAGCTGCGGCGCCCATCACGGGTCGGCGCGCGCAGGTTCCGGTCGTTCAGGAGCGCCGTCAGGTCAGCCGTCAGCGCGAGCGCCGAGTCGACCAGCACCATCGGTGCACCGCCGAAGTCGTTCGCGAGCACCTCGGCGATGAGCGGCTTGAACACCGGGTAGTGGGTGCAGCCGAGCACCAACGTGTCCACGCCCGCTTCGACGAACGGCGCGAGGTACGTCTTGAGCGTGAGGCGCGCGACCGGGTGATCGGTCCAACCCTCTTCCGCGAGCGGCACGAGCAGCGGCCAGGGCCGCGCGATGACGCGACTGCCGAGCGCCGCGAAGTCGATGTCGAGCGCCGCGGCCAGAGCGCGCTGATAAGCGCCCGAGCGGATGGTCGCTTCGGTGCCGCAGACGCCTATCGGACCGCCACGGGTGGCCCCAGCGGCGGCGCGTGCGCCCGGCTCGATGACCCCGAGCACCGGCAGGTCAGTGTGCGAGCGCAGCGACTCGAGCGCGTGCGCCGAAGCGGTGTTGCAGGCGATGACGACCGCCTTCACCGGATAGCGCAGGAGGAGATCCACCGCGCGCTCGGAGTAGCGCACGACGGTCGCGGCGGACTTCGTGCCGTACGGCAGCCGCGCCGTGTCGCCGAGGTAGATGAGGTCCTCTTCCGGGAGGGCCCGCGCTATCTCGCTCGCGACCGTGAGCCCGCCGATCCCGGAATCGAAGATGCCTATCGCGGCGCGATCCATGGGGCCTCGCAGAGGATCAGGGTTGGGGCGTGGCCGCTTTGGGCATCGCCTTTTTGGCGAGCTCGATGAGCTCGATGAGCTTGTCTTTCGGGAGCGCGCCGCCGACCATCGCGCCGTTCAAGAACACCGCGGGGGTACCTTCGATCTTAGCGGCGATGCCGGACTTGATGTCGCGCTGCAGTTGGGCTGCCACCTTGCCATCCTGCATACACGCTGCGAGCGCTCTGGCATCGAGGCCAATGGCCGCGAGCTTGGTAAGGATCTCCGGCGTTGGTGGCGCATCGAACAGGATCGGTGCGGCGTCGAAGAAGCGGCCCTGCAGATGCGCGCACTCACCGATCGTCGCGAGCTCGCAGGCGCGCGCGTGGAACGGCCGATCGATCATCGGATTGCACGCCTGGTCGAGCGGGAAGTGCATGAAGCTCACGCGCACGTCTTTCCGTTCCGCGAGGATCTCTTCGAGTGTCTCGAAAGCGATCCTGCAATGTGGACACTCGAAGTCGGCGAGCTCGACGATGTGCACCGGCGCATCGTCGGGACCCTTATGCGGCCGCCCGGTCGTGTCGAGCACCGCGGTCATGACGGGCGCCGACTCGCGCGCGGCGAGCACGCGGCCACGATAGACGACGTAGCCGCTGACGAGCGCCAGCACCATCACCAGCGCCGAGACCGCGCCGGCGCGCGAGAAGATCGCTTTGCCAACCGCCTTGGTCGCGGTCGCGAGTGATTCGCCAAGCGAGCGCCAGGTGACGATCAGAAGACCGATATTGACGACGTAGAGCACCACGCAGAAATTGCAGAGGCTCCCCTGGGCCAGCGAGTACGAGAGCAGGAACGCCGAGTACAGGTTCGCCAGGACACTCAGTCCGAGCTGGAGCCGCGCGATGTTCGCGAGGCGCGTGGGCGCTGGCCCGGCAACGGCAACGGCAGCCGAAGGCGATACGGCGGCCGCGGCAACGGCAGCCGAAGGCGATACGGCGGCCGCGGCAACGGCAGCCGAAGGCGATACGGCGGCCGCGGCAACGGCAGCCGCGGCAACGGCAGCCGAAGGCGATACGGCAGCCGAAGGCGAGAGGGCGGCCGCCGTTGCCGCGGCCCGGGCACGCAGGATCGTCAATACGATGAACACGACGTAGAACCCGAGCCCAAGGACCGATGTCGGCAATCCGACGTGCAGGCCCGGCAACGGGATCTCGGAGAACACCGAGCTGCGCGACACAGCGCAGCCTCCGTCGGCGCCGCACAGACCGCCGCCATAGCCGCCAGGGTCCGCATGGAACGCGCCGTGGTCGTACGTCAGGTAGAGCGAGTCGGCGAGCCCGATGAGGGACAGCACTAAGAGGAGCAACGTCGTCGCTTTCGGAGAGAGCGGGCGCGACATCTAGTAGCCCTTTCGCGCGGGGGTCACGGGTGCCACCTCGAGTCGCCGGATGTGGGCGAGGAGGTCCTTCAGCTCCTGGTCCGCGTAGGTGTACGCGGGCATCGGAGCTTTGCCGGCGCGCGTCAGCTTGACGATGGTGCCATCACGCATCGAGGCCTGCCAGGCGGGGCTCGTCATGTCGACGCGGCGCGCTTCGAGCAAGCCCTTGCCGGCTTCGCCATGGCAGCGCGCGCAATCCTTGGCGAAGATCGCGGCGCCGTTCGTCGCATCGCCCTGCGCGGCGCTGATGCCGCCGTGGAACATCGACTCGTCGCAGGCGCCTTCGGGAACGCAGCGCTCTATCGGGGCGTCGCCGAGGTCGCCCGCGTTGCACCCGAGGGCCGCCAGTGCCAGGGACGCGAAGGCCGCGAGTGCCGCGACATGGAACGAGGCGGTTGAAGTCATCTCGACGCGCCTAGCATGCAGGCGCCGGCCTCGCAAGGACAGCCTTGCGCTGGCCCAGCATCCAGGCGGTCGCGCTGGTGATGATCCGCCGCTGCATCATGCGCTGGGCGTCAGCCCGCGTCGTCGGCCAGGACCGAGACGAGGCGATCGCAGCGGAACGACTTGCCGCTGTCGTCGAGGTGACACCACGCGCGCAGGTACGGCACGCCCTCGTGCGCGAAGAAGCCGAGCGGTGTTATCGGGCGCGGCTCGCGACCGGCGCTGCCACCCCGATAGCTGATGCGGCAACGCGTCTGCGTGACAATGAGCGCCTCGAGCGACTTGAGCCGTTCGGGCACGCGCACCGTGTAGACCTCGGGCCCGGGCCAGGGCAGCGGTCGCTCGAAGCCGAGCTGGGTCACGAGCTCGGCACCAAGGGTCGCGGCGCAACGCGCGAACAGGTTGCGGGTGTGGAGGGCGTCGGCCAGGGCGCGATGGAAGGGGGCCTCGTCAGGGGCGATGCCGAGGTGCTGGGTCAGGGCTGCGAGCGTGAAGCGCGGTGGTTTGACGATTGCCTTGCGCGCGAGGTCGAGCGTGCAGAAGAAGCTGGCGCGCAGGGGGCAGGCCTTCATGCGCAGGGCCTCGGAGCCGAGCCACGCGAGGTCGGAGCGGGCGCCGTGGGCCACCACGAAGGCGTCGCCGAGATAGTCGTCGAAGGCCCCCCAGACCGACTGGAGGCTTGGCGCATCGGCCACGGCCGCGTCGTCGAGACCGGTGATGCGCGCGACCACGGCCGGGATCGGCAGGCCCGGGTTCACGAGCGCGTGAAAGCGCGGGCCGGGCACGACCGCGCCGTCCTTCTGGATGCGAAAGCGCGCGGCGCCGAGTTCGACGATGCGGTCGTGCCCCCACGCGACGCCGGTCGCCTCGAGGTCGAGCGCCACCCAGTCGACATCGCGGACGCGCAGCGCTGGGTCGATGCGGGGTGGGCGCGCGTCCGGCGGGGCAGCGTCGTTCAAGTTCGCTGCACGAGCCCCTTGGCCAGCGCGATGAGGTCGTTTGGCCCCTGCTCGCCGTGGTCGTTCAAGTGCTTGGCCCAGTTCTGAAGGCGTGGGCCCAGGGCCTTCCAGCCGCGCCGGGCGCCCGCGAGCGCACCGGTCAGTGCGCCGAGACTCGCGAGATCGCCACCGCCCGAGAGCGCGATGGCGATCGCGTCTTCGGGGGAGTCGGGCGCGCGCAAAAATGCGTACAGCGAGAACAGAACGGTCGGGGTCGAGAAGCTGGAGATTGTGGCCTGTGCCGGAAAGCCGTCAGCGGGCACGCGCCCAGCCGGGGCGATGTGAGCGATGGCGCGGTCGTGCGAAGCCGACAGCGCGCGGTCGAGGGTGCGCAGCGCGCTGGCGAGGCGCGGGTCGAGTTCGTCGGCACAGTCCGCGAGGGTTTCGAGCAGCTCACGATCGGGCAGCACGTCGCGGGTCGCTGCCAGGTGAACCGCTTCGGCGACGACCTCGGCCGCGGCCTGGGCGCGTTGGTCGTGATGGGTGATGAGCGCCTGCATGCGCGCGGCGCCCGAGCGCAGGTTGCGGCTCTTGAAGGCGATGCCGAGGACGGCGGCACGGATCGCTGCCCCATTGCCGGCCGCGGGCGCGGCCTCGCCGGCCTGGGCCCAGGCCATGCCATCGGCCAGACGATGACCGGCGCGGGCGGTCGTGGCGCCGGGTGCCAGCGCGCGGTTGGTGCGAAACAGATCGCCCACGCGCGCGGCGAACAGCACTGGCGCGAAGCCTCTTGATTCGACGATCGAACGTCCGAGCTCACGGGCGAGCTGCGTGTCGATCGCGTATTGCCCAAAGCCGTAGTCGTCCTTCTCGAGCCAGGGCGGGTCCATCGCCGTCAGCGAATGCTTCGCGAAGTCGGCGGCATAGGTCGTGCCTTCGCCGGTGACGAGGTAGCCGAGCGATTCTCCCATCGCCATCGTGAGGAGGGCGCCGACTGCGCGGTCGACGCTGACGGGGTGGGGTGTTCCGGTCATTTCGAAGGCTCCTTGAGGAAGGCGAGGACGTGCGCGGCCACCCCGGCCGGGTCCTCGCGATGGACGAAGTGGCCTACGCCGGGCAGCGATTCCCAGCGGTAGACGGCGGCGAAGTGCTCGCGTGCCTGCTCATAAAAGGTGGCGGGCACGGACGGGTCGGCGCCACCAAAAAGCGCCAGCGTCGGGACCTGGATCGGTGTGCGCAGCTCGCGCATGACGGCGCGCAGGTGGCGGCGCAGGGCGGCGTAGGGACCGATTGCGGCTTCGACCACGCCCGGCTTCCGGAAGGCGTTCTTCACCTCGGCGAGCGCGTCGGGCGCGCGCTGCCAGCTCGGCGACCAGCGCGTATAGAGCTCGTCGAGCTTGGCGAAGTCGTTTTTGCGCAGTGCCCGCGCGGCGTGCCCGCGCAGTTGGAAAACGATCATGTGGCGGGCCGCCCAGAGAAGCCGCGGACCCCAGCGCGCGGCGCGCGGGTGCGGGATCCCCAGTGTCACCGCGTGGCTTATCTGGTGAGGCGCGCGCGCCGCTGCGAGGTAGGTCGCGAACGCGCCCCAGTCGTTGCCGACGAGTGCAACGCGGCCGCCGAGCGCCGCGACGAACGCGAGCACATCGGAGGCGAGCGCGTCGGGGGTGTAGTCGCCATCGGCCGGGATGCACTCGGGCTCGGTACCGCGCATCGCGGGGGCGACGACGCGAAAGCCAGCGGCTGCCAGGGCGGCCCCGGTACTCGGGCCGGACGCGGGGAAGAAGCCGTGACGCGTGTCCGGGAAGCCGTGCAGGCACAACACGACCGGGCCGCCTTCAGGGCCAGCGACGAGCGCGGGGAAGGTGAGCCCGTTCACGCTGAAGAGGGTCGTATGCGGTACAGTCGACGCCATGTGCGCACCATGGCCCGTCCACGCATTGCGTCAAGGCCCCGTTCTGTCGAGGGCTGCCAAGCGTTCCAAATCACAGGCGAAGACGAAAGGAAGTATGAACTGAGAAGCGAATGCGAAAGCCCTTGAAGGGACCCGCCGGGTTCAACCCTGGCAAGCGCGCGTAGGGGTCGAGCAGGAGGCAAATCAGCGGGCATCGGAGGACGCGTCCACCAGGTCAGCCAAGAACTCGGACGGCGGGCCCGAGCTTGTGATGAGCAGCTGGTCGCGGGCGCGCGTGCAGGCCACGTAGAGCAGGTGGCGCTCGGTAAGGTAGACCTCTTCGAGATCGGCGGTATCGGCGATGCTCTCGATTCGGCTCTGCAGCGGGATGACCTCGTCATCGCAGGCCATCACAGCGACCACCCGGAACTCCAATCCCTTCGCCAGGTGCATCGCGCTGATGGTCACCTGCGTGCTCTGGGTCTCGACCTTATCGTCGAGCACTCGCATCGGCATGCCGGTCGCCGTGACGGCCGCCTTCGCCCGCTCGAGCTGCTCTTCGCTGCGCACGAAGACTGCCATCTCGCCCGGAGTCACACCCTCGGCTCGGCGCGAGCTGAGCCATGCGCCGACCGCAGCGCTCTCGTCCGCCTCGCTCCCAAATCCCTGCACCAGAGGTGGTGGTCCATTGAACATGGACACAGTCCCGCCACGCGCATCGGTATTGCCATCGAGGTCGGAAACCTCGGGCCCCAGCAGCCGATCAGCCTGCATGCGGATCTGGTGCGAGGTTCGATAGTTCACTTGCAGCGTGCGCGAGCGCCCGCGAATATCGACGCCAAGCGCCTTCCACGAGAAAGGCTGCTCGAAGATGCGTTGCCCGAGGTCACCGGCGAAGAACAGCGCATTGGGTCTATCGGCGCCGAGCGCCGCGAGGAAGCGGAGGTGCCCGACGCGCAAGTCCTGCGCCTCGTCGACCACCGCGAACTCGAATGGCGGATGCTTCATCGCAGCCACCTTCTCGGCCAGCCTGCTGAAGAGCTGCGACTCGGTCACCAACTTGGCACTCACCAGCGCGGCGATGACGCGCTCGAAGATGGCCCACAGCGTCTTTCTCTGCCCCTCGGGCAGGCGCGTCTTGCGGCCGAGGCGCTTGACGTCGCGATACTCCTCCCAGCTCCTCACCTGCCACGCGTCGACCACGTCGCTCCACTCCGCCAGCAAGAACGGCAGCGAGAACTTGTGGCTCGGCTCGGCCTTCGACGCATCCCGCATCAAGGTCTGCAGCTGACTCGGGCTGACGAGCTTCGCCTGGCCGTACAAGCGCAGGCCGACCTTGCCGATGGCTTGCACTTCGAGGCGCTCACCCAACGACGGCTCCGCCTGCACGAGGCGCCGCAGCTGCGTCGCGAGCGCGTTCGCCAGGATGTCCGAGAACGTCGTCAGCAGCACGCGCGCATCGGGGTGCTTCTTCGCCAAGAACACCGCACGATGCAGGGCGACGATGGTCTTGCCGGTGCCCGCCGAGCCCGACACGCGCGCCGGCCCGCTGTAGTCGCGCTCGACCCAGTCACGCTGCGACGGGTGCAGGAAGATGGTCCACTTGTCCCACGGCGCATCGAGAGCCGCTTGCAGTTCCTCCACGTTGGCCATGACACGGAAGCGACGGAGCGCGTCCGGGTGGGCAAACGGATCGGCATTCTTGGTGGGCTTCGCCGCCACCGGCTTGCCGCCAGTCGCCAGCTCGAGCAGCGCCTCAGCGGCCTCGGCTGGGAGGTGCTCGGCGAGCGCGAAGAGGCTGTCCTCATCGGCTGCCTTCGCATCGGCCAGCCAGTCCGTCGGAACTCCGTACCCGAGCAGGGTGTCGTCGCTCAGCTTGGCGAAGAGCTTCGGCTTGGGTGCTTTGGGAAGCGCAATCTCGACCTGCACATAGTTCGGGATGACGATGTCCTGGACCGTCTCGCGAATCTCGACGAGCTGCGCCGCACCGGTCTTGGGATGGGTCTCGAGCCTGCGGCGTTCGGCCCATTGATAGGCCTTGTCGTGATGGTCGACGTAACACAGCAGGACGCTCCCCGCGGCGCGATGCACGATGATGCGGAGGTCATCGCTCACGCGGATTGACCAGAAGTGTTTGTCCTTCGAGCGGTCGAGCTTGTGGTAGCTGAGCCCTGGACTGTCCGGGTTCATCTGCATGTCGAAAGCGGTCGTCTTCACCTGCTTCTGCTCGTCGCTCTGCAGGCGAGTGAGGCTGGCGGTGAACGTATCGGCGATCAGGAAATCCATGTTTGGCCTACTCGATCCCGACAATGCGGCGAAGCCCGTCGCGCAGCTTGCCGAAGCTCGGCGATTGATTGCTCTCGATATCCATGAGCGGGCCAATGGTGTTCGCCCACTCATGCTTCACGGTGCCGGCCTGCCAGAACCCGACCTTCTTGATCGCCGCCGCTCCGCCCTTGTGAGTGGCATCGGCGAGCATCTCCCAGGTGCCACAGACGGTGTCTTGTTTGTACGCCTCGAGTGCTGCCAACTTCGCCCGCGGATAGGCCTTTAATAGAGCCACGCGGTCGCCGAAGTACCAGGCCTCGGCTTCCTCGAGCGCGATTCGGAACAAGGTCGTGTCAGCCGTGCCTGCCTTCTCGGCGACGTCCCTCAGCTCGTCCAGCAGCTTGGCGCAGTCCCGCCGATCGCTGTCGACGACAACTACGACCGCATCGATGCCAGGCGTGTTTCGGCAGCCCCGCAAGAGCCGCGGTAGCTGGTCGAGCAGGACCCGCTTGGCCGGGTCCGTCTTGCCAATGAGTCCCTTCGGAATGTGGCCGATACCCTTGTAGGGATGCACACGCCAGGTGTGCGGGTCGCCCTGCGGCCCAATGATGGCTGGCAAGAGATGCTTGAGCAGGGCGGCACCCGAGCTGTCTTCGATGAGCACTTCGAGATGCATGCTCACCGCGCGTCGAGATAGTCGCTGTACCAGAGACCGCCGAGCGGCAATCCCTCCGCAGCGAGGTTGCGCACCAACTCCAAATCCGAGGCGCGGCTGATGGTCGAATAGCCATCTGCGCCCTTTTCGAGGAGCCAGACCTCCTCGGGCGTGAGCGCATCGACGAAGTACGGCTGATGTGTGGTCACGAAGAGCTGGGACGCGTTCTTCTTGCCGGTGGCATGTGCACGGAACTCGGCTGCGAGCGCATCGAGCAGCTTGTGATAGAGGCCGTTCTCGGGCTCCTCGATGCAGATGAAGGGCGGTGGCTCCGGGTCTTCGAGCAGCAGCAGGTACGCGAACATCTTGAGCGTGCCGTCCGACATCTGCTGCGCGTAGAACGGATCGGTGAAGCCGCCGTCGTTGAACTGGAGGAGGACCCGCTTGTCCTGCGTGACGACGGTCTTGATGCGCTCGATTCCCGGGATCTTGGAGGCAATGCGCTCGAGAATGCCCGCGAAGCGCTCTTTGTGCTCGCGCTCCATGAACTGCACGACATTGGCGAGGTTGTCGCCGTGGATGTCGAGATGCTTCTGAGGGCCAGCCATCGGCAGGCCGCGCGCCGCATCGGGGTGGAAGTACGACAGGTACCAGCCCTTCAGGAAGTCGCGGAAGCGCGAAATGCGTGGGTGCTGCTTGAGCGTGCCGAACGTCGCGATGCCGAGCTGGCGCGGGTCGGTCAGCTCGATGGCCTCTGAGGCCGGGTCCTCTTCGGCCTCGCCGGTGAGGCCCAGCGCCTCCTCGCCGGCCCATACGTTGCCTTTGCCGCGGCGTAGGCGAAGGAATGGGTAAGGCAAGCCACGGCTCGTGCCCTTGCGAGCCTGCTTCAGGACCTCGGATTCCACGATGGTTTGCCCAGCGCGGTCGAGGCCGAGCTCCAGCTCGTAGGTAATGGGACGTTCGCCCTTAGTCTCGCGATAGAAGATCTCGAAGCGAATGGTGCCACTATGGCCAAGGGACCGCAGACGCTCGAAGCCGCCTCGCTGCTTGGCATCACAGGCCGTCTCGACGTCGGTCGCGAGGCAGTCCGCGATGAGCCCGAAGGCGTCGAAGAGCGTGCTCTTGCCGACTCCGTTCTTGCCGATGACGACGGTCAGCGGCGTGAGCGCCTTGCGGGTGTCCTTGTGCGACATCTTGCCGAGCTGCACGTCACGCAGCGCTCGGTAGTTCTGGACGCGGAATCCTTCGATGAGGGCCATTTCAGCTCACCTTGAAGACTTTCATGACCTCGTCGCCGAGGTGGTTGATGACCTTGACCGCGATGCGGCCCGACTTTGGCTTCTTGAATGGGCGTGAGGTGTCGCTGTTGAGCGTGGCCCAGGCTTCGGCATCGATCTCGGCCTTGAGCGTCGTCTTGAGCGCCGAGTAGGGGTCATTGGCGCCGAGGAAGTAGGCGTGGCGGACAAAGAAGCTCTCTTCGTTGTAGTCGCTGTCGATGAACCAGCAGGCGATGCCGTCGGGACCGTCGCTGCGCACCTCGCCGGTGTTGGGGTGGAACACGTCGACGCCGACGATCTGCACGCGCACGAGGTCCTTGAAATCGGGCTCGGGCCCCCCAGGGAGGATGCGGATGTCGGGCTCGCCAAAGATGACGAAGAGGTTGCCTTGCCGGTGTTCTTCAGGTTGTCGGCCATGTGCAGGTCGGCGTTCATGCGCGCCTTCAGGACCGGGATGCGGCCGAGCTTGTCGAACTCTGAGGCATGCGCCTCGTAGTTGAAGGCGCAGGCGATGAGCACATCGAAGTCAGCGTCGCCTGCCTCACGCGCAGCCGCGACCAGGTCGGGTCGGGTGACCGTGCCGAACTCGGGGCCGATGAAGATGGCCGCCCGGCGCTCGGGTCCGGTTTCGGCGTTGCCCTCGCGATACTTGCCCTCGGCGGCGATGTAGGCGCCGGGCCACGGCACGACGGAGGTGAAGGTGAT
>Ga0209591_10000669_pt1 | contig 43768 bp, 43 predicted proteins | sample MAT01_FD_187207 | JGI IMG/M metagenome (GOLD analysis project Ga0209591, IMG submission 187207) | Freshwater microbial communities from Lake Fryxell liftoff mats and glacier meltwater in Antarctica - MAT-01 (SPAdes) (version 2) | ecosystem: Environmental > Aquatic > Freshwater > Ice > Liftoff...
CTGCCGAGTCAGGACTTGGCACCCGGCGAACGCGTGCTGGTTTGGGCGGATGGTTCCCCAGAGCAAGGCCGGTTACATTTACCATTCCGAGTGAGCTCGAGGGGTGAGGTGCTGGCGATCCGCGACCGACAAGCCGCCGTCCAATCACAGGTGACTGTTCCGCAGTTAGCCGAGAACGAAGTGTGGGCACGTTTTCCGAACGATACGGGCGATTTCCAGGCATGTCGCTACGCTTCACCCCTAAAGCCAAACGGAGCTGCATGTGCGCCATCGAAGCGCCCTGACCTCAACGATGAAGTGACTTTCACGCCCTTCGACGTCCCTGCTGTTTTTCCCGAACCCACGCCCTACTTGGAGATCACTGAGCTCGCGCTCCGCCCTGCCGAATTTGTCGAGCTTGTTTCCACTTCCGAGGAGACGCTGCCAAGTGGCGGGTTCTCATTGAGGGTCGCCGCACAAAAGCCCGGGCAGCCCTGGCCTACTGCGCTGGACGGCGTCGAGGTGTGGAATGGGCAAATCTCAGTGGCGCCGCACTCACGGCTTCTGGTGCCACTGGCCGTAACCGCCAACGCCCCGGTAGAGAATGATCCCGAGTTCGAAGGTGTGCTGACGCTCTTCGATCGCAGCAAGGGCAATACGGCGGTCTGGCGCTAGGATTTCATGGCCTGGCCAACCGGAGCAGTGTTAGCCCGTAATGAATCCACACGGCGCCTTCAGCTGTGCCAAGTGAGCACGCCCGGCAAGCCGAATACTGAGTGCAATGCGCTTCCGAGTCGGCCGGTTTCCGGGCGGCTTCGGAATTTTTGGACCCCAAACGATTTTCGCGCCTTAGCTTCGGGGGGCCTTGAGGTCGGCATCCATAGCGTCAAGTTCGTGGTGGAGCGCAAATCGCCCGGGCTCGTGCACTTCTTGGGAGCTGCTGCTTGGGATCTCCACTACACGTTCGTTCGCGAATTGATTGAAGGTGCGCCACACCTCGATCGCTGCAAAGATTCGGAACGGCAAGCCTTCAATCAGGCTTGGTACGACTTCAGCGTCAAGAATTACTTCCAGGTTGAGGGGCGGGACTACCTGATGGGCACTCTGGACTCCTTCCCGAGCACGCAGATCAACGCAGTGGATTTCACCTTTGGCGATACCATCAGCGGTGCGCAGATGCTGGACGCCTATTGGCAACTCCTGCCACACCTTGAAGAGCCCGCGCGCTGGTCCCTGCATCCCCAAGACTCGGGCCAAGAGTCCCGCATGAAGGAGGTGGAGGGACACGCGCCGATCGTTGGCAAAAATGCGCCATTTCTCGGTGTTACGCTGCAAACCTTGAACAATGGCGTTGGGTTTGGCGAGCTGATCTACGTCCCCCATACCGAACTCTTGAGCACGGTGCTCGGGCCAGAACAGATCGTGATCACCGATGATGTTCCGAACGACGTCGGACTGGTGGGTGGGTTGATCACCGAAGCTTTCCAGACGCCCCTGGCTCACGTCAATATACTCAGCCAGGCTTGAGGCACGCCCAACCTGGCCTTGATCGATGCGCGAAACGACCCTCGTATTACTCCTTGGCTTGGCAAACTCGTGCGCTTTGAGGTGGGAGCTGGCGGCTTTTCATTAACGGCAGCAACGGCCGAAGAAGCCGAAGCGCATTGGGAAAAGAGGCGCCAAAATCGGCCCGTCATCACTCCTGCGTTGGATGCTTCGGTGCGAGGCATCGTGCCACTTGAAGGCCTCGGCCTCGCCTCCCTGCCCTATGTGGGAGCCAAGGCCGCGCAACTTGCCGAACTCTCAAGCCTCCGAGTTACGAACTGTGGCGCTCCTCTGCGCACACCGCAAACGCCGTTTGCGATACCGGTGAGCTACTACCTCAACCATTTTCGGTATTCTGGAGCAGAAGCGCTCCTCAACGCACTACTGACCGACCCGGCTACACTCGCGGATCCAACCGCGCGCTGGGCTGCGCTCGCAGGCATACGCTAGGCCATCCTGGACCACCCGGTGGATGCAGCGCTGCTCGACGAGGTGGGGCGCGAGGTCTACGCGCGGTGGGGCAATGCGCGTGTTCGGTTTCGCAGCAGCAGCAACGCGGAAGATCTCACAGGCTTCAGCGGGGCAGGGATCCACACTTCAACAAGTGCCGAATTCGGAGATCCGGAACGCAGTGTGACGCTGGCCATACGCACGGTTTGGGCCAGCTTATATCGTGACCGAGCTTTCGATGAACGTTCGCTCGCCGGAATCGTCGAACATCAAGCGGCGATGGGGATCTTGGTGCATGAGGGTTTCTTGAGTGAAGCCGCCAATGGCGTGGCGGTGAGTCGCAGCGTGCTGAACCCCGCCGTTTCAGGCACTCAGTACATCAACGCCCAAATCGGCGAAGCCAGCGTCACCAACCCTGCGCCTGGTGTCTCCACCGAAGAATTGTTGTTCACTCCGGCTGGCTACTCTAGCGAGCCCATCCACTACCTCGGTAAGAGCAGCCTCACGCCAAACTATGTCTTGAGCACTGTAGAAGTAGAGCGAATCGCGTGCTTCATCAGTGCCTTCTCAACCCATTTTCGTCCGCTCTTGGATCCAAGGGAAGAGGACCGTCGATTCGCGATGGAGATGGAGTTTAAATTGGTGGGACCCAATCGAGACCTCTGGATCAAACAGACACGCCCGTACCGTTTTGGGGACACCCCCGATGCGAACGATTGTCGCGAATACTGAAATGTCGCGAATACCGATCGATTGGAAAATTGCGACCCAGCTATCCGTATCTGGGAATTTTGACCCCAGTCTCGGGGCTCAGACCACTTTGCTCCCCGAATGCGACAGTTTCGATTTCAGCGAAAAAGCCTCGAACAGTGCCTCGCTACCAGCCTCTGCCTCGGCGCTTTTGCATGTACAGCCAAGATCCCGGATTCGGTGAGCCCCGGCAGCGTTCCAGCCGCCAGCAGTCTGCCGAGCCCTGTGGGTTCCGCCACAACACCAAGCGTTGGCTCGATGGTCCCCCCGGTCCAGGTCCCTGGCGGCCCAGTTTCGCCGGGAACCTGTAGCGGCGTTCCATTGCCACCCAAAGTTCCCTTGCGTCGCATCACCTCAGCTCAATACGCCAATGCCGTCAGCGACCTCTTTCACGGAAAAATCACAGCCAGCCCCCAGTTTCCTGTCGTGACCGGCGGCGTCACCATAAGTGGGTTTAGTACCGATCCCGAATCCAACGCTGTTTCCCAAGTTGTCGCTGAGCAAATTCTGCACGCTGCTGAAGACACCGCGGTGGACGTCGCCGCCAAGCTCCCCGAGCTCTTGCCTTGCTCCGTGTCAGCACCCGACGCCGCCTGCGCCGATCAGTTCTTCGACCAATACGCGCGAAGGGCGTTTCGGCGCCCCCCAACAACGGCAGAACATACAGCGCTCCGAGTTGTGTTTGACAAGTTCAAGGGCGACGGTTTTGACGTGGGGATCGCAGCCGCAACTGTCGCGCTTTTGCAGCTACCCCAGTTCCTCTATCTGGTGGAAATAGGCCCGAGTGACGCCCCGAGTAGAGCTATCACGCTCACTCCCTTTGAGCAGGCCACACGTCTTGCATTTTTGCTCTGGGAAACACTGCCTGACGACGAACTGTTGCAGGCCGCAGAGCAGGGCAAGCTAACAACTGCGGCCGAGTTGAAAACTCAAGCTCAACGCCTGCTCGCTTCACCGCGTGCAGAACAAGCCAGCGTACGTTTCTTTCGAGAGTGGACCCACTTCCACACCTTTACACCCGCAGAACGCGCCGCCGCATTTCCAGATTTCACCGATGCCCTGGCAACTTCTATTCAACAACAATTCGACCGCTTTGTGTTGGATAACACCTTCAAGCCCGGCGGCTCTTTGGAGCTTCTGTTCACCGATAGCGCGTTTCCGGTGAATGCTAGTCTTGCCAAGTTCTACGGGCTGACGGCGCCTGGCACACCTGGGACGGATACCTTCTCCACCGCCACGCTTTCACGCGACCACGCCGGCGGCCTCTTGGCCCTACCTGCCCTACTCGGGGGCCTCTCGCACGAGAAGGACACGAGCATCATATTTCGTGGCAAATTTGGGCTTGCCAAACTGCTCTGCACCGATCTCCCAAGTCCACCAGCCGGGGCTGTGAGCCTGGCGCCAATGCTGCCTGCAGATGCCACGGCCCGGGAGCGCTCGCTCGGCATTCGCGCCAACGCCACCTGCGCGGGGTGCCACAACCTGATCGACAACGTAGGTCTTGGTCTGGAAGACTTCGACGCCATCGGCCAGCATCGCACGCTCGACAAACAGGGACGTCCGGTCGATAGCCAGGGCGTGCTGCCGGACGGAACGATGTTCAATGGGGTGGCAGAGCTAGGGGCGACACTGGCAACGAATCCCACAGTTCGCGAATGTGTCGCTAAACAGTGGTTTCGCTTCATGTTCAGCCGCCGTGAATCTGCTGATGACAGCTGCACCCTCGAAGAACTCAAACAGCCACTCAACCTTCCGGGGGGATCCTTGAAGGACCTCATGCTCGCTGCCGTCGCCAGTCCCGCCTTTGGTTCACGCAACGTCGGCACCCAAGGAGGTGCACCATGAACGGTGCCTTCAATCGCCGTAAATTACTGCTCGGCAGCGGTGGTCTAGCCATTGGCTTGCCGTTTCTCGAGGCCACGGCGAAGCTTTCACGCGCCGCGGTGAGTTCGCACCCGCAACGGCTGCTAGTTGTTTTCCATGGGGAAGGCACGATGCTCGATCGTTGGCTCCCCGACAGCGTCGGAACCGGCTTTCAGCTTTCTCCGCTGCTTCTGCCGCTCGCCAAGCATCAAGCCCAAATCAACGTGATTTCGGGGCTCGACAACAAAGTGGCTGAGATCATGGGCGGCAATGGTCACAACAAGGCCGGGCGATCTATCCTCACCGCGCAAACGTACTCAAACGCCGCATCGGGTGGAGGCGACAACGGTGACGCCAACGGGCCCTCTTTCGATCAGGTGATCGCAGGCCGCATCCAGGGTATGGCCCGCCTGAAATCGATTGCGCTCCAAGTTTCGTGTTCAGGTGTGGGCGAATACCAGTTGTTATACGGCGGCAAGGACGATCCGATCAGCGGTTACTCCGATCCGTTCGAAGCCTTCACGAATCTGTTTTCTTCGCTCCCAACGAGCCCTGGCGCACCTGCGCCGCCGGCACTCACGCTCCGGGATCGTCTGATCAAAGGACGCGCCAGTATCTTGGATGGAGTTGCTTCCGATTTTGACGCGCTCATTCAACGTGTCGGTCAAGAAGATCGAGATCGGCTGACTTTGCATGCCCAAAAGATTCGCGAGCTGGAACGCCTCGCCGGCAGCGTCGCTCAGCCCCCACAACCTGGAGCCAGCTGCGCGAGCCCTGATCTTGGGTTCGCCAATGGAATGCCAGTCTGCAATGAGCAGAACGAACCCCTCATGGCAAAGGCGCAAATCAAGAACGCCGCGATGGCGCTCGCCTGCGACGTGACGCGCGTCGCCAGTATTCAGTTCACCGACTACGATGGTCCCACTTTCCCATGGCTGGGTGCTGGGATCCCAGGCAGCTACTCCAATTGGCACGCCATGATCCATCGAGATGGCGGAGTCTTGCCAGGGCGAGATGACATGGTGTTCGCAGGCATGAAATACTACTCCGATCAGGTAGCGCTCCTGCTGGATGAGCTTGCTTCCATCGATGATGGTGATGGTCAAACATTGCTCGATAACACGCTGGTAGTTTGGATGAGCGAGTTTGGTGAGGGCGGCTCACACGACACCTCTAAAATCCCTGTGGTGCTCGCCGGTGGTCTCGGTGGGCGGGTGAAGACGGGCCAACACCTGAGCTTTTCAGGCCAAGGACGCACCACCAATGATCTGTTCGTGACCTTGCTGAATCTCTTTGGCGGGACAGACACCAGCTTTGGTTTTGGTGGCACCGATCTCAATAGGGGCCCCCTTGCGGGCTTGTCTGTCTAATCGCGAATTCCCGCTGCCCATGCACCAGCTTGACCTACAACGCGCCAGCCAACGCTCGAGATCTCGTTTACTTTGGCACTTGCCCTTGCTCATGCTTGCGGGTTGCTCCTCGCAGTCTCCGGAGCGTACCCCCCGGCAAATGATGCTCGGGGGTGCAGGCGGAGCGCGTGCAGCGACGGGTGGAGCTTTGGCCGTACCCGCTCTTGGCTCAGGGGGCGCCGGAGCGTCAGCTCTCGGAACTGTTAGCGGCGGAAGTCCGGGCCTTTTGGCGCTTGGTGGTAGCTCCAACACGCTTGGCGGCAGCTCCAACACGCTCGGCGGCAGCTCCAACACGCTTGGCGGTTCGCTGAACACGGTGAGCGTTGGCGGTACCGGCGGGAGCGGAGGTTCGCTGAACAGTAACGCAGGAGGGGCTTCTCCGTTGCTTCCGAGCGGCGAGTTAACCTGGGTAGCAGTGGGATACGCGGGGCGTAGGATCCGCTCGGTGGACCTCGGAAAGAGCTGGCAGAACGATCAGACGTTAGGCGGAGGCGGCGATGACGAATTCTTGCTACGTGGCGTTGGATTCGCGAAAGGCCTGTTTGTTGCGCTGGGTTACCAAATCCATAGCTCGAAGGATGGCATCACCTGGCAAAGAGAGACCAACCCTCAGCAACAATGGCTGCAAGGCATTGTTTTTACTGCGAATCGGTTTGTCGCCACTGGCGGGTACGGGTACTCGGCATACTCCTTCGATGGGCATGATTGGAAGGTAGGCGGAGATCTCATGACGGAGGCAAGCCGCAGTTTGGCCCTGGGAGGCGGAGTTTGCATGACGGCCACTGATGCTGGGAACTGGTGGCGCTCCACGGACGGCATGAATTGGACCAAGGAAAGCGGCGGCCACCAAACCGGTGATATCGCCTACTGTGGCGGTCAATTCAGCGAGACCAAAGATTGTACCGCGCGTTTCTCGGCGCGCGGCCAGGTCACGCTTGAAGGCGTCACCCTCCGGACCAACAACGGGAAGGTAGAGCGCTCCGAAAATGGCCTTGATTTCCAAGCAGTCGTCGAAAGTGGTCCCGCCCTGATTGCCGTCACCGCAGGGTACGTCGTGCACTGAGGCGCTGGTTGCGAGTTGGCGCACTGAGGTGCTGCCCACCCCGCTGCCGCGAAGCGCGGCAGCCGCCCCTTTTCGTTTCTTGGAAGATAGTAAGCATGCTTACTATCTTGTGTTCGACTTTGAGATAGAGGTCACGGGCAAGGTTGGGAGCACTTGAGGATTCTCAACCTATCCGTTTGACCAACACGGCTTTGCCGAATTTAGGATCATCGAATTTCGCGCAAGCCAGCGTGCCCCAATACAGGAGCGCCTTGTCGACGACTCGCCATCCTGCGTCACGTAGTTCGGTTAGCGGAAGATCTCGAAATTGCCGAGGAGGTACCACAGGACCACGAAGACGAGGATAGTGGTGAGGCAACCGCCGCCGAGCTTCTTAGCTCCCCAACCTGCAGCCAGTCCTCGCAATAGCTTACTCATGCTTGGCGACGTAAGCATCGACCGTGCCACCATGCCGCGCAAGAATTGTAGAGGCACCTTCGCGAAGACGCGCGGAGTGTACACGCAGAATAGTCACAAGCGGGACAAGACGCTACGGGAGTGCGACACCCGACCAGCCTGACGCCAGCTGCTTGTGGTTACCTAACTATTCAGCCATAAGCGGCGCCCAACACCATGCGATTCCTGTGCGTCTCAGATATTCACGGCCACGCTGATGCGTTCGAAGCCGTGCTGGCCGAGGCGAGTGCGCGCGGCTTCGACCAAATCCTCGTGTGTGGCGATCTGTGTTTTCCTGGGCCCCGCCCACTCGACGTGTGGAAGCTGCTCGTGAGCCACCGCGCCGTTTGTGTCCAAGGGCTCACCGACCAAGCCGTAGCCCTGTTGGACCCTAAGAACCTCAGTGCGAGCGACGAAAATGGCCGCTTACGCCTCGAACGCCTGCGCCAAGTGCACGGCGAGCTCGGAGAAATCATTGTCACGCGCCTGCGCCTATTGCCGCCGATCGCTCAGTTGCCGCTCGAAAGCGGCCACACGCTCATTCTCGTCCACGGCTGCCCAACAGACCCCACCGAATCCCTTTCACCGGATATGACTGACGATGAGCTTTTAGCCGCGCTCGGCGATCAGCCTGGAGATTTGGTCGTCTGCGGTGGCAGCCACGTTCCGTTTGATCGCAGCGTGGAAGATGTTCGAATCGTTAACGTGGGTTCGGTGGGTGAGGCTCCCGGGGGCGGATATGCTGACGCCACGATTATCCACAGCACCGCGACCGGTGTGCACGTGGAACAATTTATCGTGGAGCTCACTCCCCCGGTTGCTTGAAAACGCCGCTGAAGCCTAAGCGCCCTGTACCGCTACTGCTGACAGAGCCCTGCCAAGCTGCTCAAGCAATGGACGCTCGACCACCTTTGACCGGAGCGTGGAGCCATCCCACTTCACTTCCGCGAGGTATTGCCACTGCCAGCTACCTGGGCCGCGCAGCGAAAGCCCCAGCGTGCTCCCGCCGAGCGCTGGATCGAGCCGATACAAGAGCTCGCCGAGCGGGAGCTCAACTATCGGCTCATCGTCATAATTCACGGGGCTAATGGCTTCTTCGTTGTTACTGCTCATGTGTTCAGTATGCTTGAAGGAAACTTAGGATTCAACCCAAAACTGGTGAGAGGGGCCTACTCCGGTCGGAACCCGGCGGTTGGGCGTCCTGGGACACGCGCCACATCCCTTGGACACAACGGATCCAACAGGCGCTCGAATCCATTTTCTTTGATCGCTAACATTGAACGCACGTTTTCCAGAAGCTGCTTCGAAAGCGCCTCGCGGCGCAGCAACCAGAAAAGATACTCCTCCGGGATATCCTTCAAATATCTTCCTGCGAATCGTCCGAACGGCATCTTGTAGCGAACAAGCTCAAGCAACGCCCCCGGATTCAAGTCAACTTGCTCCATCTTCATCCGCCAAGCCTCTGATGGCCTGGCGCCTCCTCAACCGTTTTCTCTAGTCAGCCAGAATCAGAAACGCAAGCGCCACTAGGACAGACAATTCCCCAGTCCATCTCACTTCAAAAGCAGCTCTCTTGCTTGGTTCAGCTTGGCCGCCAGGTACTCGGACCCACCGTGATCGGGGTGCACTTTCAGCATCAGTCGCTTGTAAGCGCGCATGACTTCTTTTCCATTCGCTCCCTCCTTCAGCCCGAGTACTGAAAAGGCTTCCGCACGGGTCATGCGGATGGCCGGCTGCGGAGGCACCGCGGAAGCAGCTGACTTTCGGACTCGACGACGCGGGCGCAACGCCACGACGAGCACGAGAACCAATAAGACAAAAAGGAAGACTCCAGGAATGACCGCGTTTTAATCAGAGAATCGCTGCAAGGCCAGCCGCTTGGCGCGCGGCTTGGATGAACCTCTCGATTCGAGCCGGATCTTTCGTTCGCGGCAGGCCCTTGACTTCGACACCACTGGCCACATCCACCCCAAAGGGTCGCACCGTGTTGATCGCTTGAGCCACGTTCTCGGCGTGTAACCCGCCAGCCACGATCAGCCGCCGCTTCGACGCAAGCGCCGTAACAAGGCTCCAATCAAAGACCGCGCCGGTGCCTCCAAACGCGGCCCCCACCTTGGCATCCACCAAAAGCCGTTCACCCGGCCACAAGGCTGCTGAAGCCGCATCGGCAGCGGACCCGATAGGCACAGCCTTGTAGGCTCTCGGCAGCATACTTTGCAACGCAGATTCTGCTTCAGATCCGTGGAGCTGAAGCCAGGCGCTCCCGACTCGTTTCCTTAGAATTCGAAGCTCTGATTCCAGAAGATCTGCCACGACAAAGACGACGGACTCCGGTTGATCCAGCGCATGGAAAATCTTCAAGGCTTCTTCCAGCGGAACGGCGCGTTTGGAGGACGGGATCAGATTGATGCCGACGGCATCAGCCCCAAGAGCAAGCGTGAGCCGTGCATCTTCCAGCGTGGTAACGCCACAGATCTTGATAACGAGAGGCGCAGCAACTCCGTCCACCACGCTCACATACCCGATTCTTACTCGATCTTGAGCAGTTCCTTGACCGTCGCTATCACCTGAGGCGCCTGGATCGGCTTGGTGATGTACGCGTTCGCGCCAAGCTGCAACGCTCGCTGGCGATCTTCTTGGGAGCCTTCCGTGGTGATCACGATGATCGGCGTGTCTTTGTGCACGGGATCCGTGCGCACACGCTTCACGAGCTTCAGCCCATCCATGATCGGCATGTTGATGTCCGTTACTATGATATCGAAACGGGCCGCGGCGAGCTTCCTAAGCCCATCCACGCCATCATCCGCTTCGGTGACTCTTAGGTTTTTGACCCGCGCCAATGCGAACACCAAAAGCTGCCGCATCATCGGTGAATCTTCAACAATCAGACAGGAGTATTCAGCCATTTTAATGCTCAGACACTAAGATCCATAAACGCTTCGAGCCCGGGCAACCGGCGCTCTGCCTGCACAAAGAGGCTGGCACTCACAAGAGCGGCAGCCGCATGCTGCCCCAGGAGCTTGAACAATTCAAAGTCGATCGTCGAAAAACGCTTCTTTTGCGAAAGAGTCGAGAAAATCGCAATAACGCCAACAATCTTGTCATCCACTGTCAGGGGGATGACGGCGGCCGGCTCGTCGAGCGAACCCTCGCAGGCATCTCTGTCTTCGTTGACGGTAGCAGAGCGCGTCCGAAAGACTTGACCAATCGGCCCTTCGCTCACGCTGAGTGGCCGGAGGGCCCCGCTCGGGACTCCTTCTGAAGCAACCGGAACGAGCTCCGTCTCCTCCGCGTTGGCCAAGAACATACAGTAGCTCTCAGCGCCGACGAGCTGCGCCAGCACTTCTTTGATCCGTCGTGTTACCCCGCGCGGTGAGAGACTGGAGTGGATCTGCGTGGACGCCACGAACAAATTAGCGAGATTCGCAAACTCACTTTCCACTTCGCGCGCCTGCGCGCCAAATTCGAACCGACCGGCCTCGGCCTCTTGAAAACGGGACAACAGATCACTCTTTTCTGCCTCCAAATTCTCAATTTTCTCAAGCAAGACGCGCACGGCAACATCCGTCTCCACCTTCGCGCGCAAGCCGGCGTTTTCGGTCTCGAGTTCCATTAACCTGTGTTGAAGGCGCTGATACTCTCGAACAACTTCATCTGTCAGACGTTGCCCGCCGGACAGTGATTTCAGCAGTTCATCGCGTTCTTTGCCCAGATTCTGGGGGGGACTGTCACTGGGCGGGTGGGCTGACTTCCGAGGCTCTACCATCCTGATCCTTCCGATCGAGCACGCTGGACATAACCGACAACGTTTGACAGTACCACGTGCACTCTGCAGAACACATGCGGCCGGAGGCGAACGAAGCTTAAGCGACAGCTGAAACCTACTACATCCTCCCACCGCATGAGTTGGCCGAAAGGCCTACCGGCAAACGCGCGGAGCACCAGGAACATTTAAGGCACGCGAACAGCCAAGCTGTTAGCCTCCTCGGATGGGACAAGAACAACCCCCGGCTCCCAATGAGATTGACGAACTTATCGAGCAAGCTGCCTATGCAGAAGCGGAGCGCGCCCTTTCGTCGATTGCTTTGGAAGATGAGCGCTACCTGGTGACCCGCATCAAGCTGGGCCTTCGAGATGGCTCGCTGTCGCCCGGTGTCGCCATGCAACGGCTGGTGCAGATCATGCGCAAAGATGCCACCGCGGCCGGTGCGAAGGCCCTGTATCAGGAAGCCTCGCGTCTCTCATTTGTGGGTGGTTCTTCGTCAACCGCGCACTCCCATCCACCGCCTGCCGTCACCCTCGATAAGAGCAAGTAAACGTTGCCTAGGCGAGAGGTGGAAAGACGCTGAGCCAGCGCTCCAACTCACCAACAATCACGCGCGGCACCCGGCGCAACTGCTGGACGTTACGCGCACCTGTCAGCAAGAATGCGGTGCGAAGCTGTTGCTCGGTACGCTCCAAGAATCTTCTAGCACCCGGCTGGCCCGCTTGAGCCAGTGCCTGCAGAACCGGCCTCGCGATGCCACCAACATTGGCCCCGAGTGCGATCGCCTTGGCAATATCGAGCCCTGATTGCACGCCGCCCGTCGCAAAGACCGTCTCGAATCCATGCTGAGCTACAAGCGCCACACTCGCAGCTGTGGGGATGCCCCATTCCCAGAAAGCTTCCCCTAATTCCTTCTGATCTTCTTTGGCACGGTGGGTTTCAACAGCGACCCAGGAGGTGCCACCCGCTCCGGAAACATCTACATGGGCCACGCCCAAAGCGCGGATTTTTTGGGCCACTTCTGCGGAAATCCCGCAGCCCGTTTCCTTCACGATGATCGGATACCCGAGTTCGCTCGTGAGTCGAGCCAGTGTGGTTAACCCATTTCTAAAATCTCGATCGCCTTCAGGCTGCACGAGCTCCATCGCAGGGTTCAAGTGCACGCACAACGCATCGGCACCAATGCTTCCAACCATGTCCTGCAGCTCGGCGCTCGACATCTGGGTTGCTTGAACGATCCCAATGTTACCCAGCAGCAACACGTGGGGAGCCACTCTGCGCACGTCGTACGAGCTCTTGAGCGCTGGGTTCTTGAGCATGGCCCGCTGACTGCCGAGCCCGAATGCATAGCCGCGCTCCTCTGCGATTTCGGCCAGGTCGCAGTTGATCTTTTCGGCCCTTTCGGCACCGCCCGTCATCGCTGCAATCAAGATCGGAGCGGACAGGCGTTTGCCAAGGACGTTCGTTCCCAACTGCACCTCGTCGTAATTCAGCTCTGGCAAGGCATTGTGAACGAGACGCACACATTCAAAGAGGGTGGTTGTGTTGTGAAAACCAACGTCGCCGCTCACTGCCAGGTCGATGTGGTCGCCCTTCCGATTCGAAATGTCAGCCATGGGAATGCCTAGCGAGTATCCATCTGGGGCGGATAGCAAGACTATTCCAGTGGCCTGGCTTGGGGAATGCCAGGCGTTGACACTCCTGACGCCCAGTCCCTAGGCTACCGCTCCCGTGCAGCCAGCAAGACACCCCAGAAAACGAGGCCTTTCAACGCTGAATCCGTTTGAGAAGCTGATGGGGAACGTTCGTCCGGCCGTCGAGCGCGAGTTAAAACGTGAACTGGGGAGGCGCGAGAAAGAGGCGCGTGCGCTCGGTGAGCCGGTCTCTAACATGATCGCTGCCCTAACCAGCCTCTGCCTACGGGGCGGCAAGCGTTTGCGCGCTGGCCTCGTGGCTGCCGGCTACCAGTGCGTGCACGAGGGCTCCTCGCTGCCCCCGCCCGTGATTCAGGCGGGCGTCGCGCTCGAACTTCTCCAAGCTTATTTTCTCATCCACGATGATTGGATGGATCGCGATGAGGTGCGCCGGGGTGGCCCTTCAGTTCACGCCTGGCTAACGACCAAGATTGGTGATACGCATCTAGGCGCCGCTGCGGGGGTGCTCACTGGGGATTATGCCCTAGCGCTCGCAACGCACATGCTCTCGCGTGTGCCTGCCCCGAAGGAACGCGCACAGGGTATCTGGGATTGCTTCGCTCGGATGCAGCTGGATGCAGTCGCCGGTCAGCAACGCGATCTTTTGGGAGCGAAGGATGTGCTCCTCACCTACCGTCTGAAGACGGCCAGCTATAGCGTGCACGGTCCGCTCGAGCTCGGCGCACGCATGGCTGGGGCAACGGCCCCGCTGCTCAGCTCACTCAAAAAGTTCGCAATCCCGACGGGCCTGGCCTTCCAGATCCGTGACGATCTGCTGAATGCGTTCGGCGAGTCGAGCGTCACCGGCAAGCCTCTCGGGAGTGATGTGACGGAAGGCAAGCGAACTTTGCTGGTGACAACTGCGTTGAATACCCTGCGTGGAATGCCCCGCGCGGCTTTCTTGAAGGCCTTCAATCAGAGGCAAGCGTCTCTCCGCCAACGAACGCTCGCCCTCGAAGCTCTGCAGCTCTCGGGCGCCGTTGAGATCTTGGAGCGCGAAATATTGAAACTTGCTGCTGCCGGCGAACGCGCCCTGCACTCTCCGCACGTCCCTCCTACCGGCCGGGAGCTCCTGCTGGCAGCAACCGCTTCACTTCTTTCACGCAATAGTTGAACACCCCCATGCACTCAAGATTCACGCGACCCATCCAAAGCTTTGCGGGCTACATTTTCGACTGCGACGGAACGTTGGCAGATTCGATGCCACTCCACCACGAATCCTGGGTGTTTGGGCTCCGCGAGTGTGGCGCGCCCTTTGACTTTAGCTGGGAGCTTTTTACTTCGCGCGGAGGCATGCCGCTTGAGCAGACCGTGCTGGAATTGAACCGGCAGTTTGGCTGCACGCTCGACGCCGAGCGCATCGCTGCTCTGCAACGCGTGCATTTCGAGGCCCGGATCAAGGACCTGCAGCCGATCCGAGAGGTCACTGATTTTGCCCATGAAATCAGCCAACTTTCGCCGGTGAGTGTGGCTTCTGGCAATCTCCGGCTTCAGGTCATTCGATCGCTGCAAGCCATTGGGGTCGGCGACATCTTCGACATCATTGTCACACCCGAACAAGTCCAGCACGGCAAGCCTCACCCGGACATGTTCCTCTTGGCCGCCGAACTCATGGGCGTTGCCCCGAAAGATTGTCTGGTCTTGGAAGACAGCCCCCTCGGCATTGAAGCCGCAAAACGGGCTGGAATGTCCTGGGCCCTGGTGCGAGAAGCACTGCCCATCACCGAGAAAACCAGGTAAGAGCAGCGCGTGGCTCGGGCCCTCGGCAAAGTGATCCTGTTTGGCGAGCATTCCGTGGTGTACGGCGTGCCAGCCATCGCCGCCGGGATTCAGCGTGGGGCTGAAGCATCCGCAGTGCGCGCCGCTCAAGCGTCATTGCAGCTTGGAGAGCTTCCGACTGCGTGCGAGCCGGAGTCGGAGCCGGGGCGGGCTTTCGCGGCACTACTAGCAACACTTTCATTGGGCGAGTTTGAAGTCCACGCAACGACCGAGCTTCCCCCCGGTTGCGGCCTCGGTGCATCCGCTTCTTTGGGGGTCGCGATTGCCCGCGCCGTGTTGGAAGTTGCCGCTTCGGAGCTGCCCATCAGTGAGACCCAGCGCTTGGTGCTGGAAGCTGCAGATGCCTGGGAACGTGTGTTTCACGATAACCCTTCCGGTATCGATGCCGCTGCAGCAACAGGTGGCGGATGCTTTCGCTACACGCGTGCTTTAGGACCCCAACCGCTTCAATTGGCCAAGCCTTTCACCCTCGCGATCGCGATTGCAGGCGCTCCCGCCCCAACTGCAGAAATGGTGCGAGGCGTCGCCAGGCTGAAAGAACGGCGCCCTGAGTTGGTCGCAAAGACTCTCGAAGGCATTGCATCGATCGTGAGCAATGCCGAAATTTGCCTTAAATTCGGCGATCTTTTTGGCCTCGGGAAGCTGATGGATTTTAACCAAATGTTGCTCGCCGGGCTCTTCGTTTCGACGCCAGAAATCGAAGACGCGTGTCAGGTTGCCAGAAGCGCGGGCGCGCTCGGTGCCAAGCTGACCGGAGCCGGAGGCGGAGGTGCCGTGATCGCGTTGACGGAGGGTGACCCCAACGCCGTTCTGGATGCCTGGAAGCACCAAGGCTTTGAGGCCTTCTTCACCACGATTGGGTAACATGACGCACCACCTCCCCAAAGCCACGGCCGTCGCGCATTCCAATATTGCGCTCGCCAAGTATTGGGGAAAAAAGGACGAAACACAGAACCTGCCCGCCACACCGAGCCTGTCGATGACACTGGATGCGCTCTACACGACCACTTCGGTACAGTTCCTGGAGGGCCTAGAGGAAGATGAAGTCACCCTGAACGGCTCCCGGCTAACGGGTGAGGATTTGGAACGATTGTCCCGTTTTCTCGGCAGAATTCGCAATCTTTCCGGTTTAACCCTCGCCGCTCGCGTCGAATCGAATAACAACTTTCCAACGGCATCCGGGCTGGCATCAAGCGCCTCCGGCTTCGCTGCGCTGGCGCTCGGAGCGACGCGAGCTGCTGGTCTGGTGCTTCCTCGGAGCGAAGTGAGTGCTCTGGCGCGCCTGGGCTCTGCTTCAGCCGCCCGGTCGCTGTTCGGCGGCTACGTCGCATTGGAGCTGGACGCGGCCTGTGCGCACCCAGTGTTACCCGGAGACGGCTTCCCACTTCAGCTGTTGGTTTGTGTTGTCACCACGCTTCCCAAAGACAAGAGCTCTCGTTCTGGCATGGGCCACACCGCCAAAACCAGCCCTTACTATCCGGCGTGGGTCGCCAGTGCACCGTCTGTCTACCTGCGCATCCACAGAGCACTGCTCGCTCAAGACTTTGAAGAATTGGGCCGCGCTACAGAGCACAGCGCACTCTTGATGCACGCCAGCATGTTTGCCGCTGAGCCCCCACTCATCTACTGGTCGCCCACCACGTTGGCGCTCTTGGCGCGCGTCACCGAACTGCGCAGCGCTGGCCTGCCCGCCTACGCAACCATGGATGCCGGGCCGCATGTGAAAGTGATTTGCGAACCAATCAACACCCGGACGCTCGCGGCGGCGCTTGAGCTGGTCCCAGGCGTAAAACAGGTGATCGTGTGTTCGCCCGGGCCGGATGCTTCGGTCAAGGTTGAGCCCTCGTGATTGCCAAGGCACCTGGCAAACTGGTGTTATCCGGCGCCTACTCGGTGCTCTTTGGTGCGCCTGCCATTGTGACCACCGTCGATCGTTACGTGACGGCTGACAGCTCACGCACGGCTGAGTTCGTGACTCCGGAAGTTCTGGCAGCGCTTCCCGCGAACGTGCCCGCACCCGTGTTCGACGCCAGCGAGCTCCGGAGCGAATTCGGTAAGCTTGGACTGGGCTCAAGCGCCGCGATTCTCGTTGCCAGCCTCGGAGCGCTTGAACCAGAGCCCCCGACTACCGAGGCACTGACTCAGCTCACCCGACGCGCTCTCTTGGCCCATCGTACGGCGCAGGGTGGAGGCAGCGGAATCGATGTCCTGGCGAGCGTACAGGGCGGCACTCTCGTTGTGCGAACTCAGACCGAAGCCGAACTGCCGGGTTTCAAGGCAGTCACTCTGCCGTTTGGCCTCCATTGGTCGGTCTGGTTCTCAGGCCGTTCGACCTCCACCTCCGCGATGATCGCCCAAGTCAATCAGCTTCGGAGTCTGCATAGGCGACGGTTTGACGCAATTCTCACCCCACTCAGTAATGCCGCGGAAGACGCCGCTCGGGCCATCGAACTGAATCAGGCGAGCGACCTCTTGGCAGCACTTCGCGTTCAAGGTTCACAGCTTCAGCTCCTCGGCGAAGCTGCGGATGTTGACATCGTCACACGAGAAACCTTGGAACTCGATCGCTTAGCGCAGGCCGAGGGCGCGTTGTGCATGCCTTCCGGTGCGGGAGGTGGCGATGTCATGCTGCGCGTAGGCGTCACTGAGCCGGGTGCTCAATTCGTAGCGCTCTCTCAGTCGCTTGGTTTCGTGCGCCTCCCGCTCGTTCTTGGGGCGCCTGGGCTACACTTTCCCCAAGCCAGAGGGCGCGCACTATGACTCAAGGCTCCCGTATTCCAGGCTTCTACAGACTATCCGTTGAGGAACGCCAACAGTGCATCGCTGAACGCGCTCAGCTTGAATTAGCAGAGCTGGTCGGCGCGGTCGCGGGCGGCGGCCTGACGACTGAGCTTGCGGACAAGGTGGTTGAAAATGTGTTGGGCCTGTACGCCCTCCCGTTCGGCGTAGCACTCAACGTACAAGTCAATGGGCGAGACTGCCTCGTCCCCATGGTGGTTGAGGAGCCGAGTGTGATCGCAGCCGCGTCGAACGCCGCACGCATGGTACGAGCTGGCGGCGGATTCCACGCGCACATGCTGGACAACCTGATGACGGGGCAAGTGCAGCTCTACGACGTCCAAGATCCAAAAACGGCACTGCAGAAGCTAGAAGGTGCCAGCGCCGAACTTCTGGAGCTTGCCCGCGAGTCCGTGCCGAACCTGATAGCCCGAGGGGGCGGGCCAAGACGGCTTGAACTGCGCGACCTGGGTGAAGGCTACCTGGTCATCCACGTGCTCATCGATTGCTGCGATGCCATGGGCGCTAACCTCGTCAATCACGTGGCAGAATCCATTGGCCCTCGCGTTGCCGAGCTGGCCGGCGGCAAGTTGGGGTTGCGGATTCTTTCCAACCTTTGCGACCAAAGGCGTGTGCAGGTGACCTGCAGAATTAACGAAGCCGAACTGCTTCTCCGCGGCGATCGAGGGTCGAGCTATTTCCCGCCAGCGCTCGATACACCTGCGGCATCCGACATCATCGACGGGATCGTTCAGGCCTCGCGTTTTGCTGAACTTGATCCCTACCGAGCTGCCACCCACAACAAGGGTATCATGAATGGTGTCGATGCCGTTGTGCTTGCTACGGGCAATGACTATCGAGCTGTGGAAGCGGGAGCGCATGCCTATGCGGCCCGCAACGGTCGCTATGCCCCGCTCAGCATTTGGCGGCGTGAAGGCAACCAGCTCGTCGGCACTTTGGAAATGCCGTTGGCGCTTGGGATGGTGGGCGGCACGCTGCGCGTTCATCCCACGGCCCAACTTGCACTTCGAATGCTGGGCGTTGCCAATGCAGGAGAGCTCAGCATGGTTGCCGCAGCGGTTGGCCTGGCGTCGAACCTGGCCGCACTGCGCGCACTTGCTACAGAAGGGATCCAGCGCGGGCACATGTCGCTCCATGCTCGCTCGGTAGCGGCAGCGGTGGGGGCCACTGGCGCTGAAGTGGAACGCGTCGCTGCAGCCCTCTCGAGGCTGGGCGTGATCACTCTGAAAGCCGCGGAAAAATGCCTTTTGGAGCTCAGGCAAGCCCGATGACAACCCCACGTGCACGGTGGTCGTGCGGTGGCTTGGAACGTCGCCTGGCTCGGCTCGCGGCGGCATCCTGGCTCGCGACAGCAGCGCTCGGCTGCGTAGCCTCCGAACAGGTAGAAAGACTCGTCGACGGACAGCTCCGAGCTGGGCGGTTCGTTGATGAACGCGCCTACGCCTACTACGCGCGCGGCCGAGTCTTGGAGCTCAGTGGAGCCAATGCCGAGGCGCTCCAGAACTACGGGGTCGCCCAACAGTACGATGAAAAGAGCGTTGAGCTGGCTGTGCGCGTGGGCGCAACACGCTGCGCACTCCGGGATAGTTCGGCTTTTTCGGCCTTTGATGCCGCCCGCGACCTCGATGCACGCTACGCCCCGCTGTGGACTGAGCTGAGCCGCTGCTATTTCCAAGAGGGCGATCGGGACCAAGCGCTCTTCGCTGCCGAACGGGCGGTGAGCCTTGACCCCAGCGGCTTCTCTTCCAATGCCCAGATGCTGACCCTGCTCCGGGCGAAACACGATACGGGGGGGGTTAGGCGCTGGTATCGAGCCTTTCTAGCTCAACGCAAGCCCACACCGTCGACACTTGGTGAATTCGTACGCCTCACAGAACGCGATCCTGTTCTTCTGTCCGACCTCCAGCGCGAACACGCACCTGAAGACCCCTTCAACGCGGGATCCGAGCCCCAACGTCGACTGTTACTGACCGCTTTAGCGGCGGAAGATGAACCCCAATTCCTAGCGCTTGGAACCGAACTCAATCTAGGAGCATCCCGCCTGGCTAACCTCGCACTCAAGCACGGAAAGTGGCAGCTCGCCTCGCGCATCGCGACGCGCTGTTACGCCGCCGACAGGACCGACATCGATAGCTGGGTGGTGCTGCTGTTCTTGAGCGCGCATCAGATCGACGAGACCGTGTTTAAGGAGCTGCTGGACCAAGCACCCACACTGCCGGCGCCGTTGAGCGCGGAGAGTCTGGAAATGCTGACATTGCTCCTGAACAGCAAGGTTGGAGTCAGCATTGGGTCCGTGCCAGCTTCAGCTCCTTAGACTAACGTCCGCTTACGCCTTTTCCCTCGACCGGCGCCAGGGCGGGGGCGGGGGCGGGGGCGGGGCTTACCGATCGATAACGGGCCAAGCTGAAGGGTATTTCCAGGTTGACCTCATAAGTTTGCCCGGCACGAACCTCGAGTGCGGTGTCCACCTTTTGGAGCAGCGCAGGGAGAAAGGCTGTGACGGTGAGTTTGCCTGGGGGTACACGATTGAGTGTGAATCTTCCGTCGAGACCAGTGACTGTTACCGTGGGGTATTTGAGCACAAATACTTCGGAACTCATGTACGGGCGCGTGCCTTCGTTGAGCAGGAATCGACCAGGGGATCTCGGAAAAATCGAAATAGGTTTGCCATTCGCAATCGCTACAAACGAGGCGGGATCCTGATTGCCGGTCAACGTGGGGAGATAGTTGCGCTCATCCCGGCTCACGACATCGATACGCTGACCGTAGGTCAGAGCAACAGTTCGCGTCTGCCATGAGCAACCCCGCGCCTCAACCGTTACAGCATCGTTGGCAACCGGGACATACACCTCGTAACCAATCGCGCTCACGAGCGCGTCCGGAGCACTCCGCTTCATACCCTCGCGAAAGAGCCTCTCATACACGACACGCGCTCGCGTACACTCCACGGGTATCCCTGTCAGCACTTCCTGCTGGTACGGAGCCTCATCCCCGCTCACGGTCACCGTGCCGCGAATGGTCGCGAACGGACCGGTGTAAACCGGAAGCTTTCCGGAATTCACGACTTTTTGCACCTTCGCACTCCGCGGGCTGAACGGGACCCCATCTGGAAGCTTTTCAGCTCCGTCGCTCTGGCCCTCGGCCGGGGTTCCTTCCCCAACCTTTGGACCCAGCGTGTCACAGCCCGGGAGGCCCCCGCTTGAAAGCCCCAAAATCAGCCCGACCAGCGCTCTATGTATCATGGCCGAGACGTATACCAAACGAGCAGCTTAGAACGAAAAGCCAATTACTTTGCCGGCACCCTAGACGGGGTAAAGCTAGCTCCCGATGCCACCAGTCCCCTCGGTTCGCCGTAGTTCTGCATGCTTGCTGCTGTCGCTCTCGGGCGCGACGCTGACTCTCGCCTGCGAGAACCCAGGTGAACGGTTCCGACAGGTGCTCGACAATGCCCGTGCTGAAGCGGCGCCTTCACTTGCCAAGCTTGGCAACCATCCGAGGGGCCAACCTTTCCAGGCACCGCCCGCGGCGGTCGGCCCAGCCGCAAGACTAACCGTTGAGAACCAAGGACGCTGCACCAAAGAGGAAGCCACGACCCTCGCGCCGGGCCAGACCCCCCTCAGCATCCAAATAGAGCTCCAAGCACTGACCGACTTTGGCATCGCGGCCAATCGGTACTACGCCACGCTCGTGGACCGAGACGACCGGAAATACCCAGCTGTGCTTGGCGGCTGTGAGCCGCTGTTTGAGGCGCCCCCCCTCGCCAAGGGAGAAACCGCCAAAGGCTGGCTAAATTTTGTGGTCCCGGCGAGTGTCCGGAACTTCCAGCTCACCTACGCCCCACGCTTAGTGGATGGCACTTACGCTGACGGCCTCAGCGTTCCGATTAAGAACTAAGCGTAGGCCGACACAGCGCATCGCGTAGGCCGACACAGCGTAGGGCGTGGGCGAGACGCATCGCGTGGTGGAGACCCAGCGGTCTCAGCCGGGGCCTTGAACTGCCGCGAGTGCGAGCTGCAGTGACCAATCCGGTAAGATCCCGATCACCAACACCATCACCGCTGAGATCACCAACGCGGAAACGACATAGCCAGAACGCATCGGGATCGCGATGGCAGCCCCCGACTGCGGTTCGCGCATGTACATGTAAACCAGAACCTTGAGATAGTAATAAGCTCCGAGCACGCTATTGAGCAGGCCGATCACTGCCAGAAAGTAGAGCTTGGCGTCGATCGCAGCCTGGAACACGTACATCTTGCCGAAAAATCCAGCAGTCGGTGGCACGCCAGCGAGCGAAAGCAGGAACAGCGAAAACGCGAGCGCCACCGCAGGATGACGCTTGCCTAGGCCTGCCAAATCCTCAAAGCTCACCGCCTCCGACCCTCTTCGGCCGGCCCAGATCAGGGCGCCGAACGCTCCGACCGTTGAAACGGAGTAGGCCAAAAGATAAAAAAGCACACTCGCTTGCGCCTGTGGTGAACGCTGTAGCGCAGCGACGCCTACCAGAATGTAACCCGCGTGTGCAATCGACGAATACGCCAACATTCGCTTCACAGACTCTTGACGCCCGGCGATCAAGTTGGCGATTGTCATGGTTGCCACGGCCATCCCCGCCATCGCAGGCGGCCAGCCTGAAGCCCAACTCATGAGCCGTTCATCGCCGAATGCAAGCATGAGCATACGAAGCATCGTGGCGAAGGCAGCTGTCTTCACTGCAACGGCCATGTAACTCGTGGCTGGTGTCGGCGCCCCTTCGTAGGCATCCGGAGTCCACATGTGGAACGGCACGGCGCTCACCTTGAAAGCCAAGCCAACGACACTCAGAGCCAAGGCTGGCAGAATCGTCGCGCCAGTTCCATTCTGGCCCAGCCCGGCGATCGCCTGACCAATCCCGCGCAGATCCGTGTGGCCCGTGGCTCCGTACAACAAGGCCCCGCCAAACAACATGAGCGCAGCAGCAAAACTACCCAACAAGAAATACTTGAGCGCGGCTTCGATCGCGCGCGGGCTCTGACGCCGAAGCCCGACCATGCAGTAGACGCCGAGCGACATGGTTTCGAGCGCCACGAACAACGACAGCAGATCGCCTGCCATCACGAGGGCCATCGCGCCCACTGTGGAAAACAACAAGAGCGGGAAAAACTCTGACCGATCCAGCTTGTGCTCGGGGAGGTAGCCACCGGCTAACAGCGCGGCCAGACCTGCACCCACGCACAGCACGAACTGGAAGAACAGGCCGAACCGATCCACCAAGAGATAGGGCGCCAGCTTATCCAAGCCAGGCAAATTCTCCGGCCCAACCAACCACACAGCGATCGAACAAACGGCTCCGGCGAACAGCACAATGGCGGCGCCGAGCGCGAGTTCACTTGAGCGCCCCGCCCCCGCATCCAAGGGCGAAGCCCCTTCGGCGATGGCTGCAGGATCTGGCTTACCAAAAGCCTCCGCCAACATGAGCAGGAGAGCACCCAGCGCGACAGCAAGAATCGGCGAAAGACCAAATACGATGCTATTCATAGCTTTAGCGAGTCCCCTGTTGAGCCAGCGCGGGGGCCGCTCCAACCTCTGCGACAGCTGCCTTCACGCTTGGTTGCTCGGGGTAGCCTTTTTCAAAACCGCCGCCACGCCTCGGCAACAGCATTGCAGTATCCGTGCGGGTGTCCCACTGCGCTTTCTCAGCATTGGCTCCCGTCCGGAAACGATTCAAGGTCGCGCCCACACTTTCCGTGGTCCGACTTAGGAACAGGTTTGGAAAGAATCCCACGACGAAGATCAAGACAATCAGCGGAGCTACAGCGACCGTTTCTCGTACGTTCAGATCGGGGAGGCCTTTGTTTTTGGGGTTATTGATGGGACCGAAAAACATCTTCTGAACGACGCTCAGCATATACAGGGCGGCCAGAATCACACCGAGCGAGGCCGTCACGCCAAGCACACGCGCGTGCCCACCCAGCGGGAACCCGTGACCACCGACACCGTAGCTCACGAAAGTGCCCATCAGGATCATGAACTCGCCAACGAAGCCGTTGGTGCCAGGCACGCCCACGCTGGACATGGTCACAATGATGAAGAGAACCGCATAAATCGGCATCACTTTGGCGAGCCCACCAAATTCACCCACCAAACGCGTATGCCGCCGGTCATAAATCACACCGACCAACAAGAAGAGCGCACCGGTTGAGATGCCGTGATTGATCATCTGAAGCAAGGCGCCCTCCATGCCGGATTGCGTCGCACTGAACACGCCCAGCATGACAAATCCCATGTGCGCCACCGACGAGTAAGCCACCAGGCGCTTCACATCATCCTGCTTCCACGCCACGAGCGCGGTGCCGAGAATGCCACCCCACACTGCGATGTACGCCAAGGTTGAGCCATTTTGCCAAGCTTGGTTCGGGAACAGGCCCATGCAAAAACGGATGTACCCGTAGGTGCCCAGCTTCAGCAGGACCGCCGCCAACACAATGGAACCTCCCGTCGGTGCCTGCACGTGAGCATCCGGAAGCCAAGTATGGAACGGCACCATCGGCATTTTGATCACGAACGCGAGCGTGAACGCCCAAAAACACAGAATCGACGCTGTTTGCGGCAAAATCAGCCGACTGAGCGCCAGATAATCAAAGGATGGGTAACCAGCTAGCTGAGTGTGCGTCCACACCAGATACAGGATCGCCGCCAGCATCAGCATGCTGCCGACCATGGTGTAAATGAAGAACTTGTAAGCGGCCTTGATCCGCTCGACCCCGCCCCAGACGCCGATCATGACCAGCATCGGCACCAGCAAGAGCTCCCAAAACACAAAGAACAAGAAGAGATCGAGCGACACAAAGACGCCGATCATCGCTCCGTGCAGCAATAAGAACGAGAAGCAGAGGTCCTTCACGCGGCCGTGCACCGAGCCAAAGGAAACGTAAGCTGCGATCGGCGTGGTGAGCCCCGAGAGCAGGATCAGCCACAGGCTGACGCCATCCACGGCCACGTGATAGCGAATGCCCAGGCTTGGGATCCATTCGACAACGTGCTGAAAATGCCAGCCATTCGTCATCGGCACCTTGAGCAAGAGCAGCGAGAGCAGCCCGTTCACCGTCAGCACCAAGAGCGTGAAGCGCTTAAGCAATTGGGGCGATTGTCGGGGCAAAAACAGCAGTGCCACCGCCGAGAAAATCGGCAAAAACACCACAAAATCGAGCAGATGCTTCCACTCGGTCGGGGATTCTAAGGCTGGGCTGGCCTCAGCGCTTGGCCAGAGGCCCTTCACCAAGAGCACTGCCAGCGCGCCCACGATACCAATCGCAATCCGTTCGAACCACGCCTGCCGCCGCGGGATCGCCGCGCCCAGTGCGAACGCCAACAGGTAGGGAACGCATTCAAAGAAGAGGTTAGCCAAAGGATTCATCAGCGTGCCCCTCCATTCAACGAGATCCCGGGTTTCGCGCCCATTGCCGAGGGGGTCGCTCGCAAGGTCAGTGTCGGTGAATCGGATTTCATCGGCTTGGGACGTACCTCACGCTGCCGGGCCCAACCGAAAACGTTTGTTACCTGGAGCCGAACAATCGCTGAAGCCGCACTGGCGTCGACTTTCACCGTGCGCTCGACGGAATCCCATTTGCCGTCCCCATCCTTATCCCACTGATAGGAATAGCCAAAACCACTCGGCGCTTGCAGCTCTCTGCCACCAGAAGCATCGACCTTGGCCAGAACCTCAGTGTGGGGAACCACGAAATGCCAGCCAACGGCCCCTAATCCAACCACCATCACCGCCGAATAGGTCTGAACTCTGCCGGTCTGGAATTGCCGCAGCACGTAGCCTGAAAACGCGACCGCTCCTGCGGTTAACCTGGCAACAATGCCATCCACCACATATTTATCAACCCACACCGCGATTTCAGCGAGTGTATCCACCGCGCCCAGAACTGTCTCTTCGTACAGCTCATCCACTCGCCATTTCTCAACCGCCCACTGATGGAGCCTCGGAAACTGAGCCACGAAGCGCGCGGCGGGAGCACCTTTCTGCATCACGTACACCCAGTAAGCCATCCCGACACCGAACGTGAACGCCAAGAGCCCTGGCGCCAAAAGCGGCAGCTGCAACTCCTTGGCCCCCTCAATACTCTGCACGTACCCCTTGGTGCTGGCGAACACTGGGTCGAGCCAAGTATCCAAGAGATGCGAGTGCAGCACGTGCGCGTTGAATGCGCCGGAGACCAAAGCGAGCGCCGCCAGAACTACGAGCGGGAGGGTCATTTGCCAGGGTGATTCGTGGGGCTCGGGCCCTTCTAGGGGTTCACCCGCATGAGCATGCTCGTGAGCAGAGTGCGTGGCGTGAGCCGCATGGCCAGCATCGCCATGGTCATGCGCGGAGTGGTCACCGTGGTTGTGGTGGCCATCGGCTGCTTGGTAGTTCTTGATGATCGTCCAGCCGCGAAACTCTCCCAGAAAAGTTCCGACCACCAAACGCGTCATGTAGAAAGCGGTCATCGCCGCAGTGAGCACCGCAAGACAAAACACGAACAGCGAGACCTCGCGAGGCCAATAAGGCGCCCCCTCAGCTGCACCAGGAAACGCAATGTACGAAGTGAAGGTCTTGAACAGGATCTCATCCTTCGAGAAGAAACCGCTCGTGAACGGGAAGCCGACAATCGCCGCCCAAGACACCGCGAAGGTAGCAAAAGTGATCGGCATGAAGCGCCTGAGTCCGCCCATGTTGCGCATGTCCTGCGACGCTTCAGAATCGTGGATCCGAGAGTGCATCGCGTAGATCACCGAGCCCGCGCCAAGGAACAAACACGCCTTAAAGAAGGCATGCGTCATCACGTGGAAAAATCCCGCAGAGAAGGCACCCACGCCCACGGCCATGAACATGTAGCCAAGCTGGCTAACAGTAGAATAAGCGAGCACCTTCTTGATGTCGTTCTGCGCAAAAGCGATCGTTGCCGCCAAGAAAGCCGTGAGGGCACCGACCACCGCGATGACCATCATTGCTGTCGGCGACAGCACAAAAATTCCCGCCATTCGGCACACTAAGTACACACCAGCGGTGACCATGGTGGCGGCGTGGATCAGCGCGCTCACCGGTGTTGGTCCGGCCATCGCATCCGGAAGCCAAACGTACAGCGGGAGCTGTGCACTCTTACCCGCGCACCCCAAAAACAGTGACAACCCCACCAGCGTTGCCGGGGAAACCGAACGCTCTTTATTCAGCCAGGCTGCGATTCCGTCGGGGAGATAGGGTGAGAACCAAATCTTGTCCCCCACCAACGGCCAAATCTTCTGCTCACCAAGCAAAGACGCGCGGTTGGCGTCCATGCCGGCCCAATCCAAGGCGCCCGTGTAATAGAGGAGCAGCCCCATCGCGACAAGCAAGCCAAAATCACCAATGCGATTGGCGATGAAGGCCTTCTTGCCCGCCGCTGCATTCTTCTCTTCGCTGAACCAAAAGCCGATCAGGAGGTAGCTGCAGAGCCCCACCCCCTCCCAGCCGACGAACATCACCGGCAAGCTATTGCCCAGGATGAGGACGAGCATGGAGAAGATGAACAGATTCAGATACGCGAAGAAGCGATAGAATCCAGGATCTTTTTCCATGTACTTGGTGGAGTACAGGTGGATGAGAAACCCGACGCCGGTCACGATCAGCGCCATCGTTCCGCTCAGTGCGTCGATTGAGAATGCCACGTCCAACGGCACGGGGACTTCGTTCATTCCCGACAGCTTCGACAGCGTCAGCCAACGCCACGCGGTCCAGATGAAACGTGCGGGCTCTTCCCCCTCTTGCTTCGCGTGAAGCATGACGAAGGCGACCACGCTCATCAAGAACGGAATGCCGACGGCTGCGAGGCCCGCAACCGAAACGGCCTGCTTCCCCAGCCGCTTGCCGAAGACGCCGTTGGTGAAAGCACCCAGCAGCGGTAGCCCTAGGATAAAGGCCAGTAGGATGAAATCATTTTGCGGAAAGAGCTGCCAGAGCGTATCCATGTCGACCTAGTGGCGCAGAGAATCCGCCGCATCGCTTGAGATGGTGGACTTCAGCCGATAGAAAGAAAGCACAATCGCGAGCCCAACGGCGACTTCCGCCGCCGCGACCGCGATGATGAAAAAAGCGAACATTTGGCCATGCAGCGTACTGCTGTGCGACCGGTTATAAGCCACCAACAGGAGGTTGGTTGCGTTGAGCATGAGCTCGATGCTCATGAGCTGCACCAGGATATTGCGACGCAAGAGAAACCCTGTGCCGCCCAACGTGAAAAGGACTGTGGCGAGGAGGACGTAGTGTTCGAGCACGCTGCCCACGGGGGGCATTAGAGCGGTCATCATGTCGACTCCTTTTCGTTGATCTGCGAGGGCAACGCGCCGAGACGGGGCGTGTCTCGGGCCGCGTCTCGGGCCTCTACGGGGCCCCCGAACATCCGACGCGTGGCGCTCTTGATCCTGCGGACCGGCTTCTTGCGCGGCGCGGTGCGTGCCACGGCAATTGCGCCCACAATCGCTACAATCAGCAAAACCGTCGTGAGCTCAAAGGGAACCATTCCGTCAGAGTAAAGTAACTTTCCGAATGCTTCGATCGAGCCGTAGCCCAGCTCACTGGGTGCAAAAGCTGTGAGCGTCGTGTTTGCCCCACCCACGAGCACCATGGCGAACCCCATCACGCCCAAGAAAAGGACTGAGCTGAACCAGGGTGCGTAACGCGCTCGCGGCTCTTCGCCAATCCTTCCGGCACCTGCCGTTGGCCCAAGCAGCATGATCACGAACACGAACAGCACCACAACCGCCCCCGCGTACACAATCAACTGGATCGCAGCTAGGAACTGCGCCTCCAGCGCGAGAAACAAACCCGCGATGCCCGCGATGGTCGCCAGCAACCCCATCGCTCCGCGGATAGGATTCTGAGCAAGAATGGTGACTAGAGCACCGACGACGCAGATCACGCTGCAAGCGGCAAACAAGAAAGCACCGGGCGTCATGCTACCAACGTTCTTGTCTGGGAGGCGCCACCCGAGAGCACGTAATCTTCTAATTCCTTGCGGAATTTACGCACGAATGAGAGCGCCGGCTGGGCGGCCCCATCGCCAAAGGCGCAGATGGTATTGCCGGTAATGTCCGAAGCAATCTCGTGGATCTGATTCAACTCGTCGAGTGTCGCCTTGCCGGCAACCACTTTGTCTAGAATCCGTTCGATCCAACCGCAGCCTTCGCGACACGGCGTGCATTGGCCACACGACTCATGCCGGTAAAAGCGCATGAGGTTGTGAATCGCGAGCGCTGGATCAGCGGCATCGCTCAACACGATGGCACAACACGTTCCGAGCATACTGCCGATGCCACGAAACGTATCAACACCGAGCGGCAGATCCAGGATGCTCTTGCCGTTAAACTCAACGAAGCGAGCATCGTTAGGTAGATTCACGGCTTCTTCGGGGCGCATCACCGGGCAAGACGAACCCCCGGGAATCACCGCCAACAATTTTCGATCACCTGTGATGCCGCCACCTAGATCGTAAATCAGCTCCCGAAGCGTGAGGCCAACGCAGGCTTCATACACCCCGGGCCGCTTCACGTGACCACTCACCCCAAACAGCCGAGAACCGCCATCGTTAAGGGAATGGAGGGCACTCAGCTGACTGAACGCATCCCCTCCCATCTGGAACACGGTGGGCATGATCGCTATCGTTTCGACGTTATTGACCGTCGAAGGGCAACCAAAAGCACCATATTGCGCCGGGAATGGCGGCTTCAAGCGAGGCTCACCGCGACGCCCTTCGAGTGAGTTCAAAAGGGACGTCTCTTCGCCACAAATGTAGGCGCCCGCGCCGGTGTGCACGTGGACCTCGATCGGATAGGCCTTCCCGAACGGTGTCTTGCCGAGATACCCCTTCGCTCGGGCTTCCTCAATGGCACCCCACAAGCGGGCTTTGGAAAGGTGCAGCTCATCCCGCACATAGATGTAGCAAGTGTGCGCGCCGATCGCGTAGCAGCCAATGATGCAACCTTCGATCAGGGAGTGCGGATTGCGCTCCATGATCGTGCGATCTTTGAACGTTCCAGGCTCACCTTCATCCGCGTTGATCACCAGGTAATGGGGCTTTGCCGATTCCTTCGGCATGAAGCTCCATTTGGTTCCGCAATCAAACCCGGCACCGCCACGACCGCGAACATGGGCCTTCTTGGCTTCTTCGACGACCGCCTCGCGCGCCATCCCGAGCGCCTTTCGGGCAGATTGATAGCCGCCCTGGGCTTCGTAAGGAGCAATCCTAAACCCGTCCGGTTTATCGTAGGAGTGGGTGAGATAGGTCGTTGGCTTCAGCATCGCGTGTCCTAACCGGCTCAGGCGTCGAGCAGCAGCCGATCGAGAACTCGATCAACATCTTCGACGGTAAGGTTTTCGAAGTAATCTTTGTTAACCTGCATCATCGGGGCCGTGCCGCACGAAGCGAGGCACTCAGCTGTGCGCAGGGTGATCTTGCCGTCGGCCGTTGTTTGCCCCACGTGGATCCCTAGCCGCTTCTCGCAGTGGTGAAGGATTTTGTCAGAGCCGCGCATTGCACAGGAAAGCGTGCGGCACACCCAGACCTGGTGCTTCCCGGGTTTCCTCTGATTGAAGAGAGTGTAGAAAGTGACGACCCCCTTCACGTGGGCAGCAGACAGCTCGAGCTTCTCCGCTACGAACTGGATGACGTCGTCGCTCACGTAATTTTCGTTCGCGTCTTGGCAAAGATGCAGCACAGGAATGCAGGCTGCCATCTTGTTGGGATAGCGAGCGAGAATCGCCAGCAGTTCTTTTTCGCTCTCCGCACTCAGGGCAAATGCCATGGAATGAGCTTGTCCAGAAGGGGTTCAGGGTAGCGCCGAGAACATGCAACCAAGCGTGTTCTAAGCCATTTTCGTCGAGCCCGGGAGGCCGGGCGAGCGCACCGTAGTGACGCGTTCCAGAGGGTGTCAAGAGCGCAGCGCCGCCCAACGAAAATCACAACCGGCCCACTCCGGCCCACCGGGCGAAGTGTTGAAGTGGCCCGACGGTGCTTGATTCTCGGGCCGATCTGATTTGCGTGCTTGAGCGATCGAGCAAAAAACGTGTAGGCTAAGGTTATCCATCGATTAAGTAAGGCAGATTTCGGAGGTTCAGCTTGTTTTGCCCTAACTGTGGGACGCAGAATGATGACACGGCTAACAACTGCACGAAGTGCGGTTTTAACCTAAAAGGCACGGCAGCGCCCCGGTTCAAGGGGACGATGCTGATGATGAACGCTCCGGCGGGCTTGGCTGCAGCTGCTGCTGCCCAGGCGGCACCTCCAGCGGCGCCAGCTCCTCCGGACGCTCCGCAAGGAGTCGCTCCGGCTGCTCCGGCTGCTCCGGCTGCTCCTCATGGAGTTGCTCCCTTCGCTCCGGCGGCGCCAGTTTCTCCCGCCTCGGCCGCGGCGAAAGCCAGGCTGAAGGGAACGATGCTTGGCGTAGCTCCCCCGTCTCCCGGCGCAGCGCCTGCTCCCCCGTTCGGGACGCCACTCGGCGGACCCCCTGGCGGTATCTCACCAGGTGCTGGGTTTCCTGCACCAGCGCCAGTGGCCGGAGTGCCAACGCCTGTCGCGAGTCCGCACGTGCCAGCACCTGTCAATCCGCTGGGCGGAACCATGGTCGCAGACGCTTCCAGCTTTGGCAGCCCTGGCGCCTATGGATCGCCTCCTGGCGCGCAGGCCGCTTGGGGTGCACCGCCTGCACAGGTCTACGGCACGCCGCCACAACAGCCAGTTTATTCCCCACCGGTTCAGGGTTACGCAGCTCCGCCAGCCCACGCCGATCCTTCCGGATACGCTCCCTCAACCCAGACTGGGGCCGGCGGTTATGGAGCGCCTCCAGCGTACGGCTCCGCGCCGCAGTATCAGAGCGGTGCCCTTTCGCCTTACGGGGCCGATCCGCTCGCTCCCACATCGCCCGGCGTGCACGGCCCGGTTGGGAAAATCCGCAACCCGGTTAACGACATGATTTTTGGCGCGGTGTGCGGCTTTTACGCACTCTACGTCTGGATCATGGGCGTTCTTGAGCTGAAGGCGTTCCGTCAAAAGAGCGATATCAGCCTGATCCTGCTGTTCATCCCGATCGTTCAGCTCTTTGTCATCTGGTCGCTCACCGCGAAGATGCTGGATGCCAAGCAGCTCGCAGGTATTCCAGGCGCACGCGTCGGGCACCCCATCATGTATTTGATCCCCATCTACGGGCTTTATTGCTTCATCGTCGATCTGAATGAGGTTTTCCAGGCGGCCTCCGGTTCGCCGTCCCACTATGGCTGAGATGGCGGAGATCGAGGCCAGAGCGTTTCTGGCCTCAGCTCCGAAGCCTGCGGTGAATTGCGCTCGGTTGGTGCGCCGCAAGTGGGCGTTGATCGGTTTGTTTGGGGGGATGCTTTCAATCGCTGTCAGTCTCGGGGTGCCAGTCTGCCCGATGGCAGCGTCGCTCGGAGTTCCGTGTCCCGGCTGTGGACTCACGCGAGCCACGTGGGAGCTCTTGTCAGGAAACGGAGCGGCTGCTTTTCACTTGCATCCGCTGGTGATCCCGATCGTTCCGCTCGCGGTGGCGTTCACGCTGCGCGCACTGCTCGCAGATTTCGGCGCTGCACGCTGGTTGGGACGCTCGGTGCCGCGCGTGAGCACACGGCTCAGCCATTCACTCCAAACGGCATTCAGCTGGGCGCTTCTGGCAGCCTTAATCGGCGTGTGGCTGGCCCGCTTCGCTGGGTTGCTCGGCGGACCAGTAGCAACCACGACATTTGCCGCATGGCTCGCACAACACCCAAAATTCTAGCTCTGCTTGGAGCGTCTTAGACGTTAAACCGAAAGTGCATGACATCGCCATCGCGCACGACGTATTCCTTGCCCTCGACTGCCATCTTCCCGGATTCTCGGCACTTAGCTTCGCTGCCGAGCGATATCAAATCCTCCCACCAAATCACCTCGGCGCGGATGAAGCCGCGTTCGAAATCCGTGTGAATCACGCCTGCAGATTCAGGCGCTTTGGCTCCCCGACGCACTGTCCAAGCGCGCGTTTCTTTTTCGCCCGCCGTTAGAAAAGTGATCAATCCCAACAGTTCATAGCCCACGCGGATCACCTGGTTGAGGCCGGGCTCCTTCAGCCCCGCACTCAGCAGGAACTCAGGCCTATCCTCGGGCTCAAGCTCCGCAATTTGAGACTCCAGCGCCGCACAGATCGGAACCACTTTTGCGCCCTCTTTCGCCGCATGCGCACACAGAGCGACGTACAGGGGCTCCGCCTCAAGATTGGCTAAGGCCGCTTCCGAAACATTCGCGACGTAAAACGTAGGCTTAGCCGTGAGCAGCTGAAGCTCGGCAAATAGCTCGCGTTCCGTGTCGGATTCAAACTTGTACGAACGCGCCGGAAGCCCGGCATCGAGATGGCGAATCAGCTGCTCCCCAAGCGCCGCTATCCCTTTTTCTTTTGGATCCCCACCCTTGCTTTGCTTGAGCGCACGGTCGTAGCGCTTCTGCACGGTATCGAGATCCTTCAGGCACAGCTCAGTATCGATCGTGGCAACATCCGCCACCGGATCCACTCGCCCTTCCACGTGCGTGACGTCGTCGCTGGCAAAACACCGCACGACATGAGCTACCGCGTTCACCTCGCGAATATGAGAAAGGAACTGATTGCCGAGCCCCTCACCCTTCGACGCCCCCCGAACCAAGCCTGCGATGTCGACGAACTCGATGCTCGTGGGAATGACGCGAACTGATTTGTAGACCTTGCAAAGCGCATCCAGCCGGGGATCCGGCACCGTGGCGATCCCAACATTGGGCTCAATCGTGCAAAATGGAAAATTCTGAGCCTCCGCTTTTCCGGATGAAATAGCATTAAAGAGCGTGCTTTTGCCCACGTTCGGCAACCCAACAATTCCACACGAGATTCCCATAGGTCGGCCCCCTTAACCCAGGCACCCGAGCAAGTCGAGCGTCCCTGCCCACCGAAGCCCTGCCGCAGCGCTCAAGTCACAGCCTAATAGGAATACCGAGCTCAGCCGCGGCCTGTGTATTGCCAGACCTGGGCCAGCCCAAGGCGCGAAGAAAGGGCGCGGGGCGGCGCGCTCTCGCTAAGTACTCAGCGAGGCGACCAACCCTAGAAAACGCCGGAGCACCGAGGTCCCGGCGTCAGCATCACGTGCCGCCGCCAGAATGGCACCAGGATCGGCCCCCTCCGCAAGCAATAACTCCCAGCGGGCGCGGACGTACGCTGCCATGACGTCACCGGTTATCTCCGGATGGAATTGCACCCCCCACACACGCTCTCGAAAACGCACGATGGCGTGGGGGTCTTTCGCAGTTTGCGCCAAGCTTTCAGCGCCTTTCGGCATGCGTGTGACCGCGTCCACATGGGTCATGTTAGCGAGGAAGGGTTGCGCGTGCGGGTCGAGCAAGGGATCTGCCTTCAACACAGTCAGCTCCACAGTACCGATTTCTCGGCCCTCGGGATTCCGTTCAACTCGCCCACCGAAAGCCTCCGCCAAGAGCTGGTGGCCGAAACACACACCGAGGATGGGTGTTCCTAGGTCCGCTTCGTCCCTGAGGTACGCCTGAGTGCGAAGCATCCACGGATCCCGGTCGAGAACGCTTGCGGGCGAGCCCGTCACTATCACCGCCGCCACCTCTCCTCCAACGAGCAGAAGCTCGCTGTGCCGGGCGTCAATTTCCTCCCATTTTTCCCGCCAAGCATCACCCGCGGCCTCCCGAATGAGTGTCGAGAAACTGCCCTGCTTGGCCAAAACACTCGCCACAGGTTCCCCAGTTGTGATGATTCGGACGGTCTTTTTGGGCATACGCGTGAACAACGTAGAAGTTTAGGCCCTTGTCGAGGGGACTGGTAGTCTTGGATCGCTTGCTTCCATCGCAGTCTTTGTCTGCTACATTTAGCGGATTCAAAGCCTTACCTCTGTCACCGGGTGTGCATGAATCAGCCCTTGATCCTCAAAAACGAACCGTTGCCGCCCTCTGTCCGACCCCAGCTCACGCTGCCCTTGCCCGGGTTGTCCTCGGAGCTCCTGGAGCAAAAACGAATTCCGCGTTCGGAGCGCGTGTTCGTCAACCGCAATCTCAAGCTCGGAGAGATCGAATGGGTGGGGTTCGATATGGATTACACGCTCGCAATCTACGACCAAGCGGCGATGGACGCACTCAGTGTGAATTTGACGGTCCAAAAGCTCATCGAACGTGGCTATCCGGCATCGCTGGCGGACAGCAGTTACGACACCCGTTTTGCAATCCGAGGGCTCGTTGTGGATAAGCAACGCGGGCACGTGCTCAAGATGGACCGCTACAAGGATATCCAGAAGGGGTACCACGGTCTCACCCGGCTTTCGCGCGCTGAGCTTCAATCCCTTTATCACGATCAACGCATCCAGCCCCACACGAAGCGTTACCATTGGATCGACACTCTGTTTGCTTTGAGCGAGGTGACAGCCTATTCAGCCATCGTTGCGCAACTGGAGAACGCCGGAGAAACTCCCGATTTTGATCGCTTGTTTTCCGATGTTCGCTCCTCGATCGATGCTGCGCATGCGGACGGCTCTGTCTACCGAGCGGTAACCAGCAACCTTCCACAATTTGTGAAAAGGGATCCAGCTCTTGCGCGCACGCTGCACAAGCTTCGCTCGTCCGGGAAGCGGTTGTTTCTGCTCACTAACTCGCCTCCGCAATACACTGAGCAGATGATGACGTACCTGTTGGGCGATGCCATGGCTGAATATCCGTCGTGGCATCATTACTTTGACGTCGGGATCTGCAGCGCCAAAAAACCCTCCTGGTTCCAGGAGGGAAGCGCCTTCATGGAAGCCAGCCCCAAGGGCTCACGGCCCCTCAACGAAGGCCCGTTCGAGAAGGGCAAGCTCTACGAAGGCGGCAACCTGAAGGAATTTGAACGCCTCACCAAGGTCGTCGGTTCCAGCGTGCTCTACGTGGGGGACCATATCTACGGCGATATCCTGCGCTCCAAGAAGGAGTCCTCATGGCGCACGGCCATGATCATCCAGGAGCTCGATGCCGAAATCTCCGCCCACGAAACCTGCAGCTTAGATCGAGAACGCCAGCGACAGATCGAGGAGTCCCACGATCTCCTTGAGGATGAGCTCCGCTATTACCAGCGCCACGTGAAGGACACGTCGCGTCAGTTGGAGGCGTCAACCCGGAATCCCATTCTGGCCGACGAGCTGGTGCGATTGAAGCGCGCACTCGAGCGCGTGCGCGCAGAATTGAAAAAGCTAGACCACGAGCACAACGTGCTCGAGGACAGAATCGATCAACGGTTTCACCCGTACTGGGGTTCACTGCTCAAGGAAGGCAACGAGATGAGCGTATTCGGCCTCCAGGTGGAAACGTATGCTGACATCTATATGCGGCGCGTGTCCTGCCTCCATGCCTACTCCCCGCAGCAGTTCTTTCGCTCCCCACATGATCTGATGCCCCACGAAGGGTAGCCCTAGATGGAGCTGCCATTGTGGGGCGCCGGATTTTCTGCCTGGATCGGGTCCGCTTGTCTCCGCCTGTGCGGCACCTGCAGTCCACTGGGGGAAGCCGTTCGCGAAACCGCATACCGGGCCTGGATTATCGAACAGGGGACCCACAAAAAGAGCGTTGAGGCGAATTGTTCCGCTAGGCCCCCGCCCCCGAGGTGTGGTAGGCGGTACCGGCCGAAAACGTGGCGGTGTCTTTGTCTCCGCTAGTTTTGGGCAGTATTTATCAAGCATCGATTTTCGCTCAACTACCGGGCGAGCCAGTCCCCTAGCGGGCAGCTGAGAGGTCTTAAGAAAAATGAACTTCAACATCGTCGAATGGATCCAGCGTTTGATGACCCAGTTTGGCGCTGGGTGGGTGATGTGGGGATTGATCGCACTCAGCGTGATCTCGGTTGCGGTCATGCTGGAGCGAGGTTGGTTTTATTTTACGCTGCGCGATGACTTGCCGAAACTCGCTGCTGATTTTCGGGCGCTGCTTCGTAAGGACGACCTGGCTGGAGCGCGCAAGAGGCTAGAGGCTTCTCCGAGTGCCGAGGCAACCGTCGTGCTTGCTGGCCTGAATGAGGCCGACAACGGCGCGAAGTCAGCCGATGAGGCGATGCTCGGAGCTTTGGCTCTGCAGCGGATGAAGCTTGAACGGCGCCTGGCCTTCCTTGGAACCCTGGGCAACAACGCGCCCTTCATCGGTCTGTTCGGCACCGTCATTGGCGTTGTGGAAGCCTTTGAAGGTTTGGCGGCCCAGGATGCAGCGGCGGCCCAAGCACAGAGCGGCAGCATGGCATCAGAACAAGTGATGGGCGCTATCGCTGAGGCACTCGTGGCAACGGCCGTGGGCCTGATGGTGGCTATTCCTGCTGTGGTGATGTTCAACTATTTCATGCGGCATTCAAAGGCAATATTGGCGAATACCGAGGCTTTAACTCGCATTCTTATGGCTTACTTGGTGGCCGACCCCCCCGCAAAGTCTGCTGACGGCGAGGAATAGAAGCGATGGCTGGCAGCGCGAGTTCAGACGATGAAGAAATTATCTCGGGCATCAACGTTACGCCGCTTGTGGACGTAACGCTCGTGCTCCTCATCATCATGATGGTAACGGCGAAGGTCATCGTCTCTCAAGGAGTGGGGATGAAACTCCCCAAAGCGAGCCAAGAGAACGCGCAGCAGCTCCCGCTCACTTTCTCGGTGGATGTGACGGCCGATGGGAAACTCTTCGTCGACAAGACTTTAGTAAAAACGCGCGAAGCGCTGCTTGCCTTGGCCCTTGCGGCCAAGCAGACGCAGCCGGAGCTTCGCGCCATTATCCGCGGGGATGAGAGCGTCGATCATGGGGATGTCATGCAGGTCCTGGACACCTTGAAGAAGGCCAAGATCGATAAAGTTGCCTTCGCGGTGACCCCAGACACCAATCGCTAGGCGCGCCCGTTTTAGCAGTCGACTCCCAATGCGTGGTTGCTTTCTTAGGAGCTGAGCCCAAGGTTTGTCGGAACTAGCCGTGAATAACTCCCCGCCTGCTCTAGCGCCCACAGTTTTCACTTCTGAGACTGACCGCGGCCGCGTCGCTTGGGGAACACTCACGGCATTGGCACTCCATGGCGCGTTCTTCGCGATAACGATAACGACAACGACAGAAGTTGGTAGCTTTGCCCGCAGCGTCCTCGAAGACGTTCGGTCCCGCTGGACCCTTACTTACGAACTGAAGGAGCTGCCCGCTCCGCCACCTCCACCGGTCACCGAAAAACCGGAACCCCCGCAGCCGGAAGAGCAGGCATCCACTCCAGCCAAGGCGCCACTCGCAGAGCCTCCTCCTGCCGCTGCCGAGGCCGCCCAAGTGCTCGCCGCCGAGGCCGATCCATCAGCTCCGCTCGACCTAACAGGGCAAGGATTCATTACGGGCAACGCCGAGAGTTACGCGGGGGGATACACAACAGCTAAGGGTACAGCCAAGACAGCCGTTAGCCGGAAGCCTGCGGCGGCGGGAGTCCCGGGCGGTACTGGGAAAGTGGCTTCCCCCTATCCCTCCGCCGTGGATCTCTCGAAGGCTGCGACGTGGGCCTCGGGGGATATCCTGCGTCGATGTGGATTTCCTCCGGAGGCTGATGCGGCGCAGGTTGATTTCGCGCGGGTGGTGCTGACGGTTTCTGTGTCGGAGAGCGGGGCCGCGCGGACGGTCTCCATCCTGTCAGAGACGCCGTCCGGTCTAGGCTTCGGCGGTAGGGCAAAGAGCTGCGCGAACCGAACTGTTTTCGTGCCTGGCAGGGACCGAAACGGCAAACCCGTCGCGAGCACGGCTGGCCCTATCACCGTCAACTTCACGCGCGCCCGCTAGCCCCGCCGCACGAGGATTTTTATTGGGAAACGTGCTCGAGCCCTAGGCGGACTCGAGCAACTGTGCTGCTATGGCGCTTCGATCCGACTGGCGGCGTGGGTATGGATGAAATTATCAAACAGCTGAGCCAGGTCGAAATCTTCTCCGGCCTGAAGCCCGAAGGGCTTCGGCTGATCGCCGAAGTTACTGCGGAGGAAAGCTTCAACACTGGAACCAAGCTCTTTAGCCACGGCGAGGTGGGCGACAAGCTGTACGTGATCATTGAGGGCAAAATCCGCATCAGTCGTGAGGTGGCCGGAATGGGCGAGGAGGCCTTAGCCGTCTTGGGGGCCGGTCAGGCGTTTGGTGAAATGGCGCTGCTCGACGAATCACCTCGCTCCGCGGATGCGAAGGCCCACGAAAGGTGTCGCGTGCTCTCCATTTCAAAGGCACGCTTCGACGACTTGCTCTTCATGCATAAGGATCTGGCCTACGAAGTTCTTTGGAGCATCGTGCGCATGCTGGTCCGCCGGCTGCGTGAAACCAGCGACAAGCTCACCTTCTTGAGTGTGAGCGGCAAGTTTTAGAGAGCAAACTCGCGCGGTAGGCGCTGCCTGGCCGTTCAGTCGCGACAAAGTTGACGTCCTAACACCCGTTCAGTATGCTCCGCCGGCTATGCAGGGGCTTACCCAACGACAAGAACAAACTCTTTCCTTCATCCGTTCCTCCATTGAGGAGCGCGGATACCCGCCGACACTTCGAGAAATCGGCACCCATATGGGGATTCGCTCAACCAACGGGGTGAATGATCATCTGCGAGCCCTGGAGCGCAAAGGCTACCTCAGCCGCGAGGACATGAAGAGTCGAGCGCTCAGGCTGGTCCACAGCAGCGAAGCATCGGCCGTGGACAGGGGCGATAGAGGGGACAGAGCTGAAAGTGCAGAGAAGTTCGATGCGGGGGAGGATCTGCTCGAAGTGCAGATCTTGGGCCGGGTTGCGGCGGGTATGCCTGCCCTAGCACAGGAAAATGTCGTCGATGTTGTGCGGATCGACCGGATGCTGGTGAACGGCGGGCGCGATGTATTCGGGCTGCGCGTGGCAGGCGATTCGATGATTGAGGCCGGCATCTTCAACGGCGACTATATTTTCGTGCGAAAGCAGGCAACTGCCGAACGCGGAGACATCGTGGTTGCGCTGATTGGGGATGAAGCGACCGTGAAGTATTATTATCCTGAGAAGGATTACGTGCGCTTCGAGCCGGCGAACTCGCAGATGGCGGCCATCCTTGTTCGCGCCATGGATTTCAAGAGCACCATGCTGCTCGGTAAAGTGGTGGGCGTTTTTAGGCGCCTGTAGGCGCGGCGTGGGCTGTGACCCCTGTGATACCCCCCTGTGATACCCCCCTGTGATACCCCCCTGTGATACCCCCCGGGTGCCTAGGAAAGGGCTGAACGGCTTGAATGCCAGGCCTGCTGTGGAAGCCATATTGACGCCATCTTGCTGGGATTGCTAGCGTTCTGCAGTCGTAAAGCTGGGCCCGCCTTACGCCTTGCTGCAAGAATGCACCTACCACCGGGATCAAGGTTCAAGTTGCTGGAGAAACTCCGCCTCTCAACGCCGACGCAAAGAGCGGTCCCGTTTGCTCTTCTCGGCTTAGTGTTGTTGCTAAGCGGTTGCGGCAACACCATCTATTCGATCCGGATCAACGCAGCCTCCTCTAAGCTTGAAGAAGCTCGTGAGCTGGGCGCCGAGCGGTTGGCGCCTTACGAGTACTATATTGCCCGGGAGCACCTCGAGAAGGCGCAAACAGAAGCGTCGGAGGCGGACTTCGGCGACGCTATCGATCTTGCTTCGGTGGCCGAGGAGTACGCCGACAAAGCGATCGTCTTTGCTCGTCAAGCGCATCAAGGTGCTGGTCGATGAGGGTCTGCCGCTCACTCCAACGACTATCACTGCTTGGGTTCGTTGCTTTGCTGAGTTGTGCCTCCGGTGGGCAGCTCAGAGGGCAGATCGAAGGCCTCAAGCAAATCACTGTGCAAGCCGAGCGAAATGGCGCCGTTCGTTGCGCACCTCGTGAGCTGGCCATTGCCAAGAGCCAGCTTGAATTCGCGGAATTGGAGCTGGCTCAGGGCTTCATTTCGAAATCAGAGGCTCACCTCTGGAAAGCAGAAGCGAACGCGCACGCGGCCCAATTCTTATCCCCGCCTCAATATTGCGCCGAGCGAATCTTCATTGAATCGAAGCTTCCGCAGAAAGGCGATAAAGATGGAGATGGTTATTCAGACCCGGACGACAAGTGCCCGGAGCAGCCCGAGAACTTCAACGGCTTTGAAGACCAGGATGGCTGCCCCGACGATCCCGATACTGATGGCGATGGCATTGCCGATTCGGTGGACGCTTGCCAGCTGGATCCTGAAGATCGCGACCAATACCTCGACGATGACGGCTGCCCTGAGCTCGACAACGACAGTGACACGCTTGCGGACGCCCAGGATAAATGTCCCAGCGAGCCTGAAGATTTCGACGGCTACCAGGACGCCGATGGCTGCCCGGATCCAGACAACGATAAAGACACCGTGCTGGACGTCGAAGATCAGTGCCCGAACGAAATCGGTCTAGCCACCGCAGAGCCGAAGGGATGCCCGACCAAGCCTGCGCTCGCGATCATCACGGACTGCGAAGTCAAGATCACCGAGCAGCTCCACTTTGCGTACAACAAAGCGGTTATCCGTCCGGAAAGCTACGCCGTCTTGGACGCGGTGACGGACATTCTCCGCCGCAATCCGGACGTGAAGCTCGAGATCCAGGGCCACACCGATAATCAGGGGGGCGACGCGTACAACAAGCGGCTGAGCAATCAACGGGCCGCCTCGGTCGTCAAATATCTTACTTCGCGGGGCATCCTTGCAGAACGCCTCACTTCCAAAGGCTACGGCTTTGACCGTCCCCTCCTACCTAACGACTCCCCAGCGAACATGGCGATCAACCGCCGAGTTCAATTCGTGAGAACCGAGGGTGTGAAGGACGGTTGTCCCAAGACCGGCGGCTAGTTTCAATCCTTATGCATCCCTCCACGGAGATCCACGTGCACCGTAAATCCCTGATTAGATTCCTCCTTCCCCTCCTCCTCTTGCTCGCAGCAAGTCCAGTGCTTGCACAGTACTCGCGCGAAAAGGCGGCACTCCAGAAGATCGATGAGGCGATCAATCAGCACTATCTCGCGACGGAGTTTGATAAGGCTGAAGCGGTACTCACCGGCACGATTATCGCCTGCGACGACAAGTGCAGCCCAGCCACGTTGGCCAAGGCCTGGATGTACGTCGGCATCGTGCGCGGCAGCGGCAAGCAGGACACCCAGGGTGCCACGGAAGCTTTTGCTAAAGCGCTGGCGATTGATGGGAATGTGGTGCTCGACGAAACCCTCGCGAGCCCCGAAGTTAAGGCCACCTTCGTGGCTGCTGGGGGAGCTTCTGGCCCGGCTGTCGCAGCGCCAACCGGCACCGATGCTCCGGCTACCGCGAAGGTTGAAGAGGGCGGGAGCATGGTGTGCAGCCCAGATGTTGGAGACGTTCAAACGCGTCGCGCCATTCCCATGTCGTGCTCCACGGACGAGAGCGCGGCACGCATGGAGATCCGCTACAAAGAGTACGGCGGCAAATGGAAAACTGCACCGATGCAGAAAGTGGGCGAAGAATTCCGCGGGCTAGTTCCGTGCTCAGCCACCAAGGTGGTAGGCACCCTCAGTGTCTATGTGCGAGCCCTCGATTCGGGCGACGATTTGGTAGATAGCCTCGGCAGCAAGAGCAAGCCGCTCGCGTTCAAGATCGCTCAAGAAGTGGCCGCTGAGCCCCCTTCTTACCCCGGTGTGAAGCCCCCGCCCCGTTGCGCCGAAGACGTCGAATGCCCTCCCGATTTTCCGGGCTGCGGCGATACTAAGAGCGCGAGCGCCAGTGGTGGCATGTGTGGCGATAAAGATTGGGGCGCTTCCTGCGCGGGCTCAAGAGAATGTAAGTGCGGCCTGTTGTGCGTGGACGGCGGCTGCGAAACGGCGCCGAGCTGCACCACAGATTCAGATTGCCCAACTGGCGTCTGTAGTGCTGGAAAATGTGCTGCAGCCCTCGACGAAGAGGAGTCGAAGCCTTTCAGCCGCAACATGTTCGGTCTGCATGTCGGCCAAGACATTACCTCGATAGGAGCCACTGATGCCTGCGTTGCAGAGTTCCAAAAGCCTGGGCAACCAGCTGAAGGTTTCTCTTGTTACCGCGCCGGTACGGAGTCTCCCTACGTGGGCGAAGCCTTCCCCGGCGACAGCACACTGCCCGCAACGGTAGCCTTCGCGACCACTCGCGTGTTGTTAAGCTACGACCGTGCACTCATGGAGCACTTCACCGTGGGTGGACGGCTGGGTTACGCGTTTGGTGGTGGCCCACCTGCCGGCAAGGTCGAGCAAACAGACATGGCAGGCGGCAAACCCGGCAATCCCTTCTTGCCCTTTCACCTTGAAGGTCGCGGCGCCTTTTGGTTTCGACCGCTCTCAGCTACCGGGATCTTGCCCTATGTCCATGCGGGCGGCGGTTTGGCGCAAGTCGATGCCAAAGTTACGAAAACGGGCGTTCGGGATTGCTCATCCTTGAACAAGGACAGGACCAAACCTCCTGCCTTCAGGGATTGTATCGGTAACAACGCGACCGGAACGCCTAAGGCCCCACCTGAATTCCTTGAAAGCCCCGGCGAGGACCTCGACGCCTATAAGAAAATGGGCCAAGGCTTCGTCACGCTCGGCGCTGGCGCCCTGTACAAACTGAATCCTGCGTTTGGCCTCCAGCTGAACCTCAACGTCATGATCATGCTGCCCACCTCAGGGCTCGTCTTTGAGCCCTCATTGGGCGGCGTGTACGCGCTCTAGATTTGTGAGTTGCCCGCCCCCGCTGCCGCGCTTCGCGGCAGCTTGCCCCGCCCCGATGTCTCCACGGAGCCATGGGCGGGGCGAATTTCAACTCAGCCCAGGAGGGCTCTGGTCCAGCGGCATAGATCTTGGGTGACTTTTTGGGGCGAGCAGTTTCGGCACCGCGCCCTGGCAGAGGTTCAGTTCTATGTGGAGTAGATGCGGGCGCGGAGCTGAGTTTCTGGGCAAGGCGAAGGGGGGCTCAGTGTTTGAGGGCTTGGGCAAAGGAGCGCCTTGCCCAGAAATTCAGCCTGTTTGAGGAGGTGAAGAATCGTGGGCTGCCTAATCTCAAGAGGCTGTATCACTTGGAGTCTTCGCCTTTCTGGAATCTTTACAGATTAACATCGGACACTCGGGATCTCTTCCGCAAATCCTAAAAAAGAGCGCGCTGGCGGGCGCTGGCGGGGTCTTGCAACCCTTCGATAGACGCGCGTGGCTTTTTTTCTGCGCCCGAGCCCGCTAATGAGCGCCGCTCCAACCCAATGGG
>Ga0209591_10000670_pt1 | contig 43744 bp, 45 predicted proteins | sample MAT01_FD_187207 | JGI IMG/M metagenome (GOLD analysis project Ga0209591, IMG submission 187207) | Freshwater microbial communities from Lake Fryxell liftoff mats and glacier meltwater in Antarctica - MAT-01 (SPAdes) (version 2) | ecosystem: Environmental > Aquatic > Freshwater > Ice > Liftoff...
TTTGTCCTATCTGTGTAGCAGTTAGCCCCAAAGCTGAAACCCTCTCCCAGTCAGGAAGAATTTGAATTTCTGGTTGGCGATCGTCTGCATCAGGACGAAATCTTGCTAGGGTGGCTTGGTCTTCTAAAGCTTTTAGCACCTGACGACCAGCTTCTTCTAAAGCATTTACGTCATTTCCCTGAAGGATTATGTCAACATCAGCACCACGGACAGGAGAATTGCTGAGAATCAAACCCCGTACTTGACCGGGGGCAAGGCGCAGACGAATTCCAGCTAAATTTAGCTTGTTCAACTCTTGGGTAACTCTTTCAACGTAAGCTTGCACATTAGTACCCGTTTTCAAGGTAATATTGCTGGAAGCTCGTAGGGCATTAGTATTAGTAGTGTTGCCAAAGAGAGAGCCACCAATTGTAGAGAAAACATATTCTGTTTCTGGTTGCTTGCGGATAATCTCATCCACCGCAACCATGACTTTTTGGTTGGTTTCTAAAGGTGTACCGGGAGGAAACTGGGCATTTAAGTTAGCTTGTCCGGTGTTGATGCGGGGGAGAATTTCTTGGGGAATTTGGGGAGCCATCCACAAACTGCCGCCGCCGAAAACGATAATAGCGATCGCTACCGTAACCAATCGCCAGCGTAATATCCCAGTTAAAAAACTGCCATAACCCCTCCTAGCAGCATCAAAACGGTTATTAAACTGCCGCAACAGCCAAAAATTGCTCAAACCGCTAGAAAACTTCCATGCCAACATCCGAGAGGCGAACATCGGTACAACGGTTACGGCAATTAAAATTGAAGCGGCTACAGAAAAGGTGATGGTAAGAATTAACTCATTGAATAGTAATGCGATAAAACCACCAATGAGCAAAAATGGCAACACCGCTACCAAGTTCGTACTAGTGGAAGCAATCAAAGCTGATTCTACTTCTTGGCTACTTTTTTCTGCTTGAGAAATTAGTTCTTGGGAATTTAGGCGGCTTTTATTATCCTTACCCGGAGTCATCCCAGCACCCTCGGCAATGTTCTCTAACATGACGATGGAGTTATCTACCACAATACCTACACCCAAAGCCAGACCACCCAAACTAAAAATGTTGATAGATAAGCCAAATAGACCCATCAAAATGATGGCAGCTAGGCTTGCTAGGGGGATGGCAAGGACGATGATGAAAGTTTGCCGCAGAGAACCGAGAAATAGGAGAACTGCGATCGCTGCTAGTGCAGTACCGATCAACCCAGAACTGGTAACATTCGAGATCGAGTTGCGAATAAACCGCGACTCATCTAAGGTTGGTGTCAGAACTGTCCCTTCAGGAATTAAACCGGACTTCCGAAGTTCTTCTAAGCGTTTTTTCACACCCTCGACAACGTTAATGGTATTAGCATCCGGCTGCTTTTGAATACTGACTTTTACAGCTTCTTTCCCGTTGAGTAAAACGTACACCCGTTGCTGTTCTGAGCCATCAATGACTTCGGCAAAGTCGCGCAAATAGACGCGGCGGCTAGGGACTGGAGATTGGGAATTAGTAGTTGTAGAAGAAGAGACTTCAAAAGAAAGATTGCTGATTTCATTGGCATTTTGGAATCGCCCGACTGTACGGGTTAATGGTTCAGCATTCTCCCCTAAAAGCCGACCGCCAGAGATATCTAGGTTGCGATCTCTGAGTTCATCTAAGATATCGGTCAAACCTACACCTACAGCTTGCAAGCGATCCAAATCAACATTTACCCTAACTTCTTCTAAAACTCCGCCCGATATATCTACCCCTGCAACTCCGGGTACAACACCCAGTTCGCGGGCTAGTTCTTCTTCGGCAAAAACGCGCAAATCCACACCTTCTAGGGAGGGTGAAGTTAATGCCAATTCGTAAACAGGTAGCTGGGAAGGATCAACTTTAAATAAGCGTGGTTCTTCGATCGCGTCTGGTAATGTGCTTCTAGCTCTGTTAAAAGCAGCCGTAGCATCATTTAAAGCTTGGTCAATATTGCCACCTGGTTGAAAATACAGATCCAAATTTATCCGTCCCTCACGAGTTTGAGAAAAAATTTGAATCACGCCCTCGGTAGCACTAAAGGCTTGTTCTAATGGCCTTGTGACTTCATCAACTGCTACCTCTGGGGAGATTCCAGGTGCTTCTATTCGCACACCAATCCGAGGATAGGTAATTGATGGTAGTAAATCCACTGGCAATTTGACGACAAAAAATACACCCATCACTATCACTGCCAACGTCAGCATTAGTGTCCCGATGTGTTGACGGATTGATATGGCACTGATACTAAATCCGCCACTTTTGTTTACTTGTTGCATTACTATTGCTTTGCTCCAATTAAAAAGGCAAAATTAAAAATTCTCAAAGAGATTTAGAATTTTTAATTTCCTTTAGGTTCTACCTCTGCTGTTTCAGAAATAATCGATAAACGTACAGCGTCTCCATCTTTTAAGGGTTGACCACTGCGAACAACATAGCGTTCTCCCGATCGCAAACCAGATAAAATTTCCACTTTGCCATCGGCTCTTTTTCCTAATGTCACAGTACGCGCTGCCACTTTCGCTTTGCCTTCTGTGTCTTTGACCACAAATAGCGTCCCAGCAGGGTTTTCTGCTCCGGCGGTATTAGCTGCGTTGTCCGGGGGAGATGACTTACCTATACTCTTGGAGTTGTTACTCCCTGCTTGTTTCTGGATAGCTGTTTGCGGTACGACTACTCGCTGTTGAGTCTGGTTTTCAAAGTTGACTCGCGCCAGCAGTCCACTACCAATCTTGGCTTGAGCGTTGGGAATCACTACCTCTACAGGTATCAAGCGAGCGATCGCATCGGCAGCTGGAGAAATGCGCGTAACTGTCCCAGCTAATGCTTCGTTGGGGAAGGCATCTAAACGCACTTGTACAGATTGTCCAACCTGAATTTGTGCCAGTTCTAATTCGGAAACTTGGACAACCACTTTGACACGGTTAAAGTCACCAATTTTTAAGACTTCGTTACCTGCTTGCAGAAGATTGCCGGGTTCTGTAACCTTTTCTATAACTATGCCAGTGATGGGGGATGTCAGCCGAGCGTAAGAACTGCGCTCTTTAGTTTGGGCAACCAATGCTTGCTGGGCAAGTACTCTACCTTGGGCGGCAGCGACGGCTTGCTGTTCTGTACGGACTTGCTCTTGAGCTGCCCGCAATGCCTGGGCTGCTGTTTTTGCCTGGGTACGTGCTTGCTCGGCAGTTTGTTGAGCGATCGCTCCGGCTTTGAATAGATTCTGTTGCCGTTCTGAGTCTGCCTGAGCTTGCACTACTTCTAGCCTCGCCCGTTCAACGTCTGCACGAGCATTGCTTACCTGAGTCGTTGCCCTCGCTACTTCTGATTTCAGGGCTGCTAATTCTGCTTCTGCTTGCTTTAAAGCCGTCAGTAGCAGGACATCATCTAACTGTCCGACGTTTTGACCTTGTTTAACCGCATCACCCACATCTAAATTCAAAGCCAACAACCGGGCTTCTACTTGCGATCGCACTGATACAATTTGGAAAGGTGTTGTATTACCTGTATATTCTAGTTGTGTTTGCAGTGAGTCCGTTCGAGCGATCGCCACATCTACAGGTGTTGCACCACCGCGTTCTTTACTACCAGGACTCTGAGATTGTGCATCTGCTGATTCTTTGGGCGACGAGCCGCAACTTGCTGTCAGCAGTCCTATACCTAACAAACAGGAAATTAATAAACTTCTTACAGAAGTCGAGGAAAGGAAGTAACTTTCCCCTTTCGCTTTTCCACCTGTTTTACAAATACTGTTTGCAAGAAGTCTACTCTTGAAATCTGCGTAGGCGCAGCCCGCCCCAGGCATAGTTACCTCAGTCTTCACAACTGAATTTAACTGGATATTAATGAGCTGGTTGGTGGCTACCGAATCTGTTATTTTCACCTGCTTGTGCGGCTTATTCATATCCAAAATCATTTCTTTTTCTCTTATTGGGGAGGTTTTGGGGTTAAACAGCCGTGTTTTACCAAGTAAATTTGAGAGATATTATTAACGAAAAACGGCGAGAATTTGTAAGCTGTCTAACATTAACTTTCTGTATCAGAAGTTACTGTTTTCCCATAAAATTCCAAAACTTCTCACCGCTCTACTTCTTACGCAGAGGTAGATAATCTTCTTGCAGTTAACAAATTATAAACTTTAGTATAAATATTTGTCATTTTTCTGGAATCTACCCATAGGAGAAACCTAGTTTTTCTAAAGATATGAAACTTTTTGCCGCACATCCTAACATGGGGGTATTACGATAATTCCCCTTGTTTTTACATAATCATTTTTATTCTGGCATAAATACTTGTATTTATAGTATTATATTTGATATATTAAGAATATTAAATATTTATTGCTTTTTTAGGTTTATAATGTACTGGAAGACACTATTTTTCTTACCCACCTTGCGTAATATGGGAAGAAACAGGGCGATAAGTACCATACCAACAACAGCAAGAATGAAGTTTTTTGCCAGAAATATATTTGCATTAGGTGAGGAAGGTAAGGCGTGACATCATTGCTCAGAATCGTACAAACCACTGATGAATCCCAGATTTCCGAGTTTTTCCAAGAATCAGCAGGTAACTGGCGATCGCAACGACGCTACTACACCCTACCGAAGGGAGAAACTAAGGAGATCGAAAGTATAGTTACAATCAATTTTTTAGAGCAGGGCTGTGATGAATTGCAAAAGCTAGCTCAGATGCACGATTTGTCTGATGCAGGTAATTTAATCTGTGGTGCAGCAGTTGTATGGGAAAGTACAGATGTGCTAAAGACAAAGAAAGAATCGCAAGGTTCAACAATATTTGGGGTGATGGGAAACATTTTGTATCGCGATCGGGGTTTTGCCATATCCAAACCAGTCACCGCCCAGTATTATTTCTCCAACCCGAAAACACTGTGTTTGCGAACTGAATATAACGGTTCAGTGTTTGAGGAAGAGTTAAAACTAATTGGCAGCAAATACCGCACCAGACAGACAATCATCTCTCGTGCTGGTGAGCAGTTGATGATTGGCCAATATTTAGAAAACAGAGTGGAGAGTTAGTTTATCGGGTGCGGCTGGCTATAGCATCGCCCGTTTTGGAACTACCCAGCACTTAGCCATGAACTGGTAATATAAATTTTTATAACAGTTTTTAAAATTTCCCCCAGAAAGGTAGTTGCTATGTAATCATGGGAAGTGAAATGAGAATTAATTCGGCGACAGTGTTTGTTTTTAGTATTGACAGGCTTTTCCCTTTTGGTATTACAGACTTCTCTCCGAAATCTAAATCTCTACAAACTTATGATTTTGGAGACATTTAATGTCAATTTACGTTGGTAACCTCTCCTATGAAGTTACACAAGATGCGCTGAGTGCTGTATTTGCAGAATATGGTGCTGTAAAGCGTGTTCAGCTACCTACTGACCGTGAAACAGGTCGTTTACGCGGCTTTGCTTTCGTGGAAATGAGTTCAGAAGATGAAGAAACAAAAGCCATTGAAGCCCTTGATGGTGCTGAATGGCTGGGTCGTGACCTTAAAGTGAATAAGGCCAAGCCCAGAGAAGACAGAGGTGGAGGTGGTTCCTTCGGTGGTAATCGTGGCGGTGGCGGTGGTGGCGGCGGCTACAACCGTGGTGGTGGTGGTGGTGGCGGTGGCCGCTACTAATCTAAATAGGCGAAAGTCATTTAGTTGAATCTACAAAAGGCTCAGGCAGAAATGCTTGAGCCTTTTTTATGCAAAACTTGAACTATGAATAATTTCGGTAAGTTGCTTATTATACCGCAATACGCTTGGGTTAATGCCAAAAACCTTAAGGTTTAAGACAACTGTATCGAATTAGGCGATCGCTCTGGAACCTGAGTTCAATTATAAAGTCTGGTGTCAGTAGCGGGAATTTTTTACGCTCCCCCGAAACTTTTCAGTAATTCTGTGACATCAACCGATTTCTCATATCTTTAGGTGAGAATACTGGAATCGGCGAACCTGTGAATCCATCTACGTCACGAGTAACGATCGCCTCTAACCCCAGCTTAATCGCCGATACTACCTGCACCGCATCTTCAAAATCAGTCAAGCGCAATGCGATCGCCTGTTCTAGCACCCCGCGATCCACTGCACAAATTTCCATCAGTGCCAACAATCGAGTCACTGCGGCAATCGCAACTTCAGCACTCTTGGTTTGGCGTCCAACCAAATAATGCACATCCGTAACCGTTGTTGCCGACATAAACCCTTCAACTTGCCCCGATTCAACCCTCTCTAGCAAAAAAGCAGCATCAGCCACAAAAGGTTCACGCGCTAGCAAAGCATCCAGCAAAATATTTGTATCAAATAAAATTCGCATTACAGATACTTTTGCACCAACCGCTCATCTAGCATAGCTTTCACTTCTTCATCTGTAGGTGGCAACGTGTCAGTCTTCGCAATGCCAATTAAACTCGCAGCTAAACCCTTCGGCTTTGACGTTGGCTGGAGTTTTGGTTGGAGCGATCGCATCAATATATTGATTAACTGCCAACGATCCTCGGCAGATAATCTCAGTGCTTGATCTTCAAGTTCACGTAACGTCATGGCAATAATTTCTAACAGAGAGCATTTAGTTATTAGAATAAGACGGTTTGCGATGTCTGACGACAAGCCGCTTTGCGTCTACGCCCGATGCAACTTTCTTTGTTAGGCTGTCTCGCCGTTTGCTGCTTGTGGCATTGACTCAATCAACGCCCTTAACAGGGGTTTAGAGAATAGTTTTACACTACCCTCTAGGATCTTATCTCATGCTCAATGCCCAATGCCCAATGCCCCATGCCCCATTCCCAATTAATAATGAGTTGCCGATTTGCGATGATGCACGGCTGTGACGCCATCACTATCTAACAATTTGCCATTCTCGACAGTGGCATAAACCAGCCAGTGATCGCCAGATTCCATCCGGTTTTGTACGGAACATTCAAGATATGCTAGGGCATTTGTAAGTATAGGAGAACCATTTTCAGCTTCCTGGGCGGCGACATCAGCAAATCGGTCTTGTCCTGGCCCGAAGGGTTTGAGAAAGTGCTTCATCAATCCCAAGTGATTGCCTTCTTTAAGAATATTGAGGACAAATTTGTTTCCTGTATGTGTCAAAGTTTCTACTGCGCGGTCTTTAGCTACAGCTATGGTTAAACCAGGCGGATTAAAGCTAGCTTGAGATACCCAAGAGGCTAACATAGCACTGGAGCGATCGCCTTCTTTTGCTGTGAGAACACAAAGAGAACCGACAATCCGGCCAACTGCTTGTTCTACAGTTGTTGCAGGTTGACTTGGCGATAGCGAAGCGCTGCTGCGAAGCGCAGGACGCACTTTTCTGGTTTTCTTCAGTGCTTGGGCAAAGTCGGTTCCAGCTTCTTCACACAATTGTAAGGTGGCATCGTCGGGTTTGAATTTTACGCGGATGGTGTCAAAACCAAACCGATAGCCAGCATCTTTTAATTTACTTTCGATTAAATCAACCGCTTCTCCACTCCAGCCAAAGGAACCAAAAACACCAGCGAGTTTATTATTCGTAGCGGTGGATAGTACAATTCCTAAAGCTGTTTGCACGGGTGTAGGTGCATGACCACCGAGGGTAGGTGAACCGATGACAAAGCCAGCAGATTTTTCGACAGCAAGCCGGATTTCTTCTGGTTCAGTGAATTCGCAATTAATCGATTCTACAGCAACACCGGCTTTTGTGATGCCACGAGCGATCGCTTGGGCTAATGTGGCTGTATTACCATAAGCTGATGCATAAATCAACGCTACTGTCAAGTCAGCAGAAGTTTGCTGTTGACTCCATTCTCGATAAGCTTTGGTCAGGTCAATCAAGCCATAGCGTACCAAAGGCCCGTGTCCATTGGCATACATTCGCACGGGAAAATCGGCAAGTTTATCCAGCGCTGTTTCAACTTGACGGGCGTGGGGAGCCATGAGGCAATCAAAATAATAGCGCCGATCTTCGTTATATATTTCCCAGCCTTCATCAAATACCTGATCTCCGCAAACATGCGCCCCAAATAACTTATCTGTGTATAGAATTTCTGTTTGGGGATCGTAGGTGCAAAGTTGATCTGCATAGCGGGGATTGGGGGTGGGAATAAATTGTAAATTATGCCCATTACCCAAATCTAGAGTTTCTTCGCCCCGCATCACAAGAATTTGCAAATCTGGATTTTCCAGCGCCGCACGTAAATTTATCGCCCCTGGATTAGAACAAACAAAAGTGATTTGCGGGGCAATTTCCAACAAAGCTTTTAAAGTTACAGCCCGGTTAGGATTTACGTGTCCCAAAATTACATAATCTAAGTCTTCGAGATGGAAACGTTGCTGCAACGCTTCTAAATAAATTTGCGTAAATGTTTCCCCTGGAGGATCGATAATTGCGGTTTTATCGCTTTCGATTAAATAAGAATTAGCAGTTGTACCCTTAGCAAGAGCATATTCAATTTCAAATCTGAGCCTTGACCAACTGCGCGATCGCAGTATTCTTGTATCTGTAGCTATTGGGTAAACTTGAACATCACGGGGTTTGTTTTTTGACATGGGTGATAAGGGAGTTATGAGTTATGAGTTATGAGTTATGAGTTGAAGAAAGTGGTTAATTCAAAACTCTGTACTTCCATATAATATAGACGATGTATTTTGTTAAACTCGTCCTTATAACTGGGAGCATCTCAGTTTTGCAAATATACCAGATGAGAAACAAGATTCTTGCTCCCTCTCCTTACTAAGGAGAGGGTTGGGGTGAGGTTTTACAAGGCTTTTTACACTCATTGAGATGCTCCCTTATAACTCCTGTAGAGACGCGATTAATCGCGTTTCTACTCCTAACTCCTAACTCCTAACTTTTTAATAATGATTACCAACTTTGCGGTGATGCACAGCAGTCAAAGCCTCTGGCTTAGAAACTCGTCCAGCGTAGACGGTGCTGTATACTGCCCAATGGTCGCCGCAATCCATTCTACTAACGACTTCGCACTCCATGTAGGCGAGGGCGTCGTTTAGTATGGGGGCACCATTTTCGGCTGGCTGGGTTCTCACACCTTCAAAGCGATCGCCACCAGGGGCGAACCGTTTCAAAAAGTGTTTCATTAATGGTTGGAAATTGCCTTCTTCTAATATGTTGAGAACAAAGCGATCGCCTACTTGCATGAGTGATTCAATTGCGCGATCTTTGGCTACTGCAATGGAGAATCCCAATGGTTTGAAGCTAGCTTGAGCAACCCAGGAGGCTAACATCGCACTGGATACATCGCCTTTTTTGGCAGTAATGATATATAATCCGCCGCTAAGTCTACCTAATGCTTTATCTAAGTCAGCACTAAGGGATTTCATGGCTTTGATGCTGCGATCGCGTGTTACCCATTGCCCTAAGTCAGTACCCGCTTCTTCACACAACTTGTAGGTATTTTCTGTGGGTGTTTCTTTAATCCGAATCGCTGGAAAAACCGTTGTCAAACCCAAATTGCGGAATTTACTCACCAAAGGATCTACTGGCTCATCATCGCCACCGCCGGTTTCAAACACGCCGATAGCTTGCTTTTCTTTGGCAGATCCTAAAACTGTGCTGAGTGCAGCTTGGATGCTCGCAGCACCAGAAGCCGGAGGTAAACCAACAATTAGCCCAGCACAACGGCTAACTAATTCCCGCAGTTCTTGTAAATCGACTTCAGATCCCAAATCGACAATTTCCACGGCGACACCAGTTTTACCGATACCGTTAGCAATTGCTTGCACGAGGCGATCGCTATATCCGTATTCGGAAACGTAAAATATTCCCACTGCCGTTTCTGGCTTGGCTTGCGTTTGGCTCCAAGTGCGGTAACGTCCAACTAGTTCCTCAACATTGTGAGACAATAATGGCCCGTGTCCTGTGGCAATCATACCGATGGTTTTCAATTCCGCCATCCGCTTCAGGGCAGACAAAACTGACCGGGCATTTGGCCCCATCAAGCAATCGTAGTAGTAATGAAAGTCTTCTTCGATCGCCGCCAAGTCTTCATCAAAGGTGCTATCTGAACAATAGTGCAGCCCAAAGGCATCGCAGGTGTAGAGAATTTTGGTTTTGTGGTCAAAGCTGAAAATGGTATCCGGCCAGTGTAAATTTGGAGCAATCACAAATTCAAATTCGTGTCCGTTGCCCAAATCTAAGCGATCGCCATTTTTCACAATCCGCCGTTTGAATGGCTGATGTACGAAATCTTCAAGAAACTGAATCGCCACTTTAGAACCGACAACGGTTATTTCTGGAGCCATTTGCAGCAAATCTTTAACTAAACCGCTATGGTCTGGCTCAGTGTGGCTGATAATTAAATAATCAATCTCTGTTGGGTTGATTAGTCCAGTAAGCGTATCAAAGTATAGTTGACGAAACTTTTCGTGCGAGGTATCAACTAAGGCAGCCTGCTCCCCACGGATGAGAAACGAGTTATAAGTAGTACCGTTTTGCAGACCAAACTCAATATCGAAGCGATCGCGATCCCAATCCAAAGAGCGAATAGCCGTCGTCTCTTGAGCAATCTCTACAGTCTGTATGGTGAGCCGTTTTTCAGTTTTTTCGGTGAGCGCTACCATAACTCCCTCCTTAACACAATGAGTATTTGTTCCTCTTCTTTTATTGTGACACGGGATGAATGTTAATTTTTATTAAAAAACATATAGCTGACTTAAAAAAGTTAAAAGTGTGAAACCGCAGAGGCACAAAGAGGAAATTTGGCTAGCGTTGGAAATTGGTAATTCCCGGCTGCATTGGGCATTGTTTTTAGGCGAGACGCTTTATTCAGCTTGGGATACTGACTATCTTCCTGAGTCTGCCATACAACAGTTGGCTGAATGTCAAACCCTGAATGATTTACTAGAGAAAATTTTTCCCCAAGGTGAATCTCTAACAAACACTCTGCCCCTTTGCCCTCTCCTCGTCGCCTCCGTGGTTCCCAGCCAAACTGCTATTTGGCAAACTTACCCAAATACTCATGTTATTACATTAGACCAAGTACCACTAAAAGGTGTTTATCCCACACTAGGAATTGACCGCGCTTTAGCTTTGTGGGGAGCGGGGAAAACGTGGGGTTTTCCAATGTTGGTAATTGATGCTGGGACAGCGCTAACTTTTACGGCTGCGGATGCTAATGAGTGTCTAGTTGGAGGTGCAATTTTGCCGGGATTAGGCTTGCAATTTGCAACTCTTGGTCAACAAACAGGACAATTACCATTAGTAGATGCGCGAAATTTCGCGTCTCTACCTCCACGTTTTGCTCTCAATACTACAGAGGCTATTCAAAGTGGAGTGATTTATACAATATTAGCTGGAATTAAAGATTTTATCGAAGCGTGGTTGCAATTATTTCCTGATGGGAAGATTGCGATTAAAGGAGGCGATCGCACTTTATTATTAAACTATCTGCAAGTTTTATATCCTGAAATTGCAGATAGTTTAATTGTGGAACCAAATTTGATTTTTTTGGGAATGCGGGAAATAGTAATGGGGAATAAATAATATAACAATCTGATTATATTCTTTCAATATACAAGGGTATGTTATCGCTTTGCTAATCCAACGCTAGTTGTTTCAACGGATAGCGAGTCAGACGCTCATAGATCGCTATCGAGCGTCGGAAACCCCCGCAAAGCACTGGCTCCCCTACTTGCATTGCAACAATCAAATTCCTATAATAATCTGAATTTTTACGGTTACTCTAAAAGCGAACGCAAGGAAAGAAGACAGAATTAGGTGATGATGGCATAGAATGGAGAGATAAATTCCTGTCTGGTAATGAAATGATATGCCTAAAACATCACAGTTTGATGGAATTATACAACAACTAAATGCCCTTTCTTTAGCGGAATTGCTAGCAGTCAGGGCAAGAGTCGATACCTTGATTGAGGGTCAATCGTTGCCATTGGGCAAAGGTCAACGACGTTTCTTTCGTTCTGCGAACAGTTATATCACTCAAAACACTCCATATTGTGGAAGTTACCGGAGAAATACATTCATTTTTAGTGAGAATAGCGACGTTAATATGCTTGCTGCGCCTCCAAGCATAAACCCAATAACAAGTACAACAAATCGCTTCCTAAACTGGTTACAAGCATTAAGACAAAATCAAGTTACCCAATTTTTTGAATCGGAAGCAAAAAGGGATGATTCCTTAGAACAGGTAGTAGAACTGGTTGACGAATTGATGGCTGATGAATCAGGATACGATGAGGAAACGTATCCCCAGATTAAGACAGGTTTGAACCAAAATCAGTTATCACTATAAAAACTTAGATGGGTAGAGCCATGTTGCTAGACACTAATCCTTTGAGTCAAGTAACGCATCCAAAAGTAAACCCAAAAGTCCAACAGTGGTTGAAATCTTTACATAAAACTGAAACTGTTATACGTGTGCCAGAAATAGCCGATTATGAACTTCGGCGTGAACTATTGAGACAAGGAAAACAAAAAAGTATAGACCGCCTCAACAAACTTAGCCAAATTTGTCTTATACCACTGACTCCCGAAACGATGCAAAAAGCAGCCGAACTATGGGCATGGGTACGAAACCAGGGGAAGCCTACGGCAAGTAATGAAAGTTTGGATGGTGATGTAATTCTTGCTGCTCAAGCAATTATCCAATTGAAGAGTTTTAATCAGGTTATAGTTGTAACAACGAACTTGAAACACATATCACGCTTTGAGAGCGAAGGAATATGTGTAGTGAATTGGCAACAAACCCTGGATGAGCTAGTTTAATTCGTTAAAATTATGATTTTTTAAAATACCTTGAATAAATTCCCGAATCTCAATCGCCACGACTCCAGCACAAGATTGTGGTAAGTCATTTCCGGCATGGGCAATCATTTTCAACTCGACTTTCGGCATCAGTTGAGCATAAACCCGACTCTTGGCTAAAGCATCTGGTGTATCTTGGCCACCTTGTAAAATAAAAACTGGGACATCTATCATGTAAAGCTGCTTTTGCAGTAATTCCGCCTCAATTTCTGCTTGTCGCCGTTTGAAAAGTAACTGACAACCTATGGGATACGGCAATAGCGACTGACGCAGCTGCAAATCCTGGGCAATTTTTTCATGCCAACCTAAAATTTTAGTGAAGGGAGTTAGCGATCGCAACAATTTAACTATTAACGGTGGATAATTCAATAATCGCCGCATCTTCTGGCAATACTCTTTTTGCCCTTGTATCTCTACACCCTCTGGTGCTAGCAATACCACACCATCAATTTTCTCTGGATACTTTAAAGCATAGCTAGCAGCAATCCAACCCCCAAGAGAATGCCCCACTAAATATACTTTTTCTAGCTTCACAGCTTGCAAAAATTCAGCCAAACACTCAACTTGTAAATCTATCGAATGGTGGATATTGGGATTTTCTGATTCACCAAATCCTAACAAATCAGGTGCAAAACAATGAAAATCTTGTGCAAGGGACTCCATCACAGATAACCATTGACTGCTTTCATTCCAAGCACCATGTAAAAAAATTATAGGAGTTTTTTCACCGACTTCACGCCAGAATATCAGCCCTTGAGAGAGCTTTATCCGGGAGTTACGGAATAGTGTATTCATTTTAATTTAGTAGTTAACTTTTAGCACCATAATAAATAGTCATTAGTCATTAGTCATTAGCATCTGACAAATAACTAATGACTAATGAAAAAAATATTGTTATGCCAGTGTTGTCAAGCCATTCAAGTAGTCTTGCAACTGCCGAGTATGGTCGTGAGACATCTGTCCTGAAGGTAGCAAATTCGGAGAGAAAGCTTGGATTTCCATGACTTCCAAAGTATCCTGAATTTCCATTGTCCCATGTACCTCAGCTTCAACCACAATACAAATTGAATGGATTCTGGGATCGCGGTCTGGTGCGGAGTAAACTCCTACCAAACGATTAATTTTCACCAATTCTAGCCCGGTTTCCTCGATCAATTCCCGACGGACTGTGTTGGGAATATCTTCTCCCCAATCCACCATGCCTCCAGGCAATGCCCAAAGACCATCATCACGCCGCCGGATAAGTACTATGCGACCATCTGGTAAAATTGGGATGATACTAGTGCCAGTAATGGGATGACGAAATATAATACCCAATACTGTTTGTCCAATACGCCATAAGCTACGTGTGGACTCTACAGCTGCCGGAAAAAAAGCAATAACGTTCAATCTTCAAAATTTTTGTATTGTATTCTATAGCTCTCTACCACTTACATAAACTCAACTAATGAAATTATTATTGAGTTTTGTTTTATACACAAATGTTTGGGGGTTGAGATTTTATTCTCACGATTTACGTAGAATATTATTGATTCTAACATCAAGTTTCAATAGAAGCACTGTATTCATATATACATAAAATTTTTTAAATCAGAAAGTTTTTCAGTTTATAACTAACATTAGCCTTCCCCAAACCACCTATCACTAATATTTTTTCAGCACACATTAAAAAAAATAATCTGAATGATAAGTTTGAATACCAAAATTTAGAAGAGACAATTAAGCGGGGTTTGAGACCGTCACCTAATTCTTGATAATATTGATTATTTTTTCCAAGAACAACAACTAGTTAGCTAAACCTCATCTATGTTGAGAACCGTAGTTTTTGCCCTCACCCTAAATCCCTCTCCCTACTTGGGACAGGGACAACTTTGCGGCTCCCCTTCTCCCAAATTTGGGAGAAGGGGCTGGGGGATGAGGGTTTATTTCTTTTCATACAGAAAGAACTACAGTTTTCAAGGTGGACGCGGTTTAATTTACATATATTTGACGAATTTAAATCTAATAAAAAGTATTTTTCATCTAGCTAGTGGGAATAATTCTAAATTTTTATTGACAAAAAAAGGTAAAACGCGGTATACTAGTACACTGTTTAAAGTGTATTGATTGCTGCACTAGGCTACAAGTATATCAATAAGATTGGTAGCTAATATTGCCTACGTGATGCCTAGTTGCTACTCTTTTGTTGTTTATTTAATGAGGTGAACATGGCCAAGCGCCGTAACCCGAAAAAAGAAAAGGCGCTACGGAACCAGGCGTATGCCAGAAAGTTTCGTAAACGGACTACTACAGGAAGAATGCAGAGAAGGTTCCAACAAAGACCACCAAAGAGTGAAGAAGAAGAAGGCGCAGCAACAGCAGCTGACACTGACTAAGCTGTTTGCCTAAATCCTTATTGTTTGGTTTATTTACCTTTTGGGGCGCACATTTATTTGTACGCCCTTATTTATTTTTGGGCATTGGACAATTCAATTTTGGATTTTGGATTTTAGATTTTGGATTAAATTTCAATCTAAAATCCAAAATCTAAAATCTAAAATTCTTACTCCCCACTCCCTCTATTGAGCAATTTGAGCACGGGCGGCTATGAGTGCTTTGCTTACCTGTACAAAGCCAGTGCCACCGTAACTGTTGCGGGCTGCCACAACTTGACGGGGGGATATCGCCTCATAAATATCTGCGGCAAATGCCGGATGTAGTTGTTGCCACTCTTCCAATTTCAAATCTTTCAGGAGTTTACCTGCGGCAATACTAGTTTTTACGACCTTACCCACAAGATTGTAAGCTTCCCGGAAAGGAACGCCCCGTGCTGCCAGATAATCTGCTACATCGGTAGCGTTAGAAAAATCTTCCGCCACAGCTTCTGCTAAACGTTGGGTACGAAATTCCAAGCCTTCCCTGAGCAAAATCGTCATTGCTTCTAGAGAGGCTTTGATTGTGTTGACGCTATCAAATAGACCTTCCTTATCTTCTTGCAGGTCTTTGTTATATGCCAAGGGTAGCCCCTTCATAATCACTAACATCGCCTGGAGATGACCGAATACACGCCCCGTTTTCCCCCGCACTAATTCTGGCACATCGGGGTTTTTCTTTTGGGGCATGATACTGGAACCTGTGGCACAGCTATCTTTGAGAGTAACAAAGCGGAATTCTTCTGATGACCAAAGAATGACTTCTTCTGCAAGGCGGCTGAGGTGAACCATAATCAAGCTAGCAGCACACAAGAATTCGATCGCAAAATCGCGATCGCTCACTCCATCAAGGCTATTAGCATAAATATCGTCAAAATTCAATAGTTTGGCTGTGTAGTGGCGGTCAATGGGGAAAGTAGTTCCCGCCAAAGCACCGCACCCTAAAGGTGAGATATTCACGCGGCGAGAAACATCTCCTAAGCGTTCCCAGTCGCGTTGCGCCATTTGAAAGTATGCCAAGAGGTGGTGAGCTAAACTCACAGGTTGGGCGCGTTGTAGGTGCGTATAGCCAGGAATCAGGGTTTCAACGTGCTTTTCGGCTATATCCAGTAAAACACCTTGAAATTCTCGCAATTCGCTTTTGATTTGTAGAATTTGGTCGCGGAGGTAGAGTCTGGTATCTGTACCAACTTGGTCATTACGCGATCGCGCTGTATGCACCTTTTTACCCACATCGCCGACAATTTCTGTCAATCGTCGTTCAACTGCAAAATGTACATCTTCAGCATCAACACCAGGCTGAAATTTACCCTCGCGGTACTCTTGGCGAATTTGTTCTAAACCTGCAACCAGTTTCTCTCCTTCTTCTGAGGAGATAATGCCAGTGTGAGCAAGCATTTTGACATGGGCTTGAGAACCAGTCAGGTCATATTCGATTAATTGAATATCAAAACCTATACTGGCATTAAAACGAGCGATCGCTGGATGCAACGCTGATTCAAACCTCTGGCTCCAAGTTTCTTCTTTGGTCATAAATATTAAGAGAGTGGGGCATCAATTTTGGATTTTAGATTTTGGATTTTGGATTAATCTAAAATCCAAAATCTAAAATTTATTTAACCGTAGCTAGTTAGATTCCGAATCATATAGCCAATGACTAAACCAATCAACAATGCCCACACTTGACCTGTTTGTATAAAGTGACGCCAAGATTTTTCAATCTGACCCATCAAGTCTGGATCGGTAATTGTTTGTGCTAGGAGTGCTGTCAAATTTACAGGCAAATGCCAATATAACCGAGATATCAAATCGCTGTAATGGCTCATATTTGGTGATTAGAAGTTAAGGATGCCCAAATTCAGCATCAGTTTATTTTTTAGATAAATTCCTGATATTTACTGAAATCTTGGGTGTAACTTTAATGTCTTAACTCAAGATGCAGTCGATGCCAACCGCAATTTCTCGGCAGTCCGCAAAATTTGCCCCGCCAAAACTGCTGCACCAAAACCATTATCGATATTTACTACGCCCACTCCCGCAGCACAAGAGTTGAGCATTGTCAATAAAGGTGCTAATCCGCCAAAACTTGCGCCATAACCGATGCTGGTGGGTACGGCAATCACAGGACAACTCGCTAAACCCGCGACAACGCTGGGTAAAGCGCCTTCCATCCCCGCTACGACAATTAACACCGATGCGGACTCAATCAGGTGGCGGTTACTTAATAAGCGGTGAATCCCAGCAACGCCAACATCCCAGAGGCGCTGTACCCGGAAACCAGAAAGTTCAGCAGTGACAGCTGCTTCTTCAGCAACGGGTAAATCGGCAGTACCAGCAGAAAGAATGGCAATTTCACCCGCAAATTGTGGTTCGATGGTATGGGGAGCGATCGCACAAATTCGCGCCGATTCGTAATATCGCAAACCGCTAACTTTTGATTCCAGTGCGGCATAAACTGCTGGTTCAATACGAGTCGCCATCACCACCGGGTTGCGAAGGCGCATCACCTCCATAATTTGAGCAATTTGATCGGGAGTTTTCCCTGGCCCCCAAATCACCTCTGGGAAACCAGTTCTTAGCTGGCGATGATGGTCAATTTTGGCAAACTCACCCACAGATTCATAAGTTAAGTCTTTGAGTGAGTCTAATGCCACATCTGGCGTAACTTTACCATTGGCAACCGCAACGAGTAGCGATCGCAAAGTTTTTTCATCGGTCATTGGTAATTAGCCCTTTGTCTTTTATTCTTTGTCATTTATCAGTCGTCTAATAACTAATTCCCTATGCCCTTCAGGAGTACCGAGTAAGGAATCTCACTTCTTTACTCGGAATTCTGAACTCGGAAATCGGAACTGTTTTGCCCAATGCCCAATTCCCAACTAATCTTCTGTTACTTTTATTTGTTCAATATTCCAGAATGCGCCGCCAAGGGCAGAGAATTTAATACCTTCAAAACGATTACGCACCGCTGACATTGAATAAGGATTAACCAGGTAAATAAAAGGTAAATTTTCTTGGGTAATTCGCTGTGTTTCGGCATAAATCGCTTTCACTTTAGCTTCGTCCAATTCTCGTGCAGCTTGAATGTAAAGATTCCCTATTTCTGCTTCCCAAGGAGCAACCTCCCAACCCTGAATTGGCTTTTGCCCTGCTTGGGGTTTCTGATTAAACATGTGCAATCCGCCTTCAGTTGCCCAGACATTAGCACCGTCATTCGGTTCTAATCCGCCGGTCAAACCCATCAAAGAAGCTTCCCAATCCAAGGAGTTAGAAACTTTGTCAGTAAAAGTATTCCATGCCAACGGGGTGAAATCAACTTGAATACCGATTTTGCTCAAGTCTTGTTTGATCTGCGATCCCATTGCCTCACGGATTTTATTTCCAGCATTGGTAAGCAAAGAGAAACGGACGCGATTCCCCTGAGAATCTACTAACTGATTGTTGTTGTACTTAAATCCTGCTTTTAGGAGTAAATCCTTGGCTTTTTGCTGATTGTAATCGTAAACTTTTAACCCTTCTTTAGGCGAAAGGTAATAGGGACTTTGCACAGAAATCGGTGAATTTTGTGTTAGACCCAAGCCGCGAAAAGTGTTATTAATCATCGTTTGGCGGTCAATTGCATAGGCTACAGCCTGCCGAAATTGAACATTATTGAACCAACGCGACTTAACTGGGTCTAATAGTGGTTTTCCGTCCCTTTTACCTTTGTTGAGATTGAACCAAACAAACGATGTACTCGATGTTGGCCCACCATTATAAATTTTGAAATTACCCTGCTTTTCTTGCACCTTTAGCAAAGAAAAATAATCTGGCGACACTCCTACAGTATCTAACCCGCCAGAACGAAATTGCAGCAAAGAGGTATCTGTAGATTCCACAATTTCCCAAATTACCCGTTCAATATAAGGCTGGGAATTGCCTTGAGCATCCTTGCGCCAGTAGTAAGGGTTGCGCCGGAAGACCACACGCTGACTGGTGTCGTAGCGCTCTATTTTGTAAGGGCCGTTGACAATAATTTCGCTTGGAGGAGTATCAACACCCCATTTTGTCAGAAAGGTCGGACGCCCATTTTGGTCTTTCGTTTTTACCGATTCTTGCAATGTATGGGCGGGCAAAATTGGCGAACCTGTACTCAGTAAGAAAGGTCTAAAGGGTTCCGGGACGCTAAACTCAACCCGGCGTTCATCCACTTTTCGCACACTCGGCAGTTTCCGACTTACACCAATCCGCAGTCCGTCTCTAACATCAGTAGGAATTGCTTCATTTAAATAAATATCGTTGTAGGTAAACACCACATCATCTACTGTTAGTGGCTGACCATCAGACCATTTCAACCCTTCCCTTAGGGTAAAAACAATCTTTAATTTATCATCGGAAATTTGCCAAGATTCCGCTAATGCTGGTTCGACTTTAGCAGTTATTGGGTTTTGGGTGATTAACCCCTCGTAAGTTAGAGGAAAAACATTTGGAGATTCCTGACTGAGAGGATAATTAAAAGTTTTGGGATCGCTGAGAATGCTACTTACTAATTGTGGAACTTGAGCATCTGCGCTTTTGAAGTTAGCGGGGTTGCAAGAGGTAAGTGTAAGTGCTGTTGCTGAAGTCAAAATTATTGGCAACCAAAAATGTTTAATTACTAAAAAGATTTCCCTAAAAAATTTCATAATTTCAATGTGCGAATAGTGGAATTAATTTGATTGAGATTGTAGCCAACCGAGGAAGTTTTGGGTTTTATTAAAATACTGAATGCCACTATCTCGTAAAACCTCTATAACTTCACTTCTGCCAAATTCTTTAGAATTACTACTTAAAAATAATTTATTTTCATTAGGATGTAAGCCAGTGTGAAAAATTATACACTCCAAAATTATTCTATCTATAATGTGCTTCTCAAAAATTGCTCTATTTAACGTTTCTTGAAAAATACCTGTACTTAATATAATCATTTCTGATTTCATTATCAGCTGATTAAAAGCTACATCAAAACGTTCTTTAACTTCGTTACTTCGTTGAAGAAAGCTAGTTCTTGATTGCTCTAGACGAGACAGGAGTAATCGTGCATTATCTGAATTGTCTCGCTCTGCTTGATTAATTTGTATATCTAACTTGCGGAGGAAATCTAGATTATATTTTTCTTCTTGTTCCAATGTTGTCAATGATTCTACAAAACAAATGCTTGGCACTACGATATGTAAAGAAGATGGTGTATTTTGCAGTAATTTTTGTGCTTGTGAATCTTGCCCTTTCGCAATACTCATCAAGAAATTAGTTTCAACGTAAATTATCACTACACAACATTAATAAATTTCAGTTGTTCCATCTTCTACTAATTGCAATAAACCAATTTGTGCCATTTCTTTTGTAAAAGGTGGTGTTCCAGATTTCCAATGATATGCCAAGTCACGTAGCCAAGCTTCTGTAAGACCTTTAAGGTAAAGACTAAATATTCTTTTGTCGCAGAATTTTGGCTCGTAATGACTCAGCACATCAGCAGTATTAAAGCAGACAATTGGTTTTGATAAATTATTACCATCCCATTTTAAAATTTGAATTTTATCTACATCAATAAGCATGGCAAATGGAATTGCTATCTTTGCAGCTTGTAAGTAATCAATCAGCCGTAACGTAGCATACTCTTGGGCTTTTGTTCCTTGAAATTTTAAGGGGAAACCTTTGACTTCAGCTATGAGAATAATTTGCCCCTCTTTGTCGAGGGCGAGAATATCAGGAAAGTCTACATCTTCTAAGTTTGTAGCTTGCATGGTTTGAATTCTCCACCAAGTTAAGATTTGTTTAACGCTATCAATCATTGATTTCCATTCTAATCAGTCTTCAATATCTTTATCAGGGGCTAAAGAAAAGTTACTCTGAAGCCGCTAGCAAAACGACAGCATAAGCACATATACCTTCTTCGCGTCCAACGGGGCCTAATTTTTCGTTGGTGGTAGCTTTGATGCCAATTTGATTTGGTTGTAATTCTAAAACTGCCGCTAGTTTGTCGCGCATATTGTGAATATGCGGCTTTAATTTTGGACGTTCTGCTACTACCACCGAGTCAATATTTCCCACCTCCCAGCCTTGATCCCGAATCAATTGATGTACTTGATTTAATAGTACTAAACTATCTGCTCCCGCCCATTTAGGATCGCTAGGCGGAAAATAATGACCAATATCCCCCAAAGATAATGCCCCAAGCATGGCATCCATAATTGCGTGTGTTAGCACATCAGCGTCACTGTGACCTAATAAACCCAGTTCATGGGGAATTTGAATTCCACCTAAAATCAAAGCGCGATCGCTCACCAGTTGATGAATATCGTAGCCGTTACCAATACGAATTTTAGTCATTTGTTATTAGTTAGGAGTTAGGAGTTAGGAGTTAGGAGTTAGGAGTTAGGAGTTAGGAGTTAGGAGTTAGGAATTAGGAGTTAGGAATTAGGAGTTAGGAATTATTATTCTCCCCTGCTCCCCCTGCTCCCCCTGCTCCCCCTGCCCCCTGCCCCAATTTCTCCAAAAGATCAGGGCGGCGATCGCGGGTTCTTTCAATTTGTTGTTCATAACGCCACCGAGCGATCGCAGCGTGATTCCCACTGAGCAAGACATCAGGTACTTTGAAGCCGCGAAAATTGGCAGGACGAGTATATTGGGGATAGTCCAATAACCCTTCCTCAAAACTTTCTGCTGTGAGGGACTCCGTTTTAGCGACGGTTCCTGGGATCAGCCGCACTACGCCATTAATCAAAGCCATTGCTGGAATTTCCCCGCCAGTCAGAATAAAATCCCCTAAAGATACTTCACGAGTTACCAAATGTAGCACCCTCTCATCCACTCCTTCGTAATGCCCGCAAATAACTACTAACTGGTCATAATTTGTCACCAATTCTTTCAAAAGAGGTTGATTAATTGTTTGACCCTGTGGACTCATCAAAATTATTTCTCTTCGCGGTAGAGTTGGCAGTGACTCCACAGCGTTAAAAATAGGTTCTGGCTTCATTAGCATCCCAACGCCACCGCCGTAGGGTTCATCATCCACCTTCCGGTGCTTGTCAGTGGTAAAGTCCCGTGGATTAACCAGATGCACTTCGGCAATCTGTTTGGCTAAGGCTTTACCTAGCAGACCAGAATTGAGAACAGAGTTAAAACAGTCAGGGAAAAGCGTAACTATATCAAAGCGCACAGTTATTCGTATTCAAGGACACTAATCTTAAATTTGAATGTCTAGCAAACATCAACCAGCCAAAGTCGGGTCAAACTCCAGTTAAACTTTATCAATAGTATCTAAAACTACCAGACCTCTTGGATTTTAGATGGGATCAAAAGTTTTTCTAATTACTTAATTTATGTTTAAATGTTGTCACAACTACATTTAAATTAATAATCTTATCAAGTTAACAACTTCCAGGATGCATCGAGCCAGCCTCAGAAAAAAGCGTAGTCTTAAATGCTCGTCCTCAACCCCAAAGCGGGAATTTAGCCCCATAAAGACTATTTTGCCGTGCTGCAAGTGGACAGGTGAAAAACAAGGCGCTGGCTTTGAGGAATGGGAACGAACAAGTTTAGACTGAGGCAACGCGAGCGTTAAGCGAAAATTTGGAGAGTGGCTGACCCAGTTCCAAACTTCCAAAAAGTGTCCTCTCGAAAGTTGCAAAGCGCAAAACTCATGGCTGCTTATGAACCTTGTTCAATTCACCTGAAGTTGTTGACAGGAGAAACACAATGCCGCAATTACAAGCTAAATCGCTAGAAATGAGGACACCCCAAGCAACTAAAACCGCCGTTCTGGTTATCGGAGGTGCAGAAGATAAAGTTCATGGGCGCGAAATCCTACGAACTTTTTTTGGACGCGCCGGTGCTAGTAAGGCTTATATTACAATTATTCCATCTGCCTCTCGCGAACCCGCCATCATCGGTGGTAGGTATATTCGCATTTTTGAAGAAATGGGTGCTCAGAAGGTAGAGATTTTAGATATCCGCGAACGGGAACAGTGTGAATCCTCCCAGATCAAAGCATCCTTAGAAGCCTGTAGTGGGGTATTTTTGACAGGAGGCGACCAGCTGCGTCTCTGTGGTGTATTAGCAGATACACCAGCAATGGAAATTATTCGGCAACGGGTGAGGGCGGGGCAACTTACCTTAGCAGGCACGAGTGCAGGAGCAGCAGTGATGGGGCATCACATGATTGCTGGCGGCGGTAGTGGAGAATCGCCAAATCGTTCCCTAGTTGATATGGCAACGGGTTTAGGATTTATTCCCGAAGTAATCGTTGACCAACACTTTCACAACCGTAATCGCATGGGACGGCTGATTAGTGCGATCGCAGCCCACCCCGATCGCTTAGGTATTGGCATTGACGAAGATACTTGTGCAGTATTTGAACGTGATGGTTGGTTACAAGTTATGGGTAAAGGCAGTGTCACCATTGTTGATCCCACTGAAGCCACTTACACCAACGAACCCCATGTCGGTGCTAATGAACCATTAACAGTGCATAATTTACGTCTCCATATCCTCAGCTACGGCGATCGCTTCCACTTGTACCAGCGCACTGTATTGCCTGCTGTACACCGGATCTCCATCTGACGGGATAAAGTATCTGAGGTTACACTGAGTTGGCCACAAATTTTAGATTTTGGATTTTGCGTTCGCGTAGCGTGTCACAGACAAAAGCTTTAAGGAGGGTTTCCCCACCTAGCAAGCTTTTCAAGAGGGATTTTAGATTAAAAGAGCTTTTTGGCAGATGCCGCTATAAAGTGGGTGAAACAAATCTAAAAACTCTCAAGGAGTCCTTAAGCGTTTGCGATCGTAAATCTAAAATTAAGAGAGCTAAGTACCCTAATTGTCTCTTTTAATCCAAAATCATAAATCTAAAATCCAAAATCGGTTGACCGCACATTTATTTCTTGTTGTAAAAAAATGATGAGAATAGTATGTAAAAAGAAAAAACTGTTTGCAATGAACAGTTTAGCGGTCAATTTCAGTAAGAAACTAGAATTTTGGTTCCGAATCTCCATCTACCTATTCCCATGAGAATCCTCAAGATCCAGACCTTACGCGGCCCAAACTATTGGAGCATTCGACGCCACAAGCTGATCGTCATGCGCCTCGATTTAGAAAACCTTGCCGAGACGCCCTCGAATGAAATCCCTGGCTTTTATGAAGGACTAGTTGAGGCGCTGCCGAGTCTGGAGGGTCATTATTGTTCTCCTGGCTGTCGTGGTGGTTTTCTGATGCGAGTCAAAGAGGGCACTATGATTGGCCATATCGTCGAACATGTAGCCCTAGAACTCCAGGAATTAGCTGGTATGCATGTCGGCTTTGGTCGCACCCGCGAAACTGCCACACCCGGAATTTACCAAGTAGTGATCGAGTATCAAAATGAGGAAGCGGGACGCTACGCTGGACGAGCAGCAGTGCGGCTGTGTCAGAGTATCGTTGATCGAGGCCGTTATCCCAAGGCAGAACTAGAGCAAGATATCCAAGACCTGAAAGACTTCACCCGTGATGCTTCCCTAGGCCCTTCCACTGAAGCGATCATCAAAGAAGCAGAAAAAAGAGGTATTCCCTGGATGTCTCTGGAAGCCCGCTTTTTGATTCAGCTGGGCTACGGCGTGAATCAGAAGCGGATGCAGGCCACAATGACGGACAACACCAGCATTCTAGGCGTAGAACTAGCTTGCGATAAAGAAGCCACTAAACGCATCCTCGCTGCTGCTGGTGCGCCAGTACCAAGAGGTACAGTGATCAACTTCTTAGACGATTTGGAACAAGCCATTGAATTGGTTGGCGGCTATCCCATCGTCACCAAGCCCCTGGATGGCAATCATGGACGTGGGATCACCATTGATATCAGAACTTGGGAAGAAGCTGAAGCCGGATACGAAGCTGCTAGACAGGTTTCCCGCTCAATTATTATCGAACGGTATTATGTTGGACGCGACCACAGGGTACTAGTGGTAAATGGCAAAGTAGTAGCAGTAGCCGAACGCGTCCCGGCTCATGTCATTGGCAACGGCAGATCCACCATCGCCGAACTCATTGAGGAAACTAACCTTGACCCAAATCGCGGTGAAGGACATGATAACGTCCTAACCAAGATTGAACTAGACCGCACCAGCTACCAACTCTTAGAAAGGCAAGGCTACACGCTAAATAGTGTGCCACCCAAAGGAACGATTTGTTATCTCAGAGCAACGGCAAACTTAAGTACAGGTGGTAGCGCCGTAGACCGTACCGATGAAATTCACCCAGAAAATCTTTGGTTGGCACAACGGGTAGTCAAGATTATCGGTTTGGATATCGCCGGACTCGATATTGTCACCACAGATATTAGCCGTCCCCTGCGGGAAGTGGATGGCGTGATTGTCGAAGTTAACGCCGCTCCCGGCTTTCGGATGCACGTTGCCCCAAGTGTGGGCATCCCCCGTAACGTCGCCGGCGCAGTGATGAATATGCTGTTTCCCAACGAGCAATCTGGCCAAATTCCAATCCTTAGCATTACTGGTACTAACGGCAAAACTACTACAACCCGACTACTAGCACATATTTATAAACAGACTGGTAAGGTAGTTGGTTATACAACTACTGATGGAACATATATCGGTGATTACTTAGTAGAAGCTGGCGATAACACAGGCCCCCAAAGTGCCCAAGTCATCCTCCAAGATCCCACAGTAGAAGTAGCGGTACTGGAAACGGCTCGCGGTGGCATTCTCCGCTCTGGATTGGGCTTTGAAGCCGCAAATGTGGGAGTGGTATTGAATGTAGCTTCCGACCACTTAGGAATAGGCGATATAGATACCATTGAGCAGTTAGCTAACCTCAAGAGTGTAGTAGCAGAAGCTGTATTCCCGGATGGATACGCGGTACTTAACGCCGACGATCGCCGCGTCGCCGCAATGTCAGAAAAAACTAAGGCTAATATTGCTTACTTCACAATGAACCCTGACTCGGAATTGGTGCGAAAGCACATCCAAAAGGGCGGAGTAGCAGCAGTATATGAAAATGGCTATTTGTCAATTGTTAAAGGAGATTGGACACACCGGATAGAAAGAGCAGAAAATATACCTTTAACAATGGGCGGACGGGCACCGTTTATGATTGCCAACGCTTTAGCAGCAACTTTGGCAGCGTTCGTGCAAAACGTCACAATTGAGCAGATTCGGGCTGGTTTGAAGACCTTCCGGGCTTCAGTTAGTCAAACGCCAGGACGGATGAATTTATTTAATTTAGGCAACTACCACGCTTTAGTAGATTATGCCCACAACGCAGCCAGTTACGAAGCTGTAGGTTCCTTTGTTCGGAATTGGACTACAGGACAACGGATTGGCGTAATTGGTGGGCCAGGCGATCGCCGCGACGAAGATTTTGTTACATTGGGCAAATTAGCAGCACAAATTTTTGATTACATCATCATCAAAGAAGACGATGATACACGGGGACGCTTACGGGGATCAGCCGCCCAGTTGATTATTCAAGGCATCACCGAAGTTAAGCCTGATAGCCGCTATGAATCAATTCTGGATGAAACCCAAGCGATCAATAAAGGCTTAGACATGGCTCCTGATAATAGTCTGGTGGTAATTTTGCCAGAAAGCGTTACTCGCGCGATTAAGTTAATTAAGCTGCGTGGTTTAGCGAGGGAAGAGACACACCAACAAAATCCTGGCACAACTGTCATCGATTCTCAAAATGGGATTGCACCTTCTTCTGTTGTTAATACCTTGCTGTAGTCAGGAGGAGTCAGTATGCTGACTCCTGTATTCTGATTACTTTAATTACTGTTTTTCTTCTTCCTGATTGGTTTCGTCACTGGGAGTTTTCATCTCCTCCTTAAACCCTCGTAGGGTTTTGCCCAGTGCGGTTCCCAGTTCGGGAATTTTTTTTGGGCCGAAAATTAGAACAGCGACTATGGTAATTACAGCTATTTCTGGCCATCCCAGTCCAAACATATAAATTTCCTCTAAGGCATCTGTAATTAAATATAAACATTGATGGCTCAAATTCAATGAGATCATCTGTGATAAGCGCTCGACCCTCTTGCAGAAACAGGGTATAAATCAATATAAATATAAAAAAGTCTTTTTGTCGTCAAAAACTTAATTTCAAGTGTGCAAATTGTGGCATCGTAACCAACACTTTGCAAATCGCTTGAGCTAACTCGTGTTCGTAGCATTGTTTATTCCTATAGAAAAAGAAATGTCAGGTAAAATTACTTACCTGACAGTCTATCTTGAACTAATGCACTAGTCTTTAACCTTTAGGCGGATGCGGGTCGTTACCGTAGCTGTTTCGCTCTCGAATTTGCCCTTCTCGGTTATGTATTAATAATTCAGACTGCTGATTAATAGCAATTTCACGCCCTTTCTCAATGGCTTCTTGCTGGGTCTGGAATATTTTAGTAGCCTTACTAGCACCCTCAGACTTAACTGCCCAACCTTCAGAGTGAGGGACGATATGTTGGTCTTTACCTTTAGACATTAATGATATTATTTATACTTAACGACTTTTACACCTTAGCACAACCTTTACTAATGTCAGTATTTTGTAGTATAAACAATATTAAATAATTATTAAATAATTTTGGTTATTCTTTGTAAATCAAATTTTAAAATTATTTTACCTCAAAAGCTATTTTAATCTCAATTTTAGATTTCAATATTAATACCAATTAATTTGAGAAAGCCTTTTTTAAAATAGTCCTAACTGTACTGACTGGTTTTTATCAGCATTTTCTGTTGCTATTGGTGGTAAATCTGCTGGAGGTTCAACAACCAAAGGAGCATTTTCTTCAAATCTCAGTTTTGAGCTTTTAATGTAGTTTTCATCAATCTCAAAAGCTAACCAGCGTCTTTGTAAAGTTTCTGCAACTCGACCTGTCATATTAGAACCAGCAAAAGGTTCTAAAACAATATCACCTGGTTCTGTACAAAGGTTGATGACAAACTCTGGTAAAGCTTGAGGGAATCTTGCTGGGTGTGGCTTAAAACCTTCTTGTTTACAACGCCTTTGGTAATAATCGTTAGAAGCAGTATTTGAGGCAGAAATCACATTTACTGGCTGGACTAAATCTTCAAATAAAATTTCTTGTATAAGAGTCTGTTGTCCTATTTCTTCTTTGTCTGTACTACAACGTCCATCAATAATATTCGGGGGGATAGCCCCTCCCCTGTCCTTCCCAAATTTATCGGAAATATCATGACCTGATGGCCTAACCTTGGGCTTATATCCATTCTTCAGAAGGTTTTTCATAGCATCACTATAAGGCTTTAAAACTCTTCTGTTATTAGCTTTAGGATGCGGTTCTTTTGATAGCCACCAAATTGTATTTACCGAATCTTTAACTCTTTCTCTGCGGACTGTTACCCATTCGGCAGGGGTGGGTAGTTTTGCTGGATTATACCAATACAATTCTTGTGCGAGATAAAATCCAAGTCCGCCTTTTTCTTTTGCTTTGCATAAAGCAACAACCAGTTCAAAATGATAAAGAGAACGAACTGGCATTCCCTTAATCCAACTACCACCAATATCAATAACCAGTGAGCCTGTTGGTTTAAGAATACGGTAAAAATGTGCCGCATAATCTTTAAACCATTCAACATATTCATCGGCATCAACATTTCCGTATTCTTTTTTACGAACTAATGCAAATGGTGGAGAGGTACAAATTAAGTCGATACTTTCGTCGAGAATACCTGCCATTAATTCTAGGCTGTTTCCTAAATAAGCAGCACCAAAATTTGTTTCGTAGTAAGGGTTACAATTAAGTCTCATCTAAACTTTATTAGTACATTTGTACAGTCTATTAAAGACAGTATCATCCATAAAAGCATAAGTTTTCCAATTGTTAGCTATTTTTTTTGATCAATTTGCTGGATGAATAGGGCAATGTGCCAAAAATCTGTACTCAGAATAGTACGTGTGTTCTGTAATGAGTATGGTCGGGATAAAACTGCACACATTGAGCAAAGCGATCGCTAGCTCAACTCACTTCCCATTGGATTGGTAATTGGCAAACCTAACCACTCACTTAATTCATGAGCTAACCATTCAAGTTCTACTTCGGATTTAATACCGCCATCGTTTCCACTAATCTGATATTTTTGTAATCCTGAGCAAATATATAATTGTGCTGGAACGGCAACTCTAGTGCCTTGAGAGCCTTTAGTAAAGTGTTTTGGAATGTAAACCAACTTATTAACACTCTGTCTTGGGGATGGACGGGGACGCTCAAACTTCCAACTAAACAACTCCCAGGTTAGGGTAATTTGTTCTGGATTCAGGCGTAAGTAGATGCTTCCAAACAAATTAAAGATAAATTTATACATCATCACAAAGCCAGCACTCCAAAAAGGAAGTGAGAACAAGGCAAAGGGGATGTTGACAGGAAAAGGGGCCGAGAGTGCGCCAATTGTCCAAAAGAGGATAAATGAATTCCAGGCGATCGCAAATAAACCTGTGAATACTATTGATGGATGGAAACCAGATGGTGGAATGATAATTTCTAGAGAATCCCAATTTTTGGTTAGTTGAATTTTACTCCCGTCTGGTTTGCTCACAACTAAAGCAGGTAAGGTAGTCGCTTGTGGTTTATCTAAGGAGGCGGAACCCGTTGTAGACATCGCTTGAGCCGCAGAACTAAAACGCCCTTCTAAACTGGGTTCAATCATCCACTTTAGCCAATTGCTAAAGCTGGGACTCAGATTAGCCACTTGTTCAAACTGAATGCGAAAATCCTTTTGCGGTAAATCGGCTGGGTGATTCCCCGTCATTAAATAAATTAAGGTTGCGCCTAAACTATAAAGGTCAGATGCTGCAACAGTACGTCCACCAAATTGCTCTGGTGGCATATAGCCATAGGTTCCTACTATAGTTCTTGTCCCGGTTTCGGTAGCCAGGACAGTCTGAACTGAGCCAAAATCTACCAAATAAACTTGACCAACACTGTTACCAGAGCGCTCCCCTAATAAAATATTGCTAGGCTTAATATCACGGTGAATTACAGGCGGATACAGCCCATGTAGGTAAATAAGAATCTCTAAAAGCGCTTTGGCTATCTGTTTGACTTCAGCTTCTGTAAAAGTTCGCCCACTTTGTAAATATTGTTCTAAAGTTTTTGCTGGGATATAAGTTTGTACGAGCGCAAATCCTTTGATGGTTGGTAAATTTACCTCAAAATAGTTTAAATACTGAGGAATTAAGGGATGTGACAAAGATTTTAAAGTTTCAGCTTCCCGCTCAAACAGCTTGAGTGAATCCCATTCAAAGTCACCACCAAAAGAGAGTAACTTGATGACAACTAATTCCTGAGTTTGCAAATCACGAGCTAGCAAAGTCCGCCGCCCTGCTTTTTTTCCTAGTAGCTGCTGAACTTCGTAGCGATCGCCTAATATTTCGCCAATCATTATGGTTTCTTATAATGCTACGTTTGAAAAGTTTTTAGAGCTTATGGCTTTTCAATTTGGCAAATCGATATCTTTAGTATAATTGCGTAATTCTATGCCTTCCCAACTTTGGCCTTATATTACCCCTGGTATTCCCGATGAATTGTTTGAAAATTTGCCAGGAATTCCCCTGAGTCAGCGAGAAGTCCGACTGCTGTTAATTGCCCAACTGCGACTAAAATCAGATTCTGTGTTGTGGGATATTGGCGCAGGGACGGGTACAATTCCGGTAGAGGTGGGGCTATTGTGTCCAGGCGGAAAGATTATCGCTATAGAAAGGGATGAAGAAGTAGCTAATCTGATCAAGCGTAACTGCGATCGCTTTGATGTGAAAAACGTCGAAGTAATTGAAGGTAGCGCCCCAGAGTGTTTACACGATCTTAAAGTTACACCTCACCGCGTTTGTATCGAGGGAGGACGGCCCATTCAAGAGATTCTGCAAGCAGCATGGCATTATTTGCCCCCATCCGGTCGGGTTGTAGCCACAGCTGCTAATCTAGAAAGTCTCTATGCTATTTCCCAGAGTTTTTCCCTATTAAGGGCTAGAAATATCGAAGTCGTCCAGTCTGCCGTTAACCGCTTAGAGACGCGTGGCTTTTCTCAAACCTTTACCGCCGTTGATCCCATTTTTATCCTCAGTGGTGAGAAACTGGATTAAATCCAAAAGATTTTAGATTTTAGATTTTAGATTTTAGATTGGGGATTTAGGTGATATGTCATCAGAAACCAAGCCACAATTACCAATCCCTAATCTCGAATACCTAATCTCTAATCCAAAATCCAAAATCCAAAATCCAAAATACTTTTATGCCTTGGTCTCGGATTATTAGTGGAATTGTTGCGATCGCTCTTGCTCTTTCTGCAACCCTTTTGGGGGGTTGGTACTTTACCATCATCTTTGCGGTTATCATCTTTTTGGGTCAACAGGAATATTTTAATTTAGTACGAGCCAGAGGCATCGCTCCCGCCGCTAAAACCACTATGGCTGTCAGCCAAGTTCTGCTGGTAATTTGTACCCTTGATGGCAGTTTAGCTGACGCTGTGATGCCAATTGCTGGCACACTTATTTGTTTTTACCTGCTGTTTCAGCCCAAATTTGCCACGATCGCTGATGTTTCCGCTTCTATTATGGGGCTATTTTACGTAGGTTATCTGCCGAGTTACTGGGTGCGATTACGAGCAATTGATACTGCTGCTTTTAGCAATCTTCCTTTCGGAGGTTACTGGCCCACAACCTGGACAGATTTCTGGGAAAAGGCAAATTCTGCTTCTTTACCACAAGGTTTTACAGCAACACTGCTGACTTTTTTGTGTATTTGGGCAGCCGATATCGGCGCTTACACTATTGGCAAATTCTTTGGGAAAACCCGTCTGTCTGATATTAGTCCTAAAAAAACTGTAGAAGGTGCTGTCTTTGGCATTACTTCAAGTGTTGCTGTAGCGATCGCAGGAGCCTATTATCTACATTTGCCCAGATCCCCCTTCACTGGTTTAGCATTGGGTTTGCTGATTGGCATTGCTAGTCTTTTGGGGGATCTTACCGAGTCTATGCTCAAGCGGGATGCTGGTGTCAAAGATTCTGGACAATTAATCCCCGGTCACGGTGGTATTTTAGACCGTACTGATAGTTATATTTTCACCGCTCCTTTGGTATATTATTTTGTGACACTACTGTTGCCGCTACTGTAACGGTTTTCAGTAACAGTTAAAGTATTGTACTGATCCACATCCCACCCGGAACTTAAGTTCACAGGCTTTTAGCTCAAGTCCACTTAAGTGGACTAAAATTCTTGTTTAGTCCTCTTGAGACGACTTAAGCTATTAGCCTTGGAATTCTATTCCGAGGCGCGATCGCAACGAAGCGGGGGATTGTGTTTATCCTCCCTTCAATGCAATAACTTGGAATTCTATTCCGAGGCGCGATCGCAACGAAGCGGGGGATTCTCCGCCTGCTCTCTCATCTCCTGAAAGCCGCTATAGCGTTTCCTAACTACATGAGGTACATCATAGTCCCCTCATCGCTTGCGGGGAGGGGGTTGGGGGTGGGGTTCAGTACCTAATCAACTGAGAGCCGCAATATCATTTAAAATAATGTATTAGCATTTTTTAATTTCTAATTATCAAGGGTTAACGTTAATCCGCCCACGACACACTAGCTTGCCTGGGATCAGCGTTAGTTCTTGGATATCGACATCTGAGCCAAGATCCAGATTGTACTCATGATTGTCCTGTAATATATTCCCCTGGTCGGGCTTGATTTTTATATGTGTCAGTTGCAACTCATGCCCACTGAGTAACTGTGAGCTTAGACAAATCTCTAAAGGAGTTGTTTCACTATTGGTTACTCTCACACCTCGCAGTATAATTTGGTTATTCTCAAGAATAATTTCTTGCCAGTTTATTGGTTGTGATTTTGGACAATGTGTTGGTAAAACTTTAACCAGTAAATCACTCAAAGCAGTCGATAATAAGTTAGATGAGAGAGAAGCATTAAGATCCTTCTCGTCTACGATCAAATCGCCAACTACTAGTACTGTTTCTAACAGTCGTAGCGGTTTTCCCTTGAGTACCGAGCCGATATTTATCCGAATATTTTCTGCTATTAATTTAATTTGTGTAATCAGGAGACCTTGATAAATTGCATCAGTAGCAAAAATAGATACCGATGGGATACGCCCAGAGAGAATTTGGCGATCGCTCGCTTTAATCTCCACTTCTAATGCCGATATTTGGCTTACTTGCGCTCTTAACCAGAGCTTTAGGGCTGTTGTGAGTACTTGCGTAATTATGCGGATTTTATTAGCATCTTTTGTCTGGGAATTTTGCTCTGGCATCTAACCAATCTGTTTATAAGTATTTGTTCAACAACCGAACGTAAATTAAACAAGTCTTAAATGTAACATTTATGTCTACTCGCTACAAAATGCAAATATCATTTAATTGTTAACAGTAAATAAGCAATTCCACATGGAGGCACGGTTACAAAAAATTCTTGCTCAATGGGGTATCGCCTCACGTCGTGAAGCCGAAGAAATGATTAGGCACTCACGGGTACGGATAAATGGGGTATTGGCGCATTTAGGTCAAAAAGTTGATCCCGAAAAAGATGCGATCGCAATTGATGGTAAGCCTGTATCTAAAAAGCAGCGTCCGGCTTTAATATATTTATTGCTGCACAAACCAAGGGGTGTGGTTTCGACTTGCTACGACCCTCAGCGCAGACCAACAGTCCTGGATCTACTACCGAAAGAATTACGGGAGAGTACAGGAATTCACCCAGTTGGGCGTTTAGATGCAGATTCTACAGGAGCATTAATCCTGACCAATGACGGAAATCTGACATTTGGACTAACCCATCCCCGCCACAGTATTTCCAAGACATATCATGTTTTGGTACAAGGACACCCTCCAGAAGCAGTACTGAAAATGTGGCGTCAGGGTGTGATGTTGGAGGGTAGAAAAACCAGGCCCGCTAAGGTACAGCTAATAGAACATCGTGGCGAGCAAAGCTTTTTAGAAATAGTGTTGCAGGAGGGAAGAAATCGCCAAATTCGCCGGATAGCTCAACAGTTAGGATACCCAGTAATCAAGCTGCATCGGACTGCTATCGGCCCAATTCAATTACAAACTCCAAAAGAACCTTTTTTGTCAGAGGGTAAATATCGTTCCCTCAAAGATCATGAGATTCAGTTTTTGCAAGATCAGATAACGCAACCTAATTAATGATTCTGTGGAGTTAAGGAGTGTCAGTAGTCATGAAATGGCTAAGAAAGAAGAATAATTTGCAGCCATCACTTTCATTAGAGCAACAACGAACTGAAAAGTTGGCAGAAATGGGCGCTCAACTTTGGGCATTGCGTCAAGAACAGGGATTATCTCTAGACCAAATGGTTGCATTAACTAGGATTCCCCGGCGATTATTGCAGGCGATCGAAGAAGGTAATTTAAACGATCTGCCAGAACCAGTCTATACACAGGGTTTAATCAGGCAATTTGCCGACGCACTAGGCTTGAATGGAGTAGAATTTTCTGGCACTTTTCCGATCAGTTCTGCACAAGTGAACCCTCAAGGTATGGGGAATAATTCACCCCTTGATCAACTACGTCCGATTCATCTTTACTTTCTTTACATATTGCTAATTGTATGCTCTGTAAATGGCTTATCTCAGTTATTAAATAACGCTGTACTACAAGTAAGTAATAGCCAAAATCAGCCATCCCCAAAACAAAAATCCATTGTTAAACCAGAGGTAGCCCAAATAAAAGAATCGGTGGAGGTTAAATCAGTTAACGATACCCTAAGCGCCGTCCAACAGGGAAAGGCTGTACAGATTGGTGTCACTTTGAAAGCGTCATCTTGGATTCGCGTAGTAGCCGATGGCAAAACCGAGTTTGAAGGTATTCTTCCAGAGGGAACTCACCGGATTTGGAAAGCCCAAGAGCAACTCACTGTGAAAACTGATAATGCTGGTGGCGTGTTAATGAGCATCAATCAAGAAAAAGCCAAGGAAATGGGAGAACCGGGGAAAGAGGAAGAAGTTAGGATTGCTGCAAAACCTAAGTTTTGAGATGAGGGAGATGAGAGCGACAAGGAGACAAGGAGGCATTGACTCCCCCATCTCCCCTTACTCCCCCCTGCCCCCCTGCCTTATTGTGCTTCCGGGGCGCGTCCATTGAGTCTGGTAAGAACTTTTAAGCGATCGCGTAATTCCTCTCTCAGCGCTCCTCCTTGATAGCGCCACTCCCAGTTACCCTCTGCAACACTAGGAAAATTCATCCGCGCTTCGTTTCCTAATCCCAAAATATCTTGCAAGGGAATAATCGCTTGGTTGGCTATAGAACTCAAAGCTAGGCGAATTAAATCCCACTGGATGCCTTCAGGACTAATACAACCTAAATAAAGCCATAAGTTATGCTTTTCGTTGTCGCTGGCTGAATTGAACCAGCCTACAGTTGTGTCATTATCGTGAGTGCCAGTATAAACTACAGCATTTCGCGGGTAATTGAATGGTAAGAATGGATTACCAGGATCGGAACCAAAAGCAAACTGCAAAACCTTCATCCCCGGAAATTCATACTTGTCCCGCAGCGCTTCTACCTCTGGTGTAATTACTCCCAAATCTTCCGCCAAGACGGGTAGCTTGCCCAACTTCTCCCTAATCGCTGCAAAAAAAGCATCTCCAGGCGCTTCCACCCATTTACCATTCATGGCAGTTTCTTCACCTTGGGGCACAGACCAATAAGCCTCGAAGCCCCGGAAGTGGTCAATGCGAATTATATCGACATAATCCAGCATTGCCTCAAAGCGCTGTACCCACCATTTAAAGTCTTGTTTTTGCAATTCCTCCCAGTTATAAACCGGGTTGCCCCACAATTGACCGGTGGCGCTAAAGTAATCTGGTGGAACTCCTGCCATTTGGGCAGCTACTCCTGTCTCTTTGTCTAAACAAAATATGTCGGGATGCGCCCACACGTCGGCGCTATCATGAGCTACGTAGATGGGAATATCGCCAATAATGTCAATGCCGCGCATGTTGGCGTAGCTTTTCAACTCTGACCACTGGCGGAAAAACTCAAATTGGACGAATTTGTAATAATAAATCTCTCCGTTCAGCCGATGCTGTACTTGCTCCAATGCTTGGCGATCGCGCTTGACAAATTCTGCCTCCCATGTATGCCAGCTTGCATTTTCGTGGGCATCTTTCAGCGCCATAAATAAGGCGTAATTATCTAGCCAATAGGCTTTACTATCGCAAAAACCTGCAAACTCGTTTTTTTGGATGTCCGTAGCATTCAGTTTAAAGTTTTCACAGGCTTTTTTAAGTAGCCCAATCTTAATCGGCACAACCTGGTCGAAGTCTACCTTTTCTACCGGAAATCCTGGCAAGTTAGCAAAGTCTTCTTCAGTTAGCAAACCCTCATCTCGCAGTTTTTCTGGGCTAACCAGCAGGGGATTTCCTGCCATTGCCGAGTAGCACATATAGGGGGAATTACCGTATCCAGTGGGCCCCAAGGGTAAAACTTGCCAATATTGTTGATGGGTATCTTTAAGAAAATCGATGAAGCGATAGGCTTCTAAGCCTAAATCTCCAACGCCAAATCGGCTGGGAAAGGAGGTAGGATGCAGCAAAATGCCACTGGATCTAGGAAAAGGCATATTTAACCTGAATTATGAGAGGGAGCAATTGTCTGATGGAGGCGTGATGCGATCGCATCGAATTTATCACGGGACAGTATTTGCACGGTAAATCAACTAAACTCGTTTTGATTGTCATTTGTCATTTGTCGTTTGTCATTTGTGAATAAGCAATGACTAATGACCAATGACTAATGACCAATGACCAATGACTAATAATTATGACTTACCGAAATCCTGCACCGACAGTTGATATCATCATTGAACTAGTAGATCGACCTCATCGGCCAATAGTGTTAATTGAAAGACATAATCTACCATTAGGTTGGGCTATTCCTGGTGGTTTTGTAGATTATGGGGAATCTGTGGAAGTGGCGGCGCGGCGAGAAGCTGAGGAGGAGACGGGTTTACAGGTGGAGTTAGTTGAACAATTACTGGTGTATTCTGACCCCGACCGCGATCCGCGTCAGCATACTATTAGTATTGTGTTTTTGGCGACAGCGACGGGTGAACCTGTGGCTGGGGATGATGCTAAGGGTGTAGGAGTTTTTGAGTATTGGCGTGTGCCTGGTAATTTATGTTTTGATCACGATCGCATTTTGCGGGATTATTGGCGATATCGGCATTATGGGATACGTCCGAGGTTGGGGTAAGAGGGACGAACCGCAGAGGCGCAGAGAGCGCAGAGAGAAGAGGGGATTTAATTTTTAATTCAAAAAAGGTCAAAGCCAAGATTCTAAAGCTAAGGCTTGCACCTGTTGTATCCTTTGAAAATCGCTGTCCCCTGAGATAATGGTGAGGTTATAGTGCAGAGCAGTTGATGCTATCCACAAGTCGTTATCGCTTTGCACAATCACGCTAGTTGCAACTCCTAAACCGATGTGTTCTTGTAACCGACGAATGACGTTTGTTTCTCCGAAAATGATGCGGCTACAATGGTTGGTATCTAGGAGGTACATTACTAAAATTCAGTCGGGGAACGGGTTTCGTAAACAAGCTGTAAGCACTCTTCAAAATCATCTCCTTGCCAAGTTCCGGCAAATTTTAACAAGTCTTCTGCTTTAGAGCCTCTAAGAATTGGTGTTGCTTCATGTATTTGCGGTTTTGTTTGATGATTGGAAGTATCATCATTTTTTTCCGTTGATAGGTCAAGAGATATTTGCTCGGTTCTTGGTTTTGTTTTAAGAAAACGCAAAAAATCTAGCGTTTCGGCTAGTAGAACTTCTGGGGATGATTCAATTTCTTGGAGCAGTAGTTCTTTAATATTCATAAATGATATTTTGCAGTCTGTCGTAACAGTATTATACGAGTGCGATCGCGATGCTGATCTGGAGGCATTATAAGGATGTGTCCGAGGTTGGGGTAAGAGGACGAACCGCAGAGGCGCAGAGAGCGCAGAGAGAAGAGGGGAGAAGAATACCTGTGACACAAAGTTTTTGTGATTATACTGTGTCAATGGTATTTAAAGGTGCATTATGGATGCTGAAGAACTTTTAGAGAAATACGCCGCAGGAGAACGGAAATTTCATTCAGTAAATTTGAGTCAAGAAAATCTCAAAGGTGCAGACCTCAGTGAAATAGACCTAACTAGTGCAAATTTGACTGGAGTTGATTTAAGTGGAGCAAACCTAACTAAAGCAAAGCTTAATAGTACAAATTTCACTAACGCATGTATAACAAATACAAAGTTAAATTTGGTGAGTGCTTCTTCAGCAATATTTTATTGGACAGACCTCTATGGTGCTGACTTAAGTTGGTCAACTCTCAATAGCGCAAATTTGAATCATGCAAACTTAGAACAGGCAAACCTGACAGGTGTAAACCTAAGTAGTGCAAAATTAATTTATGCAAACTTAGATATAGTGAATTTAAGTGGAGTAAATCTTAGTAGTGCAGACCTGACTGCGGCTTCTTTAGCTGAAGCTAATCTCAGTAAAGCTAATCTAACTAAGGCAGATTTGAGTCAGGCGTACTTAATTGGAGCAAACTTTACTCTGGCAAACTTAACTGAGGCAATATTGAAAAGTGCCAAACTCCAAGGAAGTATATTTCACAGAGCAAATTTGCACGAAGTTGATCTCTCAGGCATGAATTTGGCTGATATAGATTTTACAGCAGCATCTCTTCAAAGTACAAACCTTAGAAAAGCATTTCTCCAAGGAGCGAATTTAGAAAAAGCCAATCTGCGATGGGCAAATTTAATCAAAGCAAATTTAGATGGAGCAAATTTGAGAAGGGCTGATTTAACTGGAGCAGATGTCTATGGTGTCAACTTTAAAGATGCTGACCTCACTGGTGCGATAATGCCAGATGGAGAGATTTACAAACCGATCGCAGCTGAAGCAGAAATCGGTAAACAGGAAACATCGTTAGAGAAAGTAATATCTATGACCCGTAAAGTAATTAATACTGATAACGCACCCGCACCAGTCGGCCCTTATAATCAAGCGATCGCAGCTTCTGGTCAATTTGTATTCGTGGCTGGACAAATTGCCATCGATCCCCGCCTTGGTGATGTCGTCTACACTGATGATGTTAAAAAGCAAACCGAGCAAGTATTAACTAACCTTGAAGCCATCCTCACAGCATCTGGTGCGACTTTTCAAGATGTGGTGAAGACCACTGTATTTTTAGCTGATATGAATGATTTTGCGGCGGTGAATGCCGTTTATGCTAAATATTTCCCGGAAGATACAGCCCCAGCGCGGGCTTGTGTACAGGTATCACGCTTACCTAAAGATGTGTTGGTAGAAATTGATGCGATCGCTGTAATTAGCGGTTAGTACCAATACACTCACAAAAGAAGCCTACAACTTTACAAACAAACTAGGCTTTATTATTGACTTTTTTTCTTAAAAGCTATAAATCTTTTTTAGGGGTTAATTAAAATTAATTAGCAAAAAAACTGAGAAAACTTCCTAATGGAGAGTTCCAAATGAGTGTGACGAAAAAGAGCTTATTGAGTGCTGGCGCGGCATTTACAGTGCTTACGGGTCTAGTAGTCAGCACAGTAGGGGCTATGCAGGCAACGATCGCCAACCCCACCACTAATCAACAGACACCACGCTTACTTGCCCAAGGGCAGAAGACTTTAACAATAGTTTTTCCCAGTCGTGCTGATTCTACAGACTTGCAAAATAAGGCAAATGCGGTAGGAGCTTTTTTATCAAAAGAGTTAGGAATTCCAGTTGTCGCCCAAGTTGGTGATGATACAGCTGCTGTAGAAGCTTTGAGAGCAAATCGGGCTGATGTCGCTTTTTTAAGTAGCCGTCCGGCTTTGAAAGCTAAACAATTAGCAAATGCCAGCTTGTATCTAGCCGAAGTTCGTTCCACTTATTCTGGAAGATACACCTATAGCTCAACATTTGTTGTCCCCAACAATAGTCCCCTAAAAACTCAAAATTCAGCTAAAGCCACTTTAGAACAACTGCGGGGCAAGAAAATGGCTTTTACTTCCCCTAATTCTGGCTCTGGGTTTATTATCCCTGTCGCTGAGTTGGTCAAACAAAAACTTGTACCCAACCGCGATCGCTTAGATGATTTCTTTGGTCAAGTTTCTTACGGCGGCAATTACAGCAAAGCCTTGCAAGCAGTTGTGCGCGGCCAAGCTGATGTGGCTGTTGTGTCAGAATATGCTCTGAATCCACCTTATATCACTGCCGAAGAGAAGAGTCAGTTACGGGTTCTGCACAAAATTAATGGTGTACCTGCCCACGGTATTGCCATTGATGATGATGTTCCAGCCCCAACACGGGAAAAAATCATCAACGCCTTATTGAAATTAAATCAGTCGGAAAATAATAAATTGTTAAGTGACTTGTATAATTCCACAGAATTAGTGCGAATTAACCACGATCGTCACCTAGCAACTATGCGTGACGCTCTGCAAATTGCTGGCATTGAACCATAATTCAGTTAACAGTTTTGAAGGAGGCAGAATTCAGAATTCAGAATTCAGAACTTAAGTAAGTGGGTCAAATTAAATATAAAACCTCACCTTGCCTCCGGCTTCCCTCTCCTTAATAAGGAGAGGGATTGAGGGTGAGGTTTGATATAGATGTTTAATTACGCCTACCTACTCACCAATCTTGACTCTCTCTACGAGAAGCTGCGCTATCTGCTTTTTTGGTCAAAATTTATTCTGATTCCTGACTCCTGAATTCTGTTCAATAAATTTCTATGAATGATTATGTTATTGAGTGTCATAACCTAGAGACAGCTTATACTCCATCTCTCAATCGTCCTATTCTCAACGGGATTAATTGCCAGATTAAACGGGGTGAATTTGTCGTTTTGCTGGGGTTAAACGGTGCTGGTAAGTCTACATTACTACGATCGCTAGTTGGACTAGTGCCATCAGTCAGAGGAGAATTGCTCGTCAATAATGTTGAGATGAATCCTCGAACACTGCCAAAAATTCGGCGCGATATTGGGATGTTATTTCAAGGTGGTGGATTGATTCGGCAGTTATCAGCACTGGAAAATGTCTTGTGCGGATGCCTTGGTAAAAGAACAACTTGGCAAACACTGTTTGGATTTTCCAAACGCGATCGCATGTTGGCACTAAATTTATTAGAACAGTTAGGACTCGGAGAGTTAGCTTTTCAAAAAACCAGTCAATTAAGTGGTGGACAGCAACAACGAGTAGCGATCGCTCGGACTTTAATTCAATCACCGCAAATTCTTTTAGTCGATGAACCTATCACTGGGTTAGATGTTGTGGCATCCCAACAAGTCATGGAAACTCTATCCCAATTGCACACTCAGCAAGGTATGACTATTGTGGCAGTTTTGCACGATTTGGGAATCACAGAAAAATATGCAGGGCAAGCGATCATCTTAGATGCTGGACGCGTCGTTTACCAAGGACATTGTGACAACTTACAAGCTCAATTTGCTAAAGTTTCCGGTTGAGTAAAATTTGATTTAACAAAACAGAATTCAGGAGTCAGGAGCCAGAATTCAAAATTAAATTCTGACTCCTGAATTCTGACTTCTGAATTCTTCTTCAATACAGTATGAGTTCCTTTTTTAAGTTAAAACGCTTACGCTTCTACCCTTGGCTGAGTTCTCCGCTCATCTTATTAATTGTCGTTATAGTTTATGGTTGGGCTTTGCGAGGACTCAAACTCGATTTTGAACTGCTGCATTCTAGCTGGCCATACATCACCGATTTTATTATCCGATTATTTCCTCCCGATTGGAAAGTTTTAGATATTGCAGTTAAGGCACTAATTGAAACTGTACAGATGTCTTTATGGGGAACTACCATTGGAGCAATTCTTTCTGTACCGATTGCTATAGCTAGCGCCAGCAATATTGCGCCTGGGTGGTTGCGATCGCTAGCTAATTTACTGCAAAATACTGTACGTTCTGTCCCCTCAATTATTCTGGGGCTAATTTTTGTTGCTGCTACTGGCTTAGGCGCACCAGCAGGAACTTTAGCTTTGGGAATCTACACCATCGGCTACCTTGCTAAATTTTATCAACAGGCAATTGAAGCGGTTGATCCGCGTTCTCTTGAATCGTTGCAAGTTATCGGAGCCTCGAAGCTACAGATTGTTCAATACGGCATTCTCCCGCAAGTGCTACCTCTGGGATTGGGTTACACCTTTTGGATGTTTGAGTACAACATCCGTGCTGCTTCTGTCTTGGGTGTAGTTGGTGCAGGTGGTATTGGCTTTCAGTTGAAAAGTTACATTGACGGATTCGAGTACACCAAAGCAACAACCATGATGTTAGTGCTTTTGGTAGTCGTTACAGTAATTGATGCTTTTAGTAGCCAATTACGTCATCGGCTCGATTCTATGTAACAAATTCTTGGTGTCTTATTGGTAGCCTGTCTTGAAAACTAATGCGATCGCTTCTACAACTTTGGGAATACTGAAATTAAGTACCCTAGAGGAGTATTAAAAATGTCAGAAAATCGTATCAGTGCCAGCCTAGCCCCAGCAGATAAAGAAGCAGTCATGCAAGCGATGTCTACGACAAGCCGCTTCGCGTCTACGCTACAATCAAACAAAAGTTACCATTTTTGATTGATTTGACTACCGAAGACCGACGCACCATAATCAAGATGGGAGATAAAAGTCGGGCTTTTGTCACCAAAGCCTTAGAAGTGGCAACACAGAACCCGGAATTTTTACCTCGTTCTTTTGATTTAGAAGAGATGCGCCGAGATTTACGGATATTTGAAGACTTGTATCCGGTGCTGTTGTCTCTAACGCAACTGCAAGAACTGGTAGATGATACTTGTATAGCTGCTGGTAGTGAAGCTTATGTAGCAGCCTTGGCAATTTACAACTATGCCAAAGCTAGCGGTGATGTCACAGGTTTAGATGCAGTTATTGATGAGATGGGACGCAGGTTTACCCGTCGTTCTAAGAAAAAGAAACCCGAAGCCGCAGCTAGCTAAAGCATAAAATAGACGATGCCTGCGGCGGGCTGCGCCTACGCAGCTGTTATTAATTTGGTAAAATACACGTAATTTGTAGGGGCATAACATTGTTATGCCCTTTTCGCGTTTTGTATTCTAAGATTCTTATAACCTGCGGAGGCAGGTTTTGTTTGTGTAGCCGCGACTTCTAGTTTTGAACCTCCCCACGTCTAAAGACGGGGGATTCTTACCCACCTGAAAAAGGTGATAACGGGACATTCAAGTATCCCTCTACTCACTCAAAGAACTTTCGTTCTCATTCGCGCATACTTTCCGAGTCCTTCAAAGCTCCACATCCTGCCATTATTCGCCCTTTAACTATTCCGAATCGAGTCGGATATGTCCGTTGCCGGGATTGCTCCGTACTAGGATATTTCAACGCACTGAGGGTTATTCCTACTTGTTTTCTCGCTAACTTATTTTACCACTATGGCTGAAGCCACGCAATCGTTTCACGGAACTTAAAAGTTCCTACCGCCTTATCCCCATGCCTAAAGTCAGGGGCTTGCGGCTCGTTTTTCGGTCA
>Ga0209591_10000673_pt1 | contig 43583 bp, 21 predicted proteins | sample MAT01_FD_187207 | JGI IMG/M metagenome (GOLD analysis project Ga0209591, IMG submission 187207) | Freshwater microbial communities from Lake Fryxell liftoff mats and glacier meltwater in Antarctica - MAT-01 (SPAdes) (version 2) | ecosystem: Environmental > Aquatic > Freshwater > Ice > Liftoff...
GTTGCCCTGGCCGTCACCGCCGCGGCCGTCGAAGCGGCCTCCATGGTTCCTTACCTGGCCGCCATCGGCCTGCTCGTCACCTCAGGGTCGTCACTGCCGCAGACCGCCCTGGTCCTCGCCGGCTACTGCGCGATCATGGTGCTGCCGGCGCTGCTGCTGCTCGCAGTCAGACTCGCGCTGGACAAGCGCATCACCCCGTTCCTGCAACGCATCGAGACCTGGATGACGCTCAACGCGAACGAGACACTCGCTTGGGTGCTCTTCCTGCTCGGTCTCTTCCTGGCCAGCGACGCCATTTTTTGAGCCACGCGAAGGCAGCCAGCTACTCATCTGCGCCTCACCAGGAACGATCAGTGCCCGCTGATTGGATCCGTCAGCGACGAGGGACGGGAACGCTCCATAGCGGGCGGCAACCGCGGCGGCGCGCTCACGCAGAGAGGTGCACAACGACCGCGGGGCCAAGGCTTCCGCGTCGGTGGCGAGTTGCCACAGCGCCCATTCAGCGTGTCGTGAGTTTTCGAAGGTCACCTCCAGCCGCAGCCAGCCGTCCGCGTCGGGCTCCTCGGCGCGGACTGCCAGCGCGGAGCTCACCAGGTCCCCCCGTCGCGCCGGGTTTACCCGTACGAGCGCAGTGACTTCGTCGCCGCCGGACAGAAGCTGCGCGCAGCGTTCCCGCCAGACCCGGTCCAGATCGACCCGGTCCGGTCGCTGTGCCGGTTCGGGGAGTTCCTCGGCGGCCAACACCCGCGACAGCCGGTAGGTGCGGTCCGCGCCAGATCTCGTGGCCAGCAAATAGCCCTGGCCGCGTACGGTGACCAGGCCGATCGGGTCCACCGTGCGCCACTTCGGGATCTGTTCCACAGCCGCGTAGTGGATGCGCAGCTTGTGTCCGGCGAGCACCGCGCGCCGGACCTCGGTCACTACGGTGTAAGGCGCTTCCTTGGCGACCAGCCTGCGCGAGAGGAGGTCGGTCTCCGGGTTGATGAGCAATCGTTGGGCCGCGTCGGCCGCGGTGGCCCGATGGCTCTCGGGCAGGGCGTCGACCACCTTGCGCACGGCCGAAGCGAGCGCCGAGCCGAGGCCGAACACCTGCTCGCTGCGCCCTGATCCGGCGACCAGTAGGGCAAGAGCCTCGTCGTGGTTCAGTCCGGTGAGCTCGGTCCCGAAGCCGGGCGATAACACGAACCCGCCGTTCCGGCCGCGCTCGGCGTAAACCGGGACTCCAGCCGCGGACAGCGCCTCGATGTCGCGCAGCACGGTGCGGGTGGATACCTCCAGCTCGCGGGCCAGGGTGGGCGCGGTCAGCCGACCGCGCTGGCGCAGCAGCAGCACCAGCGATACCAACCGGTCGGCGCGCATGCGAGAAGTCTACCGGAATACACGACTAAGGGTGTCATGATTCTGTGGGAGAGTCCTGGTCGTACGGACTCCCGATGATCGGATGGAGCAGAAGTGATAGTGGAACGAACTGCGGTCAACCCGGTGACCTGGTCGGTGGAAATGGGCTTCAACCAGGGTGAAGTCGTCTCCGGGCACACCCGGACCCTGTACTGCTCCGGGCAGACCGCGATGAGCGTCGAAGGCAAGCCCGAGCATGACGGTGACATGGCGGCGCAGGTGGCGCTGAGCCTCGACAACCTCGAGGCCGTGCTCGGCGAGGCCGGCATGTCCCTCGCGAACCTCATCCGGCTCAACGTCTACACCACCGACGTCGATCTCCTCTTCCAGCACTACGGCGTGCTGGCAGCGCGGTTGGGCGCCGCCAGGGTGGCACCGACCACCACGATGCTCGGAGTGACACGGCTGGCGATCCCCGGCCAGATGGTCGAGTTCGAGGGTACCGCCGTCGGCTGATACCGCCTCGCCGCCTCTGCTGCTCGTGTCGGTTCCGCAGGCACGAGCCTTCGGTATTCGCCGTGATCTTGGCTTGAGCGTGTCGTGACAGAGAAGAGTGCCCCTGAGCTGGGATGATGCGATCCGTCCCGTCCGGGGATCACCTGGCTCTCGATAGCCTCGTGGACGGCTGCGGCGAGTCCGGTGTGGGCGCTCTATCTGCACGTCCTGCGCGAGGTCGCCCAGCATGCCGGGCACGCTGACATCTTGCGAGGAACAGGACCTCGCAGGCCCCGCGCCAGCTGACCCGTAGCTGGATTCTCATCCGGGTGGGGATGTGGGCGAGGCCGGTGGGCCTCGCCGGAACGGCGCTGACCGAGCCGGGCCCGGATCGGCCGGCGCCACTTCGCAGCGCCACACGACGTGGCCGGCCGGCCGGTTCGCACCACGCCCGTCGGGACGACGCCGTGTGCTGCGCCGCCGCCCGATCATCCGCGGCGGTGAGCTCGTCGCCGGACACGCCGGGCGGTTCACCCGTTCCCGGGGCGTGACCCCGAGGGGCCGGCAAACCTCGATCGGGTGGATCGTTTCGACGGTCGGTAACAGTGCGACACCGGGCCTCGAAGGCCTAGTTGGGCCGCGACGGTTGCGGCGAGTGTTCGGGCGGTCCGCTCTCGGCTATCCGGACCACTTCGACGTCCGAGAGGATCGTCTCGTGTCCGCTTCTGTGAGCGGTTCGGCAGGGCCCGACCCTGTCATGGTGGTCGGTGTCGACCCGTTGGGCATCGTCCGGCTCAGCTGGGCGCGAGGACTGCGGATCACCGAGCAGCTCGCCCAGGACGCGATGGCTCTCGTCGACGAGACCAACGCCGACCGCAAGCGGCCCCTGCTGGTCGACATGACCGGGACGGCGACGCTGACCCGGGACGCCCGAAGAGCGTTCACGCGCAGGTGCTCGGCGTCGAGGATCGCGCTGCTCGGACGATCTCCCGTGGACCGGGTCATCGCGAACTTCGCGATGGGAACGAGCTCCGTCCCGGTGCCGACCCGGTTCTTCACCTCCCAGCTTGCCGCCGTGGCGTGGTTGCGCGATGGCGACACCAACACCTGAGGAGCGCGAGGACCGGCTCGACCAGCTCGTGCAGCTGGTCGTCGAGATCGCGTCGGGGGACGGAGGGGCCCGGATGGCCCCGTCCCCGGCCTCGGACGGGATCGACGCGGTGATCGTGGGCGTGAACATGTTGGCCGAGGAGCTGCAGGCGCTCAACGTTGACCTCGAAGGGCGGGTGGCCGAGCGGACCGTCCAGCTGGAGCAGGCTCAGCTCCAGCTCGAGCGCCTCGCTCTGTACGACCCGTTGACGGGGCTGGCGAACCGGACGCTGCTCGGTGACCGCATCAACCGGGCCCTGGCCCGCGCCGACCGGGGCGCGGCTCCGCCTGCCGTGCTGTTGCTCGACCTCGACGGGTTCAAGTCGGTCAACGACAGCTTCGGCCACACCGTGGGAGACCTGCTGCTGGTCGAGGTCGCCCACCGCCTCACGGGGGTCGTCCGGGACACCGATACCGTCGCGCGCCTCGGTGGGGACGAGTTCGCGCTGGTCGTCCTCGACGCCACGAACGAGCAGGTCCTCGCCACGGCCGAACGGATCCGCGCGGCGTTGCAGACCCCGGTCCAGGTCGGGGAGCGGTCCTGCTGGGTGGGCGCGAGCATCGGCGTGTGCTTCGCACAGCGGGGCCAGGACGCGGACACGTTGCTACGCGACGCCGACACCGCGATGTACGCCGCGAAGAACGGCGTTCGAGGCACGGTGCAGATCTACGAGACCGCGATGCACACGGCGGCGTTGTCGCGCGTGCGCCTGGCCGAGGAGCTGCACGGTGCGATCACGGGAGGTCAGCTCGTCGTGCACTACCAGTCGATCGTCGACCTGGTCTCGGGACTCACGACGGGGGTCGAGGCACTGGTCCGGTGGCGGCACCCGACCCGCGGGCTGCTCGTGCCGTCCGACTTCATCGGCGTCGCCGAGGACACCGGTCTGATCACGGCACTGGACCGCTGGGTGCTCCACACCGCGGTGGCCCAGCTGGCAACCTGGCGGGCCACGGCACTGGGCGCAGGGAAGTTCGTGTTGCACGTCAACATCTCCCCCGTCGAGCTCCGCACACCCCGGTTCGCCGACGACGTCGTCCAATGTCTCGACCGCCACGGGGTGAGCGCCACCGACCTGATGCTGGAGGTGACCGAGACCCAGCTGATGGGCGAGGACGCCCAGACCGTGGCGGCACTCGAAGCGCTGCGGGCAGCCGGGATCGGCATGGCGATCGACGACTTCGGGACGGGGTACTCCTCCATCGGCTACCTGCGCCGGATGTTCCTCGACGTCGTCAAGATCGACCGGTCCTTGATCACCGGTCTCGACACCGACCGGCACCAGCACCGGGTCGCAGCCGCGATCCTCGCGATCGTCGACGCCTTCGGGTTGGAGGCCGTCGCCGAAGGAGTCGAGACCGCCGGGCAGGCCGAGCGGCTCCGCGCGCTGGGCTGCCGCTACGGGCAGGGCTACCACTGGGGCAGACCGGTCCCCGCGGACGCCATGACCGCCCTTCTCCTGGCCTCGGCGGCCCCGTCCGAGACATGAGCCGGCCTCGGCAGGCCGCGGCCGACCAGGTGCAAGGACTGGTCGAACTGCATCTCCAACTGGTCGAAGACGGTGTCGACGACACGGATCGCGATGTCCCGTTCGTCGGCCGTCACCGGGAGCCGGGTGAACGCCACCGCGTCCGCCTCAGGATCGGGGTCCAGATCCGGGTGGGCGAGCGGGTGCCGGTCGGCGAGGTAGTCGAGCCGGACGCCGTCGCGGGCCTCCACGTCCTCGGCGAGCATGCTCCCGTGGTGGAAGAACGCCTCACCGCTGCCCTGCAGCGCTTCCACCAGCCAGTACCGGATCACCGGGGTGGGGTACCGGAAGGCGGCGTCCACGAACGCGGCCATGCTCCTGCGTTGGAGATCGGTCCGCGGTGCGTAGCCGAGTAGTCGCAGCGTCTCCCCCGCGGTCAGGTTGAGCCGCTCGTCCAGGTGCAGTGCAGCGGCGTCATGGGCGAACAGTCGGTGGTGGGACGCGAGCAGCCCCACGCGCCGGTTCAGCGCCCGCTCCTCCGGACCCGAGGGGTCGGGGAACGTGAACGCGTAGGTCATGAGGTCGGAGTAACCCATGATGTCCGGGATCCACAGCGGGAGGAACGTCGTCAACCGCTCCGCGGGAGTCCCCTCGCCCCCGGAGATCCAGGCCGGGAACGGGTGCGCCCGCAACCGGTCCATCCGCACCCCGAGCCGTTCCGCGATCGGCTGGTGGCCCGCGGACGGCGGCTCGGTGTCGGTCTGCTTCCGCGGTGTGGCTGCCGGCACCGCCGCAGCGGCGTGGCGGCGCAGCGCCGCCGCCGGGCTGGGCACGGTACGGCTCGCAGTGATCCGTCGGGCGTAGGCGAGGAGATGGTCGTTCTTCACGGTGAACATGTCGAACACCTCGTCGACCAGCCGCAGCGACTCCTCGCGCTGCGTCCTCGTCAGGACCGCCGACTCGAACAGGTCGTCGGCATCGATCAGGGTGCCGGTCTCCCGGCCGAGGTGGTAGGGCCCGAAGTACCTCAGAGCGGTGCCTGTCCGGGCCGCCAGCTTCTCCGCCAGCGGCGCCGTGTGACCGAAGAAGACGTGACCGCAGGCCTCGATCGCCTCCATGAAACCGAACCGGACCAGCGCGTCCGGGGTGTCGACACACATCTGCACGATCCGCATCGCGTACCGCCGGAACACCTCGGTCTCCGGCGCCGCGTAATACCAGGCCATGGTGTCCTCGACCCCCCAGCCCAGGTGGTCGTCCAGACCCAGCTCGCGCCAGTCGTCGAGGAAGAGCGCGGAGTGGGTCTCGTCCTCCTGCGTGTGGCGGTTGATCGCCTCCTCGAAGGCGTTCCCCGGTTCCGGGTACCGCATGAACCACCGGTTCATGTCCCGGAAGCCGAGGATGAAGTTCGCGAACAGCGGGGCGAACACGAACCGCTGCTCGAGCGGCGCCTCGTCGCTCCCCATCCAGCGGTAGAGCGGATGGCGGTCGATCCTCGTCCGCCCCCGGTCGATCGCGGCCAGCACCTGCTCCACGCCTACACCTCGCCTTCAGTCCGGACGCGCCCGTCCGTCCGTATGCGCCCGTCCGTCCGCATGCGGAGGGTCCGCAGTTCCCGCCCGAGGGGGCGGAACACGGTCCAGTCCGGGGTGGGATCCGCGGGGGTCATGTCCGGGCAGCGGGTGAGCATGGTGCGGAAGAACACCTCACCCTCCAGCCGGGCCAGCGCCTGACCCATACAGCTGTAGGGCCCGACGGTGAATCCGAGGTGCCTGTGGGCATTCGCCCGGCCGACGACGAACTCGTCCGGATCGTCGAACACCGCGGGATCGCGGTTCGCGGCGAGAAGGGCGAGCATCACCGTGTCGCCCTTCCGGATCACCTTCTCCCGGATCGGGACGTCCTCCAGCACCATCCGCCGGATGGTGGACACCGGTCCGTGGTATCTCATCATCTCGTCGAACGCCGCGGGGAGGGCCGACAGGCCTCCCTCGATCAGCTGCCGACGCTGGTCCGGGTGGTCGAACAGCAGCTGGATGCCGTTGGCCAGGAGGTTCGCCGTGGTGTGGTACCCGACGACGGTGAACATGATCCCCTGGGACACCACCTCGGAGTCGGTGTAGCGCACGGGAGTGTCAGGCCCCGCCATCACTGCGAGGAGCCCGGATCCCGCTCCCCTCCTCGCAGCGTCCACGTGGGGAGCGAGGAACGCCCCCATGGCCAGCATCCCCTCCTGGGACCGACGGAGCTGGTCGAGCTCCCCCATCTCCAGGAGCTGGGAGATCGAGTTCGACGCACTCAGCATCAGACCCATGTCGACATCCTCCCGCGGAATACCGAGGAGGTGGCACACCACCGACATGGACAGCGGGTGCGCGATGTCGTTCACCACGTCGACGCAACCACCGCCGGCCATCGCAGTGGAGAGCAGGTCGTCCATGATCTGTTCGATCACCGGCAGCTGGCCCATCACCCGGCGGGGGGTGAAGTGTTTCTTCATCGCCCGCAGGAAGATCTCGTGCGCCACGGGATCATTGCGGCCGCCCCACTCGGTGAAGATTCGTCTCAGTGCCGCCAGCTCCTGCCGGGTCGCCGGTGGGAGCGCGTCAACCTTCTTGTGCTCCTCGACCGCGTGGAAACGTTGATCCCGCAACGCGGCGCTGACGTCGTCGTAACGGGTGATCATCCAGGAGTCCAGCTCCGGGCTGAAGTAGACCGGCGCGTTCTCCCGCATCTCGCGCAACAGGGCGTGCGGGTGCAGGTAGAGCTCGGGATGTTGGAGATCGAACCATGATTCGGGAACAGTCTGTGACGGCATGGACGGAGGCACTCCTGTCCGATCATCGAGACGGTTACGTCACTCAATGTCTAATTGTAGTCATTCGGCTACGCAGAAAGTAGATCACCCGCCGTGATTACGCCGAACAGAGGTGGGTCCTGCGTCTGAATGCCGGATGCTCTGCCGGTCCCGCTCCGCTACCCTCCGAAACGGAGGCGCGGATGAGGTGGAGCAGGGCGTTGCTGGTCCCCCACGTCATTCGGTTGAGCTGGCGGGCACCCCGCGATGTGACCACCCGCTGGGACCGCTACTGGGCCGACGTCGAGACCACGGGCGACGACGGGGACGTCCTGTGGGACTCAAGCAGCTCGGATGAGGCACAGGACTACCTCGACTTGTTGACCGCCCACGCCGATCCGGAGCTGCCCGTCGTCGACGTCGGCTGTGGCAACGGCCGGTTCACCCGCGCTCTCGCTACCCGCTTCTCCCGGGCGGTCGGGGTGGACCTGTCCGCGTCCGCCGTCGCACGAGCCCGTCTGGAGGCAGCACCCACACCGAACCTCGACTTCCGCTCCGCGGACATGACCGTGCCCGGCGCCGGTGCGCAGCTGGCCGCGGAGCTTGGTGACTGCAACGTGTTCGTCCGCGGTGTCCTGCACGCCCTCGGCACCACGGTGCGGCGCCGGCTGGTGTCGAACGTGACTGATCTGCTCGGCCCGCGTGGCACTGTGCTGATCGCCGAGACCAACTACCCGGGGCCACTGCTGGGCTACCTGGAGAGCCTCGGCGCGGGCCCGTCCGGACTGCCCCGGCCGCTCGCGCGAGCCGTCGCCGCTGGACTGCCCCGGCCCTCGTCCTTCGGGGAACCAGAACTCGACGAGGCATTCCCCCCGGCCGACTGGGACCGCGTGTTCACCGACTACGGCGCCCGGATCGCCACCGTCCCCATGCGTCGTGGAGGAGGCACCGACAGCATCCCCGGCCACCTCGCCGTCCTCCGATTCCATCGCCCCGACACCTGAACGCCGAAGGTCTGCCGGCGGCGAGGTGGTGCCGTCGCATCCGCGGGAACGGCCGAGCGGGATGCGGGCTGGAACACCTGCGCGGCGATCGCACGTGCTGCCACGAGGGCAAGCAGCAATGGCAGCGGCGGGAGGTGTGCGGCGATCGCCAGCACCGCGCTGCCCTGGACGACCTCGCATCCGATCATCACCGGGCACAGGTCGAACCGGTCGCTGATGCCGCCGGTCAGCGGCGCGCAGCGACGGGGCGAGTTCGCCGGCCAGCACGAACGCGGCAACGTGGTGGGCGCGCGGGCCCGTGGGCTGTCCGAGCGCAGCGTCCTGCCAACACGCCCTCGCGCGCCGTGCCGCCGATCGTGGACGAGCCGCCACGAGAGCCCAGGACCCCCGAGGCCGGCCCGACGTGCACGGCCGTGGTGGAAGGCAGATACCGGTCGAGTACGTCAGACGGTATCGAAATATGAACAGATTCTCACACCACGGAGCGAGTGCGCGGGGGCTATGGTTCCGGATACCGACGGTCCGGGCCGCTGCCTTCACGGGGTGGTCCGGGGCAAGAGGGAACCCGGTGGGAATCCGGGACTGCCCCGCAGCGGTGAGTGGGAACGACCGCCGTCACACAGCACTGGGTGCGAGCCCGGGAAGCGACGGCCAGTAGGAGCGCCGGAAGGCGTGTGCCCGCGAGTCCGAAGACCTGCCGTCGGTGGCACGCGCCACCGGCGTGCGTCGATCCGCGGCCGCTTGGGCGGGCTGGTGCGGACACCGAACGGGGTCACCGTGCGGTTCTCGCCGGGTGCCGTGTCGCCGTGGGTCCTCCGACACGCTCGCGAGGAGAGAGCCGTGACCTCACCGACCACCCCCAGATCGAACACCCCCGGCACCACCGTTCTGGGTTACCCCCGCATCGGGCCGCGCCGGGAGCTGAAGACGGCCCTGGAGCAGCACTGGGCCGGCACGCTGGACGCCGCCGGACTCCGGGGGATCGCCGCCGGGCTGCGCCACCGCACCTGGCGGGAGCTGCGCGACGCCGGGCTGGACTCGGTGCCGTCGCACACGTTCTCCTTCTACGACCACGTGCTCGACACCGCCCAGATCCTCGGCGCGGTGCCGGACCGGTTCACCGCGCTGGGCCTGGACCCGCTGGCCGAAATGTTCGCGATGGCCCGTGGCCGCGACGGCGTCCCGGCGCTGGAGCTGACCAAGTGGTTCGACACGAACTACCACTACCTGGTGCCCGAGATCGGGCCCGGCACCCGGTTCGCGCTGATCGACCGCACGCCGGTCGACGAGGTCCGTGAGGCGCTCGCGCTCGGGATCGCGACGCGTCCGGTGCTGCTCGGTCCGGTCACGTTCCTGCTGCTGGCCAAGGCCGCGGCCGGGGCGCCCGCGTCGTTCACACCGCTCGACGTGCTGGACCCGCTGCTGGAGGTCTACGCCGAGCTGCTCGCCGAGCTGGCCGCGGCCGGGGCGGACTGGGTGCAGCTCGACGAGCCCGCGTTCGCCGCCGACCGGTCCCGGGCCGAGCTGGACGCGCTGCGCCGCGCCTACGCCCGGCTCGGCGACACCGGCGACCTGAACGGGCGGCCTCGGCCGTCACTGCTGGTCACGGGCTACTACGGGAGCCTGGGTGCGGCCCTGCCAGTGCTGGCTGCCGCCCCCGTCGAGGCCATCGCGCTCGACCTGGTGGCCGGCGCGGCAGACCTCGACGCCGCCGCGTCGCTGCCCGGGCTGCGGGATAAGACGGTGCTGGCCGGGGTGGTCGACGGGCGCAACGTGTGGCGTACCGACCTGCCTGCCGCGCTCGGGAGGGCGGTGACACTGCTCGGTTCGGCGGCCGCGGTGGAGATCTCGACGTCGTGCTCGCTGCTGCACGTGCCCTACGACCTCGCCGTCGAGCCCCGCATCGACCGCGACGTCGCGGCCCGGCTCGCGTTCGCCCGGCAGAAGGTCGCTGAGGTGGTGACCCTGGGGCGGGCGCTGCACGGCGGCGGCTCCCTCCCGGCGGTCTCGGCGCCGGGCGCGCCGCGCCGCGACGACCGGGTCCGGGCCCGGCTCGACGCGCTGGGCCCCGACCACTACCAGCGCGGCCTGTTCGCCGACCGGGAGGACGTACAGCGCGAACACCTGGCGCTGCCCGACCTGCCGACCACCACAATCGGCTCGTTCCCGCAGACCAGCCAGATCCGCTCGGACCGGGCCGCGCACCGCGCCGGGCGCCTCGACGACGCCGCCTACGAGCAGCGGATGCGGGCGGAGATCGCGCGGGTGGTGGCGCTGCAGGAGGACATCGGGCTCGACGTCCTGGTGCACGGCGAACCCGAACGCAACGACATGGTGCAGTACTTCGCCGAGCACCTCGACGGGTTCGCGACCACCGAGCTCGGGTGGGTGCAGTCCTACGGCAGCCGGTGTGTCCGCCCACCGATCCTGCACGGTGACGTCTCGCGTCCGGCGCCGATCACCGTGGGCTGGAGCAGCTACGCCCAGTCGCTCACCGAGCGGCCGATGAAGGGCATGCTCACCGGGCCGGTCACGATCCTGGCCTGGTCATTCGTGCGCGGCGACCAGCCGCTGCGCGACACCGCCCGCCAGGTCGGGCTGGCCCTGCGCGACGAGGTGGCCGACCTGGAAGCTGCCGGGATGCGGGTGATCCAGGTGGACGAGCCCGCGCTGCGCGAGCTTCTGCCGCTGCGCGCCGCCGACCGCCCCGCCTACCTGGACTGGGCGGTCGACTCCTTCCGGCTTGCCGTCGGCGGGGTCGCGGACTCCACCCAGGTCCACACCCACCTGTGCTACTCGGAGTTCGCCGACGTCATCGGGGCCATCGACGCGCTGGATGCCGACGTCACCACGGTGGAGGCGGCCCGGTCGAAGATGGAGATCCTCGCCGAGCTCGGGCCCGGGGTGCCCCGCGGGCTCGGGCCCGGTGTGTACGACGTGCACTCCCCGCAGGTGCCCGGCGGCGACGAGATCCGCGACCTCGTGACCGCCGCGCAGCAGTGGGTGCCGCGGAATCGGCTCTGGGTCAACCCCGACTGCGGGCTCAAGACCCGCGGCGAACCGGAGACCGTGGCCACGTTGCGCAACCTCGTCGCCGCCGCCCGCTCCCTGCGCTGACACCCCGGGCCACCGCCCGGAGGTCCGCTCCGGCGGCCAGCCCAGAAACCGGCTCGCCGCCGGAGCTGTCCGGCACCGGCATGTCTGTTCTGATTGAACTGGCGACACTGCGCCACGAGGTCGCCGTACTACGCAGAACCAACCAAAGCCGCGCCTGGACTGGGCCGACCGAGCCCTGTTCGCCGCGCTGATCCGACGCCTACCCCTGAACCTGCGCGGGCACCGCCTGATCACCCCGGCCACGGTCCTGCGCTGGCACCACCGCCTGGTGACCAAGAAGTGGACCTACCCGAACACCGGCGGCCGTCCGCCCATAGACGACGTCATCGCCGCCCTGATCGAACGGCTCGCCCAGGAGAACCCGACCTGGGGATACCAGCGCGTGCAAGGCGAACTGCTCAAGCTCGGCCACCGCGTGAGTGCCTCCACGATCCGCAGGATCCTCAAACACCGACGTATACCGCCGGCACCGCTGCGAGCGACCGACACCTCATGGCGACAGTTCCTCCGCGCACAGGCCTCGACCATGCTCGCCGCGGACTTCTTCCACGTCGACTGCGCGCTCACCCTCAAGCGGATCTACGTGTTCTTCGCCCTGGAAGTCCCCAACCGCTACGTGCACATCCTGGGGACGACCACCCATCCGACCGGAGCATGGACCACCCAAGCAGGCCCGCAACCTGCTGATGGACCTCGACGACAGCGGTAACGCCTTCCGGTTCCTCGTCCGCGACCGCGCCGGACAGTTCACCACCGCGTTCGACGCCGTCCTGGCCGGCGCAGGGATCGACACCGTGAAGATCCCGCCACGCTGTCCGCGAGCGAACTGCTTCGCCGAACGCTTCGTCCTCACCGCCAGGACCGAGCTCACCGACCGCATCCTGATCTTCGGTGAACGCCACTTGTGGACCGTCCTCGCCCAATACAGCACCCACTACAACGGGCGACGGCCCCATCGAGCTCTGCGGCTTCTCCCGCCCCACCCAGATCATCCCACCCCGGACCTCGCCCACCAACGGATCAAGCGCCGACCCGTCCTGGGTGGCCTGCTCAACGAGTACGAACGCACCGCCTAAAACCGCAGCTCAGCGGCAGTAGCCGGGTTTTGGAACCCGACAGGGTCACCGTCCACGGCAGGTGGGCCGCGGGGTTCAGGACGGCGGCACCCGGGTCGCCACGAGGAGGGCGTGGCCCGGGTGCCGGGGAAGGGGCGCCCGCCGCACGTGGCAGCCGGCCCCGGTGAGCCAGTCGACGAGCGTGGGCACGGGATGGATGCGGCCGCCCTGGGAGTGCCACAGGTGCAGGTCGAAGAAGCCGGTGAAGGCCCGCTCGGCGCCCGGTGCCGGATCGTCGCCGGGTCGGTCGGCGGTCTCCAGGACGAGCAGGATGCCGCCGGGACGCAGGGCCCGGGCGCACTCGGCGACCAGCGCGCGGGCGCGGTCGGCGGCGAAGCCGTGGACGACGTTGCAGAGCAGCACGACGTCCTGGTCCCGCTCGTGGAGCTCCCCGGCCAGGTCGGCGGCACGCATCGTCATCCGGTCGGCCAGGCCGGCGGCCGTGATGCGCTCCCGCCCCGCGCCCACGACGGACGGGCGGTCGAGCACGGTTGCGGTGAGCGCGGGGTGCGGGGCGCAGAAGGCGATCCCGAACGCCCCCTCGCCGCCCCCGACGTCGAGCAGCGCCCGCGCGCCCGGCGGCAGGTCGACGACCTCGACGACCTCGGCGGCGAGCCCGGTGGCCAGGCGGTGCTGCAGGGTGTGGAACAGCTCGCGCTCGGCCGGGTTCCGGTCGAGCCACGGGTAGAACCCGGCGGGCGGGACGCCCGTGCGGGCCGCGGTATCCAGGTCGGGCCACTGCGCGCCGACCATGGCGAGCCAGAGCGGGAGCACGGTGGCCCAGTGCCCGTCCTCGGCGAGGTCGCGCACGGCTACGGGGGTGGCCGCGTACGCGTCGCCGGTCTGGTCGAGGTAGCCCGCATGCGTCAACGGGGCGAGCAGCACGTCCAGCGCATCGGGATCGGTACCGGTGCGGGCGGCCAGCTCGGCGACCGGGAGCGGGCCGCCGGCGAGCACGTCGAACACCCCGAGCCGCAGCGCGGCGGCGACGGTGTGGCAGGTCATGAGCCCGACGAGGTCGGCCAGCACCGACGGCCCGCGGTCAGCCGGGTCAGGTGGCACGGGCGGGCTCCATGTCGGGCCGGGCGTCGGGCAGGTCGGTCTCGACCGTGCGCAGGCGGGGGTGCAGCGCGGTCACGGCCGCGAGGGCCAGCATGAGGAGCGCGGCCAGCAGGAACACCGCGGCGATGCCGCGCCCGGGACCGGTGCCGACGAGCAGGCCGACACTGCCCGCCAACGCCCCGCCGGGCTGCAGGGCCGGTTCGGCGAGCCGCTCCACGAGCGGGCCCGCCGCGAGGTAGGCGAGGGGCTGCCCGGCCTGCCCGAGCGCCTGCGTCGTGCCCAGCACCCGACCCAGGGAGGCGGTCCCCACCTTGCTCTGGACGATCGCGCGCGCGCAGCCCTGCACCACCGGCAGCGTGAACAGGAACAGCGGCGCGGCGAGCGCGACGAGCAGCACGGACGGGCTCGGTGCGTGCAGCGCCAGCGCCACCCCGCCGAGCGCGGTGAACGCCGAGATGCCGGCCGTCCGGTGCCGCGGTCCGCCCCAGGCACCCATCAGCAGGCTCCCGGCGAACAGTCCGCTGCCGCCGGCCAGCATCAGCAGCCCGAGCGTCGTGGGCGAGCCGAACGACAGGATCAGCGGCTGGATCAGCACCCCGGCCAGCGCGAACACGACGTTGTAGGCGGTGGAGACGAGCGTGAGCGCCAGCAGCGCCGGCCGCGCCCGCAGGTACCGCCAGCCGTGGCCCAGGTCGGCCCGCACCGATGGACGCTCCGCCTTTTCCTCCGGGCGGAGCAGCGACCGGGGCAGCCGGACGGCGAGCAGCACGACCATCGCGATGCCGAAGGTCACGAGGTCGATGAGCAGCACGCCCGCGAGCCCGAGGGCGGGCAGCAGCGCACCGGCCACCGCGGGCGCGGCGATCTGCATCGCCATGGAGATCTGCATCAGCCCGTTCGCCCGGCCGAGGTGGCGCTGGGGGACGAGCAGGGGGGTGATCGCCTGGTAGGCGGTGAAGTGGAACACGCCGCACACGGAGGTGAGCGCCGTGGCGAGGTAGACCTGTGCGATCCCCAGCGAGCCGGCCAGGGTGAGCAATGCCGTGGTGCTGGTCACGAGCGCACTGAGGGCGTCGGCGATGACGAGCACGGCGCGCCGGTCGAACCGGTCGACCACCACGCCCGCGACCGGCCCCAGCAGCACCGGTGGCAGCATGCCGGCGAGCATCACCAGTGCGAACGCCGTGACCGAGCCCTGCGTCTGCAGCACCCACACCCCGAGGACGAACCCGGAGAGCGCCGACCCGACCCCGGAGACGAGCGAGGCGGCCCAGACCGCGGCGAACCGGGCGACGTCCGACCTCATGCGCGCACCCCTCCGGCCGGGACCCCCGCCGGGACGAGGGCGTCGAGGTAACGCCCGATGAGCGCGCGGTCGGCGGGCGGCGGCGCCCCGAGGACGGCCTCGGTGGCGGTGCAGTCGAACTCGGGCCGCGGGAACTCCGGCGCGCGCTCGGGCAGCGCGCCGAGGAACGGGGCGAGGGCCAGCGGAGCCCCGGACGCGAGCCTAGCGCCGACGGCCTCCCGCCAGCGCGACCACGGCACCAGGTCCACGGGGTGGCCGCGGTCGGTGAGCGCCGCCGCGAGCTCGGGGTAGGAGACGGTCGCGGAGTTGAAGTAGTGGCGGTCGGCCCCGGCGGGCGCCACGAGCAGCCGCGCGATGCCGCCCGCCACGTGGTCGACCGGGAAGACGTCCTCGGTGTGGGCCAGGTCGGGCACGCACCCGGTCTGGACGAACGTGGTGAGCAGCCTGCTGAAGTAGTCGTCCGGGTTGGCGCGCCCGGTGACGCTGTGCCCGCCGATCCGGGCAGGCCGGTGCAGCGACACCGCCGTCCCGGCCTCGCGCGCCTCGCGGCAGAGCCGGTCGGCCACCCACTTCGTCTGCTCGTACGCGCCGGGCAGCCCGTCGGGGGAGCCCGGCGCGTCCCGCTCGGTCACGCGGGTGCCGCGGTGCGCGGTGCCGAGGAACACACCCAGCGTCGACACCGCGTGCAGCGGTGCCCCCGCCAGCGCCGCCAGCCGCAGCGCCTCGACGGTGCCGCCGACGTTCGCCGGGTGCAACCGCTCGTACGGCGCGGCGAAGTGCACGACGCCACCGTTGTGGCAGACGACATCGCACCGCTGGGCCAGCTCCCGCCATGCGGGCTCGGTGAGCCCGAATCGGGGCAGGGCCAGATCACCCGGCACGCCGACGATCCGGGCCGGGTCGCCCTCCAGCCCGTGTGCCTGCAGGGCGTGCAGGACCCGGTCGCGGGCCTGCTCCGCCGAGCCGGCCCGCACCAGGCAGGCCGCGGTCACGCCAGTGCGCGCCAGCAGCGCCGCGACCACGTGCACGCCGAGGAACCCGGTGGCGCCGGTGACCAGCGCGGTGCGGACCGGTGCCTGCCGTGGCACGTGCGGGACGAGCCCCGTCGGCAGCCGGTCGGCACGGAGGTCCGGACCGGGGGCGGGGGACGCCTCCAGGGCCCGGGCGAGCCCGGCGAGGTCCTCGGCCTCGAACAGCGCGCCGATCGGCACCGGTCGGTGCAGCGCGACCTCGATCGCCGCGGCGACCCGGGCGGCCACGAGGGACGAGCCGCCCAGGGCGAAGAAGTCGTCGGTGCGTCCGACCCGCGCCACGGCGAGGACCTGCGCCCAGACCGCGGCGATCACGGTCTCCACCGGCCCCTGCGGAGGAACGTGCACCTCGGGTTCGGCCGTGGCCGGCGGCAGGGCGCCCAGGTCGACCTTCTCGTGCGCGGTGCGCGGGATGCGGTCGACCACCACGACCAGGTCGGGCACCAGGTGCCGGGGGAGCCGCTCGCGGGCGAAGCGGCGCAGCTCCGCCGGAGTGGTCGTCGTGGTGGCGGCGTAGGCGACCAGGCGCTCGCCCGCCGCGACCGCGACGGCGTCGCGGACCCCCGGGTGCGCCGTCAGCGCGAACTCGACCTCGCCCGGCTCGATCCGGTGGCCGCGGACCTTGACCTGCCGGTCGGCGCGGCCGAGGAACTCCAGTGTGCCGTCGGCCCGCCACCGGGCCAGGTCGCCCGTCCGGTACGTGCGCCCGCTGTGGAACGGGTCGGGCCCGAACGCGGCGTCGGTCGCGGCGGGCTCGCCCAGGTAGCCCAGCGCCAGGCAGTCCCCGGCCAGGAACAGGTCCCCGGGCGCGCCCGCGGGGGCGAGCCGGCCTGCGGCGTCGAGGATGTACGCGCGCACGTGCGGCAGCGGGCGTCCGACGGGCAGGTGCGGGTCCGCGCCGTCCCCGTCGACGGTCTCGTGCACGGTCGCGCACACCGTCGCCTCGGTGGGGCCGTAGTGGTTGACGAACGCGATGCGCTCGCCGGTCGCGCGCGCCCAGTCGCGTACCGCCTCCGTCGCCACCCGCTCGCCGCCGACCATCATCATCCGCACCGGCCAGTCCCCGGGCACGACCACCGAGCCGGAGGCCAGGTCGGCGACCCACCGGCGCCACAGCGCGACGGGCGCGTCGACGGCGGTCACCCCGTGCCGCGCGCAGAAGGCGACCAGCTCCGCCGCGTCGAGCCGGGCGGGCTCGGGGTGCAGCACCAGCGCGGCCCCCGACGTCAGCGCGGGGAAGAGGTCGCCGACCGAGGCGTCGAAGGTCAGCGGCGGCAGCATGAGGATCCGGTCGCCGGGCCCGAACCGGTGCGCGTCGCGGAAGCTCGCGGTGAACGACGCCAGGCTGTGGTGCCCGACCAGCACGCCCTTGGGGCGCCCGGTGGAGCCGGACGTGAAGATCACGTACGCGAGCCCGTCCGGGCGGTCGGTGTGCGCGTCCGTGCGGCGCGCGACCCCCTGCGCGGTCACCACGTGGTCGGCCCCGGCCGTGCGGAGCAGCTCCTCGGTGCGGGCGGGCGGGTCGTCCGGGCTCAGCGGCAGGTACGCCGCGCCCGCCCGGAGTGCCCCGAGAACGGCGGCGACCGCGTCGATCCCGGTCGGGAGCACGATCCCGACGAGCGACGCGTGCGGCAGCCGCGCTGCGACACCCTCGGCCAGCCGGTCGAGCTCGCCGTAGGTCAAAGTGCGGCCGGCGGCCACGAGGGCCGGGGCGTCCGGCTGCGCGCCGACGAGGCCGGTCCAGAGATCGAGGACGGGGGGTCCGGCCGGGGTCGGGTCCCCGCTGCCGAGGAGCGCGGCGCGCTCGGCGGGGTCGAGGATCGGCACCTGCGAGACGCGCTGCTCCAGGTCGGACGTCATCGCCTCCAGCATCCGGACGACGTGGTCGCGGAAGCGCTCCACCTGTCCCGGCGCGAACAGGTCCGCGGCGTAGTCGCAGTAGAGGCCGATGCGCTCGCCCAGGGCCACCACGAGCGTCAGGTCCAGCCGCGACGTCGGCGCGGGCAGCGGCCACACCTCGCCCGCCAGGTCGTCGGCGGGCGACCCCGGGACGTCGTGGCCCATGACGAGCATGGTCTGGAACAGCGGGTTGCGCGCCGGGTCGCCGGAGACCCCGGCCGCACGGACGATCTCGTCGAACGGCACGGTCTGGTGCGCCAAGGCCTCGAGCAGCGTGGCCCGCACCTGGCGCAGCAGCCCGCGCAGGGTCGGGTCGCCCGCGAGGTCGGCCCGGAACGGCAGCGTGTTCACGTAGAATCCGACCGACCGTTCCAGGTCGGTCCGGTCGCGCTCGCTCACCGGGGCCCCGACGACCACGTCCTGCTCGCCGCTGTGCTGGGAGAGCACGGCCGCCATCGCGGCCAGGAACAGCACGAACGGTGTGCAGCGCTCGCGGCGGCCCGTCGCGAGCAGTGCGTGCGACAGCTCCGCGGGCAGCTCCGTGCCGCAGTGGGCGCCGCGCGTGCTCGGTGCGGCGGGACGGGCCCGGTCGCTCGGCAGGCTCTGCACGGCCGGTGCGCCCGCCAGCTGCCGGCGCCAGTACCCTGCGCCATCGGAGGTACCGGGGCCGTCGGAGGTACCGGGGCCGTCGGAGGTACCGGGGCCGCGGTCGGCGAGCCAGGCCGCGTAGTCCGGGAACTGGACGGGCACCGGGCCGAGGTCCTCGCCCCGCAGCAGGGCGAGCAACTCCTGCTCCAGGAGCCCCGCCGACGGCCCGTCGCACACGATGTGGTGCAGGCACCACACGAGGACGTGGTCGTCGGGCGCGAGCCGCACCAGCAGGGCCCGGTGCAGGGGCGCCCGGTCCAGCGGCAGGGGCCGTGCGACGAACGCCTCGCTGATCCGGCGCGCCTCGTCCACGGCCCCCGGAGCGCCGGTGAGGTCGACGTGCTCCACGAGCCCCCCGGCCGGCGGCCCCGACACGACCTGCGCCGACACGACCTGCACCGGCCCCGACGCCGTGGTGGCGACGGCGGTGCGCAGCGCCTCGTGACGAGCAACGAGCGCGTACAGCGCACGGTCCAGCGCGGCGGGGTCCAGCGACCCCCGGTAGCGCCGGCTGACCCAGCACAGGTACGCGCCGTCGCCGAAGCCGGAACCGTCGAGGACCCATAGCCGGGACTGGGCCGGGGTGAGCGGGACCGGCGAGCCGGCCGGCCGGCGGGGGATCGTCACGGCGCTCCCCCGAAGAGCCCGCGGTGCACCGAGACCAGGTCGGGGGACTGCACGAGGAAGGGCAGGTCGGTGGCGACCATGTGGCGGATCGCGAGCAGCGGGACGGGGCTGCGCAACGGCCGCCAGTCCGGGTTCCACAGCCCGGGCTTGTCCGGCGGGCCGTCGTGGAACTCGCCGACCATCAGGCCGTCGCGGACGAACAGGCGCTGCAGCGCCCGCTGCGCCTCGTCGACGATCGCGTAGTCGGTGAGCTGCGGGAACGCGTTGAGGATGGTGGTGTAGGCCGCGTCGGTGCTTCCCGGAGGGGCGAGTTGCAGGAACCAGTCGCGGTAGGGCCGGATGGCGAAGGCCAGCTCCGCCGCGGTCGTCGGCGTGCCCTCCACGACGTTGACGAGGAGGCGGCCGCGGTGCAGCGAGCCCTGGGCGTAGGGGCAGACGGGCCCCTTGCGGCCCAGGTCCCGGTGGGGGCGCAGCAGGTAGTCGGCGACCCAGCCGGCGAGGTCGCGGACCACGGGCTGGTCGAGGTCGCTCGGCTCGAACAGGCGCAGTGCCGGGGACGTGGGGTGCACGATCATGGGCGTTCCCTCCGCAGGGAAGCCAGGGCCGCGGCGCCGATGCCGACGACGGCGGTGGATGCGGTCAGTGCGGCCGCGGCGAACGCGCGGTCCTGGCGGCGGGCCCGGCGCAGGGCGTCGCCGTAGGGGATCGTGGTGTGGCTGACCATGGTGTAGAGCGGCAGCCATCGGCGCGGGAACAGCCGCGACAGGGTGTGGTCGGCCCGGGAGCGGGCCAGGCGCAGCGGGGACCGCGTGCCGTCGCGCAGCTCCACGAAGTTCTGCGCGGACAGCTCGGCCAGGACGTCGGTGTGCGGCTTGCGGCGCTGCTGGAACGCGGCCAGCGCCGCGGCCCGCCCGGCCGCTCCCTCGGGGTGGCTCGCGAGGCACTCGTCCAGGACCAGACAGTCCTCCAGGGAGGCGTTCATGCCCTGCCCGTAGAACGGGTAGATGGCGTGCGCGGCGTCGCCGACGAGCACCACCCGCCCCTCGGCGTGCCACGGCGCGGTGCGGACGGTGACCAGGTGCCCGACAGGTCGGGCGAGGAACTGGTCGGCGAGGTCGGGGACCAGTGCGGCGAACCGCGGGAGGTGCTCGCGGAAGAAGGCGAGCGCGGCGCCGGGGGTGTCGAGCGAGGAGAAGCCCGGCTCGCCCTCGTGCGGCAGGAACAGCGTGCCGGTGTGCGAGCCGTCGGGGTTGGGGTGCGCGACGACCAGGCCGTGGGCGGAGGGCCAGACGTTCAACGCCTCCAGCGGGATCGACGCGCCGGGCGGGACGGTCAGCTCCTTGTAGCCCCACTCCAGGACCTGCTGGCGGTGGTCGGCGGGGCGGCCGTGCTGCAGGAGGCGGCGGACCGTGGAGAACGCCCCGTCGGCGCCGACCACGAGGTCGGGCCGCCGCTGCGACGTCTGCCCGGTCCCCGGGTCGGTGAGGGTCAGCACCCCATCCGCGAGGCCCGTGCACCGCACGCCGAAGGTGAACCGGGCCCCCCGGGCGCGCTGCACCAGCCGCTCGTTCAGCTCGGCGCGGCGGACCGAGTGGAGGACCTCCGACGGGCCGGTCCCGTAGGGGGTGGCGAGCGAGCGGCCGTCTGCCAGGTGGACCGCCCGTCCGCGCATCGGCACCAGCGAGGGCTGCAGCGCCTCCCACAGCCCGATCCGCCGCAGCGCCCGGATGCCGCGGGCGGAGATTCCGAGGTTGATCGACCGGTCCCTGTCCGCGCCCGTCCGCGGGTCGGTCCGCTGCTCGACCACCTCGACCTCGTGCCCGCGCTCGACGAGCAGCGCGGCCAGCATCGACCCGGCGAGCCCGGCCCCGACGACGACGACCTTCACCGCAGCGTGCCCAGCGTGCTGGGGCCGTGGGCGGCGAGGTCGGCGACGGTGTGGGCGACCAGGTCGGCGTGCTCGGCGAGGTCCGGCGTGCGGGTGAGGACGTCGACCGCCGCAGGGAAGCGCCAGAGCAGCTCCTCCAGGAGGAAGCGGAGGTAGGCGGGCTGCAGCTCCGGAAACTTGCGCAGGTCGGCCTTCAGCGTCCAGGTGTGGTGGAACAGCGGGGCGTGGTCCGGCCCGTCCCACGTCCGGGTGGCGGTGAGCCAGGTCCGCTCGCTGACGGGCCGGACGTCCACGCCGAGCGTGCGGGCGACGGCCGGCGCGAGCCGCTGCTCGGCGAAGACCGCGCGGACGGCCGGGTGGCCGTCCGCCGGACCGGAGTTGCCCGTGGCGTAGGCCAGCGCCGCGTCGACGTAGGCCGAGCGGTGCTGTTCGTCGAGGAACACCGAGATCGCCATGTTCGCCGCGGGGGTGTCGAAGACCCATCGCGACAGGTCGGCCCCGACGAGGTTCGGCACCCGCTCGACCGGCGGGTACACCTCCCCGTCGGCGGTCTCCCAGTGGGCGAAGACGAACCCGTCGTGCGGGTCGAGCTCGAGGCGCCGGCGCAGGTACAGGTCGGTGTCGAGGATCGCGAACGGTGCGGGCCGCAGGCCGGCGACGAAGATCTTGGCCCCGGTGGAGTACACCAGGGGGTCGAGGTCGACCGACTCCAGCTCGTCCAGGGCGAGGTCCACGGCGTCGTAGAGCGCGTCGAGCCCCTGCTCCTTCGCGTACGTCGCGCCGAGGGTGTCGGTGACCAGCTCGACGGGCCCGTGGTGCGCCCGCCAGGCCAGCACCCCGTGCACGAGAGTGACCAGCTCGGCGGCGGGCAGCCGGTAGGGCCCGGCGGCCCGGCCGCGGAGCCGTTCGAGCCCGTGCCGGTGCGGGCTGGTCCAGTTGACGTGCAGCGCCGTCAGGCGGGTGCTCACGGGGTCCCCCGGGCCAGCACGCGCTCGACCTCCGCGGTGATCCCGGCGATCGTCGGGGTGTCGTAGAAGATGTGCAGCGGCAGGTCGGCCCGGAGCGCTGTGCGGACGCGCACGAGGATCTGCGTGATCGTCAGCGAGTGCACCCCGAGCTCGAACAGGTCGTCGTCCGGACCGATCCCGTCGCGCTTGAGCACGCCGTGGACGATCTCCTGCACCCGGGCGGCCGACCCGCTCGGCGCCACGACCGCGTCCGTCGGCGCGCGGACCGGGGCTGCCGGGGCCGGCAGCGCGCGTCGGTCGAGCTTGCCGTTGGGGGTCAGCGGCAGCGCGTCGAGCGTGACGACCGTCGCGGGCACCATGACCGGCGGCAGGAACTGGGCCAGGTGCTCGCGCAGCGCCGCCGGGTCCGCCGGCCCGGCCCCGGCCGGCACGACGTAGGCGACGAGCCGGTCGTCCCGGACGGCGGCCGCCGCCCGCGCGACGGCGAGGTGGGCGAGCAGTCGGTCCTCGATCTCGCCCAGCTCGATGCGGTGGCCGCGGAGCTTCACCTGTCCGTCGGCGCGGCCGAGGAACTCCAGGTCGCCGTCGAGCCGGTGGCGGACCAGGTCCCCGGTCCGGTAGACCCGCTGGCCGCCGGGCAGCACGACGAACCGCTCCGCGGTCAGCTCCGGCCGCCCGACGTAGCCCCGGGCCAGCCCGGCCCCACCGAGGCACAGCTCCCCGGGCGTGCCGTCCGGCACCGGGCGCAGGTCGCCGTCGAGCACGTGGACGGTGGTGTTGGCGAGCGGTCGGCCGATCGTCACCGGTCCGGTCACCTCCGCGCAGGTGGACCAGATCGTCGTCTCGGTCGGGCCGTACATGTTGTAGAGCCGCTTCGTGCGGGCCCGGATCGCGTCGGCGAGCGGCTGCGGCAGCGCCTCGCCCCCGGCGAGCGCGGTCACCGCCGGGTCGTCGAACCCGCCGTCGAGCAGCACCTGCCAGCCCGACGGTGTCGCCTGCACGTGGGTGACGCCGTGCTCGGCGGCCAGCGCGGCCTGCGCCCGGCCGTCGAGGGCGAGTGCCTCCGGGGCGATCACGACCCGACCACCGGTCACCAGCGGCAGGTGGAGCTCGAGCGCGGAGATGTCGAACGCGAGCGAGGTCAGCGCCAGCCAGACCGGCGGCTCCGCGTCGGCCAGCTCGTCGCGGACCGCGAGCAGCAGGTTCACCAGCGCTCCGTGTCCGATCTCGACGCCCTTGGGCCGACCGGTGGAGCCGGAGGTGTAGAGGACGTAGGCGCGGTCCTCCGGCCGCGGTCCGGGGCCGGCAGCCTCGACCCCGCCCGTCCCGGAGCCGTCGAGCACCAGCACCGGCCCGGAGAACGCCGGCGCCGCGGTGCGCAGGTCCGGAGCCACGAGCAGTGCCTGCGGCGCCGCGTCGCCGAGCACGAACTCCAGCCGGGCCGGTGGGTGGCCCGGGTCGAGCGGCAGGTAGGCCGCGCCTGCCCGCAGCACGGCCAGCTGCGCGACCAGCGCGTCCGCCGAGCGCCCGGCGAGCAGCGCGACCAGCGAGCCCGGTCCCGCCCCGGCCGCCACCACGCGCCCGGCGAGAGCCCGGGTGGCGGCGCCGAGCTCCGCGTACGTGAGGGTGCGGTCGCCGTCCACGACCGCGACGGCGTCCGGCTGCCGCGCGACCACCTCGTCGACGAGGTCGACGAGCGTCGTCGCCGGGACGGTGCGGGCCGGACCGTGGAGGGGCGGCGGGTGCGGCAGCGCCCGGAGGAGGTCGGCCAGCGCGGTGTCCGGCGCGGCCAGCGCGGCCCGCAGCAGCGCCCGCCAGTGCCCGGCGATCCGGGCGGCGGCCTCGTGCGGCAGGTGCGCCGGGTCGTGCTGCAGCACGACGTCGCACCGGTCGGGACCGTCCACGACGAGCACCCGCAGCGCGCCGCGGGAGGTGCCGTTGGACGCGGCCCAGTCCACGTCGGTCACCAGGCCCGGGAACGCGGGAGCGGCCTCCCGGCGCCGGTAGCTGAGCGAGACCTGCGCGAGCACGCGGCCCGGCTCGATGCGCGGCAGCGCCCGCGCCAGCGGCACCTCGCGGACCCGGTAGAGGCCCCGCAGGTCCCGCCGCAACCCGTGCTCGAACCGCAGGCTCCGGGCGAACCGCCGGAAGCTCCACCCCGGGTCGAGCCGGGCGAACACCGGCAGCTCGTTGACGAAGCACCCGATCCGGTCGCGCGTGGCGTCGGTGCGGGTCCCCAGGTCGACGCCGATCGGCGCGGTGTCGTCGCCGTCGTTGCCGTACCAGCGCAGCAGCGCCTGCCAGGTGGCCAGTACGACCTCGAACCGGCTCACACCGAGCGCGTCCAGGTCGCCGTCGTCCGGGCCGAGGGTGAACGCGACCGAGCTCCCCGGGCCCGTGGGCGGGCGCGACCCGCCGAGGTGGGGCAGCACGACGTCGGCGGGGTCGCGCCAGCGCGCCAGCCAGTACTCCCGGGCGAGCGGCAGCTCCTCGGCGATCCGCTGCTCCTCGTCCGCGGCGAGGTCGACGTCGGGCAGCGCGGGCAACCCGGCCCCGCCATAGGCGGCGGCCAGGTCCCGCAGCAGGATCGACTTGGACTCGCCGTCGAAGACCAGGTGGTGGGCGGCGAACCGCAGCACACAGCGCTCGCGTCCCAGCACGTGCAGACCCATCCGCACCAGCGGCCCGGTCGCGAGGTCGAACGGCTCGACCCAGGTGGACGGCGGGCTGTGCTCCACCGTGACGGCGGGCGGCACCGGAGCGGGCACCAGGTGGGGCACCCCGTCGCGCTCCTGCACCGCCGACGCGAGCACGGGGTGGCGGGCCAGCACCGCCTCGCACGCCCGGCGCAGGGCGGCGACGTCCACCGGGCCGGTGAGGTCCACCGTCAGTGGCATGACGTAGCCGGCGCCCACGCCGCCGGTCAGCTCGTCGACCCAGATTCCGCTCTGGGCCGACGTGGCCCTGTGCGCTCCGCTCTCCACTCCCTGGTCCTCCCTCACCTTGCGAGCAGGTCGCGCACGCGCGACTTGACGATCTTGCCTGTGGTGGTCCGGGCGAACCCGTCGACGAACGCGATGCGGACGGGACGCTCGTGGCGGGTCAGCCGCGTGGCGAGGAACGCCTTGAGCTGAGCCTGCGACAGCGGGGCGGACGTCCGGACGGCGGCGGCGACCACCGCGCCCATCACCGGGTGCGGGAGGCCGACGACCGCCGCCTCGACCACGTCGGGGTGCTCGTGCAGGGCCGCCTCGACCTGCAGCGTCGACACCTTCAGCCCGCCGGACTTGACCACGTCGCTCTCCCGGTCGGTGAGGTGGAGGTAGCCCTCGTCGTCCAGGTGGCCGAGGTCGCCCATCCGGATCCACCCGTCGCGGAAGGTCCGGGCGCTGCCGGCGTCGTCGCCCACGTAGACCCGCGGCGGAGCGGGCGAGCGCAGCCACACCTCGCCGACGGTCCCCGCCGGCACCTCGCGTGCGCCGGCGTCGAGGATCCGCACGTCGCGAGGCTCCGCGGGCAGGCCCAGCGAGCCGGGCCGGTCGGGGTCGAACAGCATCGCGGTGCACGCGGGCGCCGACTCGGTGGAGATGTAGCAGTTGACGACGGTCGCCGACGGGAAGGCGAGGGTGAGCGCCTGCGCCGTCGCCGGGGGGAGCGCGGCGGCCGAGGAGCTGACCATGAGGACGGAGGACAGGTCGTGGCGCTCGGGGGCGCGCGAGCGCAGCAGCTCGGCCGCCATCGGCGGGACGAGGAAGACGGTGCCGGCCCGGTGCGCGGCGACCTGCGCGCAGAACGCCTCGGCATCGAACACGGGCAGGGCGAGGGCGGCCGGGTGCGCCGTCAGGCTGTCCACGAGCATCATCTGCCCGGCGTTGGTGCCGAGGGGGAACGCGTGCACGAACAGCTCGGAGTGCGCGTACGGACGCCGGCGGGCGCGGGGCCGGAAGCCGTGCGCGAGGTTGCCGTGCGAGGCACCGACGCCCTTCGGCTCACCGTCGGTACCCGAGGTGAACACGATCTGCGCGAGGTCACCGGGTGCGGGGCCGGCGGCGGGCGGGCGGGCGCCCGCGCCCTCCAGCGCGGCGACCTCGCCACCTCCCCGGACCGTCCGGGTGGCCCCGCACCGGTCGAGCATCCGGTCGCGCTGGGTCGCGGGCAGGGACGACGCGAGGGGCACGGCGACGGCGCCGGCCCTCTGCACACCGAGGCACGCGACCGCGAAGTCGGGCCACTCGGACCCGGAGAACACGAGCCCGACCGGCTCGCCCGGACGGACGCCGGCGGCCAGCAGGCCGCCCGCCACGGCGTCGGACCGCTCGTGCCACGCGCCGAACGCCAGTTCCTCGCCCTCGGGCGTGCGGATCGCGGTGCGGTGCGGCTGCTCGGCGGCACGGACCGCGAGCATCTCCGGGACGGTGCTCATGCGGTCCGCAGCGCCGTCGCGAAGCGGTCGACGTGCCGGCCGAACTCCTCCGCGAGCGCGGCCGGCACGGCGGGGTCGAACCCGAACCCGTTGTAGACGACCGCCGCGCGCATCGACCCGTCCGGCTGCTCCTCCACGATCAGCCACGGCGAGGTCAGGTCGCGCTCGCCGGGAGGCACGTGCCACACGAGGTTCTGTTGGAACCGCGGGATCGGGAACGGCGCGGAGACCAGCCCGGGGACGTTCGGCGGCTCGCTCCAGCTCTCGTAGTGGATCCGGGAGGGGTAGGGAACCCGCAGCCGGGCGTCCTGGTAGGCGTGGAGCTGATGGGCGTTCGCGCCGAGCACCGTCGCCCGCACCCGGCCCAGCAGCTCCTCGTAGCCGGGCGCGCCCGACAGGTCGAGGCGCAGGAGCAGCGACTGCACCAGGCAGCCGACGACGCCGTTGTGCTCCGGGGCGGTGCGTCCGGGCGCCGGCGACATCAGCACCAGGTCCGTCAGGCCGGTCCACTCCGTCAGGACGGTGCTCCAGCAGGTCATGACGCCCATGTAGGCGCTCGCGCCGCGGGCCCGTGCGGCATGGCGCAGCCGCTGCGCCGTGGCGGCCGGGACCTCGAACCAGTGCGCCCGCCAGCTGTAGCGGTCGGTCACCCGGCGGCCGGGGAACGGCTCCAGAGCGCGCGGCGCCCCGGCCAGCATCCGGTCCCAGTAGGGCTGGTGGAGCGGCCACTGCGTCCGCGACCAGCGGCAGTACTGCGTGTAGGTCGTCTCCAGGGGCCGCAGCGGGCTCGGCCGCCCCGTGCGCAGGGCCGAGTACTCCAGGGCCACCTCCCGCAGCACGACGCCCATCGACCAGCCGTCGAACGCGAAGTGGTGCACCGACAGCACGAGTACCTGGTCGTCGGGCCCGATGCGGATCACGAGCGCGCGGACGAGCGGGTCGCTGGTGACGTCCGACAGCACCTGCCGCTCGGCCGCGGCCAGCCGCACGGCGTCGGCCTCGCGCTCGGTGGGGGTGTCACCGCTCGCCTCGACCTCGACGACGTCGGGCGGCAGGTCGGTCGCGATCGAGACCGCGTGCCGGCCCCCCTCCCGCCGGCACACCGTGCGCAGCGCCTCGTGCCGCCGCACGACGGCCGCGAGGGCGCGCTCGAACAGGGCGGTGTCGAAGGCGTCGGTGATCCGGGTGGCCACGGCGATCGACCCGATGTCGCGGGGGACCTCCGGCTCGGTCATCCAGATCAGGAAGTCCTCCTGCTGGGTGCTGAGCGCCGGCTCGTCCGCGCCGGTGGGCGCCGCGGGCTCCACCCGGGGTGCGCGGGCCTCGATCCAGCGGGCCTGCTCTCCGATGCCGGGCACGTCGAAGGCGAGGTCCGCGGTGGCGGTCACGCCGAACCGCTGCGTGATCAGGGTGGCGAGCTGGATCGCCTGGAAGGAGTCGCCACCGAGGGCGAAGAAGTCGGCGTCCGTGCCGGGCACCGGTACGCGAAGGACCTCGCGCCACACGTCGGCGAGGTCGTCCGCAGTCCTCGTCGATCCCCCGTGCGGGAGACCGCGGTCGTAATCGGCCGTCACAGAACGCCCCCGGTGAAAAGGCCTGCCCGGGCGGCCGTGATCCGCGCCGGGTGCGATCGAAATCCTACCGAGCATAGCATCGGCCACGCTCCGGTCAATGACAAGAACTGCCCCGGACGGTGTGCGGGAATCGTTTCCCGCACACCGTCCGACGAGGATCGCCTCGTCGTCCGTCGGCCTCTGAGCAGCGGAAACGCCGACCGACTCGGCGGTGCGGCAGATTCCCGGGAGGCCGGGAAATGGGCCCTGCTCCGCATCCCGACTTACGCCGTTCGGTCGAGTCGAAGTCCTACGGGATCGGTTCTCAGGAATACAGAGAGATCGCCGGAGCGCAAGGTGTTCCGACTAGTCCGTTCGTGGGTGCCGCGGTCACCGAGCGCGACCGTCGGGCAGCGTCGCGCCGTGTCAAGACGGCCATCCGATGGATGGTCCGGCCCGGCAGCACCAACCCGGCCAGCTGTCGTCGAGGCGGTCCGGCGGGGACGATCGGGGACATGACCACCGCCGTGCCGTCCCGCGCCGCCCACCCCGTTCCGCTCGGCCTGCCCACCAACCGGGCCGCCACACCCGCACCGCTGACCGCCCCGGAGACCATCGCGTGAGCACCACCACTGCCACCACCAGCAAGCCCGACGCCACTACCGCGACCGCCACTGCCGCACCGCCAGACCCCCGGGCGCAAGCGATGCGCGAGGGCCGCCGCGCCGACAGCACACGCCGCCGACAACGCGTCCTCACCACGCTCGACTGAGGCGCCCCGTTGTCCTCGGACCACGATCCAACTGGCGCGAGTCCGGGCTCGGCAACCCAGCCGATGTCGACGCCCTCCACCAGCAGATCACCCGACTCGAGCAACAAATCATCGACCTGAGCCTGCAACTCGCCGAACGCGACGAGGACCTCAACGCCGCCCGCGCCGCGAACCAAGAGCTCATGGCCCGCATCAACGCTCCCCACTCCACCAGGTGAACCTCCACGAGCCGGCTTGCACCACACCTGCCGCGCTCGCCAACGTCCCCTCATCAACCTCTGAGCTGCGCAAACGCGAGGAAACCGGCCACCGCTACAAGGCCCACCCGCGGAGAAGCTGCGCGACACCGTCCACCGCGAGGACAACTCCACCTCACCGGCCGAACCGACATCACCGAAGCCAGCCGCGAGGCCAGCCGCGTCATGCACCGCCCCTTCACAATCCTCAAGCTCGCATGATCTTGAAACGACCGTGGGTAGGCGGCCACCTCGTCCGTCATGTCATGCAAGGGGCCACGTCACAAGTGACAGTCCAACTTCGAGTCGCGGTCCAGACCGAATGCAACGCAGGTGGGCTTGATCAGTGGTCGTGGTGGCTCCGGCGTGGCGTCGTGATGGGGCCGGGGTGGGTGACACGATCGCCGATCATGTGTCCGCCGCGTTCCGTACCGTCGATCCGCACCTCGTGATCCACCCGCGGTCGGGCAGGTGCCCGACCAGGCCCCGCCGCCGAACCGTCGTTGGCAGTTGCGCACTGATGGACGGCCTGATTCCTCCCTAGCGTCGCTCACAGAAGTTCGAGCTTGCAAAGGGGCAAGGTCATGGTAGCTGGTGCGGGTGTCAATTCCTCGAGCGGGCGCAGGCCGAACAGGCCCGAAGGCTTGACCAATCCCTACGACAATGCGGTCGATGATCCTGACCTCGATGGCATCGGTGAGCGGTCGCGATTGCTCCTGATCGGCGGAATGGGCGCTGGCCTGACCGCTGCCGGCTTGCTCTTCGGCGCCGCGACCCCCGCTGCTCTTGCGGACACCCCAGACACCGGTGCTCCGCAGGATGCGGCGCCTGCTCAGGACGCGGCGCCTGCTCAGGACGCGGTGGCCGCTCCGGATGCGGCGCCGACGCCCGGTGCGGGCTCCGCGCCGGATATGGCGGCCACTCCGGATGCCACTCCCACTCCGGACGTGTCGTCCAGTCAGGACGCGGTGCCCGGTCAGGACACTGCTGATTCGACGGGCGTGGGGCAGGCGCCCGGCGCCGGGTCCGTGCCGGATATCGCGGCGACGCAGTACACGGCGCCCACGCCGGATTCCGCCGCGGTTCCGAGTCAGGACGTGGCTCCCAGCCAGGACACGCCGCTGTCGACGGGTGCACCGTCGCAGATCACGTCACCGGATTCTGTGGTGTCGGTGGCGACCGCGCCGGTGCAGAGCACCGCGACGGTAACTGACGGACCGGTATCGCCGGAGCAGGACACCACGGGCGCGGGGCTTTACCAGAACGTGACCCCGCAGCAGTCAGAGCCGCCGCGCTCGGATGAGGGCGTGCTGTCATCCGCGTCGCCAGATTCGGTAGCCCAGTCAGTCGCCACCGACGGCGCCGGCCTGTCGGCCACCGCTGCGCTGGCCGCCGTCGTGCCGCCGACGGTGCCCGCCGATCCGGTCGCAGTGGCGAGTCCGCCACCGCCGGCGGCGCCAACGAGTGTGACACCAGAAGTGCCGGCGGTCGTCGCGCCAGTAGTGACGCCGGAGCCACCGCTGGTGCCGGCCGTCTCTGCGCCGGTACCGGTGGAGCCGCCGGTCGCCCCGGTGGCCTCACCAGCGGTGGCGGCCCCGCCTGTCGAGGCCTCGGTGGCGCCGGCGGCAGCTGCGCCGGTTGTACAGCCGTTGACGGGTGCGGCGTTGGCGGCGGTGCAGAAGGAGGAGGCGGCGTACCGGGCGAAGGTCAACCGCAACGACAACCTGACCGACGCGCAGGTGACGCGAAGGATCGAGGCGTCGAAGGAGCGGGTGCGTGACGCGCGCACGGGTGGCGACGCGGTGGTGGCCGCCGCCCCGGTCCGCGTAGCGGAGTCGGTTGCCGCGCCCGTTGTTGCTGCGGCGCCAGAGGCCCAGCCGCCGGTCGTGCCGGTTGGTGCGCCGGTCGTGACCGACCCGGCCGCAGTCCCGGGGCCGGTCGCGCCGGTTGCACCGGTGGTGACCCCAGTCGTGTCGCCGGCGGCCGCGGTGGCGCCGGTCGCGGAGCCGTTGACGGGTGCGGCGTTGGTGGCGGTGCAGGAGGACGAGGCAGCGTACCGGGCGAGGGTCAAGCAGAACGACAACTTGTCCGATGTGCAGGTGGCGCGGAGGATTGAGGCGTCGAAGGAGCGGGTGCGGGACGCACGTACGGGTGGTGACGAGGCAGTAGCACCGGTCCCGGCGGCACCCGTACCGGCGCCGGTCACGCCGGAGCCCGTGGCGGCGCCGGTCGCGCCGGTGGCCGTGGCGGCGCCGGTCGCGCCGGTGGCCGAGGCGCCGGTGGTGCCGACGTCGTGGCAGACGGTCGACGGTGCGACGGTGCGCAACTTCGCCTCGTCCGCGCACGGCACGGTGGTGGCGACCTACCAGCAGGCTCACAACGACGCACAGGTCACCGACACCTTCGTCGACGGTTCCCGCGAGAGGGTCGTCGAGCGGCCCAACGGCACCAAGCTCGTCCGCACCACCAACGCCAAGGGCGTGACGCGCAGCGTCGAGTACGACGAGGACGGGACGGTCGTCTCGCGGGACCGGGTGGAGGGCAAGCCTGCCGTGGCGCCCGACCAGCCTGCGCCGCTGGCAGGTGCCCAGGCCACGGCATGGACCGAGACGGCGAACAACGCTGCGCTCGTCGACTTCGTGGCGAACCCGGTGGCCGACAGCACGGTCGCGATCAGCGACCGCCCCGACGGCGGTATCGAGCAGCGGCAGTGGAACGCGGACGGCAGCTTCACCTCCACGGTGACCTACCGTGACGGGCGCGAGGTCGTCACCTCGATCGACGAGACGGGCAAGAAGGCTCGCACGGTAGTCGAGGACGGTGTGGTCACCGACCGGTCGACCGGCGAGGTCGCCCCCAGGGTTACCCCGGTCACGGTGACGCCCGAACAGCTGGCCGCCACCACCACGACCGTCTACGTGACGGGCGACGGCGAGCGCGCGGTCCAGGATCTGTTGGTCGACACGTCGAAGACCGACGCGAAGATCACCGTGGCGGGGGTCGACGTCCGCAAGACCGTCGCCGAGAACGGCGCAGGCCTCACCGTCAAGGACGACGGCGACGCGACGACCTACCAGCAGGTCGGGCCCGACGGGCGCACGACCGTCCGGACCATCGACAACGACACGGGCGAGGTCGAACGCAAGCGCACCTTCCAGGGTGCGGCGCCCACGCCGCTCACGCTCCCGACCTACGTGACCGCCGACCCGACCCCGGAGGTGACGCTCGCCACCACCGCGGCGGGCCAGCCGACGTCGACCACGACCTGGTCGAACGGCACCGTGCTGACCGAGTCGTCCCGAGCCAGCGGCGACGTGGTGATCGATACGTCACTCCCGACCGGCGTGGAGACCACACAGCTGCGCGGCGTCAACGGCGACGTCGTCACCCGGCAGACCACAGCCGGTGACACTGAGCTGTTCACCCGGGACAGCGAGGGAGCGGGGGTGGCGCAGACCCTCGTCCCCGGGCTGGCCGACCTGCCGGTCACGGCCGTCGAGGTGGGCACGACCACCGAGAAGTTCACCGGGGTCGAGGTGACGAAGGGCCAGGGAGGGGCGAAGACCGCGACCTTCGACTGGGGCGGCAACGCCGTCACGGTGGACACCGACCGCAAGAGCACCACGACCTGGAACCAGAGCGCCGACCAGAGCCTGCGGGACACGCTGAACGCCGAGCCCGTCGAGGGCGGTGACGACGACCCGAAGGAGGTCGACTGGAACCAGTGGACCGTCAGCCGGACCGTCGACCCGAACGCCGAACTGGTCCGGCGGGCCGAGACCAGGGTCGGTGACGGCGGCGAGAGCCGCGCCGACGGACTGTTCGAGGTGCAGAAGGACGGGGGCACGGAGTCGTCGTGGAAGGCCCGCGACGACGACGGGCAGCAGCTGACCCGGATGAACGTCGAGCTCGACGGTTCGGTCCGACAGGTCAACGACCTGAACCCCGACTACGGCCCCGACCTGCGCACCGACTACCGCAAGAACGCCGACGGCACGATCAGGACCGACCTGACATGGGACGAGAGCGACATCGGTAACGGCGTCAGCAGCTTCGCGACGCTGCAGCGCACCGACGGTGAGGGTTACGTCCGCTACGGCCGCCAGGGTCAGGACGAGAAGAAGACGCGGATCGTCTACACCGACGTCACCGACACGTTCGACGACGGCCGGCCGACGCTCACCGACGAGCAGCGCAAGCTCGCGCACGACCAGGGTTTCGTCATCGCAGATGCCGCCGCGGTGGGCAAGGGCAAGGGCTGGCAGACCGGCGAGGATGCGCTGATCATGCTGCCCGAGTGGACGGTCATGGACCTCGACGACGGGTTGGCCTCGCCGCCGGCCGCGGGGTTCGCGGAGGGCACCGGCAACGGCGGTCCGACCGCTCCGGGGGAGGGCACGGACGATTCCGGCAACGCAGCGATCTCCACGGTCGCCCGGTGGGCGGGCAGCCGGATCGCCGAGGGATTCGGCGACGGCGGCCTGGCGTCGTCCACGGTCGGCAATGCCGCCGGCGGTGGTGTCGCGCTGATCTCGGGGGACACGAACGCGCTTCGCTCCGCGGGCGGCGCGATCGCCGACGGGATCGTGACCGATGTCGTGGCTGACGTCCTGCCGACCGATTTCGGTCCGGCGGCGACGGCAGGCGGGAACGTGGTGGGCGCGCTCGTGTCCGGCCGCCACATCGACGTCACCAACGACATCGCAGCCCCGGTGGCCCAGGAGGTGCTCACCAACGCGGCGGGCAGCGCGGCCGGTTACGCCGGCGCCGGTGCGGCGCGGCTGCTCGGCAAGGCGATCTTCGGTGGTGAGGTCGCCGGGACCGACGTGATCGACGAGGCGGTGGCCACCGGCGCCGGGGCGGCGTGCAGCGTGGTCGGCACCCCGGCCCTCGGCGCGGCGTGCTACGGGCTCGGCAAGCTGATCACCGGCCTGATCGGGGGCAACAAGAAGCCCGATGACCTGGCCGAGGAGTTCTCCCATTCCTACGACGACAACGAGGCCCTGACCCGCAACCCGAACGCGCGGATCGTCGACGACGTCCGCCAGGGCGAGCAGGCGCACGGTGCGCTGTGGACCTTCCAGGACGACGTCAACCTGGCGGGCGGCATGACGTTCAACCCCGACCAGGTCGGCACGCTCGACCGGCAGGCGCTGCTGGCCACGACCGATCCCAACACGACGACGGGAGCGGAGGCGCAGCGCCGCGAGGACTTCGCGAAGCTCGCGGAGACCCAGGCGCGCGACACCCCCGAGCTGAAGCCGTTCGCGAACTACCTGCAGGCCAGCGCCGAGTACGAGGACCGCGCCGCGGGCAAGGGCGACGCGTGGCACCAGCGGAACTTCGACCGGGCCGCGTCCCGGCTGGGGCTCGACGACGAGTTCGGTGTGGACAAGGTGGCGTCGGGAAAGATGACCGCCGCCGAGGCCCGCATGATCGTCGACGAGTCCGGGCCGCGGCTCGGATACCCGGTCTACAACCCGCTCGACGGCAGCCGTGACCCGGACTCCCTGCGCAGCTTCAACGCCATCACCACCGACCGCGCCGCCGCGGCGAAGGCGCAGGCGGACCTGGCGAAGGCCCAGGCGGAAGGTACCGCCGTGGTCGACGACGCGGGTGGCCCGACCGAGGCGGTCAAGCAGGACCCCTACGTCGGCTCCTACTGGAAGGACTGGGAGCGGGCCCAGCGCGAGGTCAAGGACACCGGCCGCACCGACGCCTTCGCCACCACGTCGAAGGACGCGATCGACGACCGATCCGACGAAGACGTCTACCAGACCTATCTGCGCGGCTCCTACACCGGGCTCGACGGCGTCGAGGACGACGCCGCGGACGCCGCGACCAAGCGCGTCAACGCGACCGGCGAGGTCGTCGGGCTGATCCGTGACCGAGGGGTCAAGGACCAGGACGTCGCGAAGTCGCTCATCGGTGACGGGCTCGCGGGCCTGACGAACCCGGCCTACCTGGCGCCGAAGAAAGCGCCCCTGCTGCAGCCGAAGGGCGACCCGGAGTTCGACGTCGCCGCCGGCATCGCCAACGTCTTCACCAGCGGCATCGACGCCCTCGAATCACTCACCGCGGGTGCCACCACGAGCACAACCACCCCCACAACAGGGGACAACCCGTTGGATCTGCTCACGCCTCCGGGCACGACGGCGGCCCCGCTCTTCGGCATCTCACCGGCCGTCCTGGACGGCCTGCCGGGAAGCTCCACCACCCTCCCGGGCGGGCAGCTCGACGTCCCCGGCCCCGGGTCGCCCGACGCCTCGCAGGACAGGACCGGAAACGACGTCCCGGCCACCCAAGCCGGCACGTTCGGCTGGACGGACCCCCGGACCACGGCCGACATCGACGCGATGCGCCTCGATGCGGTGTCGCCGGTGTCGATCACCCCACCCGACTCGCTGCCATCCACCGAGACCACCGGTGTCCTCCCGGCCGACTCCACGGTCGCGCCGGCACAGGAAGCCGGCGCCAGCATCACGAATGTCGCAGAAGGGGCGGCGCCACAGACCCCGTTCCTGACCAGGTTCCGACTCTCGCCCGAGTTCCAGGGGGAGACGGTGGCACCGGCGCCGCGCCAGGTGGGTACGGACGAGAAGGGCACCATCCCGATCGACCCCACGTCTCCGCGCAGCACTACCAACCTCGGAACCTTGGTGGCGTCGGCGATTCTGCCGGGCGACGGGGTCGTATCCGACTCCTCCAACGGCATCCTTCCCGTCTCGGGCCGGGCCGGAGACGACGCGCCGTCAGCAGCAACGGAGATGTTCGGCTGGACGGATGCCGAGACCACGGCTGACATCGACGCGATGCGCGGCGACGCTCAGGCACCGGTGTCGCTGACTCGCGTCGACCCGGGTTTCGCCGGCGTGCTCGACCGGTTGGCGGCCGGGTCCGGCGTTCTCCCGACGTCGGGTACGGCGGGCGTGACCTCATCAGCCCCAGGGCAGGGCGGGCAGTCGGGTAGCGGGGACGCGGCCCTCGCGGCCGGCGGTGGCGCGGGTGGGACCAGCGGCGCAGGTGGTTCCGGCACGGCGCGCCCGGAGATCCCGTTCCTGGACGACGCTCCGGTCACCTACCAGTACATCGATGGCGACTTCGTCGTGGTTGCAGGGCAGCGGGTCGCGGGGCGCCCGGCCGTGCGGATCGAGCGTGACCCGACCGGTATGCCCGCCTTCAGCGTGTACGGGAGTCCGGGAGATGCCGACGGCTCCATCCTGGACGTCGACACCGGCCTGATCGCGGTCGGCGGCTCCCCGCTCGCCGACATCACGGTGCGGCAGGGTGGCGAGGCCCCGATCCCGACGACCGGCGAGTTCCGCGGCATCCCGATGACCGGTGCCGCGCTCGAGCGCATGCGGGTCGAGCAGGCGGGCCGCGACGCCGCGGCCTCCGGTACCTTCACTGTGACGACGCCGGAAGGCGAGCAGCTGCGGTTCGCCAACGTCGACCTGCCCACCGCGACGGCAGTCGATCCCGTCACCTACGAGGCCAGAGACGTCGTGCTCCCGCCCCGCCCCGGCGAGTCCTCCCTGACCTGCATCACGGGTGACGGAAGCTGCAGCTACACGTTCGATGATGCCGGCAACCTGTCGGTGACCCGAAACACCATCGACGAGAACGGTCAGCCGACCACGAGCCGGGAGCGCCGAGAGGTGCGCCGCCCCAACGAGATTCCCGACTCGCTGCCGGCGCAGTCGCTGACCTGGGTCCTCGATCCCGGGGACGGCTCGTTCACCTCATTCCCCGGCCTCGGCGACTCGACCGATCCGTCCACCGTGGCGCTGCAGGTGCATCGTGGGCCGGACGGGGAGGTGGTGTCGGCCAGTACCACCGGCGGTGCGTTCCCGATCTCCGCCGACGAACAGGGTTCGGTTCCCGTGCTCTTCCCTGACCTGCCGTCCACACCCGGCGATCGCGCGTGGAAGACGTCGGCTTCCGACCGGGGCGGTTCGTTGGGCGATGGCGAGAACGTGGCCATGGGACCGGGCTATGTCCTCACCAGCGACGTCGAGCCGGTCACTGGCGAACCCCGGATACGGGGCGGCGGGCTCAACGGCTCCCTCGTGCCGCCGATGAGCAACGACACGGCCCAGATGTTCGGCTGGATGGCAGGGATCCCGAATCTCGCCATGCCGACGAACCTGGCGGTCGACAGCAACAACCCTGATGCGAACGTCACGATCGACAACAGCATCCGTCAAGGCTCACTTCGAGTGCTCGCGAACAATTCGCTGAGCTGGACGGCCGACGACGGCGAGACCTACCGGCTCGACCCCAGCATCTACTCGCCCCCTGCGGCTCCCGGCCAGGTCGCCCAGGGAACCGGCACGTTCCGCCTCCAGCCCGATGGCAGCTGGGCCCCGGTCGAGCCGGGCGAGGTGCCGCCCGTGATCGCGCGGGGCTGGCCGGAACCGCCTGCGGATGGCGGGAACGTCGGCCCCGGCACCGATGGCGGTGGCGGGTCCCCCGGCGGCGGACCGGGTCGCGGCGGCAGCCCGGGCGGCTCGCCTCTGGCGCCGGTCGGCGGGTCCCCCGCCGGCACGGGCGGAGGATCGAGCATGACGTCGTGGCTGAACGATCTGGCCACGTCGAACGCCGCGCTCGAACTTGTGGAGACTGGTTCGCCCTACTGGCCGGTCGCTGATTTCGAGCTGCCCGCGGACGGCGGCGATGCGTCCTCGACGGCCGTGCCGGGTGACCTGTCGCGTACCGCAGAAGGTGGGAGTCTCGGGCTCGTCCCGCTGGACCTGCTGGACGTTGCGGGACCCGACTTCGGTATGGGAGTCGCGCTGCCCGAGCTGGATCTCATGGCCGCAGAGTCGGCCAGCACGAGCGTGAGCGGCGGACCCAGCGGGAGGGCTCGGGGCGTGGCAGGCGGGCCGGTCGGGTCGAGCACGGGTGGTACCCCGTCCGGGACACCCGGTGGCAGTGGCGCCACCGGCACTCCTGGCTCCGGAGGTGGCGGTGCGGCCAGCGGTGGCAGTGGCGGCGCTGCTGGTGGCAGTGGCGGTGCAGTTCCTCCCGCCTCCAACCCGCTCTGGGGCAGTGACCCGAGTTACCAGGGTCCGAGTGAGCCCGTCTACCGCAATGTGGTGGAACAGATCCTCACGACCGAGGGCGCCCGCCAGGCGGCCGTCGCGAACGGTGACACCGCCGACGCGGCAGCCGCGGCGTCCGAGCTCGGGGGCTTGTGGGACCAGTTCGAGCGGTACCAGTACGTGCCTCAGGGCGTCGTCCGTCCATCGGAGGTGGAGGAGTTGCGGGCGACACTGCGCGCGGCGCAACCGGGGCAGTTCATCGACCTGACCAACACCTACTCGCGCGAGGAAGCCACGCAGCTCGCCCCCTTCATCTACGAGGCCCAGGAGCGAGGCGCCCGCGTCGCGTTGCCCGGTGACTACGCCTGGGACAACTGGCAGGCTCTGAGTGCGAACAGGCAGTACACGCAACGGCAGATCAACATGCCGGTCGCGCTGGCGAACCTCGGCCTGACAACGGCGTTCACCGCTGCGGGCCTGTTCGCCAACGGGGTGATCCAGTCCGACTTCAACCAGACCTTGGCCGACCGCGGAAACGCCGCCGCCGAGACGCGCACAGCGACGCAGCGCGAGAACAGCGAGCGGCTCGCCGAGCTCTCCAGGCAGCACCGGCTGGACCTCGCAAGTCGCAACCGGGGGGTGGACCAGGAGCGGTTCGCCGCCCAGCAGCAGCTGAACGACCAGCTCTTCGGGGCCCAGCAGGAGCTGAACCAGCAGACCGCCGAGACCGGCCAGGCGAACAGCCAGAACCGCTTCGACGAGGCGAGTGGGCTCGCAGACGCTCAGGAGGACGCGCGCGACCGTATCGGCGCCAACGACGGCACCTACGACAGTTCCCAGGGCATCAACCTCGACGGCCAGCCGGTGCTCCCGGGCGGCACGATCGTGCCCGTGTCGGACCAGGCCGGCCGCCCACTGACGCTCGAGGAGAGCGTGGTCCGGCTACGCGCCACCAACAGTCCGGAGGTGCGGGGCTACTCGGCCGAGCAGTTGGCGGAGTTCGCTGGTGCCGCACGCCGATCTCGGGGCATCCCGGACGATCCACCGGCCGGGGCCACCACGCCGCCGGTTGGCGCACCACGGGACGACGATCAGAGCGCACTGCCCGACCGCTCACAAACCGCCGACATCGCATCCGGCATCCCGACCGGCGAGACCGTGCAGGATCCGGCCGCCGCCGCAGGCATCGACCCGGAGGCGTCTGCATTGCCGCTCGCCATGGTCGGCATCAACCTGTTCGGAGGGCAGGGCGAGCGGCGGGTCCGGGGCACTCCGACCGGCACAGTCACCGTCGTCGGTGATTCACCGGGCGAGGACCCCATCGAGCTCGCATCGCAGGTGGGGCAGGTGATGACGCTGCGCAGCACGGCCCAGGAAAGAGGGGAGCCGGTTGTCCAGCTCGACGCGGAGCTGCGCGACCTCGAGCGCAGGCTCTCCCTCGTGTCACCGACGAGCCCGGCGGCGCGTCCGGATGTGGTCCAGCAGGCGGTAGGGACTCTCAACGGTGCCGGGCCCGGTGATCGGGTCGACCTGAGGCTGAGGGCCAATGAACTCTACAGCGTCGCCCCGGAGATCGCCGCTGCGCAGACCCGTACCGACGGCCAGATCAGCGTCGAGGTCAACATTCCGTCCGGACCGGGCGCCGGGCCGGTGGAGGCCCGCAACCTGTCCCGGACACTGCGCATGGGGGAATACCGCGACCGTTTCCTCCTCGGCTGCTCGGTGGCTCTGGGGGTCGTGGGAGGTTGCGGTGGCCTGGCGCTCGGCGAACTCGCCAGGCAGCAGGCAACCGGGACCTTCGACCAGGGGCAGCAGACCGCCGACACCCTGGCTGCCCAGGGCTGGGACCAGGATCTCGCTCGGTTCTACAAGGACTGGACCACCGACGAGGCCCAGTACGGCCTGACTCAGTCCATCGGCGACGCGAACTCCCAGCTCGCCCAGCGTCGCCAGGTCGACAACTTCAACCTCAGCCGGAACCAGACCCTGAACAACACGGCGGCAGCCGAGCGCCTCGCCGCGCAGCAGCAGCAGCTGAACCTCCAGGACGACGTGGCGGAGTTCCAGCAGGAGCTGGGCGGGGTGAGCGCCGACCGCGCTGGACGCTTCGGAGCCGAGCCGGGCCTCGTCGTCATCGATGGCGTGCGGTACGCGGTCCCGATCTTCGCCGAGACGGGCCGGGCGGGCATCACCGATCCGAACCTGGACGCTGCTCCCGGGCAGGTGAACCCGGAAGCGATCAAGGCCTTCGTCAACTCCAACAGCGACCTGCCGGTGATCCAGGGCATCCGTGAACGGCTTTACCAGCAGTACCCGGGTCTCGCGCCGGTTCAGGTCGAGCAGCGGATCAGGGAGCAGGTGTCCGCTGAGTACGGGCCACAGATCCAGCAGACGATCAACGATGAGTGGGCGAGGCGCCGCGGCACCGAGACCGATCCGGCGATGCTGCCGGAACAGCCGGCCTCCTCGCCGCCCGGCAACGTCGGCCCGGTCACACCCGCCCCGTCGCGTGAGCTACAGCTGCCGCGACCCTCTTCGTCGCAGCCGAGCACACCGGCGCCGGCGCAGCCTCCGCCGGCGGTGCCCGTCCCGCCGATGGCGGCGCCGCCGGCTCTGGACAGAGTCGCCCCGCCCGGCAGCACCCCTGTCGGTGAACCGCAGAGCAGTCTCCCGCAGGGACAGGGCGACATCGCCGGATCCACCACCGATCCGCTGTCCGGCATCGGCCCCATCGCGCTCGGCGGGATCGTCGCCGGTGCCAATAGCGTGGCCGGCCTGCTGAACCGGCGCTCGACGCAGTCGAGCGGCGAGGAGGAGGTGCCCGGAGGTGGCCAGCCCCGGGTGGAGGCGCGCCCGCCCGACGATGTCGTCGGTGATCGTGATGCAGCTCCCGGTGAGGGTCGCGCGCCGATACCTGAGCCCCGGGTGTCGGGCGGCGGGGTGACGGTTGGCGTCGAGCCGGAGTTCCTCGAACCGCCTGCTCGCCAGATCTACACCTTCCCCGGCACGTCTGACGAGCTGCCCGAGATGGAGTCGTTCCCGAGCGGGGAGTCCCGCGGTCAGCAGATCTACACCTTCCCAGGTACGTCTGTCGAGCTGCCCGAGATGGAGTCGTTCCCGAGCGGGGAGTCCCGCGGTCAGCAGATCTACACCTTCCCCCTGCCGCCGGAGGACGTTGTCGAGGAGCCCTCCGCGGAGCGGCTTCCCGTGAGCCCGGCGCGCTCCGCCGCGGCCGGGGATGCGCAGGTCGCGACGCTGCCCGAACCAGCGCTGACCCCCGACCCAGTCGCGATCCAGCCCGGTGCGACGCGCCGGGGCAGCGACGGTCAGCTGCAGACCCTCGTCGGCAGCCAGGTTCTCGTCGGGGACGGAGCCGCGGGTACGACATCCGGACAGGTGAGCTTCTTCCGGTCCGAGGACGGCAGGATCGAGGCCGTGGTGCAGTCCCCGCGGCGCGACAACGGCGACCGCACCGAGACCGTCTGGATCCCCAACGTGGGTCCCACGCTGGCGACCAACCCGAAGGGAGCAGTCACGTCGGTCCAGGAGGCATCGGCGGCGCGGCTCACGACGGGGACGTCGACGCAGGCCGTGCAGATCCGTACCGGCACCCAGACCCAGCCGCTTGCGGGGACGGGCCCGGGTTCGGAGCCGGGTTCGGTCACCTACCAGGCGGTGCCCGAGAACCCGCGCCTGCAGGACGTGGTGGTGGAACCGAGCGCGACCGAGGTCGTCAACACCGACGGGAGCCGCACCATCACCTACAGCGCCCTCGTCCCGGAGAACCGCCAGCTGAGCTCGTCGGGTGCCGCCGAGCGCTTCCGGGTGGCGGTGGGCACGCCGATGCGGCAGGTGCAGCAGACGAGGTTCGTGCCGACCCTGGCCCCCACCTTGCCGGTCACCGCAGGCGTTGCCTCACCCGCGCTGACCGGCAACCCGCCCGTCGTCGATCCCAGCTCGACCTACGTGGCCCCGACACCCGGACCCGGCGGCCGAGGTGAACCGCGGACGACCCAGCCGTCCGGTGGGCAGGGGCGGCTGAACCAGGCCGGACAGTGGGTGCAGGACCGGGTGCAAGAGGCGGGCCAGGCCTGGAACGACAGCCCGGTCACCATCCAGCGCACCGGCGACGGCTGGCAGGGGTTCAACCCCACCGGCTACACCGTCCGGTTCGGCGACGGCCGGGTCGGCAACTACGACACCGACGGGAACCTCGTCGGCGGCGACGGGCCGGGAACAGTGCCCAAGTGGCAGTTGGAGTCCTCCCCACCGGCCGGTCTGCTGCCCTACCTCATACCGGGCCGCGGCGGCGTGGGAGCACCGGCCGGCGGGCAGGTGATGCCCTCTTTTAGACCCGGGGGGCCAGGCGGAAACGTCCAGGCCCCCCTCCCCTAGGACAAACTCCACGCCGCGACGGATGAAGGACAAGGAAGCTCCGCGACGCCCTCGGGTGTCGCGGAGCTTTCCGTCGTGCGGGCGCCCGGGACCCAGCACAGTGGGGTTCCAAAACCCGGCTTGAGCCGTTGACCTGCGTCGATCGGCGAACGTCGATAGCCAGGGATGATCCTGGCCGTGTCTCTTCGGTTGCTCTACCTGATCTTCAGTCGGTTCCTCGGCTGGCTGACGCTGCTCAGCCGCGCATCATCGTCAAGGACACCGAACTGCTCGTCCTACGCCACGAGGTCGCCATCCTCCGGCGAGCCAACCTCAAGCCGCGCCCGGACTGGGCCGACCGAGCCCTGCTCGCCGCGCTGATCCGACGCCTGCCCGCGGTGCTGCGCGAGCACCGCCTGGTCACCCCGGCCACGGTCCTACGCTGGCACCGCCGCCTGGTGACCGAGAAGTGGACCTACCCGAAGCGCTCCGGTCGCCCACCTCTCGACCCGACGATCGCCGCGCTGATCGAACGGATGGCCCGCGAGAATGAGACCTGGGGCTGCCAGCGTATCCAAGGCGAACTCCGCAAGCTCGGCAACCCGCGTCGGCGCATCAACCATCCGCAGAATCCTCAAGCTCCGGAGGATTCCGCCGGCACCGCTGCGAGCAACCGACACATCCTGGTGCCGGTTCCTACGCACGCAGGCCTCAAACATACTGGCCGTGGACTTCTTCCACGTCGACTGCGCTCTGACCCGAATCCGCGAGTAGCCCGTGAGTCGATCTTCGCAGGCCGGGAATGATCTACGGGTGGGCTGATTCGCGGTGCGGGCAGGTTGGCGGCCCGGTGATCGCGGCGGGGTCGGGTGTTCCGAGGATTCTTGGTCGGGCTCGGGGGGAGCAGGTGGGTCAGGCCGTGTGGGGAAGTGCTCGTATCCGCTCGAGGATCTGGGTGAGCAGTTGATGGTCGGGAGGTAGACGCGGACTCAGCGCTCTGGGGTGGTGGAGGATGCGGGCGGGGACACGGGTCAGTCGGTGCCGCAGGGTGGCGATCATGGCTTTGCCGCCGCGGACGCTGTGCCCGACCTGAAGTGTTCCCGATTTTATTGACACCGATTTAGGCTGCCAGGTCGGTGATTTTCCTGAATCCTAGCTCGTATTCCAGGGGTGTCAAGTAGGCGAGTGTGGAGTGTCGCCGGCGACGGTTGTAGTAGCCCTCGATCCACAGGAAGGTGTGTTGCCGAACCTCGGTGAGGTTGTTCCAT
>Ga0209591_10000674_pt1 | contig 43578 bp, 32 predicted proteins | sample MAT01_FD_187207 | JGI IMG/M metagenome (GOLD analysis project Ga0209591, IMG submission 187207) | Freshwater microbial communities from Lake Fryxell liftoff mats and glacier meltwater in Antarctica - MAT-01 (SPAdes) (version 2) | ecosystem: Environmental > Aquatic > Freshwater > Ice > Liftoff...
TACAGCACCCTTTTCCCCGTCTTACTTATACTGAAGGGATGGAACGCTACGGTAGTGATAAACCAGATACCCGCTATGGTTTGGAATTAGTTGATGTCTCCGATGTTGTGAAAGACTCTGGTTTCAAAGTCTTTCGGGACACTGTTACTAATGGTGGTATCGTCAAAATTTTGCCCATTCCCAACGGTAACGATGTAATTTCTAATGTCCGCATTAAACCAGGCGGCGACTTATTTAAAGAAGCCAGCGAAGCCGGTGCTAAAGGTTTAGCTTTTATCCGCGTCAGGGATGATGGCGAAATTGACACCATTGGGGCGATTAAAGATAACCTCAGTGAAGAACAAAAACAAGAAATTTTGCGCCGTACAGGTGCAAAAGCTGGACATTTATTATTGTTTGGGGCTGGTGATGCTGCTACAGTTAATAAAACATTAGATAGATTACGGCAAGCGATCGCTAAAGAATTTGGTTTAATTGATCCAGAAAAAATCAACTTACTCTGGATTACAGATTTCCCGATGTTCGAGTGGAATGCTGGCGAAAAGCGCTTAGAAGCACTACACCATCCCTTTACAGCCCCGCATCCTGATGATTTGAGTGATTTAAAGACTGCACGTGCTCAAGCTTACGACTTAGTGCTCAACGGCGTAGAAGTTGGCGGCGGAAGTCTGCGGATTTATCAGCGAGAAATTCAACAGCAGGTATTTGAAGCGATCGGTTTGTCTCCTGAAGAAGCACAAAGTAAGTTTGGCTTTCTCTTAGAAGCATTTGAATATGGTACACCGCCGCATGGTGGCATCGCCTACGGTTTAGATCGTTTGGTGATGTTGCTAGCTGGGGAAGAATCTATTCGAGATGTGATTGCTTTTCCGAAGACACAACAAGCCCGTTGTTTGTTAACAGATGCACCTTCGAGTGTAGATGGTAAACAGTTGAAAGAGTTGCACGTTGCTTCGACTCATAAACCAAAGTCTTAACAGAGCGCAAGGGGAGCACAGAAAGTTAAAGTAAGCCTTTATAGCTCAGTTCCTCTCTAACTCTTCTGTTATGTTTATTATGCTCCCTTTGCCTTTCATCAATTGCTGGACTGTATTCTAAGGGAGGCTCTAAACACTCCAAGTGTTCTTTTTCTCCATTTTCATAAATTATCATGTGACGATCATTGGTCATTCTATGGATAGCGTAATACTCAAGGTACTCAGCATTATCTTTGATCCCAAAAATAAAATTTATCTTCCAACCAGCTTGAAAAATTGAACCTTTCTGACGCTTTTGTATATTCTCTTCTGGGAAGGTAATTTTCCATTTAGAAAAATATCTATTAAATTCATTCGTAATCGCGTCCATGTTTCTACTCATTAGCCAAAGTCCTAGTGTAACTCCAGTATAAGTAGGGTGGGCAATAGCCACCAATTACTTTAATTGAGAAAGCAAAAGTAATGAATAATATATCTCTTTAACCACAGCTATAACTTGTTTCAAAATTTGTAGATGACAACAAACAAACTCAAAGCCTTAGAGCTTTTTGCTGGTATCGGTGGGTTTCGCCTGGGTATGGCAAATGCAAATATTCAAACAGTATGGGCGAATGATATTAATGAACTTTGCTGTAAAGTTTATGAAAGTAATTTTGGCAAAGACTCAATTACTTTAGGCGATATCAACGAAATCTCCATCTTAGACATTCCCAATCACGATATATTAACTGCTGGCTTCCCTTGCCAACCGTTTAGTCCGGCTGGCAAAAAACTTGGCGTGAGAGATAGAGTTAGGGGAACACTATTTGAGCGTATTATAGAAATATTAGACCAGAAGCAGCCAAAATATTTCTTTTTGGAAAATGTCAAAAGACTTTTGACAATGGAAAACGGCTATCATTTTAGATTAATTTTAAATGCACTTTCTGAATTAGATTATTTTATCGAATGGCGAATAATTAGCCCTTTGAGCTTTGGTATCCCTCAAAATCGAGATAGAATTTTTATCTTTGGCACAAAATTAAACTCAACAGAAAATATAACACCTCATACTTTAGAAAACTTCTCAGTTCTTTTAACCAAAGAAGACAATATTTTATTGCCAGATATCGAAGTTCCATTGGTAAAATATATGTTACCAATCATGACGATGAAAAGGAAAAATGATAATTGGGGAATTGCCTATAAAAATCAGATGTTCACTCAAAATATTTCGTCATTACCTGACATCAAGCCGAGAAAGAAGCTTCAGGATATTCTTCAGGATGAGTTAATGGTGGATACTCAGTTTGATTTTACTGCCGAGACACTGGAGCGGATTAAGCAAAGTAAGCCTGTAAATCGTTATTGTAATGGAGTTGAAGTTTTGTATAACCAAGATGGAGGCGCGAGACTTGGTTATACTATATTCGGAACTAATGGCATTGCATCAACATTGACTGCCTCAACATCAAGGCATTATGAACGCTACCAAGTAGGTGATAAATTTCGACGTTTAACTAATATTGAATATGCCAGACTTATGGGTTTTCCTGATGATTGGTGTCAAGTTGCCAGAATTTATGATCAATACGCATTATTTGGAAATGCTATTGTACCAGCGTGTGTAGAGTGGATGTGCAAAAGAATCGGTCAAAGGAATTTTGAATTGAGTAAATCTGGTTGGCAACAATTAACTTTGGCTATTTAATAGAAATCTTCCGCCGTAATGGTAACAAAGAAGATGTAATCGCATTTTTAGAGGAACGGAACTTTCCTTTAGATGAAATTGGGCGTGAAATACTTGCAGAAAGAATTTTGCAGCAACCGCCAGAAATTGGCTATCTAACAATTTCTAATGCGCTACAGTGGCGGTTGCAATACAGTAGAATTATTCAGGTAGCAACTACGACGACAACAATAGGTGTACAAAATCTACTGGTAGGATAAAGGGGATTAATGTTGCTGCCACAATACAATTAAGCTTTTGCTAGTAGCGAATTCGGGGATCTACATAAGCATTTAAAATATCAATCAAAATGCTTGCACTCACAACGATCACACCAAAAAATACTAGCACTACCTGAACTGTGGGATAATCACGATCTGCGATCGCTTGATACAGTCGATTGGCTAACCCCGGCCAAGAAAAAGCAAAAGGGAGTAGTAGTTTTATGGCTTACAGCGAGTTTAGTTTAGCTAAAGCAAAACAAGAGTTTAGTTTAACCACATTAGAAAAGCGCGATATTTTTGCTGCTGTTCCTGAATTAACAGCGAGTAATTTACTTGCAGAGACACTCAATTATAATCTGGAGATTGCTTTAGGTAGTAATAGTGAAAAAGCTCGTTCTGAGTTAATTATTGCTCCAATTTTAGTTGATTTACGCCGACAATTACGAGAACAAATTGGTTTATTTTCTGGGGTAGATTTCACTGTCGATAATAGCAAAGGATTAAATGGCACTTGCGATTTTATTATTACTAAATCTCCAGAAATTCTAATTTTGACAGCACCAGTAATTACAGTTGTAGAAGCTAAAAAAGAAAATATTAATGCGGGTTTGGGTCAGTGTGCAGCCGAAATGGTAGCAGCCCAAATTTTTAATGAGCAAGCGTCAACTGAGATTAAGACAATTTACGGTGCAGTCACAACCGGCAGTATTTGGCAATTCCTGAAACTAGAAAAACAAACATTGAGCATTGATTTAAGCGAATATTATCTCAAAGATGTGAATAAAATTCTTGGGATTTTAGCCAGTGGTATTTCTCAAGAAAATTAACAAAATTTGAGAAGGAGTCAGGAGTCAGAATACTCTACTTAATATCGAATTCGCGGATCTACATAAGCATTTAAAATATCAATCAAAATGCTAGCACTCACAACGATCGCACCAAAAAACACGAGTACTCCTTGAACTGTGGGATAATCACGATCTGCGATCGCTTGATACAGTCGATTGGCTAACCCAGGCCAAGAAAATGTCACTTCCGTCAAAATAGCCCCACCTAACAGAGATGCAAAGGTTAATCCTAAGACTGTAATTACCGGGATTAGCGCATTCTTTAAAGCATGGGAGACTAAAATCTTATTTTCACCAATACCTCTAGCTCTAGCCGCTTCTACATAATCTGCTTGCAAGGTTTGCTTTAAATTAACTCGCACAATTCGCTCAAAAATCCCACTGAGCAAAATTCCTAGTGTGAGACTCGGTAGAGCCAGATGGTGCAAAGATGTGAAAAACTGGGTAAAGTTTCCACCGAGCAAGCTATCAATTGTATACAATCCAGTTATGGGAGTGGGAGCCGGAAGATTCGGCGGAAAGCGGTTGGAATTGGGAAACCAACCCAGTTGTACTGAGAAAATCAACTGCAAAAGCATTCCCGCCCAAAACATCGGGAGTGCGTAGGTGATGATCCCAAATAAGCGCCCACCGACATCAAAATATGTTCCAGGACGAGAGGCTGAGAGAGTACCAACTAAAATCCCAACGATGAGTGCAACCGCCATACTGCATACTGCTAACTCTACCGTCGCCGGGAAATATTGGCCAATTATGTCCCAAACATTCTGTCCTCGACTCATTAAAGAGGTTCCCAAGTCAAAACGCAGTATGCTTGCCAAATAATTGAGGTATTGTAACCACAGAGGAAGGTTTAAACCGAGTTGTTTTCGTAATTCCTCTTTGGCTGCTTCTGGCGCACGTCCGCCGAGAATTGCATCTGCTGGATCTCCTGGTGTTGCTCTTAGTAAGAGAAATACAATGGTGATGATAGTTAATAGCTGAAGTGGCGCGAGAAGCAATCGAGAAACAATGTAATATTGTAAGGCTTTAGAGCGAGACATATTTTAGTTATTTGTCATTTGTCATTTGTCATTTGTCATTTGTCATTTGTCATTTGTCATTTGTTAATGAACAATCACTATGGTAGTTCTTGCTTGAGTACAGTACAGTACAGTTTTGACCTCTCTCTTACAAGGAGAGAGGTTTGAGTCTTACTTGCCTTCCCTTGTACTACAGTGTACACAAAAGTCTTCTAGAGTTGCCCCATAGACTTTTGATCCCCCCAACCCCCTTAAAAAGGGGGGCAAAAAGTTTTCAAAGTCCCCCTTTTTAAGGGGATTTAGGGGGATCTATGACGATTTTGGTTTTTTAGAAGAGTTGTGTGTACACCGTAGCCCTTGTAGGAAAAGGGTTGGGAATTAGGTCTGTATTGGAATCAACTGCAAACTGCCATAACGACCAATGACCAATGACCAATAACCAATGACCAATGACCAATAACCAATGACTAATGACTACTTTTTAATTGTTTGGTAAACCAGAATTTGGGTAGGGTTAAGTTGTACATTGCTAACACCTTTTCGGGCAAATACATAGTCTTTGCTTTGCCATAAGGGAATATAAGGTACATCAGCTGTTACTTGCGTTTGAATTTCGGTAAAAATTTTCTGACGCGCTTCGGGGTTTTGTTCTTTGCGTTCCTGATCAATCAGTTTATTCATAGCTTCGCTATAGTAGAACGAACCCTGAGTTTGACTGCCTCCATCTTCGCATCCTTTAGCAACTGAACCTTTGTTACAAGATAAAAACGGCTGGACGTAATTATCTGGATCTAAAAAATCTGGATACCAATCAAGTAAAGCTGCTGGATATAATCCTTTGGAAATGTCTTTAAAGAAGGTAGGGGCTTCCGCAGGGGTAACTTCAAATTGCAATATTCCATCCATTTTGACATCAACAAGAGATTTGAGTGTTTGTGCTGCCAAACTACGAGTAGGCGAACTAGAAGGATACCAAATTTGGACTTTTGCTGGATTTTCTTTGGAGAAACCAGCAGTAGTTAATAATTGTTTAGCTTGATCGAAGTTAGCATCACCATACTTATCTTTAAATAATGGCACAGAAACATTAAAGGTCGTAGGAATCATGCTATAAAGCGGAGCTGCTTGACCAAGTAACGCTCGCTCATTTAAAAGTGGACGGTCAATTATTGAAGCGATCGCTTGTCTTACCTCTAATTTATCTAAAGGTTTTTGATTCCGGTTTAATACCAAATAGCTTACTACACTACCCTCAGCTGCGATCGCTTGCCAATCCCCTTTTTTAGCACCTTCTTCCAAGCTCCGAATTTGATCTGGTTGCAGCGACAAATAAGCTACATCCACTGCGCCTGTGCGGAAAGCATTAAATAAATTAACCGGACTGGTTTGAATTTGGACGTTAACACCCTTGTTAGCTGGTTTTTCTCCCCAATACTGATCAAACGCATCAAATCGCAGTGAATCAGTACCATACTGCGCTAATTTGTAAGGGCCAGTTCCGACAAAAATATTTGGCTTGAATTTACCTGCACCGAGTTCGTAAGCTTTGGGCGAAACTGCACATACCCCAGGAAAGGCCAGCAGTGAGGGAAATGCTGCAAAAGGCTTTTTCAGCTTGATTGTTAACTCATACTCGCCTGTGGTTTTCACGGAATCTATTGTATCAGCTAGCAAGAAGGATGGTTTTCCTTTATTTTCCATAAAGCGCTGGATGGTGAACGCCATTGCTTGGGCATTGAAGGAAGTCCCATCGTGAAAAACCACTCCCTGACGCAAGGGGATGGTATAAGTTAAGCCATCTTGACTAACTTTAGGTAATGCTGTAGCTAGCTGAGGCTTAATTTCTATGCTTCCTGGTTCGTAGGTGTAGAGGCGATCGCTCATATTAAACACCAAACCCAAAGATGCTAACTCATAAGTATCAGCAGGATCAAGTGTTCTCGGTTTCGCTGTTGTACCTATAGTAATCCGACCATCACCTGTTGGGCTATTTACAGAACCAGATGGTGGGGTAGTTGGCTGTGGACGAGGAGTGCAACTAACAACTAACAATAAACATAGACTGAACAAAGATAGGAATTGTGTAATCCGACCCCACCTTCTCACAGACAAGGAAAACCAGGTCATACAGTTAAATTTTATGTAATGATCGGTCAGCCATTATACTATATCTTCGCTAGTCTTATAGCATTTATTACAATTAATTACTAATTTACCCACTTTTGATACAGGGTTTTTCTCCAACAAGTAGATAAATAGCTAAAGCGCTGGGTATAACTGTAGAGGGTTTATACCTAACTATCCAGTTATTAATTTTGGCAATGTTCAAAACTTAGAATCAACAGGAGTTCCCTATCCAAAAAATAATTGGCTAGAAATAGACAAATGCGAAGCTTTCTTCGATGAATTACTTCTAAAAATTTAGATGATTACCTCAGAATTTACATTACTTAGTTCTATAGAATCATTAGATATTTAAAATTAATTGTTCCCAGTTTTGATCCGTAGAGTCAAGAGAACAGTAGTTTAATATAAAAATTTCTTTTCCCTTATATCGTTCGCCTTTAAAGTTATCTTGTTTTCTTTTTCCATTTTTTTGGTCATCGGTTCTATTAATTGTATAATTCCATTCTTTGTCGTGTATTTCCAATGCCCAGTCATATAGTTCTCTAATTGCGTCGCTATTATCATAAGTTATAAGAAATTTTATTCTTTGCTTATGTCTGTTTAATATTCGGCATAGCCTGAAATGCTCATCTTTAGAAAATGAATGAGCATAAAATTTATCTTGATCTGCATTGAAATAAGGAGGATCAATAAATAAAAAAGATTCATCAGGTACAGATTCGATCACTTCTTCAAAGTCGAGATTAGTAATTTTAACGTTTTGAAGTTTCTCAGAAGTTCGACGTATATTTCTAGGCCAATTCTCTGGACGCATACTGTATTTTTCACCATATCCCCAATAACAGTTCTGATGTTTCATGATACCAGAGTAGGAGGTTCTGTTGAGGTAAAACCATCTACCAGCTTGTTCTAATTTATTTTGTGGTATGAATTCATTTTTATAATATGTATGCCTTTCTTTAGTAGCAGATTCACCTTCTAAAAATTTTATTAATTCTTCGGGTTTATCTCGAATTATTAATAAGGTATTTATTAATAATTCATCAATATCATTGAGCCAATTAATATTTACTTTATCTTTTACAAAAAAGATAGACCCACCGCCAGCAAAAGGTTCAGTATAATAAGTGTGAGAGGGGATATGATTAAGAATTAAATTGCGAGCATAAAATTTGCCGCCGGGATATCTAAATGGTGAGTTTATAGGTTTGTTCATAATTACCTAAAGATGTATTGTCAACTTGGCAAAAGACTAAAATTAGTAACCTCAAATTAGATATTATAATCCTGTGATTTTTTGTACCGATCCAACTGATCTAAGTAATTATTTATCCTATTAAAACGTGGGTAATAACTTAAATAGCCTTAAGTAATATCATTAGTTATACATTAACAAATCAGATATGTAAGATATGGTAAATAGAAAATAGAAAGTCTAATAGTGAGACTAAGACCGTGAAGTATTTCTTTCTATCTGAGGGATGGACAGTTGCTAGAGTCTGGGCATCTGATGGACTATGGCAAATAACCGCATGGCGACGTCAACCAGATATTCAGCGAATCAATATTTGTTTAGTAGAACAAAACGAATTGCTATGGCTTTATCGAGTTGAAGAAGCTATTTTAACGGTGGAAGTGAAGCCAACAATACCAGTATCCGCTAGTCAGCCTATAGGTCAAGTAGTACTCAAGCGTTTGATGAGTGCCGAACAGGTAATCGAACGTCTGGGTACAGCTGAGGCGAAATGTCAACTGCAAAACATCCAATTGGTGGTTCAGTAAAAGTTGGGCATTGGGCATTGGTAGCGAAAAAACTTGCGTATGCTACGCGATCGCATTAATCAACACGCTTGCAAACAATTCCATCAAAAGTTACACTTTTTAAAACATTCTCATTTTTGCTTGGCGATGGCTACCCTCCGGGGTAAATATACCGAAGCGAGTAAGCATTGCCAAAGCGCCCACGCTGTCTGACTTATAAGACTAAGCTGTGGTAACACTCTGGCTCTGGCAATAACAAAAAACAAGAGAGAGTTTTCTGAGTGGCCACTTTCGTCTCTCAGAATCTCAGTAAGAAAATTGCTTTGTAAACTAACTAATCGAGGAGGAGCGTAGTCAATGGGACTACCCTGGTACCGAGTACATACAGTTGTTCTGAATGATCCAGGCCGACTGATTTCTGTACATTTGATGCACACAGCCTTAGTAGCAGGCTGGGCTGGTTCGATGGCACTCTACGAACTAGCTGTTTATGACCCTAGCGATCCGATTCTCAACCCGATGTGGCGACAAGGAATGTTTGTCCTGCCCTTCATGTCACGTTTGGGCGTCACCCAATCTTGGGGTGGTTGGAACGTTACTGGTGGTCCGGCAAGTGATCCTGGCTTCTGGTCATTTGAAGGCGTTGCTGCCGCTCACATTGTTCTTTCTGGTCTTTTGTTCCTAGCTGCCGTTTGGCACTGGGTTTACTGGGATTTGGAACTTTTTAGAGATCCCCGCACTGGTGAACCTGCCTTAGACTTGCCAAAAATGTTTGGCATTCACCTGTTCTTATCTGGTCTACTTTGTTTTGGGTTTGGTGCTTTTCACCTCACCGGATTATTTGGCCCAGGTGTATGGGTTTCTGACGCTTACGGCTTAACTGGCACCGTCCAGGCAGTAGCACCAGAATGGGGACCAGATGGTTTTAACCCATATAACCCTGGTGGTATTGTGGCTCACCACATTGCTGCTGGTGTTGTTGGTATTATTGCAGGCTTATTCCACCTCACAGTTAGACCCCCCGAACGGCTCTACAAAGCCTTGCGGATGGGGAACATTGAAACAGTACTTTCTAGCAGTATTGCAGCGGTCTTCTTCGCCGCCTTCGTCGTTGCTGGTACTATGTGGTACGGTAACGCTGCTACTCCCATCGAATTGTTTGGCCCTACCCGCTACCAATGGGATCAAGGCTACTTCCATCAAGAAATTGAGCGCCGCGTCCAAACTAGCGTTGCCCAAGGTGCAAGCCTCACACAAGCTTGGTCGCAGATTCCAGAAAAACTGGCTTTCTTCGATTATGTGGGCAATAGCCCAGCCAAAGGCGGTTTATTCCGTACAGGGCCGATGGTCAAGGGTGATGGTATTGCCCAGTCTTGGCAAGGTCACGCCGTTTTCAAAGATTCTGAGGGACGCGAGTTAACCGTGCGTCGTCTCCCCAACTTCTTTGAAACCTTCCCAGTAATTTTGACCGATGCAGATGGAATTGTCCGCGCTGATATTCCATTCCGTCGGGCAGAATCTAAGTATAGCTTTGAGCAATCTGGTGTCACCGTTAGCTTCTATGGTGGCGATCTCAATGGTAAAACCTTTACAGAACCAGCTGATGTGAAGAAGTATGCCCGTAAGGCTCAAGGCGGTGAAATTTTTGAATTTGACCGGGAAACCTTGAACTCTGATGGTGTATTCCGTACCAGTCCTAGAGGTTGGTTTACCTTTGGACACGCCGTATTTGCTCTGCTGTTCTTCTTCGGTCATCTCTGGCATGGCGCTCGGACAATCTACCGAGACGTGTTTGCTGGTGTTGATGCGGATCTAGAAGAACAAGTTGAGTGGGGTCTATTCCAGAAAGTGGGTGACAAGTCAACCCGCCGGAAAGAAGCCCTTTAATTTCAGTGCTAAGTTATGAGTGCTGAGTTTCGAGTTAAGGCTCTGATTCAGCACTCAGCACTTAGCACCCATAACTTTAATTACTGGCTGGATAGGCAGCAAATCGTAATATGGAAAGCGTTGCATACATCTTGATTTTTAGTCTGTGTATAGGTACTATCTTTTTTGCGATCGCATTTCGTGAACCTCCTCGCTTTGAGAAAAAAGAGAAGTAGGTCGATATTCCCATACCTTTAAGCGCATTTAATCTTAGTATCCGTTGCTACTATGCTTAGTGGCAACGGATACTATTGTTTTTGTGCTTTGTTGCTTTTAACAACTAAGCAATGTTAATAACGAATCATTTTGATATTATGATATAATTTCCAATCTTGGGAGTTGATATGTGTTAACACTCGCTTATCTGCGCTAGGATGGGAAAGGATTGTTTGAGTGCAGATTGTCATAGAGGCGATCGCATAACACATCTCCCCTGTCACATAACCTTTACGGAGACTAGAACCAGGAAAAAATTAGCATGGTCAATCAGAATTTAAGCGCTATAGAAATTGGATTCACTCACGAAGATTTCGCTGCTCTACTTGACAAATACGATTATCATTTTAGCCCTGGCGATGTTGTCCCAGGAACAGTTTTCAGTATAGAGCCGCGCGGCGCTCTGATTGACATTGGTGCTAAAACCGCAGCATATATACCTATACAAGAAATGTCTATTAACCGGGTAGATAGCCCGGACGAAGTTTTACAGTCAAACGAAACACGAGAATTTTTCATCCTCACCGATGAAAATGAAGATGGTCAGTTAACCCTTTCCATTCGCCGTATCGAATATATGCGGGCTTGGGAGCGCGTGCGACAGCTGCAAGCAGAAGACGCAACTGTACGCTCTGGCGTATTTGCAACCAATCGCGGTGGAGCATTGGTACGGATTGAGGGATTACGTGGTTTTATCCCCGGTTCTCACATTAGCACCCGCAAACCTAAAGAAGAATTGGTAGGGGAAGACCTGCCATTGAAATTCTTAGAGGTGGACGAAGAACGTAACCGCCTAGTTCTATCTCACCGTCGGGCGTTGGTTGAACGTAAGATGAACCGCCTAGAAGTCGGCGAAGTAGTGATTGGTACTGTTCGTGGCATTAAGCCCTACGGTGCTTTCATCGACATTGGCGGCGTTAGTGGTCTACTGCACATTTCTGAGATTTCCCACGAACATATTGATACACCTCATAGCGTGTTCAATGTCAATGATGAAGTGAAAGTGATGATCATTGACTTGGATGCAGAAAGAGGTCGGATTTCCCTATCTACCAAGCAGTTGGAACCTGAACCCGGTGACATGATTAAAAACCGGGATTTGGTCTATGATAAGGCAGAAGAAATGGCTGCTAAGTATCGTGAACAGCTGCTAGCCAAACAGCAAGGTGCTAGTGCTGCATCGGCTGCGCCTACAGAAGTTGCAGCAGAGGAAGATATTCCCTCAGCTATGGAACTTGAAGAGGATATTCCCTCAGCTATGGAACTTGAAGAAGAGATTCCAGCAGCTGCGGAAATAGAAGAAGCAATTCCCCCATCTGCGGAGGAAATAGAAGATATTACCCCAACGGCGGAAATAGAAGAAGCAATTCCTCCATCTGCGGAGGAAATAGAAGATATTCCCCTAACTGCGGAAATAGAAGAAGCAATTCTCCCATCTGCGGAGGAAATAGAAGATATTCCCCTAACTGCGGAAATAGAAGAAGCAATTCCTCCATCTGCGGAGGAAATAGAAGATATTCCCCTAACTGCGGAAATAGAAGAAGCAATTCTCCCATCTGCGGAGGGAATAGAAGATATTACCCCAACTGCGGAAATAGAAGAAGAGATTCTCCCATCTGCGGAGGGAATAGAAGATATTACCCCAACTGCGGAAATAGAAGAAGAGATTCCCGCAGGTATTGAACAGTAATACATTTATAGTTTTACTTGTTTTTAATTAAGAGTATCAAAGCATTGTATAAAGAGGGAAAACCCTCTTTTTTTATTTGGGAATTGTTAGAAGTAAAGAGTTAGGAATTAGGAATAAAAATTCATAACTAGGACTTATGCATTGACAGAGTGGCAAAATAATGCAGTTAAATGACTTTCATAGTTTTAGCAATGCTGATTGTAATTCATTCTATAGATCAGAAAACAGTGAAAAAAATAGCTAAGGAACACAAATTTAATAACGTGCAATTCTTATTTAACTTGGAATGGTGCGTTACGCTCCGCTAACACACCCTACTTTTGCACTTTATTTAATCCACATTCCTAGTCAAAAGCAGACTTGACGTAAGAAACCGCAAAAGGCGTAATTTTTTCAACCAGATTATTAATCACCACTCGCTCATATTGAGTCCAAATTCTGGGATGACCAAAAATGCAAGGTTGTAAAATGCCCCAGAGTTGACCATCTTGGCAGATATGGGCATGAATAAGAGCGCGGTGTCGAAAATTTTTCTGTTCAAATTCCCGATTTAACACTTGAGAATCAGCAGTTTCTACATCTTCTACAAAGATTGAAGGTTCGGCACGTAATGCAGCGGCAAACATCGGATCTTCATCTGGTAAAGATGGGGGTTGCGCTTCCCATTGTTCATTGTAGACGGTAGGTACATCTGGAGTGCGAATCCAACAAAAGGCAACTCTACCAAGGTTTGTTTGCGGATTGTGTAAGTATAGAAAACATCTATCAGACTGTAAGAAATCTCCTACAGTTGGCAACAGTTCAGAAAATAGAGCATCTGGTGTTTGAGATGATTCTATAATATTAGCGATCGCACGAGAAATATCTTGCTGATTCATGCTGATTTTAATTGAATAATTCCCTGATCAAAAACACTATTATCAGTAGCGATCGCACTTACTTCTATTCTATCGCTATACACCTCATACACAGCAAAACTCAACTTCTGAGCAGAATACTCTGTCCACTCGGAACGTCCTACAGGACGACTACCAGCACCTGCACCAGTAATTAAATAAGTCGTTCCATTAATAGCACGAGTGCGTTCATAATGGTGTTCATGACCATTGATATAAACTTGAACGCCGTATTTCTGAAATAGCGGAGTGAAGATTTTAATAAACTCTGGATTACTCCCATAATGACCAGATGCATAAATTGGATGGTGTCCAAATACTACCTTCCAAGGAGCGTTACTAAGACTTAATTCTTTTTCTAACCAGAGTAGCTGCTTTTTCCAATTAGCATTACTATTAGTATCTAAAGCGAAAAATTGTACTTGATTACGTTTAAATGTATAGTAACGTCCCTTCATATTAAATCCGGCATATTTCACTTGTGGATCACCATTTGCAGTCCGAATATCGTGATTACCTAAACAAGCCTGAAATTTTACACCTTGTTTCAGCAAAGTTTTATAGGGACGCTCAAAAACGGCACTAATTTTCTCTATTTCGCCGTTGTTGTAAATGTTGTCTCCAGCTAAAACTACTAAATCATAGGGCTTTTGCTTGTGATACGCAGTCATTGCTTCAGCCACAGCATACTGTCCTTTATCCCCAGTCCCCGTATCTGCCACAGACACAAAACGTAGTAATAATTCTTCTTTGGCTAGATTGGAGGCTATAGCTGTTGTTAAATCATTAATATCAGCACTTTGATGATTTTGACGAGCTAACGTACAGCCTAAAAAACCTGTACCTATTGCGCTGAGGCTACTTAAAAATAAAAATTGACGGCGTTTCAGGTTCATAATTCACCAAATTTAATAAATAGTCAGTTTAGCTGAAGAAATGTGCAATGAAGTGATACATTAAGGCAAAAGAAGGCAGCACCAGTAATAATGTACGTTGTTTGTCTTTGATTCGCTGCTTTTGGTGAAAGTTCCATGTCACAAGACAATCAGTCAAAATCGACGGATAATCAGGTAACTCAACCTCCTCAAAAACCTTACCAGAGAGTTCAGCCAATTTGGAAGGCTAAAACTATCCAACTTCTCCGAGGGACGATTGGGGTTTTAGAAGGAACAGTGGAGAAACTGGAAACAGCCACCCCTGCGGGTAGTGATGAAACACCCAGTTTTTTGCAGCAGTTTCAGTTGCGGTGGGGTGGATTGTTAAGAACAATCCGCTTGTTTTTACCATCAAATTTGTCAACAAAGTTATCAGATACAGCTTTGACGGGAATTATTGCCGGAATTGCCGTAATTCTCCTTTGGACAACTACGACTGTCTTTACTGGTAAACCTACTGAAGTAGCAACAGTTACCCCGGTTGAAAAGGTTCCTGCACCAACACCAACGATAACTACTCCACCGGAGTTAATTGCACCAGAACCACAGCCACCTGAAGAAATTACGCCACCGCCAAAAGTAGAAATCCCACCAACGCTGCAACCGGAACCAATTCCCACGCCCACGCCAACTATAGAATTGACACCAGAACAAGCCTTAATTGCAGCTATTGAAAATCAGGTGGCTGAGATTAGCGATCGCATTGCTTCTGGTCTGATACAGTCAATTCAAGCTAATTTCCGCACGAGTAATTTGACTGTTAAAATTAATGACGATTGGTACACTCTCAAAGAATCTCAGCAAAACAATCTAGCTGCTGAAATATTACAGCGTTCTAAAGAACTTGATTTTACCCATTTAGAAATTCTCGACTCCCAAAATAGGCTTGTAGCGCGTAATCCAGTTGTCGGTACTGAGATGGTGATTTTTAAACGAATATAGCAGTTCTCGTTTACGTGAGGTACACCCGTAGGGGCACTGGGACAGTGACCAGTTATACATATCAAAATCAGCTAGTAAATCAAGTTTCTGACTCGTAAATCAAGTTTCTGACTCGTAAATCAAGTTTCTGACTCGTAAATCAAGTTTCTGACTTGTAAATCAAGTTTCTAACTCGTAAATCAAGTTTCTAACTTGTAAATCAAGTTTCTGACTTGTAAATCAAGTTTCTAACTCGTAAATCAAGTTTCTGACTCGTAAATCAAGTTTCTAACTCGTAAATCAAGTTTCTGACTCGTAAATCAAGTTTCTAACTCGTAAATCAAGTTTCTAACTCGTAAATCAAGTTTCTAACTTGTAAATCAAGTTTCTGAATCGTAAATCAAGTTATATAGTGTCTTGTAGTTTAGACGATTTCCGAAACCGCGATCGCATTTAGCTAAAATGATTAAATTTCTCTGTGGCTGTTGTCAGCGAAAAGTCGAACGTATTGGCAAAGAACAGCTAGGGGATGAAACAATTTTCTTTACTGAGTCCCCTTCTAGCTAGGTTTCTGTATTTCAAATGCGCGGTAGGGTGGGTGTACAAATTCCACAGTCTCAAAAAAGTGCTTCTATTCTAACTCCAGCAAGGATTTCAGCCATTAGTCGCCCACTTTTCATCCGCGCAATCCCTGAAATGCTTATCAAAGTAGGGTTTTAGCCTTTAAATTTTCCTGACGCTCTTGCCAAACAAATTCTCTAATGCTATGATTACCCTTGAGTCGCGCAACTGCACCTTGAAAACTAAATACAGCTTGACTTTCAGGCTCCCGCCATTGCAATTCATCAAAATCCCTATTAGGGATTGAAACTCACATATTCAAAGCTTGGGATGTAGATTTAGAAGATTGCAATTCATCAAAATCCCTATTAGGGATTGAAACGATATAATTGACGATATTGATATACTAGTCTACATTGCAATTCATCAAAATCCCTATTAGGGATTGAAACGCATCAATATAAATCCCGTGCAAGTGTCCTGCATTAATTGCAATTCATCAAAATCCCTATTAGGGATTGAAACTAGTGGTATATTGCTCTAGCTTCTAGCATCAAATCATGCATTGCAATTCATCAAAATCCCTATTAGGGATTGAAACTCATTTACTGCTGCGTCTCTTCGATTTACCCAGCAATTGCAATTCATCAAAATCCCTATTAGGGATTGAAACTTACCGCTACGAATGCTTTCTACTGCTACAGAATCCAAATTGCAATTCATCAAAATCCCTATTAGGGATTGAAACTTTAGCTCTGGTAGTTTTAATGTAGCGATCGCTTATTGCAATTCATCAAAATCCCTATTAGGGATTGAAACAGATTCACCCATTATTAGATTTGATTTATCAGCACTTATTGCAATTCATCAAAATCCCTATTAGGGATTGAAACGCCTGTATAAATATCTTGAAAATAAAAAGCTAAAAAATTGCAATTCATCAAAATCCCTATTAGGGATTGAAACGTGGCCAGGGTTTAGCTTTGATTAGCGATCGCCATTGCAATTCATCAAAATCCCTATTAGGGATTGAAACGAAAACCCTTACCAGTCCTGGCAAGTTAGGCGCTATACATTGCAATTCATCAAAATCCCTATTAGGGATTGAAACATCGCACCCAGCTTTTAAACTGCTAGATTGAAACTATCATTGCAATTCATCAAAATCCCTATTAGGGATTGAAACTCGTTGGCAAAGCCTAAGAAGAGAAGAGAAGGGAAATTGCAATTCATCAAAATCCCTATTAGGGATTGAAACATATTAAAACTCCATTTCTAATCCAGAATTAATTATTGCAATTCATCAAAATCCCTATTAGGGATTGAAACATTTATAGTTGGCGAATTGGTAGCTTAACGCATTACCAAAGATTGCAATTCATCAAAATCCCTATTAGGGATTGAAACGAAAGATAATTGTAATTAGAGAAACTGCGATCGCTAATTGCAATTCATCAAAATCCCTATTAGGGATTGAAACACTCACAGATCCCTAGTTAGTCCATAATTTAGCTGGATTGCAATTCATCAAAATCCCTATTAGGGATTGAAACGATAGAATCAATTTCACCCACTACAAAGCTATGGGCATTGCAATTCATCAAAATCCCTATTAGGGATTGAAACAGAATTCTAACTTCCAGGTTAACAAAATTTTTCAAATTGCAATTCATCAAAATCCCTATTAGGGATTGAAACTCCGGTTCCTGGGTCGCCTGGGTGGTTTGGCTGCATTGCAATTCATCAAAATCCCTATTAGGGATTGAAACTATAAAAGTATTGTTTATCTCCATATCCCCAATAAAATTGCAATTCATCAAAATCCCTATTAGGGATTGAAACAAAAGTCAGGGACAAATCCCAGATAAACACATCTTTGCAATTGCAATTCATCAAAATCCCTATTAGGGATTGAAACGGGGCAAAGTCTGCCACCGGGGAGAATCCCCGTATTGCAATTCATCAAAATCCCTATTAGGGATTGAAACAATCCTTAATCCTCAATTTCGCTTTCTCAATAAAAATTGCAATTCATCAAAATCCCTATTAGGGATTGAAACACCTTTGGTAAAGGCGATACAGTCGCTAGCGCCAAATTGCAATTCATCAAAATCCCTATTAGGGATTGAAACGGGGAAGCGATCGCACACGAGCGCCAAAACTATCTTCATTGCAATTCATCAAAATCCCTATTAGGGATTGAAACACAGATAACACCAGCTTCAATAATTAAAGAAAGACATATTGCAATTCATCAAAATCCCTATTAGGGATTGAAACCTTGCTGTTGTTCTGTCTTGAATGGCGGCGACAAATTGCAATTCATCAAAATCCCTATTAGGGATTGAAACATAATACTAGAAATACAATCTGCCCAGGCTTTAATTGCAATTCATCAAAATCCCTATTAGGGATTGAAACCCAAATGCTATACTGATTCTGATTAGAAGTTTTGGAATTGCAATTCATCAAAATCCCTATTAGGGATTGAAACTATCTATCGGTCGAATCTTGCGAATCGCCGCGGAGATTGCAATTCATCAAAATCCCTATTAGGGATTGAAACTATCTCTCTCGGCATCGACCTCCGTACGGGGATGATTGCAATTCATCAAAATCCCTATTAGGGATTGAAACTAGAAGCGGGTGGTATTCGATTCGAGTACATTTACATTGCAATTCATCAAAATCCCTATTAGGGATTGAAACTACGCCTCTCATCCTCTAAGAATTAATGCAAATTTATCCCTTATTGCAATTCATCAAAATCCCTATTAGGGATTGAAACCATTGAGTCGCAGTAGTGCCGAATTCAAGTATTATCACATAGCTTCACTGTGCAATTTCTTCTGAGGCGTGAGGCGGGCTAGATGAGAATGAAATAGCTCTGGTTTTATATCGGCGGTAAAGCGATCGCGCCTTAGAGGATGTTTGAAAAGTATTTGGCTGTGATTTTAGGCACTTATAGATCCCCCCTAACCCACGCCAGTCGCTCATGGGGGAAACCCCCAAGACCGCGCTGGCTCCCCTTAAAAAAGGGGGAACCGGAATCAAAGTCCCCCTTTTTAAGGGGGATTTAGGGGGATCTATAACGTTTTGATACCCATAATAGGACTTTTCAAACATCGCCTTAGTTTCGATTTGCGATAAAATATCAACGCTGTACTAAGCATTTTCAAAAAAGTTTGTTTTGATTGTGTACTAACCAACAGTTTAAAACGGTAAGACAGGATTATGCATCGTATAAGTAGCACATCGGGTGGATGGAATCAGTCAGAGGGTTTAATTTTTTTAGAACAAACTCCAGCGCCTTTTGTGTTGATTACGGCTGCTGATACCGACATTCAAACCCTAGCAGCTGCGGTAACAAAATTACCTCCAAGCTTTCCGGCATTAAGAGTCGCCAACCTGTTGCAGTTGCAGCAACAATTAAGCATAGATACTTATGGAGAGCAAGTTTTAGAACTTGCCGAGGTAATTATTTTGCGCCTGTTAGGAGGACGCTCCTACTGGGGTTATGGCTTAGAAGTAGTGCAAGAAATTGTGCAACGTAATGGTAAAACCCTGATTGTAATGCCAGGGGACGACGCTTTTGATCCCGATTTAATTTCCCAGTCTACAGTGTCTTTGAGTATTGTTAACCAGATATGGCAGTATTTTAGCGAAGGCGGCGTAGAAAATTTCGTTAATGCTCTGCAATTTATCGCCGATAGTTGTTTGTCAACTGCATACAATCCTCCAACACCCCGGACAGTTCCGCGTGTGGGATTGTATAAGTGGGGAGTGGGAGATGAAGGGACAAAGGGACAAGGGCGACAAAGAGAACAAGGAGAATTAGAGACTGATTCATCCACCTTTGATACTCGTTCATCCACCTTGGAACCGGATGAATCCGCCTCAATGCCCAAAATCGGCATCCTTTTCTACCGTGCCCATTATTTAGCGGGAAATACCAAGGTAATTGATGCTTTATGCGAAGCGTTGGTACAGAAAAATTTACAACCAGTGCCAGTATTTGTTTCCTCATTACGTGAACCCGATGTTCAAGTTGAGTTGAGTGAATTTTTTCAACCAAAAGAAGCTGAATCAATAGCTGTGCTGCTGAATACCACCAGTTTTTCTCTAGCGCGGTTGGAAACCGAAACACCCCAAACCGACTTGTGGCAAAAATTAGATGTGCCTGTGTTGCAGGTAATCCTCAGTGGCGGTTCAATTGAGCAGTGGGAGTCACAGTTTCAAGGGCTTTCTCCCCGCGATATTGGGATGAATGTGGCACTACCAGAAGTAGATGGGCGGATTATTACTCGTGCAGTGTCTTTTAAAGCAGTGCAAACTCGTAATCCCCATTTACAGACAGATGTGGTAATTTATGAACCAGTGAGCGATCGCATCGAATTCGTTGCTAAACTAGCAGCCAATTGGGCACGTCTACGTTCTAAACCACCCCAAGAACGGCGAATTGCCCTAATTCTGGCAAACTACCCCAACCGAAATGGCCGCCTCGCCAATGGTGTGGGACTCGACACTCCAGCTAGTTGTGTAGAAATCCTGCAAGCTTTACATCAAGCTGGTTATCAAGTAGAAAATCCACCCGCTCAAGGAGACGAGTTGATTCAACGGCTGACAGATGGCGTAACAAATGATCCGGAAGGTCGAGAATCGCGTCCAGTACAGCAAAGTGTCTCTTGGGAAGACTATCAACAGTATTTTGCATCTTTACCGCCAGCAGTTCAGCAAGGTATTAGTGAAAGGTGGGGAGTGGGGAGTGGGCTTGCCGTGAGCGTAGCCGAATGGGAGTGGGGAGTGGGGCATGAGAACAATCAATGTCCAATGCCCGTTCCCGGAATTCAACTCGGCAACGTTTTTGTGGGAATTCAGCCAGCAAGGGGTTATGATAATGACCCCAGTTTGAATTATCATGCACCGGATTTAGAACCAACCCATGCTTATTTAGCTTTCTACTATTGGGTTAGAGAATGTTTTGGTGCTGATGCTGTGGTTCATGTAGGAAAACACGGAAATCTCGAATGGCTACCGGGTAAAAGTGTGGCTTTATCGAGTAATTGTTATCCAGAAGTGGCTTTCGGCGCACTTCCCCACCTGTACCCGTTTATTGTGAATGATCCTGGTGAAGGTTCCCAAGCTAAACGTCGCGCTCAAGCGGTGATTATAGATCATCTCACGCCGCCCATGACTCGTGCGGAACTCTACGGTTCTTTGCAACAGTTGGAAAATTTAATTGATGAGTATTATGAAGCGGACAGTTTAGATCCTTCCCGTTTGCCAGTGATTCGCGATCGCATCCGCGAATTGGTGATCAAAGAAAATCTCCATCTAGATTTAGGAATCCAAAATCAAACAGAAATTTTTGATTCGGAATCTCTAATTTTGAATTCCATCGGTGGCTATCTTTGTGAATTGAAAGAAGCTCAAATCCGCGATGGGTTGCACATTTTTGGGCAATGTCCTCAAGGACGACAGCTGCGAGATTTAATAGTAGCGATCGCTCGCATACCCAATCGCCATTCTTCAGGTATTACCCGGGCGATCGCTCAAGATTGGGGTTTAGATTTCGACCCCCTGACAGCAGATTTGTCAATGACTAGTGGTGAATATTCCCTAGTCAATGGCACAGAATGCCGTACCCTCGGCGATATCGTCGAAGTTCTAGAAGAACACGCCGCCCTTTTAGTAGAACAACTCATAAATCAAAACCCTTGTAGAGACGCGATTCATCGCGTCTGTGCTGGGGGGGGAGACGCGATGAATCGCGTCTCTACCTGGATAAGCGATCGCTTACTTCCAGCTTTACAACAAACCCACCAAGAAATCACCCACTTATTACACGGACTCGATGGCGGTTACGTCCCAAGTGCCCCATCTGGCGCACCCACACGCGGCCGCCCGGAAGTCTTACCAACTGGGAGAAACTTTTATTCTGTAGATATTCGCGCCATTCCCACAGAAACAGCTTGGGATATCGGTAGAAAAGCCGCCGAAACCCTGGTAGAATATTACACTCAAGAGCATGGTGAATATCCCAAAACACTAGGTTTATCAATGTGGGGAACTGCCACCATGAGAACAGGCGGTGATGATATTGCCGAAGCTTTGGCTTTACTTGGAGTCCAACCTGTATGGGATGGTGCGGCGCGGCGAGTAGTAGATTTTGAAATTTTGCCCCTAGCGATTTTGGGACGTCCCCGTGTAGATGTCACCTTGCGAATTTCGGGATTCTTCCGGGATGCTTTTCCCAACTTGATCGACTTATTTGCTCAAGCAGTGTCAGCAGTTGCAAACTTAGATGAACCGCCAGAACAAAACCCTCTTGCAGATACAGTTCGCCAAGAAACTGATTTGTGGACAAGCCAAGGTTTAACTTTAGAAGAAGCAGTAGTGCGATCGGGCTATCGCATCTTTGGTTCTCGTCCAGGTGCTTATGGTGCCGGACTTCAAGGTTTAATTGAATCGCAAAACTGGACAGATGACGAAGATTTAGCTCGCGCCTACATCAACTGGAGTTCTTACGCCTACTCATCGGGAGCAGGGGAGGATAAAATCTCCACTCCCCACTCCTCACTCCTAACTCCTAACTCTTGTACAGACGCGATTAATCGCGTCTCTCCCTCCTCCCCCCTCCCCTCTCCCGAAGCCTTCAAGCAACGCTTGGCGAAAATGCAAATTGTCCTGCATAATCAAGACAACCGTGAACATGACCTACTCGATTCTGATGATTACTACCAATTCCAGGGTGGCTTAACAGCGGCGGTGCGTTCTCTACAGGGGAAAAATCCTCAAACTTATTTTGGTGATAATTCCATACCCGCCCAACCACGAGTCCGCCAACTGAAAGAAGAAATCGCAAGGGTGTATCGTTCTCGCGTAGTTAATCCCAAGTGGATTGCCGGAGTCATGCGCCACGGTTACAAAGGAGCCTTTGAAATGGCAGCAACGGTAGATTTTTTATTCGCCTACGATGCCACAGCTAAATGTGTCGAAGACTATATGTATCAAGGCATAGTAGACGCTTACTTGCTCGATCCAGTTGTCTCAGAATTTATTCAGGAAAAGAACCCTTATGCTCTGCGTGATATTGCTGAAAGATTATTAGAAGCACACAAGCGCAATTTGTGGGAGGATGTAAATATAGGAACATTAGAAACTTTAAGAAACCTAGTACATCAAGCCGAAGCAGTTATCGAAGAAAAATCAACGGTGTAAGAAACAAATATGGAAAATCTTGCGTATTTGCATCTAGCTTTCGCCTACGAAGACAGCACACCCAGTGAATTGGTCTCCCTCAGTTCTTTGTTTAAGGACGCAGCTGCACCAGACTGGAAACGGCTTTCTGGTAGGGCTTGGAAGTATATGTTGCCCCTGGCTCTGTCTTTGTCTATTGTTGGCGCACTTAGCAGCGTCATGGCACTGGAAAAAGGCGATCGAGGCCCTTCTGTCAGAAATCTCCAACAACAGTTGAAAGCAGCAGGTTTTTACCAAGCTGCTGTCACTCAAATCTATGATGTATCCACAGAAGAAGCTGTGCGGCGCTTCCAAAGATCTGCTGGTTTACGAGTGGATGGCATTGTTGGAGCAAGCACCCTGCAAAAATTAGAAAGCTGGCAAGGCAAAAAGCCCAGTGCTACAACAAGACAAACTAAAAAACCCAGCCCTGCGACTACACAAGCGAAAAACCCCAGTCCTACTAATTCAGCAACCACCCAGCGCCGCAATCCCAACTACCTTGCTAAGGGAGATGAAGGTGGAGATGTCAGGGTTTTGCAAGAACGGTTAAGAGTTGCAGGCTTTTATTACGGAAACGCCACAGGAATATTCGGCCCAATTACCGAAGAAGCTGTCAAGCGGTTCCAAGATTCTTACAAATTAGACGTTGATGGCATTGTCGGTCCAGCAACATTAGGTAAATTGCCGGGAGTTGGCATTGGTGATGGACAAGAGGCTCCCAAAAAGGTAGTCAATCGAAATAAACTCCGCATTGGCGATCGCGGTGAGCCAGTTAGAATTATTCAAGAACAATTGATCCAGGCAGGATATTTAGAAGGAGAGCCAAATGGCTACTATGGCCCCTATACTGCCGATGCTGTACGGAGATTTCAGGCAGCTAATTTCTTATCAGCAAGTGGCGTTGCTGGCCCAACTACCCGAGCTAAATTACATAGCTCAATTAATACTGCTAGCAAAAGCGAATTTAATACCCTAGAAATCCAAACCCGACTACGGGAACGGGGTTTTTATAAAGGCAAGCTGAACGGTGTGATGGCAGATGACACCAAAAAAGCGATTAAACAAGCCCAGGAATTCTACGGCATCAGTCTCAAGGATCTTAAGAGCGGACGCTTTTAGCATCCGCTTTGGTGTTGTTAGTATCAGTCCCCAACTGCTTGCTTGCCTCCATTAACAGCAAATTACGAACTGCTCAAAATTGTATTTATTGTTTAATTTGAGTAGTTTCGTTTTGTTATTTACCAAGTGCTAAAGCGGCATCAATGCCCGTTGGCACTTGGGACACACTGCATGGATGGTCATTTGACAGTCAAGCAAGTGAAAACCCTCTTTTTGAGCAGTTTTCGCCCCAATTTTTAAAATTGAGTCATTTTTAAACTCAATAGTTGAGTTGCATCTAACACAAATTAGGTGATGGTGATGATGGGGATAGGGCTGGTTGATCTCATAATGCTTATGTCCCTCGCCTAGCTCTAATTCCCGTAAAAGTCCCATTCTTGCCATCAACTTCAAAGTCCGATAAATAGTTGACAGGCTGATCCCTTCACCATCAGTTTCTAGCCGATGATAAAGATCCTCCGCACTCAAATGTTCACCTTGCGGAAGTTCTTGAAAAATGTGTAGAATTGTTTCGCGCTGGGGAGTTAAACGCCAACCTCGTTCGTTCAGTTCTGCCTTGAGTGAAGTAGTTGTGTAGACAGTCATACTAATATTTCTCAACAAAGCTCGTTAATTGAGAATATAACAAATATTTGGAGCGATTTGCAACAATCATTGCTTATTGAGAATCTTTATTAAATGCTAAACAAAAATTCATTAAATCTTAATCAAAAATCAGGTGTGCATTTAATTTGCATATATTTAATGGTCAGGATGCTTGCCGTTCGACGGCTCATATAGCAATACGCTTGGGTTAAGGCTAAAAACTAAAATTGGTGTAGGTTGCGTTGAGGAATGAAACCCAACATTATTAACCATTTGTTGGGTTTCGCTGTTGCTCAACCCAACCTACTATTTTTCTTAACTAAACCGTATTGGCTTATATAGTGTCCGCCTAATTAACTGAATCAAAAGACCTCTAATATCATTTCGCTTTAATAATGATACAAATACGTTGGTAGGGGCATGGCAATGCCATGCCCCTACGAGAAATCTATGTGTATCAAGGTTTTCGTGAAATGGTATGAGAGGTTTTACTACGCAAAATCGTCCCTCTCCAGTTCGGAGAGGGACAGACTTAAACTTTAGTTAAAGGTAGAGAGAGGTTCGTCGAACTCACGTTAAGTTAGAGACTCCAAATAGTCGCGGATGAGGTTGCGGCGCTTTGGTTGACGCAGCTTTTGCAATGCCTTGGATTCTATTTGTCGGACTCGTTCCCGCGATAAATCAAGGGCGCGTCCAATTTCCGCTAAAGAGTAAGGATGACCATCTGCCAAACCAAACCGCATCAAAATTACGTCGCGCTCCCGGCTAGTTAAATCTGATAGAAGATGATGCAAGTCTCTTTGTAAAGATTCTCGCATTAACATCTCTTCTGGAGTTACGCTGTCAGTCTCCAGTAATTCGCCTAACTCAGTATCTTTATCTTTGCCTACCTTGGTTTCTAAAGAAATAGAGCGAGGAACCCGTAACAAAACTTCTCGTACTTGAGTAGGTGTCATCTCTAACTCAGTCGCTAAATCTTCTAGAGTTGGGGTGCGACCTTTTTCTTGAGCAATTTTGCGTTGGGCTTTCTTGATTTTGTTTAACTTTTCGGTAATATGAACAGGTAGGCGGATTGTGCGACTAGAAGTTGCGATTGCTCTTGTAATTCCCTGACGAATCCACCAGTAGGCATAGGTACTAAAGCGATAACCCTTAGTTGGGTCAAACTTTTCTACAGCCCGCTCCAAACCCAGTGTGCCTTCTTGGACTAAATCCAACAATTCCAAACCACGATTTTGATACTTCTTAGCAACAGACACAACCAGGCGAAGATTAGCCTTGATCATGTGTTCTTTGGCTTGGAGTCCTTGGGACTGAACTTGTTCCAATTCTTCTACTGTCAACTTGGTGATTTCAGCCCAGCGACGTTTGCCATCTGCCAAAGTCGGCCTAAGATCCGATAAAATTATACCAGCAGTGGCAGCCCACCTTTCCAAAGACGGGCGATGTCCTAGTTCGGAAGTCAAACGCTCTTGAACTTCAACTAACTGGAGATAAGGCGTGATCACTTCATCCCCTTGCTTTGCGGCGTTGGCAAGGACTATCCGCATCCGCAAGTAGCGCTGAACTTTTTGAGCTTCTGAAACCTCTTCGTCTCGCCCTAACAACCGAACCCGACCAATTTCTTGAAGATATAGACGTACTAGGTCTGTACTACGACGGTTAGTGTTAGCAGCAAAGTTAGCCTGGTCAGCAGAAGCCATCTCTAGCTCGTGTAGATCATCTACCGATAACTCACTCTCATCACCCGTGAGATCCGAGTCCAAAGCCTGGCGGGACTTTCTGGTATTATAGGCGGCATCTGCATAAAAAGATGTTGCTGGCATAAAGCGTCTCAATGGCTCCAGATAACAATAGATTACGGTCAGCTTAGAATTACGGTCAGCTATTCAACTGTTGCTATTGTTCCCGTGATTTACGATGAACTAACACGGTTAAAGATTCCATTACAACTTTTTTTAGAAATTAACTGTAATGGTTTTATTCGATACAGTATTACTGAACTTAATCGGCTGCTAAATTTTTGATTGAACCAATAGCTGTTCAAATCCGCAGATCGGCTTTCAATATTTCAACTACTTAGTTAACATATCAACCTTGATGGTTCTTGATAGTTATTTTTGTAACACGGTATAAAAATACATCACTGAATATCATGTTTATAATTGGCATAGTCACATTTACATGGCTATAAAAGTAATATCCTGACGATTTACCAATTTTTTCTCAGGATTATTTAGTAATAAGTTTAACTAATAGATAACCAGGAAGTGATTAGTATTAATGGCAAAATGCTATCTACTTTGATCGGCTCGTAGTTTATGCTTTAGCGAAGACAGCCCAATCTACGAACAATCACACCTCTATTTATTGATAGACTACTAACTAATAATTATACTCTGGCTTAATATCTCGCAACATCAGTTGATCAAGTGCTTGTCGGGGTGTAATTTCACCTTGAAGTAACCGATAAACTTGCTCGGTAATTGGGACAGCAATCTTTTGTTGCTTGGCTCGTTGCATCAAAACCCGACAAGTGTTCACTCCTTCAGCAGTTCCCTGTAAATTTGCGAGAGTTTCTGTAAGTGTTTTACCACCAGCTAGCTGATAGCCGACTTGGTAATTGCGACTTAAGGGACTATTGCAAGTTGCTAACAAATCTCCTAGACCCGATAAACCATAAAATGTTTCTGTCTTTGCACCCCAGTCGTTACCGATACGAACCATTTCTGTAAGTCCACGGGTGACTAAAGCAGCTTTGGCATTGGTTCCCAGTTGTAAACCATCGCACACACCAGCTGCGATCGCAATCACATTTTTCAGTGTTCCCCCTAGTTCCACACCCAAGGGATCAGGATTGGTATATACGCGGAAACGATGAGAAGAAAATACTAACTGCACTGCTTCCGCAGCCGTGGGAATATTACTAGCTACCACCGTAGCTGCTGGTAACTCTAGCTGAATTTCTTTCGATAAATTCGGCCCCGACAAAACAACTACTGCATGGTTAGGGAATACTGTTTGCCAAATTTGCGACGGTGTGCAGGTGGTTTGGGGGTCTAAGCCTTTCGTCGCCGTGACAAAAATTGTCTCTAAAGAAAGGGGGAAAGACTGGACTTGGTAAGCAACATCTCTCACACCAATCATTGAGATAGCAGACAAGACTATTTGGACATCTTTTAAAACTGTTTGGAGAGTTTGGGAACCTTGACGCGACCAGACACGTACCTCATGACCATTCGCTGCGGCGAGATTTGCTAGAGATGCACCCCAAGCACCCGCACCAAGAATTGCAACCGATAATTTTGAGTTGGAGTACATTTTCTTACTCATAACTGATAACTCCTAACTCCTAACTCCTAAGGAACGCAAATTTAATAACGTGCAATTCTTATTTAACTTGGAATGGTGCGTTACGCTCCGCTAACACACCCTACTTTTGCACTTTATTTAATCCACATTCCTAACTTTTAAACCGGGGGTAACGTTCCATTAATTCCCTGACTTGTTCAGCATGATATGAGCTTCTTGTCAATGGTGAAGAAACAACTTGTAAAAATCCGATTTCTTCGCCGAATGCCTTCCAAGCAGCAAATTGTTCTGGGTTGACAAATTCATTTACTTGCAAGTGTTTTTGACTGGGTTGGAGATATTGCCCAATTGTCAAAATGTCGCAATCCACAGTTCGTAAGTCTTGCATGACTTGGCGGATTTCTATGTCAGTTTCACCGAGTCCAACCATGATGCCGGATTTAGTGTATGTGCTAGGAGAAAGTTGGCGAGTTCGCTGTAATAATTCTAATGTGCGATCGTAGTTTCCTTGGGGACGCACCCGGCGATATAGGCGGGGAACAGTTTCCGTATTGTGGTTTAAGACTTCTGGCGCAGCTTGTAAAATCAACTCTAGAGCATTCCAATTACCGCACAAGTCAGGAATTAGCACCTCAATTGTGGTTTTGGGTGAGACTGAGCGAACCGCATTAATGCACCCGACAAACTGAGATGCACCACCATCTGTTAGGTCATCTCGGTTTACAGATGTGATCACCACATGATTGAGTTTCATGCGGCGAACAGCTTCCGCCAGTCGTGTAGGTTCCGTGGGGTCTAGTGGTTGGGGTTTTTTCTCAAAATCAATATCGCAGTAGGGACAAGCGCGTGTACAAGCCGGACCCATAATCAAAAACGTAGCAGTCCCAGCACTGAAGCATTCACCAATATTCGGGCAGGACGCTTCCTCACAAACTGTATTGAGGGCTAAATCCCGCAAAATTTCTTTAACGTTACCGATGCGCTCACGCCCAGGTGCTTTTACCCTTAACCAGTCTGGTTTTACAGTCACAATCCGCTTTTACCACTAGAGTTATACAAATTTAATCGTAGCAAGCAAAGCCTTTGATGAAGCGATCGTATATAGATGTAATTCTGTGATTTGACACGGGTTGTGATATTGTTAATTTACAATGTCATTTCTATGGCGGGATGTAGCGCAGCTTGGTAGCGCACTTCGTTCGGGACGAAGGGGCCGCTGGTTCAAATCCAGTCATCCCGATTGTTGTCGATTGCCAAATTATTTGTCCGCGTTGAGAAATTAGTGTCCGTATTGCCAGATTAGTTAACCACTAAGTGTGTTGGCATTAGAAGTCAATACAATCATAGCTTTTATTTATTAGCAGTGCTGTCGCTAGGGAAATCCCGAACGAAGTGCGCCTTTCAATCCACCTTCTTTTTAAAGATAAATTTATTTTTCTTTTTCAACCCGCCCTACTCCTGGAGGGGTTTTGAAACCTGGAGCGTCACGCTCGTAGAGGTCGTAAGGCGCGGCGGTTTTTTCAACCCGCCCTACTCCTGGAGGGGTTTTGAAACTTCTTGGACAACCTCAACGATGGGGAAGTGTGAATTTTTCAACCCGCCCTACTCCTGGAGGGGTTTTGAAACATAACTCAAAAGTTTAAGAATACAAGGCTTTTAAAGCAGCATCAAGGTGGGCAGCTAAGGGTCAGCTTTAGATTGAATCTCACTCTGGACTTGTTCCCGCATATCACCTAATTTCGTTAGGACAATACTGCCAGCTTTATACGTTTGTGCGATCGCAATAATTTCTTTGGCTAGTAATCTGTCTATATATACCCCTAACTCTGAATCTCCAAATTCATTTGATGCAGCTATCCTTTGAGCGATATGGCGTTGGTGGGATAACTGCTTTCTGTAAAATAGTTTTTATGGTTAGATGTTATTTATCAACATTTAGTTCTGAAATTGGGAAAAAATTATATTTAGCTAATAGCAATTAATTTTCCTGGAGCAAACTAACTTTGATATCTGTTTATTTTTGCAAAAAGCTCAAATCTTGAATAATCAAGACTCTCCACCTTTACTTTTTTTAGTGGTTCTAGATTTCTTATTAGTTTGCTTGGGTTTACTAACTTCTTCTTCTATTTGTTGGTTTGTTTTATCTTTATCTTGATAATGGTGCTTTAAATCAACCCAAAGATGTCTCAGATCAAATGGCGTAGGTTGAATCTGTTCACGCTCTAATCTTTGGTCTAGTCTTGTGATATATGGTTGTTCACCATCGGAAGATATAGTAATATTAGGTAATAACTCAGATGCAGCATTAGTATTAACTTCCTCCAAAATAATTTGCAATTCCATATCTTGGATATAGCCAATCATTGCACCTGAGTGTGATGATTTACCGTAGCTCCATTCAGGATCAACGAAACGCTTCATACCATTAACTACATAGTTTTTGTTAAGTATCCATTTGGTGCTTGATGGAGAACCTAGTCGCTTGGATTCAATAATATAAAATTTGTCCCTTCTATCAGGGTTAAGTTCGTTAGTGTCACATACACCCCATTGAAAGTCTGGACGTTTAAATTCTCGTGTACTTTGAGTTACATCATCTGCATCTGGTTGGTTATTTGATTCATAGGTAATAGGCCACTCAATACCTTGATTTTTATTTTGTAAATCCCCGTTTGCGCGACGTACAAGAAGACATAATTTCCGATTTATTTCATCTTCCTTATCTGGAAGTGAAGATTCTTCACGGAGCATTTTTAAAGCTAGTTTAAATATTTCCAATACTCTTTTTTCATGTCTAGTCCATATATCTTCTCTTTGCCTACTAATACGGATCATAATACCTCACCCCCATCACCTTAAATAGTTTCTTGTAAGTGGATTGCTTGTAGCAACGTAGCTTCAGCATCTTCACGAGCCATACTACGAGTCCACAACCGCATTTCATTACGCTTAATGATAATAATTTGAGTATCGCTAACTACACGAATCATACCATCAATATAAATTTGATGACTATCATAAGGAACTAAATTATGTTTACCAATACTTCCTAATATTTCTTTCCATTCATCTTCACTAGAACTATAACTAGAACGGTCTGGTAGAGAAATATTTTTCTCTTGAGTTGAAAATACAACAGCTAACATACTTGAATTTGTTTCAGCATCAATAACTTTCCAATTAAACTGACCATCAGGTTCGAGTTCACGATTCCAAATATTGAGAAAAGTGTAAATATAGCTTTGAATATGATTTTGATTACCGCGTATATTGGAAATATCTGCAATAGTACCTTGCAATTTTGGAAGAGATTTTATATTTAAAGATTGCACAGCTTGACTATTACTGTGGTTGTAGAAAAATTCTATTCCAACATCACACATATCTCTGATCAGGTCACGTTCTGATATATTCAACTCATATAAATCAAATATTGCTTCATCTAATCTACACTCTAAATCTTTTAGTTGATTATTTAACTGTATTTGATAATTGTGGAACTTGTACAAAAATATCATACCCGCTATGCAATTTATTCTCCCAATAAGTAGCCAAATAATTGGTATGGTATTAAGCAGTGAATCTCTTACTTGCTTCACTAATTCATATCTTTCAACTGGATTCCAATTTTGTAGTTCTTCAACAATCTGAACAATTCGCTCACGTAAAATAATATCTATAGGTAAAGTAATTGGGAGATTTAGATACTCATCCTTATAAATTCCATCATGCCAGATCCCCCATTTACTGGAAGTAAGAAAAAAGTAGTAACGTGGTAATGAAGACCAAAAAATTCCCAAAATAATTTTATATTTCCAGGTTTTAGGTTCAACTAATTTAATGCAGTTAATTGAATTAGTGAAGCAGAACCTAGCTGATTCCATACGAGCTACAATTTGCCCTTTTTTACCAGAAGTTTGAGTAATACCATGCTTTATTAATAATCTATCTTCCTGATAGAAAGTTTGCTTACCTTTTCTCTTGACTTCTAGAGGCGGTTCTATAAACCAGTCGGGATTAATAGTTCCATATCTATGAAAATTTTCTTTTACTGGTAATTGTTGGTATTCAAGTAACCATTCTGAAGGTTCTCTTTCTTTAATGCTTTTAGTAAAACCCTGCCCGCTCTTATCTGGATCATGTAAAACTCTGAGAGGAGAATATAAATTTATAGCTGATATCAAAGCTGCATCTCTATGATTGCCCCACCAGTAAATTTTCCAAAGAGTATCATTACGCAAAAAGTCTGCTTGTCTTACTACATGACGATCAACAACACTCAAAACAACTGCTTGAAGTTCCTTAACCATTGCAGTTTTTTTAGCTGACCAATATAAAACATAGTTTTTCTGAGTTTGTACATCACTTTTTTTGCAAAATAAAACTGAAGCAAAAGGAGCAATTGCAGAAGCTCTCTCTTGTCCTTTGAAAAAAACATCTCTGACATGAGCAAAGTTAATAACTTCTTTTAGTTCAACTTTTTTAAGCCATTCTCTCCTAAATGCTTTACTGTTTTTGTGTGTCTTTAACAAAACGCCTGTAGATACTAGAAGAGATGCCCAACCATTATCACGTAGTAATTCAATAACTCTCCAGATAAAAGCTTGGGAGCGTTCTTTATCTCCAACTGGGTATTGATGATCTTTACACCATTTAATTGTTATATTCCATCCAGTTTGATTTGAACCCCAAGGAGGATTACCAACTACTACATCAGCACAATTACTATTAAACCTTTTAAATATTTCATTATTATCTTTTATGGCTGAAGCAATATCAAAAGTATTTGCTCTCAGTAAATTATTAAAATGCTGTTTATCATCACTCCAACCATCTTGGTAAATAAGATTGGGTAGATGTCTTCCATTTTTAATTTGTTTAAGTATATCTGGAGCTTCTTGATAGTGAATAAGAGCAAGATATAAACTAAATGATGTTATGCATATAGCTTCTTCGTTAATTTCAATCCCTGCAATTTGATTGCGTAAAATCGCTCTCATTTTTTCTGCATTTAACCGCAGTCCATTATTTTTATAAACATGATGGCGAATTATGCGTCTGAAGGATTCAACTAAAAATATTCCTGATCCACAACAAGGATCAATAACACGAGGATTTGTATCTAAACGTTCTGGATTTAGAACTTTGGAAAGAAGATATTCTACTAAAGAACCAGGTGTATAGTGTGTACCAAAATCATCTGATTCTTCATTTTCTTCATGATAAAATTCTTCATAAATACTGCTAATTAGGGAAATAGGTATAATTTGGAATTTATAAGCCCAGAAGAATAATGATCTTTGTGAAGAAAAATCTCCCCTTAAAAAACTTTGTAAAAGCTCAAGATGATCTACTGTAATTGCCTGTTTCTCTTGAAGATCAGAGGGAAACATATCTCCATTAAAATCATTAGCTAGTCTTTCAAAAAGCGCATAGGTAAAATCTTTGTTTCCCAGAATCCTGATATAAAATTGTTTAGCTTCAGGCTCAAGATTAAGTGGCAGGAAGTCTGGTGTATTTAGTAAATCTTGCCATTGTGCATTTTCTTGTGCTATTTCATCAAAATACTCCCGCGAAAGTATTTCTCTATCTTCTAAATATCTAATAAAAATTGATCTGCCAATAAGGGAATGAGCATATTTTAATTTATCTCCTCTAAGCCCTTCATTCATGAGAGCAGAACGGACTCTCTTAAGATCCTGAATTAAAGATTGATCAGCCCGTTGGTTGTCTGTCCCAAAACGGTGATCTTCAAATAATCTACCAGACTCTATTTGCTCACGCCTATATTGATATAATTTTGATGCTACCTCGGCTGTAGTTCTAGCAACAGCTAATGATTCTTTGTCTTGCCACTCTTTAATAGTTTTAGATGGAGGCTTAGTTAAATCATAAACAGCAAGTTCACCTTGTTTCGCTAAAAATAAATATTGAGGTCTTGCCATGCACCAAATTTTATTAAAAACACGACGCAAAACCTCATCATCTTCAGTTTCTTCTACACCAGCAAAAACAATTATAGGATTATTGTTAACAAAAAAAATCTTTTCTGCCCCAACTTGCTTACCTAAAGATAGCCAATCTCCTTTTTCAATCCATTGTTCCAGCGTCAAGTTAGTAGGAGGAATATCTGTAGCAAGAAGCTCACCCTCTTGAAAATTGAGAGTGGAGTAAGCAGCTTCTAAAAGTTCACGAACAGAGTTCAGACCTACAACCATATCTAAATTAATTTTAAGTAGCAGTCATATATAAAGACTGTAACTTTATCAGCGATATAATGTAATATTTATATAACTTATCACAATCAGTAATCAAAAATGAAACAGGTAATTAAAGAGCGGTAATATCACTTTATATAATCCAAAACTTTTGCCACTTCACCATCTCCCCAAATGGCGTAAAACAGCGATGACACCAAGCATCAACCCACAACGCCGGAACTTTAAACCTAGCCCCACAATCAGGACACTCCGATAGCAAACTTAAACTATAACGCTGACACCCTTGCGTTACCTTAAACTGCCACTCAATCCTATGACAAGGCGATTCAACATAACAAGCAGCACAAAGCCGAATCGGTTCAAGATTCATTCCCACCCCAGCAGGTGGTAACATCTCCTCTAACCTATCAGCATCAACTCTTTAAAGCCCGAATAGCTGACTCCCTGAGAATCATATCCAGCAAACCAATATAACCCCCAGTTGCCTCACTCAAAGTCTTCAGCATTGCCTTACTAGAAAGATTAGAAGCAACAGGCAGTTTTAAAACTTGTTTTTCCCAAATCTCCACAGTGCGCTTAAAATCTTCTCCTGAAAACTTACCAAACCGATGACAGGCACGAAAACGATTATAAACTTGCTCATCTCGCTTGATTACAGCGTCTAATCTGTCAGTACCCACCAAAATCACTGCAATTTCCAACTTATCAAAAATATCCCGCACTTCTGCAAAAGTCTTGGGTTTAAGTTATTTATGGACAGGTTCAATCAATGGAATTAAGTTACAGATTTGTTGCAACATTTGACTATAGACTCAATTTTAACTTAAGCTAAAAAAGTTTTACAATCTGTGCTGTGCGCGATCGCTGCCCGTTGGCTTTCACGCTTATGTAGACCGATTGCTAGCTAAAGAAATTGTGGCGATCGCACAAACCTATTACCGTTGCTCAGAAACTACTTGGCAAGATTGCGTTGAACTTGCTCATCGCCCAATCAAATGAGAAACTTCGCAATACTGCTGCACTGTCTCAAGAAGATTTACTAGCCAAAATTACAGATAATGACAAAAATATTGCCGCAATTGACAGCCAATTAACCAAGGTAATTGTAGATAATCAGAAACGCATCTATGAAATTAGGGACTTCCAAATAAAAAAATGTCCCAAAACTGACCCAAAAACCCTCTTATTTCTCCTTCCTCTGTGTCTCTGTGGTTCGTTTATTTGGATAATTTATTTCTTGGAAGTCCCTTAATGGTCAAATCGGTGAAATTGATAGTAAGTGGGTTCAAGCGCAACAAACCCTAAAATATCAGAAAATTACTGCACCCGTAGATGGAACTGTCTTTGAACTCAAAGCCAAAACAGCAGGATTTGTAGTTAATTCCAGCGAACCAATCTTAAAACTTGTTCTTAGTGGTAACTTCGTTGCTAACGTAATGAAATGGCATGGGCTAATTGTCCAAAATGCGCTCACAGACTCAAAGAATAATCAAGGATATAGATGATGACAAAGCTTGGCTACTCAGTGTTTCAAAGCGTCACTACTGCGCGTTTGCTAGGTAAAATGTGTTTATTGGCGCTGACTGTGCCCTTCCTGGCAAGTTCTGCAATCAGTTTGGCGAGTGCCAGAGAGTACAAGTACGAGCGCGAAAACAAGTCATACGCCATCGGGCTTTGGGGCGATCTCCCCTACTCGGATCTACAAGCGGCGGGGGTTCCAAACCTGATTGCTGACATGAACGCCCAAAACCTGGCTTTCACAGTCCACGACGGCGACCTGAAGGCCGGCAACTCTACGCCCAACTCGGTAACACCGACCACTTGCAGCAATGCCCTCTACACCCAGGCGCTCGGCTACTTCAACGCCCTGAAAGCACCAGCAGCCTTCACACCGGGCGACAACGATTGGACTGACTGCGATCGCCCCTCAAACGGTGGGTTCAACTCACTCGAACGCCTCGACTACCAGCGTCAGGTATTCTTCAGCACAAAATTTTCCCTCGGCCAGCGTCGGCTAGTCCAAGAAGTGCAGACGACACCCCTGTGCCTTAGTGCAAACGGCACCTCTGTACCCTGTGTTGAGAACCGCCTCTGGACGGTCGGTAAGGTTACTTATGCGACACTCAACATCCAGGGTTCGTGCAACAACCTATGTGACATTGCGCCTGACCCGAAGGAGTACGCGGCGCGAAACGCGGCTAATATTGCATGGATGAAAAAGACCTTTCAAGTAGCAAGGGCACAGAAATCGGTGGCGGTGATGTTAATTTCTCAAGGCAATCCGGGGTGGGATCTGAGCGACCCAACTAGAGCGCCTTTGCGTGATCCGAAGACCCTCGTGCAAACCGATGGTCAGCCTGATGGTTTCCAGAGCTTTTTATTAGCGTTGCGCGATGAGGTAATTGCTTTCCGTAAACCGATTGCCTACGTACACGGCGACTCGCACTACTACCGCATTGACAAGCCATTTCTGGATGCTCAAGGCAGACGCCTTGAGAACTTCACTCGTGTCGAGACATTTGGCAACAATGCGGCGAACGGCACTAACGATGTAAATTGGGTCAAAGTGACCGTAAATCCCCGTAGCCGAGAGGTGTTTTCCTATCAGCCACAGATTGTTCCCGGCAATCGAGTCGCAGTTCCGTCTCCGTAACGCCACGCAGTTTCTAATTGTTGGGAATTGCAATCAAGGTAATTTTCTGGAGTTTAGACTCAATAGCCGACCTCAAAGGAAAAAACAGGGGGTGTGATTGAACACAGTCCCCCTGTCAGCAGAAACACCAACTACCTGAAAATAGCAGGTGGAAATGAAGCTAATTATTCAAATTTAAGTAAATTCAGTTTTTAGCAGCTAGCCAAGAATGCCATCGGCGAGAAGTTAAGACATGGCTAGAAGCAGAACGAACTAAAGAAGTTAAAGCTCGACTGGTTCAAGAGCAAAAAGCAGCTAAATTCGCTTGTTTGCTTGTTTTTTTAAGTAATTCACACATTCATTAAATCACTTCACTTCTTATGGTTGTGTTATGGCAGCCGCCAATACGGTTAGGACGCTGTACGAAGAGACTGCTGCAAGACGGCGATCGCTGCGTCTAATTAGATAATTTTCCCCATCATCCTTACTATCCCAGTTATACTCTCTACAGTTAACCCTTACCGTTGATCATTTATGTCTGAAAATTGGATGCTTCCCAGGATTTTTCCTATTGGTGGAATTCTGTTTGACTTTTTATTTGTACTGATTGCCATCCCTATCGAAGCGTATGTTTTTCACAATCGACTAAAATTTGACAAAAAAACTAGCACTTTTTATGCTATTTCCATCAATTTGTTTTCTAGCGTAATTGGTTGGCTTATATTTTTTGTATCAGAGCCAATGATGCCGATACAGGTAAAATCAGAATTAATTAATTATATGTTTTTTGATAAGTTTAAATCTAATACACAAGCTTTAATTGTTTTAACTGCTTTTGTAATTTTCTTTGCTACTTTTTTAATGAAATTTTTCATTTTAAGGGTTTTACTACTATCCTTAAATGAACCAGTAGCTAAAAAAGAAGAAGAGTCTCAAACATCTCATCGGCAAAAATGGCGTCGTTTTAGCAATATTAAATTACAAAATACTTATTTAGTTACTACTGTATTAATAGCAAATTCCCTGAGTTATAGTGCTATAACCGTTATTTTATTGTTTCGCTCAAAGTAGCAACAATTTACTTTTTAGATGAAATCTAGTGATTAATCAGGTGTAGAGAAAATATGAATACGCTACTTAAAGATGTATTTGGGCTTTTTAAATTTACTGAAGGGCTTTATGCAGGAATTAGAAAGATATTAATTCCACCAAAAGCTTATTCTTGGCAGACATTTATTTATCTGAGTGTTTTTTCTTTGATACTTTCATTTTTTGCTACAGATTATATCAAAGATATAATTGCCTTTTTTGGTTGGTTATTTTTGATTGCTGGTACAGCTTGGTACACAACTGAAGATCCTTTGAGGGTTCCTGGTACTTTTATGCCAGTTGGGGCAGTCATCACTGGATTCTTAGTGAGTGTTTTTGCATTTGGAAATCAGGAGGATGTAGTTACACCAAGAACAATAGTTTTTTGGCCGACAATTTCGGCACTAATTACAGCAATACCAGAATTTATTGAAGGAAATGACACCGATGCTAAAGCTCGAATTCCTAAGCCAGAAGACCGCCAAAGAATTATAGTTTTAGTTGCTAGTAGTATGCTGCTAAGTTGCTGGATTCAGTTTTATTTTGTGATGAATAATTGGTTACGACAATATCCAAGCTTACAGGCAGATACTTTTCAACGTAGTGCCTTTGTTGTAAGAACAGAAGAACGAGTAAAAACCCCCCAAAATGGCGTTATAATTCTAGAAAAAGTTCAACCAACAGTAGTAGAACAAATAGCTGAAAGACCTTGGTCAGAAGTAGAGAGATGGCTGCTAGATGCGAAACAACGGGTAGGATCTCTGGGTAGGGAAGTAATTCAAAAAAACCTAAGTCAATATGAAGAGAAGGAATTATGGCGCATTGAACCGCGTGTAGCTAATACTAAATCTGGATACATATTAGATTTATTAAGTATTTGGATAGGCCCGAGTTCTAACCCACGGGGCTATTACTTGAAAAAATCTTGTCGGATTGAACCAGTTGCAGCAACTAATGGTTCAGGAAATAAGATTACAGTTGCAGAAATTGAATGCGATCGCATCACTAAATTTATTGCTGGAGCGCCGCCTCCGCAGCAGTGAGAGAGCAGGGGACAAGGAGAATAACCATACACAACAACAAATGAGTATTAATAGAATTTTTGTATTAGCAAAGAATGTGTTTCAAGAAGTGGTACGCGATCGCATCTTATATATTATTGGTTTTTATGCGCTAATACTTGCCACCGCCTTCCGCGTCCTTCCTGAGTTTGCAGCTACAACTGAAGACAAAATGTTTTTAGACTTTGGGATGGCAGCCATGAATGCCATCGGGTTAATTGTGACGATATTTGTTGGTACGGGACTGGTTAATAAAGAAATTGAAAAACGTACTATCTTAATGTTAATTGCTAAACCTGTTAGCCGCAGCGAAATTATCATCGGCAAATACTTGGGTTTATCCGCAATATTAGCTGTACTTGTCGCCATGATGACAGCAATTTATCTAGTATTTTTGCAATTTGGTAATATTCCTCATCCAACGGCAAGTATTTTAATTGCTGCAATTTTTTTATTTTTGCAGTTATCATTAATAACCGCTCTGGCTATTACATTCGGTGTTTTTACTGCTTCTCTGCTAGCGACTGTTTTAACCTTTGCAGTATATTTAATCGGCAATGTTACTCAAGATTTAGTACAACTTGGTCGTCTGAGTCGTAACCCTGGTATGGAACGTCTAACTCAAGGTTTGTTTCTCATCTTGCCAGATTTATCTAGATTAGATTTAAAAAATGATGCTGTTTATGGTCTGCAAGCACTACCTGATCTAACTGGACTGATTACTAATGCTGGTTATGGCTTAGTTTATAGTGTCATGTTGTTAGCGATCGCTATCCTTATCTTCTCACAACGCGAGTTTTAGTTATTGGTCATTGAGAGAAAATGATCAATGACTAATAAATCACTATCTGAGGTTGCTCAACTGTACCATCAGGCATGATAGTATCGCGTAACTTCGCATAAATCAGATTTGTTTCTGAAAGGTTTGTCTTACTCAAGTTTGCCTTAGTTAAGTTTGCCCATGTCAGGTCTGCACCAGTTAAATTAGCCTCAGTTAAATTAGCTTCTAATAATATTGCTCCACATAGCTTTGCTCTTGTGAGATTTGCAAAACTTAAGTTAGCTTCAATCAGCGATGCTTCAATTAATTGGGCTTCACTTAAGTCTGCTTCTCTCAAATCCGCAGCACATAAAGAAGTACCCCAAAGGTTACTACCTGTGAATTTTGCCCGCCACAAGAAAGTTCCACATAAATTTGCTTGTCTTAAGTCAGCATTAATTAAATTAGCTTCACACAAAGAGGCTTCATACAAATTAGCTCCACGTAAACTAGCTTGCATCAAATTTGCGCCACTTAAATTAGCACGAATCAGGATAGAACCGCATAGATTCGCACCACGCAAATCAGATCCTATGAAGTTAACATTACTTAAATCAACTCCTTTCAAGTCGATTCCCCTTAAGTCACATCCACTCAAATCTTGGTGCTTAAAAGATTTATTTGTGATTTGATTTAATATAAATTCCTGCTTGTCAGCATAATTTTTCATGGTATTCACCTCTGGGTGTAATTTATCTCAAAGGTTGAGTGTGAGAGTTACCGCAATACGGTTCGGATAAGACTTGATCCCCCCAACCCCCCTTAAAAAGGGGGGGCTAAGAATAGCCCTATTTCCCCCTTTTTAAGGGGGACTAAGGGGGATCTTTAAGGACTATGCACCTTAACCGAACCGTATTGAGAGTTACTGTATCTTGAGAGTACACCCCAAATGTAAATAAGTTCGGTAAATAATCAAAAATAAATTCCCCAAAAATCGCCAATCACTTGAAAACCCGTTCTTTAAGCGGTTTTTAAAACAAAAAATCCTGACTTAAGTCAGGAAATATTGATAACAAGACTTCAACAAAAAGAAAATAAAAACAGGGTATAATGCTTTACTAACGCAAGTTTCACATTCAAGTAATTCCAACATGAAAAACATCAGCCATCACGCCTAAAAGATTGCATATTAAATTTTATTCACGTAGCTAGGACTTACGCATTGACAAGAAATACCAAATATGGATATGGTTGAAAGCCACATCTTTCGTAAGGGTTTAGCATTGCTAAACCCCTACAGCGTGGTCTATTTACGTAGTTTACCGCCGTAGGCATCATAAGGATAATTAATAAAAGCCTGAAACGACATATTTTCGTTAATCCACATCACTTCGACAAAGCTCAGTGACCACACACGGTTAATTTGTATAGTGCGTAAGTCCTAGTAGCTTCGGATCATAGAACAAGGTTGTCATTGGTCATTAGACATTTGAAGTACAAATGATCTAGTTATTAATTTCCAACAAGCCAGGTGGCGGCGTAATTTCAATGCGACCAGATGTTAAGTCTACTACTGGTGCGATCGCTTGCACAAATGGAATCAAAACAGTTTTTTGTTTTTTGTCAGCAGTAAATGATTCATGCAGCTTTACTTCTAACAAATCATTGCCGGCGGCGATGATATCTACCACCGTACCAACGAGTTCGCCAGATGCTTGCATAAAGACTGACAAGCCAATTAAATCGAGGACATGATATTCATCTTCGTCTAATTGGGGGCGATCGCTTGCTGGCACCATCAACTTACAACCGCGCAACGCCTCTGCCTGATCACAATTTTCCACACCAGCTAGTTTGATTACATATAAGTTTTTGTTACTGATATAACGTCCTGTTAATAATTCAATTGGTTGTGGTTCGGTTTCACCCAAACGCAACAACCAACGTTTTCCCGACACCTCAAATCTTTCGGGAAAGTCAGATACAGGATAAACCCGTAATTCTCCAGACAATCCTTGAGGAGCGACAATCTTACCAATTTCTAACCAATCATCTATTTTGTCATTTGTCATTTGTTATTTGTCATTTGTTATTTGTCATTTGTCATTTGTCATTTGTTATTGGGCATGGTTATTTTCCTCGTCCCCTCATCTCCCCACTCCCCACTCCCCCTAATCAGGCACTCACAACGGCACGTTGATAAGCTTCTTCAGCTACTTTTGCTAAACGTTTCATAGCAGTGGCAATCTCCTCATCGCTGCCGGTGAGACTGATGCGGAAGCATTGATGCTTGTGCGTCCACTCTTCCTCTAAACCAGGGAAGAAGCTATTTCCAGGTACAATAATTACACCTACTTGCTTTAGTCGCTGGTAAAATTCCCAGTCACTAATGGGTAAATCTTCTAACCACAGCCAAGCAAAAATTGCTCCTTCACCACGATGGAGAAACCAAGGTAAATTCTTGGGCATCGCTTGTTCTAAGCTGGTTTCTAAAACTGTAAATTTATTTCGGTAAAAGGGACGGATGACAGTTTCAGAAATTTCCACCAAAGCACCAGAATTAATTGCAAGGGCAGCGATCGCTTGGCCGTAACGTGAAGAATGGAGACTTATATTTGCCTGGAAACATTCCAGCGCCTCAATCCACTTTTCATCCCCAATCGCAATACCAATTCTTTCTCCTGGTAATCCCGCTTTCGATAAACTCATGCAGTGGAGAATGTTATCACCAAATACTGGTGTCATGTCGGTAAAGTTCAATGCTGGGAAGGGAAGTCCATAAGCCGAGTCAATTAACACGGGCACATTGTAAGGCGCAGCTAGGGCAGCAATCTTTTTCACCTCATCATCGGTGAGGACATTACCAGTGGGATTACAGGGGCGAGAGAAGAGAACACAACCAGTATTTTCTGTAATCGACACTTGGCTGAAGTCGGGGCGATATTTAAATCGGTGGGCAGCTACATCAATATCGAGAGTTGGTTTGTAGGCGATTAAGGCTTTTGGTACTAAGCAGATACCGCCGTAACCTGTATAGTCAGGACTGAGGGGCAAAACGATTTGTTTTAACTCGCCACTGGGAGTGTAGCCACCGAAGGTATTTGCAGCGTAGAAGTAGAGAGTTTGACTACCAGGAGTGATGAGGATATTGCGTTCGCTTAAGTTTAACCCGTAGCGTTTGTTAAAATCATTAGCGATCGCTTCAATTAATGGTGCATAGCCCTGACTTGAACCGTAGCGACAAACTACCTCACCATATTCTGGGCTAGCCAAAAGCTGTGCAGTACAATCCCGCCACAATTGCTCTACCTCTGGCAAAATCAACGGATTACCAGCACTCAAATTAATAAATTGCTGCCCTGCACCCGCTCGTAATGTTTCGATAATATCCTTCATGATTGCTCTTACGCCAGTCAGATTAGACATTTGAGCGCCAATTTGTGTTAGGGCAGGGTTCATAAGCTGTGACAAAATTTATTAATTGAGGATGGACAAATTATCTGGGAATTGCTGCTGACATCAAATTTACATCGTTGCCAAAACAGCTATTGCCGCCTTTAACTAATTTAGCTAGAGAATAATACTTTAACAAAGTATATTTATTCTTATGGCGGCGATGGTGCTTAAAGAATGTTTGAAAAGTCTTCTTGTTGGTAGCAAAACGTTCTAGATCCCCCTAAATCCACGCCACGTGCTTCAAGTCGGGAAACCCGCCCAACGCAGTGGCTCCCCTTAAAAAGGGGGA
>Ga0209591_10000678_pt1 | contig 43452 bp, 43 predicted proteins | sample MAT01_FD_187207 | JGI IMG/M metagenome (GOLD analysis project Ga0209591, IMG submission 187207) | Freshwater microbial communities from Lake Fryxell liftoff mats and glacier meltwater in Antarctica - MAT-01 (SPAdes) (version 2) | ecosystem: Environmental > Aquatic > Freshwater > Ice > Liftoff...
TGACGGACGTGCTCAAGGAGCTGCAGGACGTCCAGTACCGCGTGGATGCGGCGATCGACGTCCGCCGACTCGTTCGCGACGCGACGCCGGTTTAGTCGGGATTGCTGGAGAGATTGCTGAAGAGATTGCTGAAGAGATCGCCGGATAGGCTGATGCGACTCAGACGGCTACATTGACCACGTCTTCGTAGCGGGCCATCACACAAGACAAGGAATGGGCGCGGCGCTCATGGCGCGACTCCACACGGCAGCCGCCCAACCCTCTCTTCCTCATCGTCCAGCAACCTGATCGCACTACATGACCGAAGACACAGATGCCAGCGCACTCGACCTGCTCTGGTTTTGCCAACTCGCCGCCGATGGAGAGTTCATCGGTGGAGGAACACTCCGGCGACCGACATCAGCCTATCTCGCGAGCTTGGTCGAGACCGCCCACGAGATGGGGTTCAGCAGCTTGCTGACCGCCACCAACTTTCACGCCGAGCATGACGCGTGGACGGCGTCGATCGCGACACTGGCCCGCACGCAAGGTGCTGGTCTGCTGATTGCAGTGCGTCCCGGTATGTTCAATCCGGCGGTGTTCGCCAAGATGGCGTCGACGGCGGCGACGCTCTTTCCAGGTCGTGTGCGCCTCAACATCGTGGTGGGTTCGAATCCTGCCGAGAATGCAATGTATGGGGACTTCGACGATCACGATGCGCGCTATGCGCGAACGCGCGAATTTCTGCAGGTGGTGCGGCGTTTGTGGTTGGAAGACAGCGTCACGTTCAGTGGCGCGTTCTATCGAACCGACGGCGCGCTGTTGGCACCGAAGCCCGACCCATCGATCCCGATTTATCTCGGAGGGCACAGCGAGCCGGCACAAGCGCTCGCCGCCGAGCTTGCCGACGTGTATCTGCTCTGGGCGGATACGATCGACGGCGTGCGCAAACGACTGGCTACCATGCAAGTGCAGGCCGAAAAGGCAGGTCGACTGGTGCGCTATGGGTTGCGGTGCCACGTGATCGTGCGCGAGACGGAGGCAGAAGCATGGGCCGCCGCCGATCGACTGATCAGTCGCGTAAACCCAGCAACGCGCGCCGCGTTTGTGGACGCTGCAAGCCGCACCGACTCTGAAGGGCAGCGCCGTCAGCTGGCGCTGTCATCCGGCAACTCGTTGGTGGTCGAAGAGCATCTGTGGGCAGGTGTCGGACTGGCGCGCACCGGTGTCGGTCTGGCCATCGTTGGTGATCCCGCACAGGTCGAAGCGAAGTTGCGCGCGTACCAAGCGTTGGGCATTTCGACATTTATCCTGTCGGGCTACCCGCATCTCGAAGAGTGTCGTCGATTCGGCGAGTTGGTCATGCCGCGACTGCGCGGGCCGGCGACAGCGTCGCGTCTCCTGACCGGTGCGGGTGTAGCGCCGGTGACATGAGCACCGCCGCATCGGTTGATGCGCCCTCGGCAGCGCCTCAACTGTTGCGTGTGGTAGGTCGCTGGGATCTGGTCGCATTGGTGATCAACGGGATCGTCGGCGCCGGCATCTTCGGATTGCCGGCCAAAGTCGATGCACTGATTGGCGCGTGGGGCGTGCTGGCCATCATTGCTTGTGCGGTGCTGATCGGCGTGATCGTGCTCTGTTTCGCTGAAGTGAGCAGCCGATATGCGGAAACCGGCGGCCCGTTTCTGTATGCAACCGACGCGTTCGGTCCGTTCGTTGGCTTCGTGGTGGGGTGGTTGCTGTGGTTGGCGCGCATCGCGGGCATCTGCGCGATCGTCGGTATCCTCGCCGAGTATGTGGCGTTTCTCGTACCGGGCATGGACGCCGGCCTGCCGCGAGCGGTGTTGTTGACGGTGGTCATCCTCGGCTTTACGGCGCTGCACATCGCGGGCGTTCGTCAGGCGGTGCGCATTGGCAACCTGATCACCATTGCCAAGCTCGTGCCGTTGGTCCTCTTCGTTGCGATCGGTCTTCCCACGCTCAATGCCGACGTGTTCGATCTTCGCGTCGTGCCGGACCGTGCTGCGTTTTCGTCGTCGGTCTTGTTGCTGGGCTTTGCGTTCGTCGGATGGGAAACGGCGGTGGTCGCGGCCGGCGAGCTGCGAGAACCGAAGCGGGATACGCCGTTTGCCTTGTTTGTCGGACTGGCCATCGTCGTCGTGTTGTATGCGGGTATTCAGCTCGTCTGTCGCGCCGCGTTGCCGCAGCTTGCTACGTCAACACGTCCCCTCGCTGACGCTGCTGCCGCATTGATCGGACCAATCGGCGGGACGGTGATCGTGCTCGGCGCAGCGGTGTCGATGCTGGGCACGATCAACGGTGGCATGCTGACGATCTCGCGCATTCCGTATGCCATGGCGACCGCGGGGTTGGTGCCACGTCAGCTGGCCCGTCTGCATCCCACGACGCACAGTCCCGTGACGGCGATCGTGCTGTCGGCAGGGCTGGTCTTGCTGCTGTCGCTCACCAGCACGCACGTGTATGTGCTGACACTGAGTACGATCGCACGCTTGCTCGTCTTCGGCGTGACCTGCGCCGCGCTCCCGGTGCTCCGTCGCACGTCTGGTGCGCCTGCGGCGCGCTTTACGGTGTCTGGTGGACTGGCGGTGCCGGTGGCGGCGCTTGTCCTGATCGGGTGGTTGTTAACGAGCACGTCAGGTCGCGAGACACTGCACGTCGTGTATGCGACTGTCATTGGATCGATTGGGTATGCGATTGGTCGCTGGCGTGCTGCGGCGAGATAGAACACCTTTCGCGCAGTTGTACTCAGTACACAGCCAGAACTGACGCACTCGAACGAGGGGAGGATGAGACGAGTTCTTGCATTGGCGAGTGCTACGCTGTTCCCCAGCTTTGCGGTCGCACAGCTGGCGACGGCAACGAGCGACGCGCTCATCGGCAAGTGCGTTCACGTACAGGTCGCCGACGTGGCGTTGTTGCAGCGAGTTGGCGCGCCACAATTCGCACGGCTCGATACGATCCAGTATCGCAACCAGACCAATGCTCGATGGATGCGCGTTGCCGTACCGATCGGGGCGACGTTCGACCGCAGGGTTCGAACGTTCGAGCGTGAGGCGAACTGGCGCGTGGTTGCGGATACGGTATACCTCTCCTTCAGCACGGGCTTTACGGTCGTGGAGTTCTCGCTGACCCCAACAAGCCGTGATACGTTCGCGGGTCGCGCGTGGGTCTGGAACGACGACGGGCCGAAGACCTATCCAGCAGGCGCAGCATCGATGTCGCTGATCCCGTGCGCACGACTCAACGTGTCGGCCCCCGTGCTCAGGATGCGTCTTTTCAGCCGTGGGCGTCGCCCCGCCGGTGGATGCAGAGACGGTACGCCTCTTCTTCAGCACGGGCTTCACTGTTGTGGAGTTCTCCCTTACTCCATCAGGACATGAGACAGCGAAGGACACGCGTGGGTCTGGAACGACAACGGGCCGATGACCTCTGGCGGTCACTCGTGTTTGGCCTCGTCGTTCCCTCGTTCACGTTTCGCGAGCACACGCTGGCGGAGAAGAGGAACCTCTGGCGTGGCACATCCAGCTCCGGCACCAGCGTCGTCCGGGACACGATCGTCGCAACGGATCTGCGCACGGCGGTGCCCGAGCTCGCGAATTCCGTCCACTGCCTGGAGGGGAGATGGGACTGACCTGCGACGCTCGACTCGCGCGGTCATACTTCGACGCGGTGACGGCGCCGGTGGAACGCTTTTGCACATTCGATCGATCGGCGCACAGCCCCATGTTCGAGGAGCCCGAGAGACCCGGAGAAATTCTGCGCGGCGACGTGCTCACGGGTCGGACGCAGCGAGCGGACAGCAAGGTTCACAGGTGAGCCTTCGCCGGTACCTTTTTCGAGTACACAGCGCCGCAGTGCAGGGTCATGCTGTACGCGAGCCGAGAACGTTCACGTGCCACTCCATCCGAACATGACGACGCCACACGGTTACAGTCGCTACGCGCGCAGCTGCGGGCTACTCCTGCTCCCAGCGATTGCATGGAACATTGCGTTCACCAGCACGCTCATGCCCGCGTCCGCAATGGCCGAGTTCTGGCGCGACATTCCCGCTCCATTGGTGTTCACCGAAAACGCGCTGCGCGCTGTCGTGTTCGCACTTCCATTCGCCATGCCACTTCACAGTGTGACGCAACGAGAGCGGCGCGCCCTGACGGTCTTCGCACTTGGGACATTCGTCTACTTCGCCAGCTGGGTAGCCCTGATGTCCTGGCCTCAGAGCGCGTGGTCGGGAAGTGTTCTGGGTTCACTTGCTCCTGCCTGGACGCCGATCTTGTGGCTCCCCGCACTTGCCGTGCTGGGCCAGCGGCTTTTTTGGGGCACGCCCAACGGTGCTTGCTGCAGACGGGCGCATTCGGAAGCGCGCTCCGCGCGCCGCTTGCTGAAGCGCCCGCTGCAGAAGCGAGCGTTCGACACATCAGGCCCGCGTTGGTATAGACTTCACCAGACCGGAGGATACCGATGAGTACCCAAGCGCTGCCCATTCTTAGCGATCCTGAAATCATGGGCGGCACGCCTGTGTTCGCGGGGACTCGCGTGCCGGTGCAGACCTTCGTCGAGTACCTAGAGGCCGGCGACGCTCTTGACGAATTCCTGCTCGACTTCCCAAGCGTTTCGCGCGAGCAGGCTGTCGCTGTCCTGGAACTTGCGAAGGACCTATTGCTGGCGCGCGCGGTAGCGTAGTGAAGGTGCTGCTCGACGAATGCGTGCCGCATCGCTTTCGTGACGCGCTTTCCGGCATCCAAGTATTCACCGCTCGCGATCAACGCTGGACCAGTCTTCGCAACGGTGAATTGCTGGCAGCGATGCGTGCGTCGGGCTTTACGACGTTGGTAACCGTCGACCGCAATCTGACGTATCAGCAACACATTGCTGCGTCGGGCATCGCCGTCATTGTGATGCACGCGGTGACCAATCGCCTCCCTGATCTCATTTCACTCGGTCCGCGCGTCGTAGAGGCGATAGCGGTGACCTAGCGGTCGCCGCCTTGCCCCGCAACCCGCGCGGGCGGTTGGCGTACCAGCCGTAGTATGCACGTGGAACCCCGCGTGCGGCCACGGGAGCATCCCGGCGGCCTGCTCCTCGTCGAAGAGGTCCAGCCGCACGAGCGGCCGCAACACGGCGCGGCGGAACCGACCCGTTAGAAATTCCTATCCCTCATAGGCCTGCAAGGCGATCTTAGCCGGCGCGCTCGCAGCGCGCCGCCTGGGAGGGCGCAAAAAGCCGCTACGTCTTTGCGACGTAACGGCTTCTTTTTGCAGGTATGGTGCTGGCATGACTGCGTTGATAGCAGGAGAGGGGCTCGAACCCTCGACCTCACGATTATGAGTCGTGCGCTCTGACCAGCTGAGCTACCCTGCCCCACGACGTACCGCTCATATCCCAAACGCAAACGGCCGGCCCTGGTGGGACCGGCCGATGCGAAATCCTTCACCCATCTCTTATGGCGGGGGCGGGATTTGAACCCGCGACCTTCGGGTTATGAGCCCGACGAGCTACCAGGCTGCTCCACCCCGCGTCAGAAAACGGAACCTAGTGGCCGAACGCGCCCAGTCAACCCCTTGCGCCTCGATCGGACTACGTTCACCGCCAGCGCGGTCGCGTTTCAGCGCGACGTGGTATCAGCAGCGCGACTTGACGTGTCGGCGGCGCTGCCAGCGCCGTTCCCCACCCAGTACAACAGCTCCTTCCCACCGCGCACCATCCCAAACTCCTCGCGCGCAACGCGCTCCAAACGCGCATCGTCGGTGGTGAGCACCTTGTACTCGGCGCGCAACGAATCCACGTCCAACCGCAGCTGCGCCACCTCGGCGTCGAGCGTCGCCCTACGACTCCTCTGCGACCAGAGGTCGCGCGTGCCATACTCGCCGCCCTCGATCGTGAAAACGCCCACCGCCAACGCGCCGCCGATCCAGGCCACGCGTCGCACGAACACGCGACCGGGTTTCTCCTTGGCCGGACTCATCGACGTGATCCTTACAAACCGTAGAGCGCGCCGCCGGGATACTCGGCGTAGCCTTCCAACTGCTCTTCGATGCGCAGCAACTGGTTGTACTTCGCGACACGATCACTGCGCGACGGTGCACCGGTCTTGATCTGTCCGGCCTGCGTCGCCACCGCCAGATCGGCGATGAAGGTGTCTTCCGTTTCACCAGAGCGATGCGAAATGATGGCGTTGTATCCAGCCGAACGCGCCAACTCCATCGCCTCGAGCGTCTCGGTGAGGGTGCCGATCTGATTCACCTTCACCAGGATCGCGTTGGCGATATCGTTCTCGATGCCCTTGGCCAGGATGGCGCTGTTCGTGCAGAACAAATCGTCACCCACCAACTGGCAGCGATCACCGATACGCTCCGTCAGCACTTTCCACCCGTCCCAATCGTTTTCCGCCATGCCGTCTTCGATCGAGACAATCGGATAGTCCTCAAGCCATCCTTCGTACAAATCAACCATCGCCTTCGGCGTGCGCGCAGCCGCACCGCTCTTGTGAAACTGATATTGCCCGTTGCGAAAGAGTTCGCTGGCCGCGACGTCGAGCGCGAGGGCGATATCCTGACCAGGCTTGAGCCCCGCCTCTTCGATCGCTTCGATGATGATCTTGAGTGCGTCTTCGTCGCTGCCGAGGTTTGGTGCAAAGCCGCCTTCGTCACCAACGCCGGTGCTGAGCTTGCGTGCGACCAGCACTTTCTTGAGCGCATGAAAAACCTGTGTACCCATGCGCAGTCCGTCAGCAAAGTTGTCGGCGCCAACGGGCACGATCATGAACTCCTGAAAGTCGACCGTGTTGGTGGCATGCGCACCGCCGTTCAGGATGTTCATCATGGGCACCGGCAATGTGCGCGCCATCGGGCCACCGAGGTAACGATACAGCGGCAATCCCACTTCCATCGCACCGGCACGCGCGACGGCCATGGAGACGCCGAGTAGCGCGTTCGCGCCCAGGCGACCCTTGTTCTCCGTGCCATCGAGATCGATCATCGCGCGATCGATAGAGATCTGGTCGGTGGCATCCATGCCTTCGAGCGTTTCCGCGATCTCCGTGTTGACGTTGTTGACGGCGTTTAACACCCCTTTGCCCCCGTAGCGCTCCGGATCACCGTCACGCAGTTCGACGGCCTCCCGCTCGCCCGTGCTGGCACCGCTTGGGACAGCGGCGCGGCCAGCGCTCCCGGTTTCGAGAATCACGTCCACTTCGACAGTGGGATTGCCGCGCGAGTCGAGAATCTCGCGGGCTGAAACGGAAACGATGGTAGACATGACTGGGGAGTTGGGGATGCGACGCAGTGATGAAGCGTTGACGTTACGCGGAAATTTCTTGCCCGATAGGTGCCGAACGCGGGGAACGGCGTGGTTCGATCGACGGTGTCACGCCAAACTCGTCGCGCAAGCACTCGGCCATGCGCGCTTGGGTCTGGTCGGCCAGAGCCTCGCGATCATCGTACGTTAACCCTTCGGTAGGAATCGGGTCCAGCAGTTGAATATGCACGACGCCGGGCGATGCGCGAAATTCGCCGCGCGGATTGACGGCAATGGTGCCATGAATCACGACCGGCACGATCGGCACGCCGGCGGCAATGGCCAGCACGAAGGGGCCCTTCTTGAACGGGCGAAGCGCATACCGTTCGCCGCGGGTGCCTTCGGGGTACACGGCCACCGACTGACCAGCCTGGATCTTCTTCGACGCGTCGTCGTACGCACCGAAGGCCGCTTTCAGATTGTCGCGATCGATGTAGATGACGCCCACGGCGCGCGCTGCAGAGCCAAAGAGCGGGATGTTCTCCAACTCACTCTTGGCGACGAAGCCATACTGCGGCAACACGTCGTACATGGCGAGAATGTCAAACCAGCTTACGTGATTGGCCACAAACACGCGTGGCGACCCAGGTGCAAGCGGATCGTTCCCTTTGCGAACAACCGTGACACCCGCGGCGCGCAGGATCCAACGCGCCCACCAGACCGGCGCGCGTTCGAACACGCTTCCGGGGCGTTTTTTGACACCGATCACTTCAGCGAGCAGTACCAAGCTGCCGTACATGATCGTGCCAAGCAGTAAGATGACGGCGGTCAGGGCAGTGCGAATCATTACTCCGTAAAGTGATCGTGTCCGGAGTACTTATCAACGCGTGTCGTGGACTTTTTTGATTCCGAATGCGCCGGCATGTCGGAGGGACGAGCCGCAGCGGCGTTGGCCGCGCTTTCGAAAACCACATTGACCGCGCCGTTCGGATCAACGTCGCCCACGCGGCCGACTACAGTCAGTGGCACGGCGAACCGCACCGGCCATGTTCTCAAGAGCTCCTGAGCCGCCTCTAGCGGCAACGCGGCCAACAATTCATACTCCTCGCCGCTCACCAGCGCATCAGCAACACTGATGCCCTCACCCAAAGGAATGAGACGCGCGTCGATCTCAAGGGTGACATGACTGGCGGCCGCCATGTGGCGCGCATCGGCTACCACACCGTCCGAGATATCAAGCATTGCATGCGCGCCGGCCGCGGCCAACGCTTGGCCCTCAGCAAGTCGCGGCATGGGATTCCCAAACCGACTCCGCGCCCAGTCACTTGGCACGTGTCCTTGGTACCACTCACGTATCGCGTTGCCGGGACCACCAAGCTGTCCGGTCACGACCAACACGTCACCCGGAACGGCCCCGCGCCGAGGGACGGCGCGGACCGCCGAACCGATCACGGTGGTGGTGATCGAGAATTGCTCGGCGCGCGTGAGGTTGCCGCCCACGATACGGGCACCAGCGTGCCGCACGACCTGCGCGATGCCGTCGGCGATGTCACCGAGTGCTGCGCGCCACGCATCCGGCACGGCAAACGCCAGCAGCAGCGCCTCCGCATTCGCACCCATGGCCGCCAGATCGCTCAGCGCCGCCGCTGTCGCGCGCACGCCGATCTCGCGCGGCGTAATCCACGACCGCAAGAAGTGCGCGCCCTCGACGCAGGCATCCACGCTCACCACGCGCCGACGATGCTCGACGTCGGGCAACACCGCCGCATCATCGCCAATATCGACCGCAAGATCACCCCACTGTTCCATGAGCAGGCGAATAGTATCAAACTCACGACCCGGTCCCATGGCCTGGTGTGCGCGATGGGCGTGATGTGATTCCATCAGGGAACCCCGCCGTCGCCTGCGCGGCGCAAACGCACCAAACCATCGGGCGTGGCCAACCAGATCCAGTCTTGCGCAAGCGCCACGTCCAGCACCGGCCCTGGGATGTCGCGCGGCGCGGCCAGCACGCGCACACCACCAGCGCGTTGCAGCACAAGCATGCCATCGGTGCCCACCATCACGATGGAGCGGTCGTCCATGGCCAGACGGGTAAGCTGCCCCACCTGGGCCACGTCGAGCGCCATCAGACGTGTGGGCTCAAACGCGCCACCTGGACGCAGCTGCAGCACGCCGTCGTTCGCTCCCGCCAGCAGCACCGAATCGCTCCACGCCAGCGCGGTGACGCGACGGCGCAGCGCCGGATCGACGCTACGCGGTTGGGTGAGTTCGCCGGTTGGCAACAGCGCAACAAGACCAGCTTCGGTACCGATCCACAGCGTGTCGCCAATAAACTGCAGCGCGTACACGGGCGTATTCTCCAACAGGCGCGCACCAATGCCGCCAGACCGCGCATTGCGCGCATTGATCGAATCGGTCACGTACACCAAGCCGCGTGCCGTACCCACCCATGCGCCGTCGCCGCGCGGTGCGATGGCGAACACACGATCATCCGGCAACCCGTCAAGCAACGTCCAACGCGCCATGGCTTCGGTACGGTCGATGAGGATTCGCACAAGGCCGCGGTCCGTGCCAATCCACGCGCGCTGCGCACGCACGGCGAGACTCGTCGCGCGCACGCCCAGCAGCGGCACGGCGATCGTGCCATCGATCCAGCGCCAGCGTTGCAGATCATTGGTGGCGAAGCTCACGCCTCCGCGCAGCGACGACATGCCAAGGCCCGCGGCCCAGACCCCACCGGCGCCAAGGGCCACCGCACCAACGCCGCGTTCCATGAGGCCATAGCGCAACGGCGTAGCTTGCTGCACCGCGGCATCGACGCGATACAGCCCATCACCGTTCGTACCGAGCCACACATCGTTGGGTTGGTCGGGCGCGATCGCACCGGCGACCACTTGATACGGACGCAGCGCGCGATCGCTCTGTTGTGATCGAAAGAGCAGCGGCGATCCGGAACGCAGTGCAGGATAGCGCGTGTAGACCTCATTCAGCGTAGACGGCACGATGTAACTGCCGGCCACGGGCGGCCCCGAGACGGACGTAACGCTGCCAATGCGCGACAGGCGCGACCATTGCCCCGACGCGCGCACGTACGCGTCCCCGCCCGCGGCCTTCGCAAACACGATCGCGTCGGGTACACCGGTGATCATGGTGCGCTGCAGCTGTTCGGTTTGCGGTCTGTACATCAACACCGCTCCGGGTACACCAATCCATACGGCATCTTCGCCAGGATCGGCACTCATGAACGTGATTTGGCCATCCTGCAAGCCACCGTCTCTGGCGAGCGGCGCAAGCCAGCGATCGAACAACCGGTCGTAGACGCTGATGCCGCCGGTGGTTGCCGCAAAGACGTATCGCCGGGAGACGCTCACGGCGCGCACATCTGCAAAGGTGCTGACGACGCGCACCTCATCGCGTTGGCTCACGATCTGCCCGTCGCCTCGGCTGCTCCCTGCACTGCCGCCACCCGGTGGCACGCAGCCGATCGCGAGCGCCAGCACGGCGGCCGTGGCGCACAAGAACACGTGCTCACCTGGACGTCGCGCATCAGACGCTGCAACACGCTGGGCAACACGCGGGGCAGCACGCGGGGCAGCACGCGGCAGGGTTGGCACCTTCATAACGCGCCGTTCACGGCATCCGGCGCCCGCAGATCAGCCAGCACACCGGGAGGCGGCAGCAGTGCTCGTTCTATCTGCCGCCACGCCTGCGGCAACGCGCGCAAGACGTCATCGAGCACCAGCCCGCGTACGCCGCCGGCCTGTTCCGTTGCCAACTCCGCCGCGATGCCGTGCACCGAGGCACCCACCGCTGCCGCATCGGGCGCGGCAACGCCTTGCGCCAGCAGTCCGCCAATGAGACCGGTCAGCATGTCGCCGCTGCCGCCCGTGGCCAGAAGCGTGGTCCCGTGCGGCACGGCGATCACGCGCGCGGGTGGCGCGGCCACACCGTGCACCGATGGCGTTGCGATCGTCGTCATCGCGATCAGCGTCGGCGCGCCTTTCAACAGGATGGTCGCGCGCGATCGCGTAGCGAAGTTGCGCAGTGCGGCCTCACGATCCGCCCACGAGGCCGATGCTGCGACACCAGTGAGTCGCGCAAACTCGAGCGGGTGGGGAGTACACACGACCTCGCGCTCCTCGCCACACCATGCGCGAAGAGTGAATGCAACATCGCCGGACTCCGCAGCAATCAGGTTGAGGGCGTCGGCATCGAGCACCACCGGGACCGTCGGCCACGCATCCAACGTCTCACGCATCACGGCGATCGCGGCAGCCGTTCGCCCAAGCCCAGGTCCAAGCGCCAGTGCCGTTGGTGCCTTCGCAGACCCAGCGTCGGCGGCGTCCGCGGGTGTGGGTGCAGCGGACGTTGCAGAGTCGTCGCTCAACCGCCACGAACGCGTGATGGCCTGCGGCACTACGTGCTGCAACGGGGCCACGCTGGCCCCAGCGACATACGCACGGGCCAGCCCCAGCCCTGATGCCAATGCGGCTCGCACCGCAAGCGTCACGGCCCCCGCCATGCCCTCGCCGCCGCCAACGACCTCCAGAAAACCACGCTGTCCCTTATGCGCATTCCATGGCACCGTTGGCAGGCACTGCGCGAGCGAATGATGATCGGCAAGCAACCACGCATCGTCGGACAGCGCCACGTGCGCGCCCAGTTCAATGTCGACCAGCACAATACGACCGGCATGCGCTCGTGACAACAGCAGCCCGCGCTTGATCGTACCGTACGTGACCGTGAGCGCCGCGGGGACCGATCCTTCGTCGCACGCACCTGTGGTGGCATTGAGACCGGTGGGCACGTCCAGCGCCACGACATGCGCGCCGCGCGCGCGGTGTGCCTGCATCCGCGCGACGAATCCCGCGATCGGCTCGCGCAGTCCCGCGCGATGCCCCGTACCCAGCAGCCCATCAACAAGCACCGCTTCGCGTCCTGTGGCGGGCTCAAAGGTCAGCCGCGCCCCGCCAGCTTCGCGAGCCAACGAGACGGCGCGCTGCGCGTCAGGGGTGCGTGGTTCGCCTGCGCCGAGCACTCGCACACGCACGCCCGCACGAGCCAGCTGTGCCGCAACGATGTAGGCATCACCACCGTTGTTTCCCGTTCCCGCAAACACCGCCACGCCGCCCGCCAGCGCGTGCCCGTAGCTGCGCATGATGACCTCTGCGGATCGCGTCCCCGCCGTCACCATGAGCGAGAAGCTCGACACACCACTCGCAATCGCAGCGTGATCGCGCGCGGCCGCTTCGACCGCGGTCGTGACGCGCAACGGATATGCGCCGCGCGTCAGGGACATCGGGAACTCAGACGTGCGCGGTACTCCATGGATACTCGCGCTCGAATGCCGATGCAAACTCAAATACGCCGTAAAAATCGTCGCGCGAGTCGTTCGGCTGGCTGACCAACAGCCCCATATCGACCAGCGTAAAGACAATATCGCCAATATCGGTGGTACAGGTCACGCCCCAGTGCTCAAGCACCAGTCGCGCCATCACGCCGTACCGCTGCAACGCCAGTTCGCGACAGGCATGCGCCAACTCGGGACCGGTAATATGCCGACGCTCCGTCAGGCGTGCCTGACAGTGCTCCAGCGCCGCAAGCACGAAGAGATAGGCGTGCTCCTCGAAGCGCTGCTCTCGCAGACGTATCTGGTCCATGATGCCATCGCGGAACGCCAACTCGGCCACTGCTTGAATCCTTGAAGATGGTTTACCGCGCCCAACCAACACATCAAATGATGCAGAATCGCGGCGACGCACACAATAGGGAGACGAGCGAGGGCACGCGAATCCAGCGCGTGCCCCACACTCACCGACCGTCTGAGCGAGAGATCCCGCTATCGATACAGCGGAAACTCGCCAGCCAACTCCTTGACATCCGCCTTTACCTGCGTACACACAACGGCATCGTCCGGTGCGCACAGCACACGATCAATCAACGCGGCGATGCGCAGCATCGCGTCACTGCCCATCCCACGCGTCGTGACGGCGGGAGTACCAATGCGAATCCCACTCGTGACGAACGGCGACTGCGTTTCGTTCGGCACGGTGTTCTTGTTCACCGTAATCGCCGCCAGATCCAGCGCCTTCTCGGCGACTTTTCCAGTCAACCCCTTGTTGCGAAGATCCAGCAACATCAGGTGATTGTCCGTGCCACCGGACACAATGTGATATCCGCGCGACGTGAGCGCACCCGCCAGGGTGCGTGCGTTATCGACCACCTGTTGACAGTATGTGGAAAACGACGGCAGCAAGGCCTCGTGGAAAGCGACCGCTTTCGCCGCAATCACATGCTCAAGCGGTCCGCCTTGCATGCCCGGGAAAATAGCTTTGTCAATCGCCTTGGCGTACTGGGCCTTGCAGAGAATGATGCCACCGCGAGGGCCACGGAGCGTTTTGTGCGTGGTGCTGGTCACGACATCGGCGAACGGAATCGGCGAGGGATAGACGCCGGTCGCGGCGAGGCCGGCGAAGTGCGCCATATCCACCAGAAACAACGCGCCGACTTCTTTGGCCACATCGGCGAACGCCTGCCAGTCGATCGCGCGCGAGTACGCGCTGTAGCCGGCAATGATCATCTTCGGCTTGTGCGTTCGGGCGGCAAGACGCATGGCGTCGTAATCAATGAGCCCGTCCGCGGTCACGCCGTAGGAGACGGCGTTGTACAACAATCCCGAGAAATTCACGGCCGAGCCGTGCGTTAAGTGCCCACCCTGCGACAAGTCCATGCCAAGGAAGGTGTCACCAGGTTTCAAGAACGCGAGAAATACCGCGGCATTGGCGGAGGCGCCACTGTGCGCCTGCACGTTGGCGTGATCAGCACCGAACAGCCGCTTGGCGCGATCGATTGCGAGCTGCTCCACCCGGTCGACCACCTCGCACCCGCCGTAGTACCGCTTTCCAGGCAGCCCCTCGGCGTACTTGTTGGTGAGCGGCGATCCCATCGCTTCCATCACGGCCGGCGACACAAAGTTCTCGCTCGCGATCAGCTCCAGGCCGTCGTTCTGTCGTTGTGTCTCTTCCGTTATGAGATGCGCAATTTCCGGATCGGTGGCCAACAGCGAGGCGCCGGGCGGCAAACGATCCCACGTGTGCCACGCGGCACTGGTTACTTCGGTCATCACGTCATGCCCGCTCATACGTCTCGCTCCACCGTTTCAGGGTCTCGTTCAATCTTATTCACCCGCGTGCCGTGACGGCCGCCTTCAAACGCGGTGTTCAGCCACGCGGTGAGAATGGCAATCGCGTCTTCGTCGGATACAAAACGCGCCGGAAGGACCAGCACGTTCGCATCGTTGTGCTTGCGCGCCAACGAGGCAATCTCCGGTGTCCACGCGACCGCCGCACGCACACCGGGGTATCGATTGGCGACGTACGACATTCCAAGCCCTGTACCGCACAGCAACACTCCGCGCGCCGCCTCGCCACTGGAGACTTCGGCAGCCAGCGGATGTGCATAGTCAGGGTAGTCGGTGCTTGCAGTACTGTGCGTGCCGATGTCCTCGACGTCATACCCCATCTCGTCGAGCGCCACGCGCAGCCGTTCTTTCATCTCAAAGCCCGCATGATCTGAGGCGATCGGAATGCGTTCCCGGGGTGCCGCCGTCTCTGCCATGATCAACCCTCGCGATTGGGATACTGTGGCCACGTCCTCATCATACCGCGCACCGCCTGAATTCGCTGCTCCGCCACGCGATCGGCCGCCTCGTAGGTGGGGATCGATGTCTCCTTCGCAATACGGAAGACACTGAGCACCGTGGCGTAGATCTCGTCGGCCTTGCGCAGCGACCGATCGCGGCTCCAGCCCGTGAGCTCACTGTAGACATTGATCACCCCACCTGCGTTGGCAACGTAGTCGGGCGCGTATAAGATCCCGCGCGCCTCCAAGGCATCGCCGTGCCGATCTTCCAGAAGCTGATTGTTGGCGGCGCCGGCCACGATCTCGACCTGCAGCTGCGGGATGGTCTCGTCATTGAGAATCCCGCCGAGCGCACACGGCGCGAAGATGTCGGCCTTCACGCTATAAATGTCCTTGAGCGCGACAGGGGTGGCACCAGTGGCGTCAACACATCGCTGAATCCGTGTGGCGTCGATGTCCGTGACCACCAACTTTGCACCGGACCGGTGGAGTTCGTTGGACAAATGATTGCCCACGTTGCCCAGCCCCTGAACGGCGACCGTGCGACCAGCGAGTGAATCACTGCCCCACCGATGGAAGGCCGAGGCCTGAATGGCCCTGAACACACCGTGCGCGGTCACCGACGACGGGTCGCCGGACTTGGATCCGATGCCGGCCACGAACTTCGTTTCCATGTGCACGAAGTCCATGTCTTCGACTGTCGTGCCAACGTCTTCCGCCGTGACATACCGCCCGCCAAGCGAGTCGACGAAGCGGCCGTGGGCACGGAAGAGCATCTCGCGACTGGACGTCTTGTTGTCGCCGATGATGACCGACTTGCCGCCGCCGAGGTTGAGTCCGGCGACCGCATTCTTGTAGGTCATGCCACGCGACAAGCGCAAGGCATCGGTGACCGCTTCATCGTCGCTGCCGTAGTTCCAGAACCGGCAGCCACCGAGCGCGGGGCCCAGGGTAGTGTCGTGGATGGCGATGATGCCGCGATAGCCAGCAGCCTTGTCGTGACAGAACACAACTTGCTCGTGGCCCATCTCGGCGATGGTTTCGAAATAGCGCATAGAATGCGACTCAGTCTGGAAGTGAACCGTCGGCGGCCGCTGCGGCGGCAATGGTTTCGCGCGAAATCACGATGCGCTGGATCTCCGAGGTTCCCTCGTAGATTTCCGTCACCTTGGCGTCGCGGAAGTATCGCTCGACGGGATAGTCGGTGATGTATCCGTAGCCGCCGAAGATCTGCACGGCTTGCGTGGTCACCCACATGGCGGTTTCGGTGGCAAAGAGTTTCGCCATCGAACTGAAGCGGGTGATATTCTCACCACGCTCCTTCGCTGCCGCGGCCGTGTGCAACAGCGTGCGCGAGGCAGTAATGCGCGTCGCCATGTCGGCGAGCTTGAACTGAATGGCCTGGAAATCGCGAATGGGCTGACCAAACTGCTGGCGTTCGCCAGCGTAGCGTGTGGCGGCCTCCAAAGCGGCGCGCGCAATACCGACGGCTTGCGCCGCGATGCCTAACCGTCCGTGATCGAGTGAGCCAAGCGCGTAGATGAAGCCCTTGCCTTCTTCGCCCAGCAGGCGATCGCCGGGGACGCGGCAGCCATCGAGGTTGATCTGCACGGTGGGCGACGCGCGCAGCCCCATCTTGGATTCTTTCTTGCCGATGTGCAGGCCCGGAAGATCGGGCGTGAGGATGAAGGTGGAGATCCCTTTGCTGCCGCGCCGGTTTTCGCTGCTATCGGTGCGCGCCATGCACAAAATGACGCCCGCTTCACTGCCGTGCGACACCCACGCTTTGGTACCGGTCAGCACCCACTCGTCGCCGTCGCGCACGGCCTGACAGCGCAGCGACGCGGCATCTGAGCCGGATTCCGGCTCTGACAGCGCAAACGCCCCCAGCAGTTCGCCGCGCGCCATCGCCGGGAGGTAGGCCTGCTGTTGCTCGCTGGTGCCGAAGTTGAGCAGCATTTGCGTGGGCAACGAATTGTGCACGCTCAGCAGCACCGCCGCCGATGCATCGGCCACGGCGATTTCTTCGAGCGCCAGCAGATAGCTTTGTGCGTCCAGTCCCAGCCCATCGAAGGCTTCGGGAATGAGCATGCCAAAGAATCCCAACTCCGCCATCTGCGTCACCATGAGCCGATCAAAGCGCTCGTGGCGATCACGTTCACTGGCCAGTGGCACGAGCTCGCGCTGCGCGTAGGCGCGCGCGAGTTGCTGGATTTCGCGCTGTGTTTCTGTATGGGCAATCAAGGTCATCAGCGGCTCAGTAGGTGTAGAAACCACGTCCGGACTTCTTCCCGTACCATCCGGCGGCGACGTACTTTCGCAACAGTGGGCAGGGGCGATACTTGGGATCGCCAAGTCCGTCATGCAAGACGTTGAGAATGGCCAGGCAGGTGTCGAGCCCAATGAAATCGGCGAGCGCCAGCGGCCCCATGGGATGATTCATGCCGAGTTTCATGACGGTGTCGATCGCTTCCGGTGTGCCGACGCCTTCCATGACACAGTAGATCGCTTCGTTGATCATCGGCATCAGAATGCGATTGGCCACAAACCCGGGGAAGTCGTTCACTTCCACGGGCGTTTTGCCGAGCGCCGTGGCAAGGGCCATGACACGACGCGTGGTCTCGTCGCTCGTGGCCAAGCCTCGAATGACTTCGACCAGCTGCATGACCGGCACGGGATTCATGAAGTGCATGCCGATCACGAGTTCCGGCCGCTTGGTGCGGGCGGCAATTTCCGTGATAGCAATCGAGCTGGTATTGCTGGCGAGAATCGCGTCGGCTGGTGCGATGCGATCGAGGTCTTCGAAGATGCGAAACTTGAGATCGGTACGCTCGGTGGCCGCTTCAATCACGATCTGCGCATTCGACGCCGCATCGAGTGACGTAGCAGTGGCGATACGCGACAGTGCGGTGGCGGCGGCATCGGCGGCAAGAGCGCCCTTCTTGACCTGTCGATCCATGTTCCTGGTAATCGTCTCGACACCGCGCGCAAGCGCGCTGTCGCTGACGTCAATCATCGTGACCGCGTAGCCACCGGCGGCCAGTACATGGGTGATGCCGTTGCCCATCTGCCCTGCACCGACAACCGCGACCTGCTGTATATGCTCTACGCCGTTGTGCAGGCTTGTGTCTGTATCGCTCGCCACGCTGTATCCCTCAGTGGTGTGTCTACTTGATCTCGCGCGCATCAGTGCGACCAGTCGCACTCATGACGAGCGAGGGCGTCGGTACGGCAACGTCTTTTTCTGCAATGCTTGGTACGGCCACTCGGCGACGGGCATCCCACAGCAGCGCGCCGACCAGCACGCACAGCGCGGCGACTCCGCCTTCCGGTCCCCAGGCCCCACCGGTCCACCACGAGGGGCCAGAGACGACGGTGCGATAGAGTGGCGTGTCAAAGAGCAACCCGCTGACCGGCACATGCAGCACCGCGGCCATGATCCAGTTCCATGCCAGATGGGCCAGCCACGTCGCGCCCATGCTGTTCGTGCGCTCGCGAATCATACCCAATGACAAACCGGCAATCATCACCAACAGGGTCGACAACACACCCGCGCCGGGATTGAGAAGGTGCACCGCACCAAAGGCCACCGCCGTCGACCACCTGGCCACCCGAACGCCGCCCGCGTCGGAGGCCACGGTCCACAGGTATCCACGAAAGAGCAGCTCTTCCCAGAGCGCTGCGGGTGCCAATCGCGCGGTGACGCGGGCTGCGGTGGCCCACCAGTCACCCATGGAGGCCGCGTCAGCGAAGGCCGAGCTGGTTGTTTCAAAGCGCGCCGAGGCGGTGAGCCAGAGCAGCGCCATCGTGGCAAGTATGGCGGCGCTTCCCAGCAGCAGGCCGATACTCAGCAGGCGAGGGCTCCAGCTGCCCTGCCCCATCGCCACGGCGCTCCACGGAGCATCGTCAACGAGTCGGAGCGCGAGCGCCGTGGACGCCAGCACGCTCACCAGGGTAATCCACGGGTAGGCCGCCACCGGTTCGCCAACGGCGCGAGAGATCAGCCCGAACAGTGGCGCGATGAACCCCGTCACGATGAGCGGTGCGACGGCGATGGCGAGTCCAAACACGGTCAACCGCCACAGTGCGCGCAACCGTCCCGGTTCGGCGTACAGCCAACGTGGCCCGTCGGGACGTGGTCGCCACCGTTCGGGATCGAGCGCAAAACGTCTGCGCGGAGAGCCGACGCTCACGACATGTTCGATAACGACGTCGTCACTACAGCACGACCGATAAGACGATCATCACGTGATCACGACGCGATCATTTCGCATGCATCATGCGTTACCCCACGCGCTCAACCGAGAGCGCGACCGCGTCACCGCCGCCAAGGCAGAGCGTGGCCACGCCGGTGCGTGCGCCGCGATCGATGAGTGCATGGAGCAGCGTGACCAACACACGCGCGCCGCTGGCGCCGATCGGATGTCCCAGCGCGATGGCGCCACCGTTCACGTTGACACGATCGGCGTCCCATCCAAGACCCGCGCCGTCCACCAGCGCCTGCGACGCGAAGGCTTCGTTGGCTTCGATCAGATCGTAGTCACCAATGGCTGTGCCGGTCTTCTGCATCAAGTTCTTGACCGCCGTGATGGGCGCGAAGAACAAATTGCGCGGATCGCCAGCGCCCGTTGCGTAGCCCGTGATGCGCGCCAGGATGGTCAGGCCGTGCTCCTTCGCATACGCCTCCGACGTCACCACCACGGCCGCCGCGCCATCGTTCAAGCTGGACGCGTTACCCGCCGTCACGCTTAAGTTCGCGTTGTCACCATCCTTCGACGGAAACGCCGGCCGGAGTTTGGCGAGCGACTCTTCGGTGGCATCGGCGCGTGGCCCTTCGTCGAGCGACACCATTGTTGGCCCTTTGCGGCCAGGCACTTCGACCGGCACGATCTCGGCGTCGAACTTGCCGGCCTGCTGCGCCGCGATCGCCTTGCGATGCGACGCCGCCGAAAACGCATCTTGCTGCGCGCGCGACACATGCCCGGTGGTCGCGGTGAACTCCGCATGCTCGCCCATGTGCACGTCGCAGCTGCCACACCAGAGGCCGTCTTTGATCATGCCGTCCACCATGGTCTGGTCGCCGATTTTTACCCCGCCGCGCATGCCATACACGTAGTGCGGCGCGTTGGACATCGATTCCTGTCCTCCCGCTACGATCACCTGCGCATCGCCGGCCTTGATGGCCTGCGCCGCCAGCATGACCGCCTTGAGCCCCGAGCCGCACACCTTGTTGATCGTGACGGCAGACACCGTGGCCGGCAGGCCGGCCTTGAGCATCGCTTGGCGCCCCGGCGCTTGGCCCGTGCCGCCTTGCAGCACGTGCCCCATGATGACTTCCTGCACCTGATCGGGCGCCACGCCACTGCGGGCGAGGGCGGCGCGAATGGCAATGGCGCCCAACTCGGGTGCAGACAGCGCGCTCAGGCCGCCAAGGTAGCGGCCAATCGGCGTACGGGCTGCGCCCACGATCACGGGCTGACGAGACAGATCGGACATGTGTGGTGATTGGGGCGCAGTGGTTGCGCCAGTACGCGCAGACGGAAGGGTCCCGCGCGGCTGCCCGAGGGTAGCCCCGAAAAATAATCGATTGCGGGGGCTGGGGGGGCCGGTTGTGGATCTCCTGAAGATAGAAGCCTCGTGAACCGACGAAGACCACCGTGGCGCGTACATCACCGGTTCGCCGCGTGGTCAGTGCCGATCGCCACCCGCTCGATGCCGCTGGTCGCCGTCGGTGCCCTCGCCGGTGGCCTCGTGATTTTCAGCGCGCTGGTCCTCGGGCGACGCCTGGTGTAGCAACGGCTCGATCGTATGCCAGGAAAAAGCGCAAATACTTCCGTCAAGGCTGCGCACGAGAGTTCGCAGTTACTTACTCGGACTGCTTGAGCACTACCACGTAGGAAACGCTGGCGATCGAACGACCGGAGCCACCGACGAAGCTTTCGAATTGGGCGCCTGAGTTGAAGGATTGAACGACGAGGAATTGGCCTCGATACTGCCACCGATTTGAGGCGCTCTTTATGAACACCGGGAGGGGGACCTCTTGGCGTGCGAACAGTGCACTTACAGGACCTGTCCGTATGCCGCGGCCACAGAGTACGACCTCAGGCGCCCGAGGACTGAACGTTGTGCTGAGACAGGCGGCCACGATGGCGCCATCGCGGGTGGGCAAGCACGATACAAGGCTTCCGCCGAGTTGTGCGTGAATCTCAGCCCGTGTGTATTCGCCGCCGAGCGTAAACACTATTTCGCGGTTTTTTTGTCCTTACGCGTCCTTTGAGCCTTCTCAAAATCCTCGCTACTCGGTGCACCCGGCTCGGCGGGCTTGCGCATGTGCTCCTTGCTGCCGTGGGCGATGCGGTCTTGTTTCGCGTGGATATTGGCATACAGGCCCGGCTTGGCTTTCGTCATTCGGCGTCCATCTTCTCGGTTTTTGAATTGGGACGTGGGGCGAGTGCTTGCGCAATCGCACCAGCACCATCAATTACATGGCGGCAGGTAGCCGCTGTATTGGTAAACAACCGGTAAAACCGCCATTAAACAACTGCGCAATCGCGCTTACCTGGCCTTTGTTCGCCACGTGCGCAATGACAGCTTCATCAGACCCTCTCACGCTTGACTGACTAACGTGCCCACCATGCCCGCGATGCCCGCGATGCCCGCGATGCCCGCGATGCCCGCGATGCCCGCGATGCCCGCGATGCCCGCGATGCCCGCGATGCCCGCGATGCCCGCGATGCCCGCGATGCCCGCGATGCCCGCTGGGCTGCGCCACAGCAGTGACCATAGCCCGGGTATCCGCCGTCGTCGGCAGGGCAAGGGCTTTTCGTACCGCAATGAGAACGGACAAATCGTAACCAGCCAGGCTGAACGCGAACGACTGGCGAAGCTGGCAATTCCCCCTGCGTATCGCGACGTCTGGATTTGCCCGTCGCCCCACGGGCATTTGCAAGCCACCGGACGAGATGCGCGAGGCCGCAAACAGTATCTGTACCATCGCGACTGGAGCACCGCGCGCGACGAAACAAAATTTGACCGTATGGTCGCGTTTGGCTCAGCGCTGCCACGCGTTCGCGCTGCAGTCAGGCGTGATCTGACGCAAACCGCCGGCGGCCCCGTTGGCCTGCCCGCTGTGACGGCGGCCTTGGTCAGGGTGCTGGACACCACCATGGTGCGGGTGGGCAACGACGAATACGCGCGCACCAATAAGTCGTACGGCCTGACCACGCTGCGCAAGCGGCATGCAGCACTGACCGGAGACAAGCTGCGCCTGAAGTTTCGCGGCAAGAGCGGAGTAGAGCAAGAAGTCGCGCTTACGGACAAGCGGGTAGCGCGGATCGTCCAACGCTGCCAGGCTCTGCCCGGGCAAGAGCTGTTCAAGTACCTTGACGACTCCGGGCAGCTGCACAGTGTCGGGTCTGCCGAGGTCAACGTCTACTTACGCACGGCCAGCAGAGGCGACTTCACTGCCAAGGACTTTCGCACGTGGCACGCAAGCGCCACGGCACTAACGCTGTTCATGCAGCTGGATCAAGCAGCGCAGGAAGCGATCACAGCCGTCGTCGCGCACCGACTGATTGCAGAGGTGGCGCGACTGCTCGGCAATACCGTGGCGGTATGCCGCAAGTCCTATATTCACCCGGACGTGCTGGCGCTGCTGATGAAGACCACAGCCATGTCCGCGGCACCGCTGCCAGCGCAAATAAAGCGCAAAGCTGGACTGTCCGCGAGCGAGTGTGCGTGTTTGGCTTTTCTTCGCGCGCTGCCGCGCCGCCGCCTGAACGTCACCGTAGAGCGGCGAAGGCTCTTATAGATCAGCTGTGCACCGAGCAGCGCGTATGCGGTGCAGTTACACAGCGCACCGCACGGCACTTTCAGTGCAGCAACGGCGGTACGCGCAATCGCCTGCTTCCAGGTTTCTCGGCCTTCTGAAGCCTTCCTGACAATCAGCACGCGAACGACGACGGCTCGTTTTCGTTGAGTGGTCTATTCGCAGAATGCAGTGCATAACCTTCGACGCATTCGCCGCGCTCAACGAAGCAAACAGCATGCAGTGCTTACGTCGGATCACATGCGTTGACCTACATTGATGCATGGCAGGAACCGCGAAGACATGGCGCAGCAGAATGGGCATTACCGCTTGCCCGAGCGGACCGGTCCGCCAAGGGGCTGCGAGATAGCATACAAATGCCAACCGGTCGGAATGGTCGAGCGCAGCGTGACGGTGAGCGCCTTTCCAAGCGTCGCTGGTGCTCGTGGATTGACCAGCGTCCACGCGATGTGGCGCTCTTGTGCACCAACGTGCGACGGAAAACCGACGAGCCAAGACAGCATCGCCAACGCGACGCCAAGCAGATAGCGCGCGGTGCTGGAGCTCTTCATTACGCTGAGTATCGTGGCGTGCCCTCGTCATCGCCATCAGATGAAACCGTAAGTCCGCCCGACGACCGAGGAATGGTACGCAGCGGTCACCCCCGCTGCATTTCGGCCCCGACTCAGGGATCGGTCACGGTTGTGCGGTTGCAACGCAAATGGACGCAGATGAAGTAAAGCGCGCGCGGCGACCGCGGCGTCCTGTGCCCCAATGATGCGAACAGTTGCCCGGTGGTTGCAGCCCGCGCCACATGCCAGCGGGCGCCAAGCTAGTGACGCCTCAGTTGAAAGCCGCCCAGTTCTTCCAATTTTCCCGAGCGAATTTCAACTCGTCGGGCGTGTACTTCTCCTTCTTCTTGATCTTGAGCACCGTTCCGGCTGGCACACGGTTCGGATTGTTGCCGATGGCCTTTTGATTGTACTTCCAGATCAGCGGCCACAGTTCGAATACGCCGTATCGCTCCTTCGAAATCTGCGAAAGCATGACACCGGCCTTGGTCGGCGGCGTGTCGGGCAAAAAGTCGGCGGGATCGATAGTCGGTACCGTGGGAAGAGGTGCGCGCGCCGCCTGCGCGTTGAGACTCGCCTTCACGGCGTCGATGCCGAGCTTGAGCTTGTTGATTTGCGCCCTTGCGTCGAATTCCGGCGCGCGGGGACCGTAGTTGTCCGGGTCGGTCGCAAGGGCGTTCCAATAATCGGACGCCATCATCCAGCCCTTTAAATCGATATAGAGAAACTGGCTGCCGTTGCGCTTGAACGAATCGGGCAGGTGCGAGGCGATGCCGAAGAGCGATAGCTGCTGCCAAACAGCAAGAAACGCGTCGAGGCCATTATTGGCCTTATAGGCTCGTATTGCGCGACCGAGCGGTTCCTTGAGAAACGGATCAAATACCATTTCATAGGCGCCTGCACTCAAGAAACTCGCTGCTGGCGTCAGCACGATAGAAATATATGCCGCGCGGTAGACGTGCTCGACATTCGCGCACATATCCCGGTCGAAGTAGCGCTCCGGCTTGCCAAAAAACTTATTGATGTCGGCGATGTTGTCGTCCTCTCCTTCCCCCCGATTGTAGCTGATCCAGTCGCTGGCGGTGAGAAGGATGCGCACGTTCGGCGTAGCTTCGATCGCTAGAAACGCGGGTGTCACAGGTGACGACCACCATCCTCGCGCGAGACGTTTCGTGCCTTCCTCCCAGACGAGAAGAGCCAGTTCTTTTTCCTTCGGGGCGGTGAAGTAGGAATCTGGTGATCGAATAGCCATGGCAACTTTGCCGGATAGGGAAGTCCGTCGGGGTCAGACTACGGTATTGCAAGGTGGCCGGACGCGCAACAATCGGCCTCAACTACTTTATCGCGATCACGTGCTCGACGAACTGATCGACGGCGATCTCGGTACCCTGGTAAAAGCCTGACCCTTTGTTTTTCTCGACGTCCGCATCATCCCGGTGCAGCGCTGTGAAGACGTAGCGCGTGCCGGTTCCCATGGGCTCCATCGTAATGATGGCGGTGATCGGAATGCCGTCAAAAACAGCCGGGCGATAGCCGGGGAACAGCATAGACGTCCAGACCAGTCATTCAGGAACGACGTCTAAAAAACAGCCAAGGTTGGGATACGGATGACCGTCTCCCACGGCAATGTCGATGCGGAAGATGCCGCCCGGTCGCGCGACCATTTCGCACGATGCAACACGACCCCGGGGCTTTGGCACGTACCAGTCCGTAAGATGTTCCGGTTTCGTCAGCACCTACCAGACGAGACGCGTGGGCGCATCGATGAACCGTTCGATCGCGAAATCGAGTTGCGGATTGAAGGCGAAGTGCGTGTTCATGATTGTGGTTCCTTCTCCCTGAGGTGTGTGACGTAATCGTCGAACCGGTCTTGTCGGGCGTCCCACAACTGCCGACGCGCAGTCAGCCAGTCTTCAACGACCGTGAACCGTTCGGGTGCGAGCTGATACGTCCGCACCCGCCCGCGCTTTTTCGATTTCACCAGCTGGCTCTGTTCGAGCACCGCGAGGTGCTGCACGAACGACGGGAGCTGCATGTCGAACGGGGCCGCAAGTTCGCTGACGGTGGCCGGTCCGACAGACAGGTGCTCCAGCACTTTCCGCCGCGTCGCATTGGTGCACTTCTGATACGCTAATGTTGAGCGCGAGCGTCTTTGCGCCAGAGGCACGAGGAATCATCGGAACGCGAAAGCGCACCGAGTCGTTGTATCTTTCCGTCAGAATGTTGAAGTTCGGATCGGGCGCAACCTCGGGTTCGGGCGCACGAATTGTTTCCGGCAATGACGAACGCCGAGCCGCGTGGCGTGATTGGACGCTCTTGTGCACGAGCGTGCGACGGCAAACTGACAAGCCCAGACAGCATCGCCAACGCGACGCCGAAGGCCAGTGGCTATTTCGACTCGTCCGAGCCAGTCGCCTTCATGCCATTCGCGCCAATGCCCCTACCGCGAGCTACAAAGCTCTGGCTTTCGCTGTTTGTTCGCATCAAAAAATCGCGCTGCGTCACCGAGCGAGAGCTCAAAATGCTTGTTACTCGCATGGTACGTCGCCTGTGTACGGGCCCTGCACGATCCTCTGCCGTCCATCATGATCGTCGCGAAGAGTGCAACCGGGCCAGCGGCTGGCACGCTCTTCACGACTATCGGGATTTCCTCCCACACTCCAAAGGGAGTTTGCGCTCATGAGTGGCGCGTAGTTGCGCCTCCCCGTTGCGAGTCCAGACGACGCATCGCGCGGTGACATGACCCGACCGTCGATCGCATCGAACTTGATCAGGGTGGCGGAACTGCAGGAGCCGTGGTTGAGCTCAACGGCAATGTGCCGCCGCCGCAGCCACAGCGTCGGTTTTCACGCTGTGTACTGACAGTGACCTCGTGTCCCGCGATCTCGTCGACGGCGACGGGCTGCGATAGCCTGACGGGCCAGTGATACGCGAACGACGGGTCGATGCGCGATCGATGCCCGCAGTTGCGGAACGTGCTCGGGCTCGGAATCGCCCCACGTAATGGCCAGGGGCGGGCCCTCCAGCAGCACCTTTCGGGCGACCGACAGGATCAGCTGGAACGCCCATCCCATCCCGATCGCTGCCCTCGAAAGGGCGTCCGTGCCGACTTTGGCGAAGGGGTTATTCGACTGGCTGCTTTTCATGATGCCACCTACCTCCTGCATAAACGCGTGGACGCCTCGTGTACGACGGAGAGGAGACTAGCGCAGGTACCTGTACAGCCCGATCAAGCCGACCACGCCACCGCCAAGCGCAATCGCGGTCCCGCCGTCACCGCCGATCAAGAGGCCCACCACTACGGCAGCGGCGCCCGCGCCCATCAGCGCGAGATTGGGACCCATGTTGACGTTGTCATCGGCAGGCGGAAGCGACGGTCTCGTAGTGCTGGCATTTGCATTCGTCAGCGCCGACGGTGCGAAGCGTGGCCCGCGCGCCGTAGGTTGCAAAGTCTCTCCTGAAACGGTAGCAAGCGGTGCCGTCATGCCGGGCACCAGAGCCGTGGTCGACATGACTACTGAGTCACCCGATACCATGGTTGAGGATTGCGCGGCGAGCGCGGCAGGGCTCACCATCGCGCCAAGAATAAGCACGGCCATAACTTGTGGGGTCACGCGCCGAACCGCGGCGGTCAAACGACAGATCAGATTGGGCATGGAATTACTCGCTGAGGGCCGACCATCGGCCGGGAGACTACACGAAGATCGCGTTCCGGTCACGACGTCGAAGAGGTGTTGAATGCGCTGAACACAGGATCTTCGAAGAGTGCCTTGTTGTGGGAAGGTAGACACCACCGCTTCCGGCAACCATCGCTCAAAGGGGGCATTGTGGGTGACTCGATCAGGGCGTCCGACGCAAGAACTCCAGCACGGGAACGAGCGATCGCTGAGGGGCCTCTTCGAACGGCACGTGCCCCAGCCCTGGCAACGCGACGAGCGTTACGTGCGGCAATGCACGCGTATAATCCGCCGCGTTGGTGAAGGGGATCATCTGGTCCTCGGTGCCCCAAAGCAAGAGCGTCGGCGCCTCGATGCGTTGCAGCGCGGACACTGGGTCTGTCAGCACAGTCTGCCGCATGCGCGCGAGCATCGCCGCGCGTGCTCCGGGCGCGAGCATCAGGTCGTAATAGCGGGTCGCGAGGGCGTCGGTCATTGCCGCGGGATCGGCATACGCCGGCTCGAGGCTCATTGTCAGGAGCGGTTTCGGCAGCACGTAGCGCATGACCTCCATAGTGATTGGCACCTCGGCGGCCTTGTCGTACTCGAATCCTGGGCTGGCAAAGCCATCTGGCGAGATCAGCACCAACCGTTCGACACGCGTGGGATACTTTGCGGCGAATGACCAGGCCACGCGTCCGCCCAGCGAGTTGCCAATGAGCGTGGCCCGATCGACGCGCAACGTATCCAGCAGGGCACGAAGCACCTGGTGGCTGCGCGCATCGCGATAATCGTTACCAGGATCGGCGGCGCTCAGCCCGCTTCCCGGAAGGTCGAATCGTATCACGCGGTAATCGCGGGCAAGCGTCTCCGCCCACGCCTGCCACGTGTGCAGGCTGGAACCGAATCCGTGCAGCAAGACAAGCACCGGCGCGTCTCGCGGCCCGTCGTCACGCACATGCAGACGCACACCGGCCACCATCCTGAGATCGGTCGGGCGCGATGCATACAGCGCTTCGAGCTTCGCTCGATCCTTGTCGGGAGTCCAGAGCAGATAGGCCGCTCCGAGGACAAAGGCGGCGATCGCGATCTTGGTGGGGAATCTCACGCGTGCTGATGTCTGAGAAAGTATGGTGGAAATGGTGCGTCGAAAACGGTCGATGCGCCGCGGCCCACGGGGGACGCGACGGCTACTCACCAGAGCGAACGCCGTTGAGCCTGCCGAGTTCCGGAGGCACGCCCTGTCGGCGAACCATACATACTTTATCGAAGTTCGTCGACGCGTTGATGGATGTCCGGTGGGCGACGACCGAGTCTGACAGGTGCCAGGTTCCCGGAAGGTCGTCCGAAACTTTTACAGATTTCTGGAGTGTCTATGGACCTGATCCGCCAACCTGTTGGGCAGTGTGGGACGCGATCGGTGGTTGCGCGTCGTGTGCGTGCGAATTGCGCAGACCGCGTGCAGCGGTGATGACTCACGCGGTATGTTGTATTGGATGACCGCCCATCGGGGCCGACACGGACCCCACCGCACGCGTGCTTGCCACCCGCGCGTTGCGCTTTGCACGACCGACCACCCCTTGGCGATAGCGCGCGTATTTCACGGCGATCGGCCTCATCGATGACATCTGAACCCACATGACCAGTCCTCCTCCTTCTGTCGTGACTCCCGATTGGATCGCCACCGCGCGACGGTTGCTCTCGTTGCGCGAGGAGACCGACTACGACGCGACGTTGCAGCAAATCCGATCGGATGTCGAGTTTCGGAGTGGTGGCGTGTGGGCGCTCGCCTTCGCCATCCTCATCGCCTCGGTGGGACTGAACGTCAATTCCACCGCCGTCATTATCGGCGCAATGCTCATCTCGCCGCTCATGGGTCCGATTGTCGGGGCCGGCGTGGCGTTGGGCGTCAGCGATGTGGCGTTGCTGCGGCGCAGTCTGCGCAATCTGTTCATCGCCACGTTCGTCGCACTGCTCTCATCGACCGCGTACTTCTTTGTCTCGCCGCTGGCGGAAGCGCAGTCGGAGCTGCTCGCTCGCACCCGCCCGACGTTGTACGATGTGCTGATTGCGCTCTTCGGTGGTGCCGCGGGCATCATCGCCGTGTCGCGTCGCGCCAACAAGAGCCATGTCGTGCCGGGCGTGGCGATTGCCACGGCGCTGATGCCACCGCTGTGCACCGCGGGCTTCGGACTCGCGCACGGCGACTGGCGGTTTTTCCTGGGCGCCATGCACCTCTTTTTGATCAACGCGCTGTTCATCTGCCTGGCAACGCTGGGCTTTGTGCGGCTGATGCGCTTCGAACGCGCGACGACTCACGACGCAGCGTCGGCCCCTCGCGTGCGGTGGCTCATCATCGCGCTTACGCTCGGGATCGCCTTGCCCAGCGTGTACACGGGGTGGCAGGTGGTACAGGAAACGCGATTCCAAGGCGCGGCCCGGCGCTTCGTCGCCGACCAGCTGCTAGGTTCCGACCACACGTTTCTGAATGTGTCACTCCGGTATGGTCGCGATAGTTCAACGATCGAAGCAACGCAAATCGGTGAACCGATGCGCGCATTCGCGATCGATTCGTTGACCATGGTCTTGCCGCGCTACGGCCTCGCGCGCACGCGCCTCATCGTGCGCCAGCCACTGGCCAGGCAACCGTCGGTAGAAGAGATCACGGAGCTCATCCGCCAGGGCGTGCTCAAGGACGCCGACGCGCGCATGAACACGCGGCGGGATCTGTCGACGGGAACCGTGGAGTCGCTGGCGCGTCCGCTGCAGGAGGAATTTGCCCGAATCCGCGCGGGCGAACTGCCGACAGCGCAGCTCGCGCGCGAACTGGGCGTGCTCTACCCATCACTGTCCTCGTTGGCGATGGGCCGCGTCGCAACGGTCGCCGTCGTGGCGGCCGATACAACCCGGGTTGCCTCACCGATGCCCATCAGCGTGGTCGCGTCGTGGAAAGAGGTCCCAAATACCAGTGAAGTGGCACGCGTCCGGGCCTTTCTGGCGTTGCGGCTTGGCACGGAATCCATCCGACTCACGAACATCGTCGCGCGATAGTCGACGCGTGATAGTCGACGCGTGGTAATCGTCGCGTGGTAATCGTCGCGTGGTAATCGTCGCGTGGTAATCGTCGCGTGGTAATCGTCGCGTGGTAATCGTCGCGCGATAGTCGTCGCGCGATAGTCGACGCGCGACCGCAGTGTCACGCGATGACTACGCGCTCGACAGCTTCTTTCGCAACCACGTCGTCGCCCGCTTCGCACTGGAATCCCAGATATCGTGTCGATACGCGTCAATGCGCGACTCCGCGTGCGCGACGACCATTCGTACCTCGGCGGCTGTGAATTGATGGAACGGCTTGAACTGGAATGGGTGCGCACGCACGAGCTCGCGAAACTCCGCGATGGCCGGATAGGCCGATGTCAGCCGCGGTGTGAGGCGCATCACGGAGCGCAGCAGGTGACGTTCGGTGGCGTCCTCACCGAATGCGTACTTCAGATATCGCGATTCGACAAGATCCCAGAATGCACGCGTGTCCTCGTGTTCCTCGACGGCGTCGTACTCGAGGGCGGTGCACAGCAGTCCCCAGAGCACATGTTCCTTACGGCCTGCCATATTCCGTGTCGGCGACTCGGGTGCCTTTTCCCAATGGCGCAAGTAGGCGCCATCCATCACGTAGCCAGTCGGAAATCCACTGCGCCACATGCGCAGATTGAACTCGGTCCACTCGCCCCAGAAGTCGCGACGAGGGTTGAAGCCGCCGATGTCGAGAAAGAGGCGACGGTAACCGGCGACCAGCATGCCCTGCACCGGCATGAAGCGAATGCCATCGAGGTCGAGGCTGGGCGTCGACCGACGGGGCTTGAAACGGCGATTGGAATCTTCGACCAGCGACTGCACACCGACAATGCCCACCGGAACATGCCGAAGGGTGTCCTCGAGGACGCCGATCAGGTCGCCATGAATGGTGAGGTCATCGTCGATGAACGCGAGGAGAGGCGTCTTGCAATGATTGAGCTGTTGGGTGCGCCCACCCACGATGGTGGGGCGCTGGGTGTTGAAATGCACATTCAGCGTGAGGCCGCCGGCCACTTTGCGCAAGCGTCGTTCGACGTCATGCGGTGGCTCGCGGGTGTCCCAGTTGTACACGACGTCAACAACCGTGCCCTTGGGCAGCCGCGTATCAGACAGCGAGCGAAGCAACTCGGCGAGATACGGTTCGCGGCGAGGAATTGTCAGGACGCTCAGCGTCCAACGCGGGCGGGACGGCGCGTTGATCATGCGGGCTCCGAGAAGGTGACGAAGTTGGTCACGACGTCACGCCAACCAGCGATGCCGTGTCGTGCAATGCAAGTTACGTTGGGGACGACGCGAAGGGCATCGTGCCAGGTGCCATTGTCCCGCGCGATGACATATCGTTGGTCGGCGGCACACAGCAGGGGCACATCGTTATCACCATCGCCCACAGCACCGACCACCAACGGTGTTTCTCCCCGTTCAGCGAGTTCAGTCAATACGGCGCGTGCGCCGCGGCCCTTGTCGGCGTGTTGCGTGACGGCCAGCCAGTCACCGCCCGACGCGGCGGTATAGCCAAGCGTCGCGAGCCTGGCGGCGAGTGGTGCCAGCGTCGACGTACTCGCGCCGTATCCCGGGCGGAGACAGACGGACGCGCGTCGGTCGAGTGCGGGATCAACGTCCAGCTGGTCCACGAAGTCGAGGCCGAGTTGCGCGGCTTCACGCAGGATCGCGGCACGGATCGACGCGGCCGTCACCCCAAGAGTCATGACACACCAGAGTCGACCGTCAATCTGGTCTCGCGAGCCGCAGCATGCGTGCAACTCGTGCCACGGGAACGCGATTACTGCCCCGTTCTCCGCGACAACGGGACCAGTGATCCCGAGGGCACGCTGATTCCGTGACAATTCGAGCACGGTTCGACTGGACGCCAGCACGATCAATAAGGATCGCGTGAACGGTGCCAGCTCGTCCGCCGACATCGCGTAGTGACCGTCGCGATCGAGCAGCGTCCCGTCCACGTCAGAAAAAAGGAGTAGCGGCGTGGTCATCAGTCCATGTACTCCACAGTCAGGTCACCGGGTTCCTGTGCCAACACGCCATAAGGAGCTCTCGGCTCGCCGCTCTACGAAGACTGACAGTTCCGTCGCGTCGCACGCTTGCCATCCGCGCACAAGCCTGCAGAGCGCCGCGCCCACCAGTGCGCCGCACACAGGCGGCTGTTCGGTGCTCTGCAACTTTAGACGCGGTGCAGAAATCTACGCGTCAAACCCCACCACCAGGTTCATCCCCGATTGCCGCGCCCGCTCCACCGCCGTCGCCGACGCGGCAAGCAGACTCTCAACGCTTGTAATGTCGTCGGAGACATCAGACACGCCTACGCACAGCGTACAGCGCACACTCTGCGCGTCGCCGGGAAACACATGACGCTGCATGCGCTCGCGAATACGTTCAGCCAGCACGAGGCCACCGGAGAGCTCCGTGCTGGGCAGCAGCACCGCGAATTCATCGCCCCCCACGCGACCCAACACGTCGGTGGTACGCGATTCCTGACGACACACGCTGGCGATCGCGCGCAGCCACTCGTTCGTAAAGTCTTCGCCGTACTGGTCGGCGAGCTCGCGAAACCGGTCTGGCGCGACGAGCAACAAGGACAACGGCTGACTGTAGCGTCGCGCACGCGCAACCTCTGACGACGCCACATCGAAAAACGCGCGACGTGTGGACGCACCGGTAAGATAGTCGGTCTTGCTCGACGCGTCGTCGCGCACCGCCTCTTCCCACTTACGACGTTCCGACAAGTCGCGCGTGATCACGGAATAGCCAACAGCCGCGCCGTCGGCACCGCGCAACGCACTCACCACGGTGGTGGAGAAGAACTGCGACCCATCAGCGCGCAGTCGAAGTCCTTCTTCTTCCGACCAGCCGTCGTGACTGGCTTTGTTTAATGTGGCCACCACGTGCGGCGCGCCATTCGCGTCGGCCGGCAACAGCATGGCCGCCGACTGCCCGATCGCGTCTGATGCCGACCACTGATGCACGCGCTGTGCGGATTCGCTCCAGCTGTCGATCACACCGTCCCCAGTGACGGTAAAGATCGCGTAGTCACGGACGGCACCTTCGATCGCACGCTGGCGTTGCTCCAGCTGGGCGACCAGCCCACGTGCCTGCGCCAAGCCGTTCGCGTCGGTCACCACCGCCACGATGCGCGTCGGCGCGACCTTGACCAGCGACAGATGGACACCACGCCCTTCCCCTGGTGCGAGCAATTCCATCATCTCCACGACCACGCCGCGGCTGGCCCCGTAGCTGCGCACACGCGCCGCAAGATCCGGTGCAACCGAGCCGAGCGCGACGAACAGATCGTCGAGCGTGCCAGCGCGGGTGAATGGCGTGAGCAACGTGCGCGCCGCAAGATTGGCCACCTCTACGCGCCCCTCGTCGTCCACCTCGACAAGACCAACGGGCGACAGGACGAACAGATCGAGCAGCGCTTCGGGGGTCACGCGGCCGTTGCTCCTGCAGCGCCGTGCTCCGGCGCCGCGGATGTGGACGCGGCTGCCGAGGGCGACGCCGGCACCAGAGCACGCGTGTGAATCTCATCCACGACGCGCGCCATGAACGCACTTTGTGGCATCACGTCTTGCTTGGACCCTGCACCACGCGTGCGTAACGCTACCGTGTGCTCTTCGGCTTCACGCCGCCCGATCACGCACATGTACGGCACTTTCTGCACTTCGCCTTCGCGAATGCGATAGTTGAGCGTCTCGTTGCGCACATCGAGCGTCGCGCGGACGCCCGACGCCTTGAGCGCTGTCAACAGTTGCTCAGCATGCGCGTTGTAGTCGCTGGCGACCGGGATAATGCGGACCTGTTCCGGCGCCAACCATACCGGGAACGCGCCGGCAAAATGCTCGATGAGAATCGCGATGAAGCGCTCGAACGAACCGGACACCGCGCGATGAATCACCACCGGTCGATGCGCGGTGTTGTCTTCACCGGTATACGACAACTCAAAGCGCTCGGGCGCGTTGTAGTCCAGTTGAATGGTGCCCAACTGCCACGCGCGGCCGATGGAATCGGTGACGTCGAAGTCAATTTTGGGACCATAGAAGGCGCCGTCGCCTTCTTTCATCTCGTACTCGCGACCGGTCGCGTCGAGGGCAGCACGCAGCGCCGCCTCCGCACGATCCCACAGCGCATCACTCCCGATGCGCTGTTCGGGGCGCGTCGCAAACTTGAGCCGCGCCGTGAGTCCAAACGTTTCGTAGTAGCCGAGGATAAAGTTCATGAGGAACTGCACTTCGTCGGCAATCTGGTCCTCGCGCAGATACACGTGGCAATCGTCTTGCGCAAACTGGCGCACACGTGTGAGCCCGGACAGCGCGCCCGACAACTCGTTGCGATGCAACACGTCGAACGTGACGTAGCGCATGGGCAGGTCGCGATACGAATGCTTGTGCGAGGCGAAGTACAAATGGTGCGACGGGCAGTTCATGGGCTTGAGCGACATATCATGCTCACCCGATTCGCTGTCGAGCACGAGGAACATGTTTTCGCGATACTTGCCCCAATGGCCCGACTGCTCCCAGAGGGCCTTGTTGTACAGCAACGGCGTCTTGATTTCCTTGAACGCGTCCTGTTGGCGCTCGCGGACGAACGCCTCAAGGGTGTTGTACAGCGTGGTGCCCTTGGGTGTCCAAAACACGCCGCCCGGAGCGACGGGGAAGAGCTGAAAAAGATCGAGCGCCTTGCCAAGCACGCGATGATCGCGCTTTTTGGCTTCCTCCATATTGTGGAGGTGCGATTCCAGCTCTTCTTTCTTGAAGAATGCCGTCGCGTAAATGCGCTGCAGCATCTGCCGCTTGACGTCGCCGCGCCAATACGCGCCCGCGATGCTGAGCAGTTTGAAGTGCTTCAGATACGACGTATCCTGAATGTGCGGCCCGCGACAGAGGTCAATGAACGGACCGTCGGTGTACGTCGAGATGATCTCGTCCGAGCCTTCGAAATCGTCGAGCCGTTCGAGCTTGAGCGGATCGTCTACAAAGCGCACGCGGGCTTCGGCCAACGACACCTCTTCGCGGACAAACAGATACTTCTCGGCGATGACCTTCCGCATCTCCGCTTCGAACGCGGCCAGATCTTCAGGCGTGAAGGGTCTCTCAACCTCGAAATCGTAGTAAAACCCGTCATCGATAGCTGGTCCGAAGCCGATTTTGGCGTCGGGGCGCAACCGCCGGACCGCCGTTGCCAGCACGTGGGCGCCGGAATGGCGCAGTACGGCCAGGGCGCGAGGGTCCTTGTCCGTAATGACCACAAAGGCCCCCGACGCCCGCAGCGGCGTCATCAGGTCGACAATGTCGCCATCCACAGCCACGGCGATTGACGCCTGCAACAGCCGCGCTCCGATCGTTGCCACGACGTCCCGCCCAAGCGTCCCGGCCGCCACCTCGCGCGTGGAACCATCTGGGAGCGTGAGGACAATCATCTCAGCGGGGGCGTGCGGTCCATCAATCATCGTGAAGCGGGTGTTGTAGAAGCGCGTGAGCGACGCGGTCGGGATGCCAGGATAGCGATTTGGGGACCAGCACGCGCGGCTTTCTCTCTCGCCGTGCGTAGCGTGGCAAGTTATCGTTGCGGGTAGGTAGACGCTACCAGCATCGATTCGTCCATTTGGGGGGAAGTTCATGGCCAGGTTACGGTTCCGCGGTGGGGATCAGCGGCAAAGCGGGTCTCTCCTACTGCTCGCGCTGGGGGCGGTTGCTGGCGTCGCGCTCGGCATGGTGCTTGCAGAGCGCGCGGGCGGTGTGTCGGGGCTTGGCGCGCGCGTGCGCCGCACACTGGGCCGACGCCGGGGCTCTACAGACGACGACATGCTGGAATCGATGCGTTTGGCGCATGGCGCCGAGGGAGCCGATTACCACGACGAGTTCGATGACGATGACTTCGACGACGAGGCCGAGTATGAGTTCGGCGACGAACTGACTGACGAGTTCGAGAGCGACCGTGAAAACAGCATGAGTGCCGTCGATCACGCCGTGCAACTGGCGCCCCAGACCGCCGGTGCCGCGTCAGCGGCACTCGGCCCTGCCCCGTCCGAAGCAGAACTCGAGGCGAGGGTCTTGGAGGTCTTCCGGAACGACCCGATGCTGCGCGATCAAGCGATCGACATCGGCGCCATTGGCAACGGGACGATCGAATTGACCGGCTGGGTGAAGAGCGCCGCAGAAGTGCGGTACGCCGTGACGCTGGCCGGCGGCGTACCGGACGTGCGCGAGGTGATGGACAGCCTCGCTATCAGAGACGCCAACTCTTCGCGCGTTGGTGCCACACGCACCGATCGCTAGCTTAGGCGAATGAACTCGTCAGAACAACAGCCGCTTCCCCCGCAGTACGACGCCGCGACAACTGAAGCCGAGTGGTATCCCAGGTGGACCGAGCACGGCGTCTTCGTGGCCGATGCCAACCGGGCCTCGACTCGCGAACCGTTTGTGATTGTCATGCCGCCGCCAAACGTGACGGCAGTGCTGCACGTTGGCCATGGCCTCAACAATACCGTGCAAGATGTGCTGATCCGCTGGCGGCGGATGGCGGGTGACGAAGCGCTCTGGTTGCCCGGCACAGATCATGCCGGCATTGCCACGCAGAACGTGGTCGAGAAGCTGCTGGCGGCTCAAGGGCAGACACGATTTGACCTTGGACGTGACGCATTCGTGCAGCGTGTGGCGCAGTTTGTGGAACATACCGGCGGCGAGATTCTGACGCAGCTCAAGGCGATCGGTTCGAGCGCCGATTGGACACGCACCGCGTACACGTTTTCGCCGGAGCTGTCGATCGCCGTGCGCGAAGCGTTCGTGCGCCTGCATGAAGACGGACTGGTCTACAAGGGGCATCGCGTCATTCACTGGTGCCCGCGGTGCGGGACCTCGCTGTCAGACGAAGAAGCGGAGTTCGCTGACACGGCCGGCAAGCTCTATCATCTTCGGTACGTTGTAGCCGACGACCCCACGTTGAGTGTGGTCGTGGCTACGACGCGCCCGGAAACGATGCTGGGTGACGTGGCGGTGGCCGTCAATCCCGACGATGAGCGGTACATGGCGCTTGTCGGTCGGGAGTTGGTGCTGCCGCTCAATGGCATGCGCATTCCGGTGATTGCAGACAGCTACACCGATCCGGCCTTCGGCTCTGGCGCCGTAAAAATCACGCCGGCCCACGATACGAACGATTTCGAAGTGGGCAAGCGACATCAGTTATCGTCGCCGGTGATCATCGACGCGACGGGCATCGTGCGTGAGGTCGAAGACGCCGCCGGTCGCGTCCCCGCCGAGTTGAACGGACTTGATCGGTTCGAGGCACGCGCGGCCATCGTCACACTGCTCGATGCGGCTGGTGCGTTGGTCAAGATCGAGCCACATCAGCACAGTGTGCGTCACTGCTACCGATGTGACACGGTGGTCGAGCCGCGCTTGTCGGATCAGTGGTTTGTGCGCATGAAGCCACTCGCAGAAAAAGCGCTGGCCGTGCTACGCAGCGGCGAGTTGCGCATCCTGCCCGACCGGTGGGAAGCGGTGTATGTGAACTGGCTGGAGGGCATCCGCGACTGGAACATCTCGCGACAGATCTGGTGGGGACATCGCGTACCCGTATGGTACTGCGACGGCTGCGGGACGGCCCCGATGGTCTCACGAACCGATGTGACGACGTGTCCATCGTGCGGCGCAGTGCCCCGCCAGGACGAGGACGTGCTTGACACGTGGTTTTCATCGTGGCTGTGGCCTGTCTCGACGATCGGCTGGCCCAACGAGAACGCGGCCGACTTGAAGGCGTTTTATCCCGGTGATGTGTTGGTGACGGCTCCCGAGATCCTGTTCTTCTGGGTCTCGCGCATGGTGATGTCGGGCTGCTGGTTCATGGGGAAGGCGCCCTTTCACACCGTGTACCTGCACGGCACCGTGCGCGACATGGAGCATCGCAAGATGTCCAAGTCGTTAGGCAACGGCATCGACCCGCTGGACGTGGTGCGGTTGTACGGTGCCGACGCGTTGCGGTGGACGATGGTGGCCGGGTTGGGACTTGGCGTCGATGTGATGCTCGATCCCAACGACTTGGATAAGTCGTTCGCGCCGGGCCGTAATTTCTGCACCAAGCTGTGGAACATCGGGCGCTTCTTGCTGTCCCGCGTGGGCCACGACCCGGTGCTTGCGGTGTCCGCGCTGCCCACGCAATCACTCACCGCAGCCGACGCATGGATTCTTGCGCGCCTGGATGTGGCGATCGCCGAGTGCGATGCGGCATTGGGTCCTCCTCGACCAGCTAACGGCATCGCGTGGACCGACGCCGAGCGGGGACGCGGGCTGCGCTTGTCGGAGTATGCGGACGCCGCGCGTCGCTTTGTCTGGAACGAACTCGCCGATTGGTATCTGGAGTCGCTCAAGCCACGACTCTATGCCGCCGAGAACCCAGATACGATCGTAGCGCGGGCCGTATTGGCGCATGCGTTTGACGGTGCGCTGCGGCTGTTGCAGCCGATGATTCCGTTCATCACAGAGGCGCTGTGGCAGCACTTACCGCAAACGCCCGAAGGTTCGTTCCTCGCGCAGGCGCCTTGGCCAACCGTACGCCCGGATGCGGCCGTGAGTGCCGACGAGCGCGCGATGGCGGCGGCCTTCGAAGCAACACGAGAGGCCGTGCAATCGATTCGACAGATCCGTTCCGAGTACAACGTATCGCCAGGCGCCTTTGTCGCGGCGACGATACACCCTGCCCCGCACCTTGCAGAGTTGTTCGCGTCGCAAGCCGAGGTCATTGGCTCCCTCGCGCGCGCGACGGTTACCATCATGGCAGCGCCAACGACGACAACCACGACCACGGCAGGGCCAACTCAAGCGGCGGCCAGTGTGGTTGGCACATTAGTCACCGTGCACGTACCACTTGCAGGCATGATCGATGTCGACAAGGAGCGCGCGCGATTGCAGGCGGAGATCGCGCAGCTGGAGGCGCCCCTGGCGGCACTGCGTGGACGCCTGTCGAACGACAAGTTCATGGCCAAAGCACCGCCCAATATTGTCGAGGCCGAGCGCGCGAAAGAGGCGGAGTGGCAAACGCGTTTGACGCAGCTCGCGGCGAAGCTGGCCCACCTGGACGCGTAAGTGAGTAAGTCGGAGCCGTCGGAACTGCCGTCGTCCAAGCCACGGCACGCACTCGCGCCGTGGCGTTTGTTCGTGACGGCGGTCGCGTTGAGCGTCGCGGCCGTCGCGGCTTCGTGCGCGAGCGTGGGTGCACCGCCGGGCGGACCTGAGGACGCGACACCGCCGCAGGTAACGCGCATCCTTCCCAAATCGATGACGATCGACCCGAAGGTGAAGGAGCTGGAGATCGTGTTTGACGAAGTGATCAGCGAAACGCCGCGGAGCTCGCAGAACCTGGCCCAGCTCGTGTTTATCAGTCCGCGCGTCAAGGACACACAGGTGGGATGGCATCGCAATCGGCTGACGATCAAGCCCAAGGGCGGTTGGAAGCCCAACACGACGTACTCGATCCAGATCAGCTCTGGCATCCAGGATCTGCGCACCAACGTCATCGATACCGCCATCTCGGTGGTGTTCAGCACGGGTGGCGCGATCCCCACGACGTCGATTGTTGGTGTGGCCTTTGACTGGGTGGCAGGGCGCGCGGCGGCCAAGGCCTTGATCGAAGCGATTGCGAACGACAGCACGATTTATCAGGTGTTGTCGGACTCCATCGGCCGATTCGCGTTGCAACATGTGCCGATTGGCGAGTACGCCGTACGCGCCATTCTCGATCGCAATAACAATCGGCTGCTCGATCCGACCGAGGGATTCGACACCCTGCGCATTGCGCTCACGTCCAAGTCCGATGTGGAGTTGTACGCGTTTCCGCACGACACCGTCGGGCTGCGCATTGCGGAAGTCGTCGCGTCGCCCAGCGACAGCCTGCGCGTGCTGAAGGTGCGATTCGACAAACCACTCGCCCCGGATCAACAGATCACCGTCCCGCAGTTCACGCTCAAGGGCGCTGATTCCACGGCCATTAACCTGGTGTTGGTGCAGACGGTGGCACAAAAGGCGCGCTTCGATTCGGTGCTGCGCAAGGCCAAAGACGACTCGGTCGCCGCCTCCAAGCCGCGGGATACCAGCGCGGTGGCGCGCGCCCGTGCCGACACCGCCGCAGCCAGGAAACGTGTGGACAGCCTCGCGGCGGTCGATCGTGCGGCGCGCGAGGCACGACGCTTGGCGGCACTGCGTGGCGGTAAACCGCCGGTGAAGGTTGACTCCACACCGGCACCAAAGATGAAGCGTGCGGTGGTGTCGCCCGAGGTCTACATCACGTTGGAAACGCCCCTCGCGCCAGGCGCGCCGTATGTGCTACAGGCCTTGGGCGTGCGAAGCCTGTCGGGTACGGTGAAATCGCCATCGCGATCATTCGTGACACCGCGCGCCGAGAAGAAAGACAGCACCGCCGCTCCCGTGCGGAAGCCACCGCAATAGTGGCGCGCGCTGCGCTGTTTCTGGATCGCGATGGCACCATCATCGCCGACGCACACTACCCATCGCATCCCGATCAGGTCGTGCTGCTGCGCGGTGCGGCGGCGGCAATAGTCCGTGCGAACGCAGCGGGGATCCCTGTGGTGGTCGTGACCAACCAATCGGGCATCGGCCGCGGGCACATCACCGAGGCGCAGTATCACGCAGTCCGCGAGCGCGTGGATGCAGAGTTTGCTGTGCTCGGTGCGCGGATCGACGCGACGTATCATTGCCCGCACTGGACGGAGCGTGATGGGCCCTGCGCCTGTCGCAAACCCGGCATCGGTATGCATCAACAGGCGGCTCTCGACTTACGCCTCTCGCTGGCGGCATCGGCGTACATCGGCGATCGGTGGCGTGACGTACTCCCCGCTCTCACGACAGGCGGATTCGGCGTGTTTGTCCCGGGCGAGGAGACCCCCATGCACGACCTGCACGAGGCACGTGCGCACGAAAGGCCCACCGTGCGTATCGCGGACAGTATCGACGACGCCGTCACGATGGCCGTGGCGTGGATCGCGAAGGCACGCGGATGAGTGCTCGCATCGCCATCCTCGCCTCGGGTGGGGGCTCCAATGTGCAGGCACTGATCGATCACTTCGCCGGACCAGCGCGCACGACCGGCGAGATTGTGTGGGTGGGCTCCAATCGGGAAGACGCCGGCGCGTTGCAGCGGGCACGCAGCGCGCACATTGCAGTCGGTGTCGTGCGAGACCCCCACGATGCGAACGCGCTACGCGCGGCACTCTCTGACGCAGGCGCCGATATGTTGGTGCTCGCCGGATATCTGAAGTTGGTGCCCGCTGACGTCGTTGCGCATTTCCGTGGACGCATCCTCAACGTGCACCCGGCGTTGCTCCCCGCATTCGGTGGCGAGGGCATGTACGGACGTCGCGTACACGAGGCGGTCATCGCCGCGGGCGCCAAAGTCTCGGGCGCCACCGTGCACTTTGTCGACGAGCAGTACGATCGCGGAGCGATTGCGGCGCAGTGGCCCGTACGTGTATTTGCTGACGATACCGCCCATACGGTGGCGGCACGCGTGCTGCGCGTGGAGCATCAATTGCTGCCGCGTACCGTGAGCGCCCTGTCGTCCGGCCGTCTATCGCTTCACCCGGACGGACGTGTAGTCGGCGATGTCGACTTGCCCGAGTTGCACCCGCTCTAACGGTCGCCGATCACCTCCCCAGTTCACCCCTCAATCCGCTTCACGCGCTCTCCTATGCCTCGCGCTTTGCTTTCGGTCTCTGACAAGACGGGCCTCGTGCCCTTTGCCACGCAGCTTGTCCAACACGGGTTTGAACTGGTCTCGACCGGTGGCACGGCGCGTGCGCTCCGCGAGAGTGGCCTGACGGTCCGTGATGTCAGCGACATCACGGGCTTTCCCGAGATGCTGGACGGACGCGTAAAAACGCTGCACCCCAACGTGCACGGCGGCCTGTTGGCACGTCGCGATATCCCAGCCCACATGGAGGCGATTGCGGCACATCACATCAGCACGATCGACCTCGTGGTCGTCAACTTATACCCTTTTCGCGAAACGGCCGCTCGGCCCGGCGTCCACGCGGAAGATGTGATCGAGAACATCGACATCGGCGGCCCATCGATGTTGCGATCCGCCGCCAAGAACTTCGAGAGCGTTTGGGTGCTCGTCGATCCGTCGGACTATGCGCGCGTCCTCTCGGCCATTGCCAGCGGAAGCAACGATCACGACTTGCGAAGACTGCTCGCAGAGAAGGCGTATGCGCACACCAGCAGTTATGACGCCGCGATCGCACAGTGGTTTGCCGCACAGCGCGGAGAACCGTTCCCTGATCAGTATCCGCTGGCGTTTGAGAAGCAGCAAGCCTTGCGCTACGGAGAAAACCCGCAGCAGCGAGCCGCCTTCTACGTCGATCGAATCGGCAGCGGGCTCGGCGCGCTCACGCAATTGGGCGGCAAAGAACTCTCGTTCAACAATCTGCTCGACCTGGAAGGCGCGTTGTTGGCGATCGAGCCGTTCGCGGATCAGTCAGCCTGCGCGATCATCAAGCACACCACGCCCTGCGGCCTGGCCACAGGCACCGATGCGCTTGACGCCTATAAGAAGGCGTTGGCATGCGATCCCGTCTCGGCGTTCGGTTCGGTGATTGCCTTCAGCATCCCGGTCGATGTGGCGGCGGCCGAAGCCATCTCGAGTCTCTTTGTGGAATGCATCGTGGCACCGTCATTCGCCGACGAGGCCGTGGAGATCCTTGGCCGCAAGAAAAACTTGCGCGTGCTTGCCGGCCGCGCGACGTGGCCCGTCGGCGGCATGGACTTCAAGCGCGTACGTGGTGGTTTGCTGGTGCAGGATCGTGCGCCTGTCCCCGAAATCACGTCGCACTGGAATGTGGTCTCGAAACGTCAGCCGTCAGCGACCGAACAGATCGATCTCGCCTTCGCGTGGCGCGCCGTGGCCAGCGTCAAGTCCAACGCGATCGTGCTGGTCCGCGACGGCGCAACGATCGGGATCGGCGCCGGCCAGATGTCGCGGGTCGACGCCTCGTTTCTGGCCGTGCACAAGGCCACGACCGTCGGTCACACCACCACCGGCTCCTCGCTGGGATCGGACGCGTTCTTCCCCTTCCGCGACGGCATCGATCACGCCGCCGCCGCCGGTGTGACGGCTATCGTCCAGCCCGGCGGCTCAGTCCGCGACGCCGAAGTCATCGCCGCCGCCGACGAACACGGCATCGCCATGGTCTTTACCGGCGCCCGCCTGTTTAGGCACTAGGACTGCGGGAAGTGCTACTGCGGGTGAGGGTTGGACTGATGAACTGCGGGGGAGGGTTGGACTGATTGACTGCGGGGGGGGACTGATTGACCGCGGGTTGGGGAGCGGGCCCCTGCGGGGCCGCCACCCGCAGTTCCTCCGTCCACCCCCACCCGCAGTTCCTCCGTCCACCCCCACCCGCAGTTCCTCCGTCCACCCCCACCCGCAGTTCCTCCGTCCACCCCCACCC